>Ga0160425_1000086_pt1 | contig 156348 bp, 152 predicted proteins | sample BioMet8_FD_108193 | JGI IMG/M metagenome (GOLD analysis project Ga0160425, IMG submission 108193) | Microbial communities from bioreactor (seeded with sewage sludge) at Lawrence Berkeley National Lab, California, USA - Biofuel... | ecosystem: Engineered > Bioreactor > Anaerobic > Unclassified ...
CCCTGACGGCTGAGCAGACGGCACTCTTCAGCGGTCTGCCGGCAGATGCGCACTATCGCGTGACAGAGCTGAATCTGCCCGCGGGCTTTACCAATGAAAGCGAAGTGCCCGCAGAGGGTGTTGTGCCGGCAGCCGGCGCAGCCGCCACAGTGACGAATCACTATAATAAGTTCTTCAAGATCCTGCTGCCTGCTACAGGCGGTACATTCCTGTGGTGGTCCATCATGCTCGGATACGCGGGCGCGGCGTTTATCACTTTGTTCCTGCTGTACGAGAAAAAGCTGAAACCGAAAAAGGCTTCATCGCGGCAAAAGGACGAACGTCATTGAGGATATAAGGCCGGTCTGTCCGGCATCATGAGGAAAGCCATCGGCAGAAAAGTTTTCTCCCGATGGCTCTTCCAGGAAAGTTTTTACAGACAGGCGGCAGCCGATTATATACGGCTGCCGCCTGTTTTATTTATTCTGATAAGTTTCGCAGTATTCTCTCATCGCCGCTAAGAAGCGCATCGCTATGGGGGTAAATACCTGGTATTTTCGCCAGATCAGGTAGAGCGGGTTTTCCAGGGGAGGATCCAGCGGCCGAAAGACAAGACCGCTTTCTCTGCCGGTGTCGATCAGATGATCAAAGGTGAGCAGATATCCCAGGCCCTCTTTCGCGAAAACAGAACCATTGTAGGCCAGGGAAAAATAGCCCTGGAAACTCAGCTCCTGTATCCGTTCGCCGCACCAGCGCGGCAGATCCGCGTCAAGGGACTGCTCGGAGATATAAAGCGGCAGTCCTTTTATATCTTCCAGCCGGATCTTTTCCTTCACTGCCAGCGGATCGGAGGAAGGGAACACGAGTCCCCAGCGGTCTTTTTCAGGCATTGCCAGATAGTCGTATTTCCGTTCATCCGGAGTCTCTACGATGACGGCAAGATCCAGGATCCCTTTATCAAGTTTTTCTGTTACCTGTTCTGTACCGCCGCTGGTGACGTGATAGTGAAAGTCAGGATAATCCTTTGTGAAGGCCCTGATCACACGGGCCAGGTGGCGCAGCTGAAATGATTCGGCGAGCCCGAAATAGATATCTCCGCCGGAGATATCGTCAATATTCTTGAATTCCAGCGAGATCTTGTCTGCCATTTCAAGAAGGTCGGCAGCTCTTTTTCTGAGCAGGATGCCCTCATCAGTCAGATGTATGCTGAAGCTGTGCCTGACGAATAGCTTTTGTCCAAGCTCCGCTTCCAGCGATTTGATCTGCTTGGAGAGAGTAGGCTGTGTTACATGCAGGCGGACGGCTGCCCGGCTTATATTTTCTTCTCTCGCTGCGGCGAGGAAATATCTGAGTGTTTTGATTTCCATGATATGATCCCTCTCATGGCTATTATAGCATGATATGCCAGTTTCGAATATCATGTTATTCGAAATAACCATTAGCGAGTTTCCGGGAAGGCATGTATAATTTCAGCAGAGGCGGTACGCCGCGGATTACCTGAGGAGGACATGACAATGAAAGATTTTATATTTTACAACCCGACAAAAGTATATTTTGGAGACAGGATCGACCAGCTTACCGCGGAACTTGCTCAGTATGGCAGAAAAGTGCTGCTTGTTTACGGCGGCGGTTCGATCAGGAGAAACGGACTCTATGACAGAGTGTGCGGGATGCTCAGCAAGGAGGGCTTTGAGAGATTTGAGCTTTCCGGTGTGGAGCCTAACCCGAGACATACGACATGCAGCCGGGGCGCCGCTATCTGCAGGGAGCATGATGTTGATGTTATTCTGGCAGTCGGAGGCGGCTCTGCTATCGACTGCGCCAAAGGCGTTTCCGCGACAGCAGTCAGTGCCGAGACCGATGTATGGAATATCATCAAAAAAGGCCAGCTTATCACAGAAGGGCTGCCGATTGTCGTCATCCTGACCAACGCGGCGACAGGTTCGGAGATGGACATGTGGGCAGTGATCTCCAACATGGAGACTAATGAGAAGGAATCCCTTGGCGGGCCTGGCATACAGCCGAAAGCTGCCTTCGAGGACCCGCGGTATACCTTCTCTCTGCCGCCATACCAGACAGCCTGCGGAGCCTTTGATATCTTTAATCACGTTCTGGATAATTATTATCTGGCAGGAGAAAATACATTTGATATGGTCCTGAATTTTCAGGAGGATGTGATGAAGACGGTGGTAAAATACGCGCCAACAGCGATGAAGGAGCCGGAAAATTATGAGGCGAGGGCTAATCTGATGTGGGCCAGTTCAGTGGCACTGAATACGATGCTGGATGCCGGGACTGTTCATGCTCCCGCCTGCCACATGATGGAGCATGAGGTATCTGCCTATTATGATATCACCCATGGCCATGGGCTTGCGGTCATCACCCCGAGATGGCTTAGCTATATTCTTGACGAGAAGACTGCGCCCGCGATATATCGTCTGGGAGTGCGGGTATTTGGCATAGAGCCGGGCATGGAAGACATGAAAGGAGCCAGAGCGGCGATCGATGCCCTCTCGAAATTCTGCTTTGATACGCTTGGGCTTGCGTCTGCATTTACGGAGCTCGGCGTCGGCCGGGAGCATCTCAAGGAGATGGCGGTCCATTCCTGCCATGGCGGCCGGCTGCAGGGGATCCGCGATCTGGGACCTGAGGATGTGGAGAAGATCTACGAGATGTGCATGTAGGAGGAGGCAGCAGGATACAGTGTTGTCGCGGACACAAAGGGAACTTTGGGATGGGCCGGCAGTATAGTGGATGGAAAGCCTCTGATCGTGATCACGAGTGAACAGGCGGGAGAAAAATATCTGCGTTACCTGAGTGACAGGAATATTTCCTGGATCGCCTGCGGGAAAGAGCATATAGATCTGCTGCAGGCTGTCAGGATCCTGAAGCGGGAATTTCATGTGCAGCGCATGGGTATCGTAGGCGGCGGCAGTATCAACGCAGGATTCCTGGATGCCGGGCGTCTGGATGAGATATACAGTTTAACGGAATCTGTTTTCAAAGTTATTGCTGTATTGGTTTGTCTATAGCCTGAGCACTGAGAAACATTCGTTTCCCAGAGTTATTTTGTCAACAGTCTGAAGCAAGGTTTTGTTAATTAACAAAGCCTTGCTTTTTTATTGTGCTTTTTTCGGCTGCTGCCTGTCTCATTTCTGAAGACGATCTCAGTCTGAAATTCCCTGGTGCATAATCATAGCTTAAAAAAACAGACGCTGTTCTCACACAAACTGCTAAAGCTGAGGTAAGGGCAGGCTTGTCACAATTGTGACAAAAATGAGAAATTAGCAGCGGGTGTTTGTGCGTTGACTTTCAATATGGACGGTTTTATCATTTTATCAGAAACAAATAAGTATTGATTCGGAATTTATCTGAATTTTCAAGAACGGAAAGGAAATGTGTTATGAAAAAAGTACATGGACCTCTGGAAGGCTATCTGGCAATCGAGTGCGCCAGCTATATGGCTGGACCGGTTGCTACAAAAGTGTTGGCGGATTTTGGCGCGCGAGTGATAAGGATCGAGCCGGTGACCGGTGACCCCAGCCGGGGATTTAATCGTCTTTTTGGACCGAAGTGTCCCTCAGAGAACAATACTATGAATGAGACACTTCATGGCAACAAGGAAAACATTTCTTTGAACCTGAAAACAGAAGAAGGCGCGGCGATCATGCGCCAGCTGCTGGATAAGGCAGATGTATTTATGACTAACTATACTATCCCTACACTGAAGCACCTTCATATAACTTATGAAGAACTGCATGAGCAGTATCCTCGCATGGTCTACGGCTATGTCAACGGTCTTGGCGAAAAAGGTAAGGATGCAGGACGTCCCGGTTTCGACATTACCTCCTATTGGTCCAGGGGCGGCGTATTTTCTCAGCTGGGTGATCCGGGAAGTGAACCTATGGCGATCACCTCCGGCATGGGTGACAATCCCACAGGTATCAGCCTGGCAGCCGGAATCCTGGCCGCATTGATCGAGCGTGAAAAGACAGGCTATGGAGACAAAGTCACAGCAGCCCTGTATCACACTGCGATCTGGACCAACAATATGGAGCTATGCGCGTCCAACTACGTGGATGTGAAGCGCGGCTCACGAAGACTGCCGAAAAGCGCGTTTACTAATACCTATTGTGCCTCTGATGGACGCTGGCTGACGATATGCCTCATGAGGCCTGACGTAGAATTTCCAATTTTGTGCGAAGCTGGTGAAAATCCGGAATTGCCCAAGGATCCCCGCTTTATCGGAGCGACTAATATGTTCATTAACCGCGGTGCGCTTGTTGAGGAGATCAGTAAAATGTTTGCCAAGTTTACACGTGATGAGTGGGAGGTCAGGCTTACACAAAGACGGCTGCCTTATGAGATCCACCAGACCTTCAAAGAAATTCTGCATGATCAGCAGGCGCTGGATAACGAGTTCCTTATGCCGGTGACTTATCCCAATGGCAGTGTAGGGCTGGCTCCGACAATTCCTGTCAAGCTGGCATCCTATGGCACTACCTCTGCATTGAACTATGCGGCGCTGCAAGGTGAGCAGACAGTTGATATCATGCGGGAGCTTGGCTACAGCGATGAGGATATCGCCCGGATGGACGCAGAGAACAAAGTGTTCGTGCACAAATCATAAATATTGTTTCAGCAGGGAGATCGTTTCCTTACGCGGCAGTTCACGATATGTACGTGTCACCTCCTGAAAATAGGAAGTGACTGAGTAACTCAGAGTGCTGTCAGTGTCAACGCGGACGGTATGGGGCATCTCCCGGCTGATCGTCACCATTTTTCCGTTGTCCGAAATATATGCGTCGCACAGGAAAGGATGGTCTCCGCACAAGAGCAAGTGATATGACTCATAGTGTTCCAGAAGGCAGATCAGATGGCGTATGTGCATATCGAATTCAGATTTTGTATAGCAGAGCCCTGAGGCACCGAGCAGCGTATCCCCCGCGAAGGGAATTTCCATGCAGCTTTGGCTGGCAGGAGCCGGCAGGCAGATGTAATCATAAATCGGATAGTATTCCAAATGAGATTTCGCCTGCTCCTCAAAACGAAAAAACACAGGGGAGAGATGAATACCGATGCGCGAGGAGAAGGACTGCACCACACATGATGGAATGGTAACTGCTGAAGGGCCATTCCAATAGCTGTGTATCGGCGCTTTCGAAAAATGATCCAATGTCAGGGCATAACGCCAGAAATCTGAGGAAATCCCAGACGTGCAGGTGTGGGGGCCGCCCACGCATTGCTGTACAAGCCGTTCAAGCTCCTGTGTATATTGACGGACAGCCGGCTGCTCCGCAATATAGAGGTATGGCGCAGACTCCTGCGGGGCAGAAAGCCCTGTATACAGAATAGCAGCCGTGTCTCTGGCAGCAAAAAAGTAGAGATGAAACAGGTGATCTCTTTGCTTGGGGTAGTATAAAACGTCCATACTGCCTCGCGCGATAAATGGCAGGTAGAACTCTATTCCTAAAATGGCAGTTTGAATATCAACGTACCTGTCCACGATTAGGACATATTTGCTTCCTGTTTTCTCAATGTCAGTTATCGCACGTTTCCATTGTTCCTGAAAGGCAGAGTCCTCCATCATCCAGTCCAGATTCGGAGAATCCCGATAGCTGTACAGTATCTGCGGTTTGCCGTTGTCGATCATCTCACGAGCCAGACGCAGCACAGCTTCCCTTTTTCCGGCGGAGTTGTAGTAGATGCGCAGATTATCAGGAGGGAAAGCAACATTGACCGGTTCGGCGTCCAGCTTATCCCGCTCAGTGTCCGGCGTGGCAGTAATTCCGAAGAAATCCGCGGCGTTTCCGCCGCGCAGCCACAGCTGGAGCAAGTCGATCTGTTCGGAGCGGTCCGGCGGGAAAAACGGGATCCGCATTTCCTGACACAATGCGTCCTGCTGCTCTCTGGTTGTCACGCGGGCGGCAAGATAGGCTGCGGCTGATCTCAGAAAAGTGGAGTTGTTCGGCAATGACCGTTTTCCAACGCGGAGCCGGCTAATGTAGGAAGGGGTAAAGATGGCAGCATCACCCAATTCTGTATTGCCGGTATCTGTCAGGTGCATCAGAAAATCAAGACGTGTGCGGAACATATTAAGAGCCCCCTTGTGAGACAGGTCATCGTTTTAGCTTTGATCTGAGGCCGCATTTTTGTTTTTAAATTTATTTTAGCATAGCAGATTTTATTTTATTGTCAAGAAACTGCAATATAAATATGAGGTGAATCTTATGGCATTTATTTTAAACGAAGATCAAAAATCTTTAATTGACATGATTGATAAATTCCTTTCGAAAGAACTGGATCCCATTGCGGAAGAATACGACGTAAAAAGCGAATTACCCATGGACGTTTTGGATCAGGCTGCAGAAATGGGATTGCACATGCTGCACGTTCCTGAAGAAATGGGCGGCATGGGGCTGGACAGCATGACCGTATACGCCATTGAAGAACTGATGGGCAGTCACGACGCGGCAGTGTCTTATACTCTGCTCAATACCGGCAGTATGATGGAACTGATCTTAATGCTTGGGACAGATGAACAGAAGAACAAGTACAGTAAAATCGTACAGGCTGGCGGAATGCTGGGCTTCTGCCTGACTGAGACTACCGGCAGCTCAGATGCTGTAAACATGCATACCACTGCCGTAAAGGAAGACGGCAGCTACATCCTCAACGGCAATAAGATCTTCACCACCAGTGGAGAGATTGCCAAAGCATTTGTGGTCTTTGCTGTAACGGACAAGACAAAAGGTCCACGTGGGATAAGCTGTTTTCTGGTAGACGCTGACAACCCCGGCCTCTCTGTGGGAAAGCATGAAAAAAAGCTGGGAATGCGGATGTCCCCTACCAATGAAATCATTTTTCAGGATTGTGCTGTGCCTGCGGCCGCCATGCTGGGACCTGAGGGGATGGGCTTTATTACGGCCATGTCCGGACTGGATATTGGACGTTTAACGACCTCAGCCATTGCGCTTGGGATTGCCAGGCGTGCACTGAGCGAAACGGTCAAATATACCAATACACGTATTTTAGCAGGAAAACCGATCTATAAAAATCAGTATGTGGCCTATACGCTGGCCGGCTATTCTGCAAGACTGGACGCCGGTGAAGCTCTGCTGCAAAATGCTGTGCAGCTTCAGAATAAAGGCATCTCTATCAACAAGATCGCAGCAGAGTGCAAGCTGCTCTGTACGGATCTAGCGGCAGAGCTGTCCAGCACAGCTGTCCAGTATTTTGGCGGTTACGGCGTCTGCGAGGATTATCCTGTAGAGAAACTGTATCGTGACGCAAAGATCCTGCAGATCGTGGAAGGCGCCAATGAGGTACAGCGTCTGGTAATTTCACGTGCTCTGGAAAAGGAATTTACAAAGTAACAGAATGGCCGATTACCGGGAAAAGGTAAAAAGCTGTGACTACATAATATAAGGAGTATGAATAATGGCAATGGATTTAAGCTGTATTGGGAAAAAGCATGAACCGGTGATCACACCCTACACATGGAAAGATCTGGCAATTTATTCTCTGGGGATCGGTGCGACGCGGGAAGAACTTCAATATATCTATGAAAAGGGCATGAAAGTCTTTCCGACATGGGGATTTCAGCCGGCTTCAGATGTAAGACTTATGAACGAAGATCTGGAGCCCAAGGGTGCCCACGCAGCAGGGATGCTCAGTATGGAAAATGAACTGACCATTTTCCGCCCCATCCCTCTGGAAGGAAAATTGTGTACCACTGCATGGATCAGCCATATTTATGACCGAGGCAAAGAGCACGGTGCCCTGATCGTGGATGAAATGGACACCACAGACGCGGAAGGAACGCTGCTGTTCCATAATCGACATGTCATGTATGCCGGATTGGATGGAGGCTTTGGCGGAGAGCAGCCTCCCTATCAGAAGACGGTCTACCCTGACAGGGACCCGGATCATGAGATCAAAGATTTCATCGGTGAATCCCAAAATTATCTGTATCGTCTGAACGGCGATTTTGAAAAGGTTCACTGCGATCCTGATGTGGCAAAGGCGGTGGGCTTTAAGAGACCTATCATGCACGGACTGTGCACCGCGGGATTTGCTGCCCGTGCCTGTGTCAATACGCTGTTCGGATCAACACCTGAGGCAATGACCCGCATCAGGGTTTCCTATAAAAAGCCTGTATATCCAGGAACTGAAATTGTTACAAAAATATGGGAGAGCAAGCCTGGGCGCGCTGTATTTCAGACTTTTGATAAAGCGGGCAATCTGCTGCTGAATAACTGTGAGATCGACTGGAACATCTAAACTAAGCAATAAATTTGGAAATGGAGAATGAATTTATGGGTAAAGTTGCGATCGTTACCGGTGCGGGAACCGGAATTGGAAGGGCCGTTGCTCTGAGGCTCGCGAAGGAGGGCTATGATGTGGCCATAAATGCCCGCCACGAAGACGCCCTTCAGAAGGTAGCCGATGAAATTTCTGCCATCGGGCAAAGAGCGGCTGTAATTCCTGGCGATGTATCAGATTATGGTGTCTGCAAAACAATTATTGATCGGACAATTGGCGAACTTGGGGGCCTGGATGTTCTGATAAATAATGCGGGAACCTGTCCGGTACGCCTTATCAGCGACGTGGAACCGGAGACTTTCGAAAGTACGCTGAAAACGAATCTCTGCTCTGTCTACGCATGTGCCAGATATGCCTCGGATTATATGAGAGGTCACGGCGGCGGGGTGATCGTCAATGCTGCCAGCCAAACCAGCTTTACCCAGAACGCTGCTAATGTAGAGTACTGCACATCAAAATGGGGGATCCGCGGGTTGACCCGTATTCTGGCTGCTGAACTGGCACCTGTACATATCAGGGTGGTAGCCTATGCTCCCGGAAAAACCTGGACCAATATGCAGGAAGAAATTGCCGAAGGCGCTTCCAAAGCTCTGGGTATCACCCGGGAAGCATATATAGCCAGCGGAAAAAGCAAAATTCCCATGGGAGAATTTCAGACCCCTGAGGACATTGCCGCATTGGTGGCCTTTCTGGTTTCTGACGAGGCCCGTTATATCACCGGCCAGAATATCATGATCAACGGCGGCGAGGTAATGTGCTGAATCTTACTTATACACATGATTATGAAAGGAATTGAAACATCATGGAAGAAATACGGTTTGAAGTTAAGGATCATATCGCGGTCCTGACGCTTTGTCATCCCGAAAAACGCAACGCAGTATCAAAGATCATGACTCAGCAGATGAGTGAGTATGCCCGGAAAATAAACAGCGACAAGGACATCCATGCAGTTGTTCTGACCGGCGGCCCGGAGATGTTCTGCGCAGGAACTGACATTTCGGATGTGCTGACCTCTTATCCCACACCATGGGACTGGAGAGTCCGTCAGGTGGAGTATTGCCGCTGTGTGCGTTCAATTATCAAGCCTGTAATCGCTCAGATCAACGGATATTGTTTAGGCGGCGGACTGGAAATGGCCTGCAGCGCTGATATTCGCTATGCTTCCAAGTCAGCGAAGTTTGGCCAGCCGGAGATTACCCTGGGTGTCTTAGGCGGCGGCGGAGCCAGCCAGCTTCTTCCAAGAATTGTTGGCCTTGGCATGGCGAATGAGATCGCCATGACAGGCAGGATCTATTCTGCACAGGAAGCCGCGGCAATGCGGCTGGTGGATCGACTTTACGATACGCCGGAAGATGTAGAAACAGCTGTCTGGAAACTGGCGGCTGACATTGCAAAAAAAAGTTCCACTGGCGAGCAGCTGGTCAAAAAGGCTGCCCGCGTCGCGCAGAATACCGGCGTGGAGCTGGGGCTTGAGTATGAAAACGAGCTGCTGTGCATCGCTTATGGTACTGACGATGCCAAAGAGGGCGGCAATGCGTTCCTGAATCATCGTAAGCCTGAATTTAACAAACACTGATCAAACTTAAAATGACACACGCTCCGGCTGCGATCTGTTCGCCGTCGGAGCGTGTGTCATTTGACTTTGGAAAAGGTGGCTCAGCCCGCGTCTATCAATCCTCTGTCTATATAACTTTTAACTGCCAGATCGATTGTCTCCGTGCAGGTATATTCAGGCTGGTACTCCGGGAGACGCCTGGTCTTTTCTATGCTGAACACGTCGCCTCAGCGTCAAAGCTCTCTCCCAGGGCCTGTTCCCTGTGCCTTATCGCCTGGAAGAAAACCTGTGCCACATCATATCCGTGGACATGATGAAGGATCTCCTGCCCGAAATTCGGCAGCGCGATCTCTCTGCCGTCAGCAATATCCTGAAATACTCTCATTGAAGTATTCCCCCACGGATTTATGATCGTCCATCCCGGCCCGGAGATCTGTCCGGGCATGACGATGGTCGCGGGGAAGCCGCATTGCCGGTATTGTTCCTTCAGGTACATCTCACTGGCAAATTTGTTTTTTCCATAGTCATCAAGGGGTTCCTTCTGGACATCGTCCGGATCAAAGGGGATCGTCTCCGCCATTCCGTGCGCCCAGCATGAAGAACAGTACAGATAGTGCGACAGCTTTGTGCCTCTGAATCCCTCTGCAATCTTCTTTACATCTCCAATATCGAAATTCACCAGATCGACAATGATATCCGGCATCTGCCAGCATGGGTATAAGGTATGTTCCTATATGCCCCGCCGCTCCTATTACTATTACTTTCATAGATCTCCTCATATATTTCTGTAAATTCCGCACTGCGGCGGATGATCGCCCGTACAAATAAAATAACCATGCAGACGATGAATGTAAAGCAGAAAGAATGACCAGTCAGGAGGCGGCCTGCAGATCTGACAGATTTCGTCCTGACGGATTTCCTTGATTGACGCGGCCGGGAGTTGTATAATGGATATGCATCCTGTAGTACGTTTATTATCGATGAACGATACACCATCAATTTTCGTACGGCCATGCAAAGGTAACAGACGATTTTGAGAGAGAGGCAGGGAATGATGAACGAAGAAAAAAAAGACGAACTCAATCATTCAAATGGCGAAAATAAAGGTATGGAGACGCAGGATGGCTTTAAAGACAAAAATGATAAGGCCGGGGATGATGAAGAGAACGTCCGCGTAAACATCACCAGACTGGATGAGGAAGGCATTTCCAAGTTCAGGAAAGCCCTGGACCGCTCTGATTATAAAACGATCAATGAGATATATGAGCGTTATAAGCCGATAGATTTTGCCCGGGCGATGGAGCAGCTGGACGATGAAGAGATCCTGCGAATCTGCGCCCTGTTTTCAGATGAGCAGCTCGGCGAAGTCGTGGAGCAGGCAGATGAGGATATACAGAGCGAAGTCATCAGCGACCTGAACGACCGGCGTGTCCTGAAAATTTTCAAATTCATGCAGAAGGATAACGTAACCGATATTCTCGGCAGTATTCCCGCCGGCAGGAGGAAGCAGCTGTTTGACTCGATGAGCGGCAATGATAACCGTACTCTGCATGAATTGCTGAACTATTCGGAGGATACCGCGGGCGGCATCATGACCACCGCGTACATCGCGCTGCCATATGACCTGACGATCGCGGAGACTATCCAGAAGATAAAGCAGATCGCGCCGCGGACGGAGGTCATTGAAACGATCTACGTCATGAATGGCATGAGACAGCTGATCGGCACCGCGGACCTGCGTGATATCCTGGTGGCGGATAATGACGCGCACCTGGAAAGCATCATGGACAATGATCCGATTTCTGTTGAGCCGCAAGTCGACCAGGAGGTTGTGGCGCGGCTCGTCGCCAAATACGATCTGAACGCGATACCTGTTGTCAACAGGAGAAAAGGCATGCTGGGCATCATCACGCTTGATGATGTAATCGATGTCATCAACGAAGAGCATACCGAAGATATGTATTCCATGGCAGGTGTCGGCAAGGAAGAAGGTATCAAGACCTCCCTGACAGAATCGATAAAGATGCGTCTGCCGTGGCTGGCCATCAACCTGGCGACCGCGTTTCTGGCGGCCTTCACGATCAAGGCCTTTGAAGGCACTATCGAAAAGGTCGTAGCGCTGTCTTCCATGATGACGATCATCAGCGGGATGGGCGGCAACGCGGGAACGCAGACACTTTCCATTATGATACGCAGCATCGCCCTCGGCGAGGTGAGATTCAAGGACGCCTGGAAGCCGTTGCTGAAGGAGATCGCTCTTGGCGTGATAAATGGCGCCGCCATGGGCGCCATCACGGGATGCGTAGCGTACCTGATGTATGGCAACTGGTTCCTTGGCCTCATCACCTTTATCGCGATGATCGGGAACCTTATCATAGCAGGACTTTTCGGATTCCTTATCCCGCTCATCCTGAAGGCGCTGCACCAGGATCCGGCACTTGGTGCCACTGTGTTCCTGACGACGGCGACAGACGTTCTGGGCTTTTTCATATTCCTGGGACTGGCGACGATATTCCTGCCGTATCTTTCTTAAAGGGCGGCGGACTTTGAACAGGAGGAAGAGTTTATGTCAGAAAAGCAGAAAAGCGGATTTGTATGCGGCTGGGGCCCTGAAAGGAGTACTTTCACCATGCAGCAGCCGGCGAAATATGTGGCATTCAATTCTATCAGGGACAATCCCGCCATCGGGGATGAGAGGAATTTTGTGCACGCGGCGGAAATGGGCGGCAGATTCAGTGATCTGGTGAGCGTCAGCGCCGGCAAAGAGTATGAGGTGTATATTGGCTACCATAACAACGCTGCCAGCAATTATAATGCGCTGGGAACCGGCACCGCGCTGGGGGCTAAAGCTGCCGTCATTCTGAGCGGTCTGGTCAGTGCCGACTGCCGGGGCGGCGTTTCTGCGCGCATCTTCGCTGAAAATGCCCAGCCGAAGGAGATCTGGGACGGAGCGGCTTTCACCACTGATTCTCAGACAGCTCTGCGCCTCGTCTATGTTCCGGGCTCAGCCGTTATCCACTGCAGCGGAGCAGTTAACGGCTCGATATTAAGCGATGATATCATGGACTGGAACAAGGGAACTTTTATCGGCTACGACAAGCTGGACGGTATCCTGCCGGGGTGCTCAGAATACTCCGGGCATATCATTCTCAGACTGCGGGCGGAGAACGCCTGACCGAATCCAGAAACTGCGGGCGGAGAACGCCTGAATGTATTCAAAGACATAGTCTGGTAAACGACTGACTATACTTAAAAATTGCGGGCGGAGGCTATTGCCTCCGCCCGCAAAGATCATAAAAAGGACTCGATTCATAAGTGGGGCCGCGGCACTGATAGTGCCGCGGCCCCACTTATGCAGTTACTGACGCAAAAACTGAGCCGGGAACCTGCTTCCCGACGGGAACTGAAAATGAAGTGTATTTCATCAAAAATAAATAAATATTGCATATTGACTTTAATAATATTAAGTGATACATTAATTTTATTAAAGAAGGGAGCACAATATGGATATAACAAACATTCCGCTCTGGATGAAAAATCTGGAAGATGAAGATCTTGCATTTATTCGAAAGTTTGTCCTTGCCTCGGGATCACTTAAGGAAATGGCAGAACAGTACAAAGTGAGCTACCCGACCGTGAGGCTCCGGCTTGACCGGCTCATACAGAAGATCGAGCTTGTTGAGAAGACGGGGGAAGATCCCTACATCACTCTGATCAAGGATCTTGCCCTGAAGAACGAGATATCCTTCGATGCTGCGAAACAGCTTGTGGGCGAATACCGCAATATGTATAAGGAGGCGAAATGATCATGTTCCTTTCAGTGGTTATTCTGGCGGCGATTGCTGTCGCGCTTGAGATATGGATCGTAAAAAAGGGTGGAAAGTATACCGGGTTTGTCCTGCCTGGACTGACTTTTCTGCTTTCTTTCCTTTTCCTTTATCTTTTTATGTCCGGGAGCACGGCTTCCGCGGCAGGCTATATCGTGACATTTCTTCTCCTGAACATCCCGACCGTCGTCCTGCTCCTCATCTATTTCGCTGCATATAAGGAGCGCAATGAGAAGAAGCGCGAGGAAGATGCCGAAGAACTTAAAAATATGAAGATCAAAGATCTGTAATTTACAGAAAAAGGAAGGGATCCGTATCATGAAAGGGATCAAGAAGGGAATTTTAACTGTCGTTATCGTGATTGTCCTGTTAATGACGATCGCCGCCATCCAGGTCTCGCTGGCTCACTCCGGGAAGACCTATTATACACAGATCATTCATGAGGGGACTGCGACCGGTGTTGTCATGGATCAGTATTCGGTTGAATACGAATACAAGGAGCCGGGATTTGATAAGGATGGAGATCAGATCGAGCTGGATTTCTACAGCTATAAGGAAAAGGCTATTAAAAATGGCGCGTATCTCTCCGTCGTATATAACAAGGATAACGGGGTGATCTCCTACGAGGAGATCCAGAAGAAGGATATACCGGAGAAAGCAGCGGAGGCATTGAATAATTATGCTGATTAAACTGGCTGTGAAAAATATCCGCTATTACCTGAAGAGCTATGCCGTCTATCTGGCGACAGTTGCCTTCTGCGTCTGGACGTACACTGTCTTTGTCTCTTTTCTCAGGAACCCGCTGCTCGGAGGATTCATGAGCAGTCAGACTTACCATATGCTTTTCATGATGGCGGCCGGATTGCTGCTGATCTTCACGGGTATTTTCGTCCTGTACTCCACGACCTGGTTCTTTGAGAAACGGGAACGCGAGATAGGTCTGTATCTGCTGATGGGGATAAGAAAGGGCAGCGTCTGCCTTCTGCTTGTCATTGAGAATTTTGTGCTGGGGATGATGGCTTCCGCGGCCGGACTCGCCGTCGGTCTTCTGACAGCGTCTCCGCTGCAGAAACTGGTGATACGGACTCAGGAAGTCTCTGTTCTCTCTCTGCCTGATATTGCGGTTATGCTTGTTTTTTTTATGGGAATTTTTATCCTGTCGGCGCTTTACAACGCGAGGGCGATCGGGAAAAGCCAGCTGATCGAGCTTTTCAAGGCGGAGAAAAAAGAAGAGGAGCCGCTTTCGCTTGCCACATGGCGCGCCGCGGCAGCTGCTGCCGTGCTCATTGCGGGATATGCAGGTATTTTTTCCGTGAGAGGAGCATCGAACATTTATCTTCTGCCCACAGGGTTCGCCCTGGTCATGCTCGGAACTTATCTGATCACGCAGCAGGGGGCCGGATTCATAACGAAGCATCTCAGGACGTCCGCGCTGTGCGCGTCAGATCTCCCGGCCAGGGTCAGCGTTACCGGCATACTTTACCGGATACGCCGCTATACAGGGTCATGGGCATCGGTGGCGATACTGATCGCCATTTCCATGAGTTCAGTCACAGCCGCCTGCAGTATCTACGAAAATGCTTCCCAGGCGATCCGGTACGCACAGGGCGCTGAAGAGAAAGAGGCGGCGCTTGTCTTTCTGAGCCTTGCGAAGACCATGGCATTTCTCCTCATCCTGGTCTGCGTCGCGTTTGTCGCGGCTACGGCCAGCATGCTCTATTTCAAGGTGCTGTCTGAGATCCACGGCGGCCGGAAGAATTATGAGGCCCTCTATGAGCTGGGCACTTCAGGCAGGATGCTGAGGCGGGTAATGCGCCGGCAGATCACGGTGATGTTTCTGGTACCCTACCTGATCGGATCCTTCAACACGATGATGTTCACACTCTTCATCATGAAAAATAATGTTTTAAAAAGCGCGGCGCCGGTCATGATCAGCATAGCCGGGTACGCTGTCATCTATATTATTTACTGCGTCCTGGCCGCGAAGAACGGCAGAGCGCTGCTCTCATCAGTACGGCGAAGCGACGTTCTGTAAAGCGGAAAGAGGTTAGAAAATGGAAGAAGATATTGTGCTGCAGACTGTCGGACTTGGAAAGACATATTACGGGAAAGGCCGTTCTTTTACAGCCCTTGAGGATATAAACATCTCGGTCCGCCGCAGCGAATTCGTGAGCGTTATGGGGCCGTCCGGAGCCGGCAAGAGCACGCTCCTTAACATCATGGCAACCATCGACTGCCCGACGAAGGGCCAGGTCCTGATCGACGGACGCGATGTATCCGCGCTGAAGGCGGATGAGCTGGCTGTTTTCAGGAGAGAGAAACTGGGCTTTATTTTCCAGGATTACAATCTGCTGGATCAGATGACTGTCTATGAAAATATGACTCTGCCTGTCCTTCTGGCGGGGAAGGGAAAGGATGAACAGCAAAAACGGGCGCAGGAGCTGGCCGGGACGTTCCGCATCGAAGGCCTGCTGGACAAATATCCGTCAGAGCTTTCCGGCGGGGAAAAACAGCGGGTCACGGCGGCGAGAGCCATCATCATGAACCCCTCCATCGTTTTTGCCGATGAGCCGACCGGGGCGCTAGATTCTGCCTCAGCCAGGGAGCTCATGGAGACCCTGACAGATATGAACAGGGAGCAGAAGGTGACCATCGTGCTGGTCACGCATGACCCATTTGCCGCCGGTTACAGCAGCCGGATGATTCGCATCCGTGACGGTAAGACAACGGAAAACTGATAAAAGGGCGGAGGCTTTGGCCTCCGCCCTTTTGCCGGAACATTTCCCTTATTACTTTGAATTTATGATCTCTTCTGCCATCGCGAAGAGATCATCAGAACTGAGAGATCTGTTATCGACGACGTTCATGTCATAGATGAGACCGTCCTTTGTGAATATCAGGTCTGTGAAAGAGAAGGATTTCTTCTTGCTGCTGCCATAGCTTATGAAAAATGACGGATCATTTTTGGCTCTCTGAAGTTCTGCCTCAGATACCTTATAGCCGGCCGGCACAAACAGGCCTGTAGTATTGCTCAGACTGACGCTGATATTTCCTATCTTCCGGGTCTCGCTTACAGTGTCAGCCGACTGATCAGCCTCTGCATTGCGTGCCGTGAGCGTTATCTTAGGATATCCCTCTCTGGCATATGACAGCTCTATGCCCTTGCTCGGATTCATCCTGATGCCATTGTCATCCACGTCGGCAAGGCTGGTGACCGAACAGCTGCTGAAGGAATAGCCGTTGCTGAAGGATCTCGGGGCACTGACGCTGATCCCGGCTTTGGCTGCCGCCCTGGCAAATTTATTGTTTTTGAGGATACTGCCGCGGTGTGCGCTATGCTGCCTCGCATCGCTGATCATGCTGTCTATTCTTGTCTTGCATCCTGCTGAAGGCTGTACGCCGGCAGCGGAGTACTTTAATCCCTCTGAGATGTAATTGTCCAGTTCCTGTTCAGATATATCGCGCATTACTTTCTGCCTCCGTTTCTTTTAATTGAAAATTTCTGATCTGTGGGCCCAGGCCTGATCTGATCTTTTTCCTGGCTGCGTTCAGCCGGGACTTGACTGTCCCTTCAAAGCATCCCGTGGCAGCCGCGATCTCAGATATCGACATCTCCTCAAAGTAGAAGAGGACAAGCACCTCTCTGTGTTTGAGATCGAGACTTTCCAGCATGCCCAGGATCTCACTGTGATCGGAGATCATTTCTGTGAAATCCTTGCTGCCGGCCGCAGGAGCCGCCTGCCCGTCAGCCCTTGCCTCGATAAATTCATCGGGGATCTCTTTGGAGCCGCGCTTTCCGGCTCTGAACGCCTCTCTTGTCATTATCCTGAAAAGCCATGCTTTCAGGCTTTCTCTGTTTTTGAGCTCGCGGATGTGCTTCCAGGCTGTGACGAAGGTCTCCTGAAGGATATCCTCGGCATCCATCCTGTTTCCGCTTATCAGCCAGGCATTTTTGTATAGCTGCAGATGGTATTTTTCATAGATCAGGTCAAAAGACCGGCGATCGCCTTCCTGAAGCCTTTGAACAAGTTCTGAGTCTTCCATTTTAACCGTGTTCTCCTTTGCTCATATTGATGCATCTGCTTATAAGAGCAGACAGAAGGCTGAAAAGTTCATCTGTCCGCTACGCCGCGTGGCGTGGCTTTAACAAACAGATTTGCCTGTATAAACGTTATACAATTAAAATTGTCTTGACGGTAAATAAATCTATAATTATAGAAAATATTTACAACATAGAATTTATAGATTACAACATATTCGACAAAAATGTACAAAATATGGGTACAATAAATCTACATTAAGCAAGCCGTGCTTATGACATGGTTTTATATGCTGCACTGAAAAGATGGGAGCTGCTAATTGTTTTTACTATGATTGTATCCTGATTTGGAATGCGGTTTTAAGGGGGGGATTGTTTCCAAAAGTTGAATAGGTAAATGTAACTTATTACTGATATATTTATGAAAAGGAGAAAAACAATGGGGAAACAGAAGATTTCGAAACGTTTTGCTGCGCTTGCAATGTCCCTGACCATGGTTATGTCGATGGCCATGATGTTCTGCGCAACAGCAATCACATCATTTGCTGCTACTAATACAGATGCTGTCGGAGATCTGAAGATGATCTCTCAGAGCACTCCCGTAACAACTGGTTCAACCAGCGGTAATTTAACACTCACGATGACGTCAGATTCTGACACTACTGCAACAACAGCTGACAAGTGCGCAGGAGCAGGATTTACCGCTTATCCTCTTTTGACATTCACCATGCAGAATGGCGAGATCGCTTCATACGATCTGGCCAACACAGCTTTCTGGACCAGTATCGGCGTTGACGATGTCAACGAACTGATGGCTGGGATTGACGGTGGGACTATCACTAACGCCACTTTGGTTGCCTCTCTTCGCGGTTATACCGGTCTGACAGGCGGTTCGACAGAAGCAACTGTTGCAGCCGGAACGAATACGGCTGAATTATCAAATCTGCCCTACGGTTTCTATTATGTGAAACAGACTACAGCTGCTACGGGCGGAATGATCAACTCAGCTCCGATCCTGGTCACACTGCCCGCTTCACAGACTTCAGGTACGACAGTTACCTGGAATTCTGATGTCAGCGCATACGCGAAGACCAGCGTTCCTTCCATCACAAAGCAGATCTATGACAAGACTGATTCCAAGGCAACGCTTGCTGATCCTTCAGCCCAGACAACCGGCTGGAAGGGTGAGACAGACCAGTCTACAGGAACAGTCGCTAACTTCAAGGTAGTTATAGATGTTCCCCAGTACACTCTGACAGGTCTTACAGACGAGCAGATCGCAACTATCATCGCAAAGATGTCAGATACCATGTCCAGCAACCTCAGCTTCAACGCAAGCAGCGTAAGCGTCTATGGACTTAAGGGAACAGAGACCCCCGTTGCGCTCGCTACATCACTTTACACTGTAAATACAGGTGCAGCTGCTGATGAAGGAAAGACCTTTACTGTCAACTTTACAGGTCATTACGCGGACATCAAGGGTTATGATCAGCTGGCTATCTACTATACAGCGAACGTGGATAAGGCAGCTACTGCCGGAACAGCAGAACTGAATAACGCTACCTACACTTATTCAAATAATCCGGATGATACATCTAAGACAGTTACACCTCCTCCGGTTATCACAAAGCTTTACACCTATGCGTTAGACATCGTTAAGGTAAAGGGAACCACCGAGATCAAGCTTCCTGGCGCTGAGTTCACACTTAAGGATGCTGGTGGCGCAAAGGTATGGTTCCTTAAAAACGCTAGCAATGTTTACGATGTAGTTGGCTTCGGCGATACTGCACCTACACTCACTACAGGCACTGCTACGGATACGCTTGTGACAGATGCTAACGGCGATATCAAGGTAGACGGTCTTGACGCAGGTACCTACACACTCAATGAGACCAAGGCACCTCAGGGCTATACCAAGATCACTGACGATATCACTGTTGTGATCAAAGCGGAAATGGATGCTACTACCAAATTACGTACAGGAAATGTAGACAGCACTTCCACATCACAGATCGGAACAGGAACTGCTACAAATGACCTCACTGCAGGCAACACCTCGATGGATATGAAGGTTGCCAACACATCAGGTCTTCACCTTCCTGCTACAGGCGGTATTGGCACTATCATCTTCTGCGCTGCAGGTCTGATAGTCGTTATCGGCGGCGTTACCCTGATCACAGTCAGGAGAAGCAGGGAAAAATATTCTGACAAGTAATTAAACAATAATTCTGATGAATATCCGGGCCGGGCAGCGACAGCATCGCAGCCCGGCTGCCCGGATATTATGATAAGGACGGGAACTATTTGTGGTATTAAGCAGAAAAAAATTTTATTTATTAACTGTATTACTGCTTGCCGCAGGCATAGCAATATGCGCTTACCCATTTATCAGTTCCTGGATCAATAAGAGAAGCCAGGCGGTATTGATAGAGAACTGCGACAAGATCGTGGCTCAGTATCCTGATTCAAAAAATCAGGCGCTGCTTGCTTCTGCACGGAAATTTAACAAAGAGCTCTATAAGATCACAAAAGGGTCATTTGGCTTTATAAGCACTGACCTGGATAAAGAATATTGGAAAGTGCTGGATGTGGGCAACGGACTTATTGGATATCTGGAGATACCCAAGATCGATGTCATGCTTCCGATCGAGCACGGAACATCTCAGGAAACATTAAGCAATGCTGTTGGTCATCTGGAGGGTACAAGCTTACCGGTAGGCGGTAAAAACACACATTGTGTACTTTCAGGCCACAGAGGGCTGCCGAGTTCTACACTGTTTACGAACATTACGGAACTTAAGACAGGAGATATAGTATTTATCCACGTTGCGAAAGAGACGCTGGCATATCAGGTATTTCAGATCCTGACAGTGCTCCCTGAGGATAACGACAGTCTGAATATCAGATCAGGTGAAGACCTGCTGACATTACTGACCTGTACTCCTTACGGTATAAACAGTCACCGGCTGCTGGTGCAGTGCAAAAGGATCCCGTATTCCCCCGAGAAGGCAGCGCAGGTAAGATCAGCGAAAAACAAAGTTATCTCTTTGCATACGAAGATCATGACAGGCATAATTGCCGCGGGTCTGCTGATAATAATACTGATATTGATATTTGTACCGAGATACTACAAAAACCATGCAGGGGAAAAGGAAGAAACATAACAATCAGAGCAACAAGGAATGAATTATGAGTCGGCGAAAAAAACACTCTGTTTTATACTGGCTGCCGGAAGTGATAGTCATACTGGCAGGTCTGGCTCTTCTGGGGTACCCGACGATAAGCGGCTGGGTCAACTCAAAAAGCCAGGCAAAGCTGGTGGCTGATTATCAGCAGGCTGTAGATGAAGCTGATGAAAACAGGATAAAAACAGAATATAAGTTCGCGGATGATTTCAATTCAGAGTTGTTCAAGAACAACGGCACTACATTTGCAGAATATCCGGAAAACCTGAAGAAGACCTATTGGTCTGACTGGTGCCTGAATGGCGTGATCGGATATATCACGATACCGAAGATAAATGTCGATCTCCCCATAAAACGCGGGATCGATGACGCTACTTTAATGAATTCCTGCGGTCACATGGAAGGCTCAAGTCTTCCGTTTGGCGGTGTGAACACACACACTGTCCTGTCCGGTCACAGAGGGCTGCCGAGCGCGAAGCTGTTTACTGATCTGGATCAGCTGGCGGTGGGAGACAAGTTTTTTATCCATGTTCTGGATAAAGTGCTTGCTTATCAGATAATTGATATCGAAACGATCCTTCCCGAAGATGTGGATAGTTTGGGGATCCATCGGGGGGAAGATCTGGCTACACTGGTAACCTGTACTCCGTATGGAATAAACACGCACAGGCTGTTGCTGACAGGAACGCGCGTGAAATATACACCAGAAATTGAAAACGATATTAAGGCTGTCGGTAAGGTGACTTCCCATGCTGCCTTTGTATATTATCTCCTGGCTGGGGCTGCAGTGATCCTGCTTCTGATAATTATCCTGGTCCCACGCTATTACAAAAAAAAGAACGAAAAAAATGTATCCTGAGCCACTTATTATAAGTGACAGTGAGGAGCGGGTGTATTATGAAATTGAAAAGATCTAAAAAGTCTGTAAGCGTTTTGCTCAGTCTCATCATGACGATTTTCGTTTTGTCCATGTTGCCGATGCAGGCTATGGCCGCTGATCAGGCGAGCTTAAAGGTAAGCTTCCCTGTGACCGGCGCAAAGCTTGAGCTTTATCAGGTCGCTACCCTGGATGGCGTTCTTACAGATCAGTTCGCGGGAAGCGGCGTAAAGCTTGTTAATCACATGTCGGCGTCACAGATACAGAATGCGGCGAGTAAACTTGCGAGCTGGGCTGAGGACCATAAGTACACAGGTATCTCGATCCCGTCGGATTCTTATACTTATTATGGCGTTGGTGACGGTGTCTGGCTCATCGTGCAGCAAAACATGGTGACAGGCTATACTGTGATGCAGCCGACGCTGTTTCTGTGCGCAGGAGACTCGATAGAAATCGACCCGAAAGTATCACCCTATACACCTCCGGACCTGACGGATGTGTCGGTCACGAAAGTGTGGAAGGGTGCCGATTCGTCAAAACCGACTTCTGTATCGGTACAGTTGTATCGCGATGGAACTCCTTATGGTTCGGCAGTTAAGCTGTCCGCGGCGAATAGCTGGACATATACATGGAAAGATCTGAACGCGGGCCATATCTGGAAAGTAGATGAGGTCAATGTCCCCTCGGGATATCTGAAGTCGATAAAGGCTAACGGCAATGTGTTTACCATTACCAATACCCGTAAAGTGATAACGACTACACCTCCGGGAGGATCTACGATCACGATCACTCATTCGGGGATCACGCCGAAGACAGGCGACCCGACAATGCTCGCGCTTTGGGTATCATGCCTTAGCGTTTCTGCTGCAGTGATATTGATCATTCTGGCAGTAATAATGAAACGTCACCGTCATCATGGAGAAGACCAGTAAAATAATTATAAATGACTTTGAATGCCGCTGACCGGGATACCGGACAGCGGCATTTTTCATGCCCCGGCTGCCGACCTGCCTCACCGCAGATCTCTCGCGGCGGCAAAGGCGCTTCTCACGGCGTCGCCGATCCGCCCGGTCCGGGAGGCGTCGCCTATGACAGAAAGCTTATAAGCGCTCCCCTCCAGCTCTCTGGCGAGGGCATCGTTTTTTCTGGAGCCAAGGGAAAGTATCACCTCGTCAGCTGCCAGTGTCTGCAGCTTGCCGTCCTGACTGCTGACGATCACTTCGTGGTCCCCGATCTCCTCAAGCTTCGTGCCGGTCATGAATCTTACGCCCAGCCCGGAAAGGATGACTTTTATCTCCGAGATGTTGATGCCGGATGCGCCCTGGGCAATTTTGTCCGCCCATTCTATGACTGTGACCTTATTGCCGGCATTTACGAGCATTTCCGCCGTTTCAAGACCGGTCATGCCTGAGCCTGCCACCACGATCTCCCTGCCTGAGGGGGAAATGCTGCCGAGCAGGACAGGCGTCACGGTGTGTACGAAATCCTGCTGAGCCCCCCTGATGGGCGGCTTGACGGCGCAGGCGCCGGCCGCCAGGACAACGGCATATGGCTTTTCTGCCTCTATCAGCTCTTTGCCCGCCTCAGTGTTATATCTGATCCGGGCCCCGGCAGCTGCCGCCTGAGTTTCCAGATCCTCGATGCACCAGTGAAGGCGGCCCTTGCACACAGGCTTGTCCGCCTCATTAATCTGCCCGCCGCTCTCCGGCTCCTTTTCCAGCACCAGCACACTGAACTTCCTCAGCGCGAGCTCCCTGGCAGCCGTAAGCCCGGCGGGGCCTGCTCCCACAACGACGACTTTCCTGCCGCCGCCGTCCGGGACACCGCACTCCGGCAATTCCGTCTCGTGGCAGGTCCGGGGATTCAGCGCGCACTCGATGGGCTTGTCATTGAGCATATTTCTGGCAAATGAGTCCATGCAGGCGAGGCAGCTTATGCATCTGGTGATGCTCTCCGGCCTGCCGCTCTGCGCTTTTCTGGCCCACATCGGGTCAGCGAGGACAGGCCTCCCCAGCCCGATGAAATCCTGCACGCCATCCTCGAGAAGCTGTTCTGCCTGCTCAGGCGTGCGGATAACTCCCACGGCTATCACCGGGATCCTGACGGCGTCCTTCACTTTTTTCACATAAGGCGCCCTCCAGCCAGGGGCATAGCGGACAGACTCCGTGACAAGATTCGTGGTATTTACCCCCGCTATGGTCACGTTGATGGCTGCTGCCCCGGCCTTTTCCGCCAGGACCGCCATCCGGACACCCTCGTCTATATGGTAGCCGCGCTCCGGATGCCCGGTCTTCTCATAGAATTCATCAACGCTGAGCCTTACCGTGACAGGATAATCCTCGCCGCAGCGCCCGTGTATGCCGCGGATGATCTCTGTCATCAGCCGGCACCGGTTTTCAAGGCTGCCGCCGTACTCGTCGGTCCTTCTGTTTGTGTACGGGCTCAGAAACTGCTGGAGCAGGTACCCGTGCCCGGCGTGAAGCTCCACCCCGTCGGCGCCGGCAAGCTGCGCCCGGACCGCGGCGTCACAGAACTGCCGCTCGAGCCGTCTGATCTCCTTAATGGTAAATGCTTTCGTCTTGATAACGCTAAGAGGTCCGTCATCCTCATCGGCAGGTATAATGCTCGGGGCCAGGCAGGGCTTCAGCTTCTTCATCATCTTTTCCGCCTCCCGCGCATTTGCGGGATCACTGTAGTCCATATCGGCATACTTTGCCGTGGTCTCGAAGAATCGCTTCCATACGCCGGGATAGATCCTGGACACAGTCTCGAGCTCTTTCCAGTATGTCTGGAAGACGGGCACGCTCTGCCTGCCGGGATGGTGGAGCTGGATGAAGAACTTCGCGCCCTCCGCATGTACAGAACCCGCGAGCCGCTTCATGCCGGAAATATATCTGTCGGAGGAGAGGGAAAGCTGGCCGGTCGCGCATACGCCGTCCCGCTCATTCACCCGGCAGTACTCCGTGACGATCAGCCCGGTGCCGCCCCTGGCCCTCTCTGTGTAATAGGCGATGGTCCTGTCATTTACCATCCCGTCGCAGTCCGACAGATCCACGCCCATGGGCGTCATGACTGTGCGGTTGGGGATCACCACGTTCCCTATCTTCATCGATGAAAAAAGAATCTTGTATTCGTTCATTGCAGAGCTCTCCTTTTGTGGACAGTTGTCCAATATTATACGATTGTATTTCAGCTGGTTTTATAATATAATCTACTCAAAAAGCAGACCAGAAACAATATTGCCGCTTAATCCAATATTGGACACCGCGCGCAATTTTGTCCGGGATAAGGAGAACGATATGAAATTTGATCCGGCAAAACGCACTGACATCGGCACACCAGGACACTGAAGGCGCTGAAGGACGCCCTGACGGGGCTGCTCGCCGCCAGCGCGTTTGAAGATGTCACCATCCAGAAGATATGCGAAGAATCTATGATCCCCAGATCGACCTTTTACAATTACTTTGAGGACAAATACGACTTGCTGGAGTATGTATTCGACACGCTGTCCGCTGATATGTTCGGCGGCGCAGTGGGCTATTCATTTGAAGGCTTACTGGCGGGCACAAAGTCCACATTTTCCCTGATAGACACCAACCGGACGAAAATCGACCAGATCCTGAAAAGGAACGGCGAGGGCGGCTGGTTCTACCACGCCCTGCAGATGAAATTCTTCCGCAAGATGAAGGAAAGCTTCCTGGACTGCCCCCACAGCACCGCCCTGGTATTCAGCCCCGAACTCACAGCCTGCTTCTGCGCCTCCGCCCTATGGTCGCTGCTGGATCTCAAATTCAACTCCCAGCTCCCCCTCACTACCGAAGACGCGGAAAAATTCCTGCTGGCCGCCATAAATTATGAAGGGCTGGGGATGAGGTATGGAGGAAATCAGTCATGCCATTAATAAAAGGGGAGTATGTATTACGCAACAAGTACAAATAGAATAATGAAGTACTGTGTGGACATAATCACTATAAAAAGTGGAGTTATTTGAAGACACTTTGTAAATGGTCAACATATTTTACAATTGGCATACAGGAAAAATTGCAAAATATTACATGGTGTCACGTATTGGTGACACCATTTTGTTGACTTAGACTGATGTAGGGATTACAATATATATTAATGCAGTCTAATGAGTTCAGAATAATTGATATAACTATCTTCAAATGAACTATGCAGTATCGATCGTAATGAAAGGTAGCAACAATGGAGCCTTTTTTCAAAAGGAAGAGTTGAACTTTTACACCGCAGGAATAATATATGCAGTGAAACCTGAGATTTTCAGATTATATTGGCATATCATAAAAAGTGGGCAGATATATAAAAAAGAGTGAAGTTTTTGAGTTGCAGACATGGGGGGATTGAGTTATGGCATTGATAACATCTGTTGAATATGATGATTGTCGAAAATGGATGAAAAAGAAAAGAAACAGGAAAGTTGCATGGGATGAGATTCGTCTTGCCTGCAAAGAAAATAAATCAGAACTTGCTGATTTCCTGAAATGTAGAATAGATGAAGATGACTGGCCGGCAGATTTGAATGTAGAAATATGGGAATCTCTGGTTGATGATCTTGAGAATGCAGAAAAAAATAAAATTCAGATTCAAAAAGCATGTAGAATGGCGGAGCTTCATGACGGTCAACAAGAAAATAATCGAGTGATAGTCCCTGAGTGTGAAGAATCCTCTTGGCAGTTATATAAAACCCATCTCAAAGAAAAAAAACATTTTTCAGATGAAGCGATACAGAAGATTGAAGATGCAAGTATTGGAATACTTAAGCGTTTAAGCACGGATACAGAACCTGACAGACCTATTAAAGGACTGGTAATTGGAAATGTACAATCCGGGAAAACAGCCAATATGGCTGCTTTGATGGCTATGGCAGCCGACTGGCATTGGAATATGTTTATTGTGTTGTCAGGCACAATAGAAAGTTTAAGGAAGCAGACACAGTCGAGATTACATGGTGATTTGAATCACCCGGGAAATTTAACATGGATTCAATTTGATCATTTATCAAAGAAAAAGTCTCCAGTAGGACAGAGATTATGTGATCTCCAGTTGGAACCTGATAGTCGAATGAGGTATATGACTGTTTGCCTGAAAATGAAATCCAGGTTGGAAGATCTTATTGATTGGATAGAAGCTGATCAAACGAACATAAAAAATCTTCGGGTTTTGGTGATTGACGATGAGGCTGATCAGGCAGGTATAAATACTGGTGATGTGTATACTGATGCAGAGAGAAAAACTATTAACAGGCTGATACTTAATCTTGTACATTGTCGTAATAAAAAGGCGGTCAACAGTGCAACAAATACATATGGCAGCCATTATCAGGCAATGAACTATATTAGTTATACTGCCACTCCATATGCTAATTGCCTGAATGAGATTGGCCCGGAAACCTTGTATCCTAAAAATTTTATTCGAACTCTTGAGATAACCAGAAGCTATTTTGGGCCATCACGTTTTTTTAGCGGCACTGATGCAGACGATGATCAACATCTCAATATAGTGAGGACTGTTCCATTAGAAGACGTTTCATTAATTTCGAACATACATAATAAGGGAATTGGTGCTCTTCCTGAAAGTCTGAAAGATTCTATTAAATGGTTTTTATGTGTCGTAGCGGTTATGCGTTTTTATGATTATAAAAAACCTGTAAGTATGCTGGTTCATACAAGTCAGAAGCAGATTCATCATCAGGCAGTAGCTGACGCAATTAAAGAATGGTTATTGAATAACCACAACGAAATTGTTCATGAATGTGAATCCATCTATGAAACGGAAATAAAACGATTTACTAAAGAAATTCTTCGATCTCATTATCCTGATTATGAGCATCCAGACAGCGAGATTTGGGATTACCCTGTATTTGCAGATATAAAAGATAATATTGATGAGTTACTTTGTGATGTCAAATCAATAATGATGGGTGATGATGGAGACCTTCAGTATTTCAGACAGATTCATCTGTGTATTGATAACTGCGCTAATAACAAACCGACAGATGATGGTATGCATATGCGTTTGACATATCCAGATGAAAAAAGTCCTCATTATCCTGATTATGCAACTGCTTTTATTGTGATTGGTGGTAATACTCTGTCAAGAGGATTAACTTTGGATGGTCTTGTATCAACATTTTTTCTTAGAAGTGTAAAACAGGCTGATACTCTTATGCAAATGGGGCGTTGGTTTGGATACAGACCTCAATATGAGCTCTTTCAGAGAGTATGGCTGACAGAAGATACTATCAGAAAATTTGAGTTACTAACTGATATAGACTCAGATTTACGTGAACAGATTTATCAGATGCAGCTTATACCAGGAAAAGGACCAGAAGACTTTAATTTGGCACTTCTAACTTCTCCTAAAGCCAAATGGATGTCTCTGACATCAAAGAACAAGATGCACATGGCTACAGCTGCGGAAGTTGATTTTTCCGGAATGGATACGCAGCTTACAGTCTATTCAAAGAAGAAAAGTGATCAGGAACAGAATATTTCTGTTGCAGAATCATTTATTTTGTCGCTTGGGTCAGGCTATAGAAAGTCAGATTATACAACTGCATATATATGGGAAGACATCCCGTTTAAGAAGATAGCTGATGATTTCTTTGGAGGAGGGTTTCTGGTACCGGAAACATCATTAGCATTTCAAGATATTGGACTTTTGACTGACCCGACCTGCGGCTCTGGTTCGCTTCTGATTAAATCTGCAAAGCAGGCCAGGTCCAAGCAGATATCCATCTATGGCCAGGAGGTAAACGGTTCTTCCGTAGCCATGGCGAAGATGAATATGTATATTCACGAGATCAGCGATGCAAAGATTGCCTGGGGCGACACACTGGCAAACCCCATGTTCAAAGATGACGATGGGAACCTGCTTACTTTTGACGCCATTGTTGCCAATATGCCCTTTTCAAAAGACAAATGGGCAACGGGCTTCAATCCGGGCGGTGAATCAAGCGGAAAAGGCAAGAGAGAATTCAAAATGGAGGCTACACTGGACAAGTACCATCGCTTTGACTGGGGTGTGCCGCCGGCAAGCAAAGGCGACTGGGCTTTCTTGCTTCATATGATAGCGAGCCTCGCCGTCGGCGGACGTATTGCAGCTGTCGCACCGCATGGCGTGCTCTTCCGAGGTGCAGCCGAAGGCCGAATCCGTCAACGGGTGGTTGATGAGAATCTTCTGGATGCCGTGATCGGCCTGCCGGAAAATCTTTTCTACGGTACCAGCATCCCTGCCTGCATTTTGGTTTTCAAAAAAGGCCGACAGAACACAGACGTCTGCTTCATTGATGCCAGCAAAAAGGATGAAAACGGAAACCTTCGGTATGTAAAAGCATCCAACCAGAATGAACTGGGAACCAAGAATGTCGAAGACATTATAAGCGCCTATCAGAAGCGTGTGGATGTGGACAAATTCGTTCATGTGGCGACAAGAGACGAGATCATCCAAAACGACTATAACCTGAATATTCCCCGTTATGTGGACACCTTCGAAGAGGAAGAGCTTGTCGACATTGATGAAGTCCAGCAAAACATCGCACGACTGAAAGTGGACATTGCTGAGGCCGAAAAACAGATGGACGCCTACCTGAAGGAGCTTGGCTTATGAGTAATATCGTTAGGTACAGCGAAAAGACCTTTGAAGACATCAAGCACATCAACGAAGATGGGCAGGAGTTTTGGTATGCCCGTGAACTGCAAAGTGTGCTTGAATATTCGGAATGGCGCAATTTTGGTAATGCAATTGAGAAAGCGAAAATTGCTTGTGAATCCAGCGGAAATGAAGTGAGTAACCATTTTGTTGACGTCAACAAAATGGTTACAGCAGGCGTTGCCCCAAAGCCTGTTGAGGACATAATGTTGTCAAGATATGCGTGCTATTTAATTGTAATGAATGGCGACCCACGCAAAGAGGTTATTGGTGTTGGGCAAACATATTTTGCTGTCAAAACCCGTCAGCAAGAATTGATTGACGACTATGACGAGTTAAACGAAGATCAGAAGCGCCTTGCCATCAGAAATGAAATGATTTCTCACAATAAGTCTTTGGCGGAAGCAGCGCAAATGGCGGGGGTAATTGACCCTAAAGATTATGCCATCTTTCAAAACAAAGGGTATCAGGGATTATATGGTGGGCTCGGTGCAAAGGAAATTCATGAGAAAAAGAAGCTAAAGAAAAGCCAGAAAATTCTTGACCACATGGGAAGCACCGAACTTGCCGCTAATCTCTTCCGTGCCACACAGACAGATGAAAAGTTGAGGCGTGAACATATTACTGGAAAACAAGCAGCTTATGATACTCATTATGAGGTGGGGGGAAAAGTTCGCCAGACCATTAAAGAGCTCGGCGGAACAATGCCTGAGGACTTGCCGACGCCGGAGAAGAGCGTAAAGGAAATTGAAAAAGAACAGGAACAGAAGAAGCTGAAAGGCAAGGAGGATAACTAAATGTCTAAACTAAAAGAAGCGGATTTTTATTATGGTGCCGTCCTTTCCAACCTAATTAACAATCATATTTGCCCTGTGTTGATAGAAGGCGGCAGCAACCGTCAAGTCTACGATTTCACAACCGACGAGAGGGATTTCCGTCTCTTTGTTAAGTATCGTTCTGCACCAACTAAGACAAAGACTGAGGACTATACGAGCTGGCAGTTTGTGTTTTCCGATGCAGATATTCAAGAACTTCGGGAATATTGTGGGCAGGATATCCATTTTTCTCTCGGTCTTGTCTGCGGAGAGAGCTTCATGAATCAGAGCCAGTATGCCGTATTGCACAAGGAAGAGATTTTGAAGTTGCTTGAATGGGGGAAATCGTCCATTACGCTGAGCATAAAAAAAGGCGAGCATGCGTTCCGGCTTTCCGTTGGCGGCGGCAGAGACAATGCCATGCAGATTCCGGCAAACAGGAAATACTAAGCCGTTTTAGGAGGTCACTTCATGACCGAAGAGATAAAGGATAGAATTGAACAGATAAAAGCCGGACGGGTGCCTGAAGGATACATTAAAACAAAAGCTGGTATCACGCCGACTGACTGGAATATGAACAAAAGAGCTAAGGAAATATTCAAAAGTCACTCTGACAAAAAGCATGGAAATGACTTGGAAATCCTCGCTGCGACACAAGAAAATGGTATCGTCCCGCGCAGCCAAATTGACATCGATATTAAGTGTTCCGATGAGGGTATAAGCGGGTATAAGAAAGTAGCTGTCGGAGACTTTGTGATTAGCCTGCGTTCATTCCAAGGTGGAATAGAGTATTCTCCGTATGACGGAATTGTAAGCCCCGCATATACAGTGCTTAAGCCGACAGTTCCGATTTCAGACGAATACTACAAGAATTATTTTAAAACAGCTGAATTCATCAGCAGATTAAATGGTGCGATTTATGGTATTCGCGACGGGAAGCAAATAGGATACGAGGATTTTGGAGACATAGTTGTCCATTATCCTCCGCTGCCGGAGCAGAAGAAGATTGCTGAAATTTTGCGGCAGTGCAACAAGGTGATTGAACTAAAGCAATCCAAAATTGAAGAGCTGCAAGAGCTGAAAAAGGCCTGCTTAAACAAAATGTTCCCGAAAGAAGGACATAACGTCCCAGAACTGCGCTTTCCCGGATTTACTGACGCTTGGGAACAGCGTAAGGTTTCAGACGAAGTTGATTCTGTGGATACAGGAAAAAGTAAGTTTTCACTCAAGGAAGACGGACAGTATGAGATTCTCGGTTCAACATCTGTGATTGGATTTGATGATGAATACGATTATGAGGGCGATTTCCTCTTAACCGCAAGAGTCGGTGCAAATGCCGGAACAATGTATAGGCACTCGGGAAAAGTCAAAATTACTGATAACACAGTGTTTTTACAAGGGAAAAATCTTGATTTCTTGTTCTATATGCTTATCCACTTCGATTTGCATCAACTATCTTTTGGAACTGGGCAACCGCTGGTCAAAGCAAGTGAACTGAAATCACTATACCTGTTGATGCCGAAGAAATTAGAAGAAAAGGAAAGAATCTCTGCCTATTTTCGCAACCTCGACAACCTTATCACTCTTCATCAGCGTGAGTTAGAGGAAACCCGGAAATATAAAAAAGCCCTGATGCAGCTTTTGCTGACGGGAATCGTGAGGGTGCAGCGATGAACAAGAATTATAAGGCAACATGTCACTATTGCGGTACAAGGGTTTACCTTGAACTGTGGGGAGACGGATACAGAGATCAAAACGAGGCTAACAGCGGCGGCTACAATGTGATTTCCGGTTTTTGCCCGGATTGCGATAATTTTATTGTAATAGTGGAGCATGGCAAAAAGTTTGAAGAATCGCAAAACGACGAAGAAGCTTATGAAATTGACAGCAGCGAGACGGTATATCCCAAATTTATTGCAGGCCGAATCCTTGAAGAGGGTATACCTGAAAGATATGTGCATGAATTTCGTGAAGCAGAACAGGTACTTGAGGTCAGCCCCAAAGCAAGCGCAACCTTGAGCCGATACTTGCTTCAAATGGTATTACACGAGGAGCTGAGCATCAAAAAGAAAAACCTTGAAGAAGAACTCAACGAATTGGAACGGCAGCAAATCGTTTCGACCAAATTGGTGAAAATGCTTCAGGTTTTCCGCAAAGTTGCAAATTTCGGCGCTCATCCAAAGAAGAGCACAAACAGTAATGAGATCCTTGAAGTGGCAAAGGGTGAAGCTGAAATCATGCTGGATCTGCTGGAAGAACTTTTCGACTGCGTTTTTGTCAAACCAAAACAGCAGGAACAGTTCTTGGCAGAGGTCAAAGAAAAGTACGGAATTGAGGGATAGCCATGCCGAACCATGCGATATTTAACGAACGCCCGGAGTCACAGGATCGGGCGCTGAAGGTCATCGAAAAGCTAGGATATACGATTGTCCCCCGCAGCGAGGCAGAGGAAAAGCGCGGCTCCCGACGTGCGGTGCTGTTTGAAAAGGAACTGCAGGCATTTCTGAGCCGCCAAACCTATCCTTATAACGGAGAGCGGCGCTTCTTTTCCGGCGGCTCCATTGCTGCGGCTGTTCGCGCGGTGGACCTGCAGAGTGCCGCCGGGTTGTACGCTGCCAATAAAGAATGCTACGATCTTCTCTGCTCCGGCAAGAGTCTGGAAGAAACGCTTCCGGACGGCACCCGGCAATCGTTTGATATCAGCTTCATTGACTTTGAACACCAGGAGAATAACATTCTTCAGGTGACAGATGAATTTGAAGTGGAACGTCCGAACGGGAAGTTTGCCCGTCCGGATCTTGTTGTTTTGGTGAACGGCATTCCGCTTGTCGTTATCGAGTGCAAAAAGTCCAGCGTGGATGTCATGGAAGGCGTCGCACAGAATATACGCAACTGGGGCAACGATTATATCCCTCAACTTTTCCAGTATTCGCAGCTCGTCATAGCCGTCAACCCGGACAAGGTCCTTTACGGCACCTGCGGCACCGCCTCCAAATACTTTGTTTCCTGGCACGAGGATGACAAGGAGTGGCTGGACGGCTGGTGCCGGAAATGCTCGCCGGATGGAAGCGTTAAGGAACAGGACCGCGCCCTGATTTCGCTGCTGCACCCGGAGCGCCTGCTGGATATTATTCGTAATTTCATTATCTATGACAACAATGTTAAGAAGATTGCCCGTTATAAACAGTATTTTGCGGTGAAAAAGTGCATGAACCGCATTCTGCTGAAAGATGGTGCAAACACGCGCAACGGCGTTGTCTGGCATACCCAGGGCAGCGGCAAAACGCTGACCATGATCATGCTGACCAAGATGGTTTTGCGGGAGAGTATGAAGCTGGGCAGCACCATCAGGCGGCCGCGCTTTATCATGGTCACTGACCGCATCAATCTGGACAAGCAAATCCGCGACAACTTTATCTACACACAGATGAGTCCCCACCGGGCGAAGACCGGCAAGGGTCTGATCGAACTGCTGCAGGACAAAGGCAACACAGTTATCACCGCGCTTGTAAACAAGTTCGAGGCGGCGGTGAAGCAGAAATACTGCAATGAGAGCCCGAACATTTTCTTGTTTATTGATGAGGGACACCGGACCCAATACGGCCGGCTGAACATCTATATGACCAAGGTGCTTCCCAACGCGGCAAAGATCGCGTTCACCGGTACTCCGTTGATCAAAAAGCCAAAGGAAAATGATAAACGCGGTATAGAGAGCGCCAGAAACACTTATCTCAAATTCGGCCCAGAGATCGACCGCTATACGCTGCAGGACGCTATCGATGACAAGGTAACAGTTCCGCTGGTCTATGAGGGCCGTGTGGTGCCGCAAAAGGTGACCAGTGAGCAGATCAATGCGCACTTAAAGCACATTACGGTCGGCCTGACGGAGGAAGCGCGCAAAGATCTGGAGATGAAGTACAGCCGCTTTGTTGCGCTGGCGCAGACTGAGCCGCGGCTCAACATGATCGCTTTCGACCTGCACGAGCATTTTCTCACCTATGTCAAGCCGAAACATTTCAAAGCAATGCTCACCTGCTCTTCCCGCGCAGCGGCAGTACAGATGTTTTACAAACTGCGCGATCTCGGCGGTATTACTCCGGCTGTTGTCATCACGCCGAACAGTGCCAAGGAAGGCGACGACGAGGAAAATGCGCCGCAGTCGCAGAAAGTCATCGGCGATTTCTTCAGAAAAGAAGTGGACCCGCTCTACAAGAATAATTATGACGCATATGAGGATTCCGTAACCGGCGCATTTGTTGATCCGGAAGGCGACATTGATCTTTTGATCGTCAAAGACAAACTTCTGACCGGCTTTGACGCGCCTATCGCGGCAGTATTGTATGTGGACAAAAAATTGCAGGACCATACGCTTCTGCAGGCGATTGCGCGTGTCAATCGTGTATATGAGGACAAGGACTTTGGCCTGATTGTAGACTACATCGGTATTTTCAAAAAGCTCAACACGGCACTTGACTTGTATAGTGATGTGCAGTCCGGAATGGACTTGTTCGATAAAGTTGACATTGAAAATGCAATTTCAACAGTTTCTGACGAAAAGACCAAACTGGATGAAGCGCATAAAGAGCTTTGTAAGATTTTTGACGGAATCAGCAGGAACGAAACCTCAGCGGATATCTGGCAGGAACGACTGCGCGAATTCAAGGTTCGTAAGGATTTCTATGACAAACTGTCTTCCTTTGCCAAGCAGGTTGATTTTATGTTCTCCAGCTATGAACTGTATCAGGCAGTTGGGGACAAAAGGGCGGAGGAATATCGGCGTGACTATCTGTTTTTCAAAAAGCTGAAAGACAGCGTTTCTCTTCGCTTTAATGACAGTGTAGATTTTTCAAAGTATGAAGACGGAATCAGGCAGCTTTTGAACACCTATGTAAATGCTGATGATGTTAAGACGGTCATTGAACCGCTGGACATTTCAAATAAGGCGAAAATGGAAGAGCAGTTGGCCCGCCTGGGTTCCAATGAGGCAAAAGCCGAAGCAATTCAAACTCGCCAAGTGGAAATTCTTGAAAGCCACAGATATGAAGATCCTATTCAGTACATGACCTTTATGGAACAAATCAACAAGACCATTCGGGATTATCTTGCAGAACGCGATAGTGAGAAATATCTGACTTCAATGGAGCGCATGGCCGAAGACTACCGTGCCGGAAGAAGCGCCGTCACCTATCCAGAAGTCATAATGGATGACGGTGATGCAAAAGCGTTCTATGGCGCTGTATGCAGCGGCGTAAAAAAGGCCATGGGAGAAATGAATTGCGAGGACGAAGAAAGCCTCGGCAATTTGGCGCTGAACATCAAAAATGTGGTTGCCTCCAACGCCAAACGAGACTGGAGAGATAATGTCATCGTCCATCGCAATATCAAAAAAGAACTGGATGATCTCCTGTTTGACTATCTGGAAGAACACAAATTGAATTGGACGCTGGATACCATCGATATCATTATTGATGAAATTATGATGGTGGCAAAAAAGGTATACTGACCATGGAAATGATTGAAATTTTGTTGCCGTCATCGCAAAAAAAGATCTCCGTTTCCATTGATCGAAAGCGCATGAAAACCTGCAGGTTAAAAGTTTACCCGGACAAATCTGTGGTGATTGCTGTACCGCAAACTGCACCAATTGATTGGATTCTGGAATTTCTCGTTCAGAAAGCCGGATGGATAGAATCGAAGCTGGAGCGGTTTGCGAAGACATCTGGATATGCGGCTACGACCGAAATACGGAACGGACAATCCATTAAAATGCTGGGCGAAGATTTGATTTTTTCAGTATCGTATGGCAACAAATCCCAAATTTACAAAGAAGGCAAAAAGCTATGTATCATATCTCCGGATATTAACAGCCAAGATAAGCTTTTGTCACAGTTTGAAAAGTGGTGGCGCAAAGAATCGCTTCATATTCTTCAATCAAAGGTAGATGAACTATACCCTATCATTGGGAAATACGGGATTGAAAAGCCGAGTATTGCGTTGCGAAAAATGAAAACCTTATGGGGTAGCTGCAGTGTAAATCGTAAGATGATTACATTCAATCAGTACTTAATAAAGGCAAAGCCTGCTTGCATTGAATATGTAGTGCTGCATGAGCTCGTACACTTTCTTTATCCAAATCACAGCAAACAATTTTATGATTTTTTGAGTATCCAGATGCCAGATTGGAAAGAACGCAAAGAAAATCTCGATATGGAAGTCGTTCATGGACTATAATTGCGCAAAGCAGGCGCAGCATGCTAACAATGTGTACAAGCATCCGAAGGATGCGCAGCCGCAGGATAAAATCCTGCGATCAGGGGAGATTGGGGGCGACGCCCCCAACAAGCAAAATGCAAAGTGGGTACCGCTTTTCCCTGCTTGCTACACTTGTATCGCATTCTTCCGCATATCAGCGATTTTTGCTTGTTTTTGCTATTTTTGCTTGCGAAAGGAGCTTTTACGGATGAAAGAGGTCGACAAGGACGACGAATACCTCGCGGAGCTGGAAGCCGAGGAACAGGACGCAAAAGTTTCCGGCGAGCAAAGCGATGCAAAGATCAGCGAATATGGCTTTCGCAATCTCGACCCTTACGCCAAGGCAAAGCACAAGTTTACCAGTGATGCGGAAGAGCTGATCGCAAAGTAGTTGACGGCGGACAGAGTCCTGACGCCGACGGCGTACCGGCAGCAGGCTGGGCAAAGCACAACGCATCCTGCACCGGCAAATCAAGCCTGTTCTCTGGCTTGGTATACTGCGCCGACTGCCATGAGAAGATGCGCCACGGCACCACCAGCTACTTTGAAAAGCGGAAGGATCATTTCGTGTGTTTCAGCTACCGGAGCAATACCGGCACCTGTTCCGCACACTTCATCCGCGCCGTTATTTTGGAGGATATGGTCTGGAAACATATGCGGTGGTGTGTCATCGGGCATGTTCTTCGGTACGAAGATTACTTCCGTCCAGAAATGGAGCAGGTACTCCGTCTGTAGAGTGAAAGCGCCTTGAAAACCGGTAGGAAGGAACTCACAGTTGCAGAGAGGTGGATCGGCGAACTCGACTGTCTTTTCATGAAGTTGTGTGAGGACAATGCCAGCGGCAAAATCATCGACGAGCGATTCACCACAATGAGCAAAAGCTATGAGGATGAGCAGCATGAACTGAAGGAAAGAACAAAAAGTCTGTAAGAAACGATTGAAGTACAGAGCAAAAAGATAGATGACATGAATCGGTTTGTTCAAAGAGTCAAGAAGTATTCAAAGTTGGACAATCTGACGCCCTATGCGCTCCGCAAGCTTGTAAAGGCTATGTAGAAGTAGCGGACAAGAGCAGCGGCAAGCGGCGGCAGGCAATCAATATTTCATATGACCTTGTTGGGTATATTTCGCTGGACAAGTTCATGAAACAGGAAACAACATGACCCGTAGGCCATGCCGTTTCCTGTAAGATATTGAATTTTACTGTCTTATGATGCCACGCCTCCCCGGGCGCTGTAATTTTTGGTTTTCCGGCTGTCAGCGGAAGAAGGAGACTCGCCTGGAAATGTTTTCCTTTTCCTTTGCCTCCGGCTCGGATACGATGCCGCCGAAGGGCATCTGGGCTATGAGGCGCCAGCTCTTCGGCAGGCCGAGCAGTTCGGTGACGGCGCTGTCGATGACAGGATTGTAGTGCTGCAGGGAAGCTCCGATCCCGAGCTCGCGCAGACCGCTCCAGATGGAGATCTGCAGCATGCCGCTGGACTGCTGTGCCCAGAGCGGGAAATTCTCCGCATATCTGGGAAATTTTTCCTGCATGGACTGCAGGGTGGCTTCGTCGTAAAAATAGAGTATGGTCCCGGCGCCTGCCCGGAAGGAGTCGATCTTCTCACGCGGCACCTTGCCGTCAAAAACATCGTAGATCCTGTCCCAGAGCTTTTGGTGAGTGCTGCCGAAAGCCACGGCAACACGTGAACTCTTCATGTTGAAAGCGTCCGGCACGAGTTCAGTGAGAGAAGCGACAAGCTCCTCCACATTCTTTTCATCTACAGGCAGTTTGCTGTCTATCGAATAATACGTTCTGCGTTTCTGCAGTGATTCCTGAATTTTCATTATAGTTCCTTTCTGCGGCCGCGGCCGCGTACATTTACTGGTAGCTCAGCCTGCTCTTTAAAAAACTGCCGTCTTCCAGATCCTGGTAAGCCTGCTGAAGTTCCTTCTGAGAGTTCATGACGATGGGGCCGCCCCAGCAGACCGGCTCGCCCAGGGCGCGGCTGCTGATAAACAGTACACAGGCCGGCCCGTCGCCGCTTTTTATGGTAAGAGAATCGCCATCTGTCAGACGCGCAGCTGTCTTCTCCGGGATGGTCCTGCCGCCGATCTGAGCCTCCCCGAGCAGGGTGAAGACCATGACTGCCCGCTCCGGCTCTGTGCCGAGGCTGATACCGGCACCCGGCTCCAGCCGGATATCGTAATAGTCAAGAGGCAGATGAGACGGCTGGTAGCCGGTGATCCCCTCATAGCTTCCGGCCAGCACCCGCAGCGTGCCGCCGGGAAAATGCTTTTCCCCTATGTCAGCGCGGCGCGCGCTGTGGTAGGATGGAGCTGTCATTTTGTCTTTCGCGGGCAGATTCAGCCAGAGCTGAACGCCCAGCAGGCGGGGCGCTGCCGGGATGAGTTCCTCGTGGAGGATGCCGGAGCCGGCCGTCATCCACTGCATCTCGCCGTCGCTGATGTCATCTGTATTGCCCAGACTGTCCCTGTGCCGCATGGTCCCGCTGACGACGTAGCTGATCGTCTCGATCCCTCTGTGGGGATGCATGGGGAAACCGGCGGTATAGTCAGCCGGATCCCTGCTGTCGAAGGAATCCAGCATCAGGATCGGGTCAAATTCTTTCGTCGTGCTGCCGCCCAGTACGCGGACGAGATGTACGCCTGCCCCGTCCACTGTCTGGAAGCCCTGTACGCTTGTCTTAATCGTTCTTTCCATTTTCTGCTGCCTCATATCGTTTCAGAAGTGAAACGAGTGTTTCTTTCTCTTCCTCTGTCCAGCAGTCCATCTGCCGGATGATCATTTCCTCGTTCTGCGGATAGACCTTCTCGATCAGCCTGCGCCCGGCATCAGTCAGATGCAGGATGACGCGCCGGCGGTCAGCAATGTCCTGGCGGCGGTTCAGATATCCGCGGTGCTGCAGCTTCCCTACTATCAGAGGGATGGTGCCGCTGGTGCTCAGAATGCTGTCCTGCACCTGGCCAACAGTGAGATCTCCCTTGTGGTAAAGCGCCTCCAGCACAGAGAACTGGCCGAGTGTGAGGCCTGATGCCGCGGCGATGCGGGAAGTCTTCCTGTCTATGGAATTTGCTGTTCTGTGCAGACCGATCAGTATTTTCAATTCCTTTTTTGCCATAGCTTACCTCCCTTTTGCCCTAATATATCTCTAACTAGAGATAATGTCAAGAAGAATTTTTGCGCGGAACGTCTCAGCAGGACAAAAATACCGGCCCAGCGTGAGTCTTCTGAAAGGCTCAGCGGGGCCGGATAGCAAGGATTAATAGGCTGTTTTACAGATCTACTTCCACTTCAGGTAATATGCGCCGGAAGTTTTGCTGTTTGATCTTGTGACTTTGATATAGTAGGTATTGTGTTTTGATGTAGAAGTAATGGTGTATGTGTGGAGATAAGTGTCTCCCCTGTATGTGGACATTGTGCCCTTATATGTATGGCCGCCTGATCTGTAGTATACAGTCGCCTTGATTGAATCTGTGACTTCATCAGTAGTGCCGGTAAAGTAGATCACGGTCTTCTTCTTCTTTGACTTGACCTTGTACCATTTTGAGGTGCTGCTGCCGGCAGCGATATAGCCGTAGCGCTTCTTGCTTCTGGAAAGTGTTGAAGCACGCTTCTTGCTCTTGCCGAACTTGCCGCTCATGGTGGTAGATTTAAAATACGCGTAGCCGTAATACTGATTGTTTGTTGCCGCGCTCTTTGTGTAGCCTGTGTACTCTACCTTGAGATAGTATGTCTGTCCCTTAGTCACGCCGTAGTTGATGTACTTGAGGTATGACGCTGTGGACTCATAGTTTATGTAGGACCTGCTGGAAACAGGGTTCTTGCTGCCGTTGAGCAGCGTGACGTAGCCATACATACCTGTGACGGTGATATAGCCTGTCCTGAGCGGATTGATCCTGTAGTATATGGTCTGGGTCCCCGGGTATGCTGTGCCGAAATTGTAGTAAGCCGCGGTATCTTCTGCGAGACCGAGGACTTTGTCACCCTGGGTGGCAGCCTGCTGAAGTATCGGGCTGTACTGCTGCGCGGCCATTGCCGGTGCTGAGGCAAAAGGCATCACGGTTACTGTAAGAGTAAGCGCAAGACCTGCTGCAGCGATGGTTTTTAAGATCCTGGATTTCATAATTCTTCCTCCCATTCTATTTAATAAAATATTCTATTATAATAGCACAACCACATTTTAACAGACGCTTTTTATGAGAAATGTAAGAATTTTGTTGCAAAAGCATGGGGAACACGACAGTCATTACAAGGATCTGCTGCTCTGCAGATTTTTGAAAAAAATATTGTTTTTACTTCGAGATTTCGCCCGGCAAAACGACTAATTTAATAGAAGAACGAAGCTGCGTCCCGCAGGGAGGGAAACGTGAAGGCGTACAGGCAGCAGCAGAAAGCCTGTATCAGCGGTGATCCTCGTAACAGGGGTGTTATAAGCGGGGATCCCGGTCAGAAGCAGATTTGCCGGCAGCCGGCAAAGCAGCGGGACAGCTTCTTCTCAGAAGTCAGCAGGATACTGCCTGGCAGCGGCTGAGTTTATCTCAGCTTCGGCCAGGCAGTTTTTTCTGTTCTTTTTTTTCGTGAATGTGTATGGACAGATACATGACTGACGCGGTAAATACGGGCAGCATGCAGCCGATGATCCGCGCTTGTCCACCGGCGGAGATCAGCAGGTTATATGTGGCGTGGTAGGTGACGATCAGTGAGAAGACGCCCAGGATACCGACTGCGGCCATTTTCCTGAATTTTCTGACCATGGCTATGCCCAGGCCCATCGTGACGGCGCAGATGATGTGCATGACGCCGGCGGCCAGCCCGCGCAAAAGTATGAAGGAGGTATCTTCAGCTCCGCTGGGGAGCAGGTAGATGCAGTTTTCAAAGCATGCGAAGCCGACTCCTGTCATCACAGACGCGCTGAGCAGGTCGCCGCGGTCCGGGTCCAGGAGAAGAAAGAAGAACAGCAGAGACAGAAGCTTCATGGATTCCTCGGTGACTGGCGCGATAAAGATCGCCGCGTCATCAGCAGACATGCCGGTAAGGACGAAAATAAAGCTGTTGATGCTGGCGCTGAGCAGGCATATCGTCATGCCGGCGAGGAGAAATGCGCATATTATTTTTGATTTGCCGCGCATGAAGAGGAGCGCGATGAAAATCGGCGCGGCCATACAGAAATAAAGACTTTCAATGTTGATCATTTCACTCTCCATCACTGACAGCAGATGTTTCCGGTATCTCATAGCGGAAGGCATAGCATACGAAGAGCAGGGAGACGGTCACGGACGCGTCAAGGATGATGTAGACTGTACCCCAGCTCAGGAACAGATCGAGCTCGAGCAGCAGGAAGCAGCACAGGGACAGATAAAAAGGCCTGGGCAGCCCCTTGCCGACAAGCCACGCAAAAGGCACCATCGCGGCGGCCCAGAGCATGTTCGTAAAAAAATGTCCGTAAAGGTATGAGAGCAGCAGGTTGACCGCGACGGTAACGGCGGTCAGGGCGGCCGACGGCCAGATCCCTGCTCTCTGCTGTCCGATGGTAAGAAGCGCGGCTGTAAGGAAAAAATAACTTCCGATCCACCCTATATCTGCCGCGGAAAAATACTGCGGCGCGTCTCCTCTGAGAAAATTGTAAAGCAGGAAGAAAAGGTCGGCAGAGGCACTGCAGAAAAAACTTCCCGCCAGAAAATAAACGGCCGGTACAGCGGCAGCTGCCATGTAGCGGTAAAGCAGCCAGAAGCCGGCTGCCGCCATGGTGAGCATCTGTAGGAGACTGATGAGATTTTCCCACGTAGCTGCGTCTGTCATGGCTGATCCTCCCGGTGAGAGGAATCCCCCTCCGAGTCCCGTCTGTTTCTGCTTTTCTTAAAGTTCATGCCCAGCAGAGCCACACAGATACCGAGAAGAAACGCGATTATGATCACGATAATAAACCCGGCCGCGGGATCTCCTGCGAAGACGGCTCCGTAGCTGCCGGCCGGTGTCTCAGCCAGTTTTTTTTCTATATAGGGGAAGAGCCTCGCAGCCGATATGACAAGCACGATGCAGCAGAGCACGGAAAAAGACGAGAGGACGACTGTTATACGACGGTGTCGCTGCCTTCTGAGCTGCTGCTCCCTGACCCTGATGCGTTCGGCCTGTTCTTCAAGTGTTCTCATAGCTGAACCCCTCCTTCTCCAGAGTGTCACGCAGTGATTTCTTGGCATTGTATATAAGATCGGAGACCTGCTTCTTTGTTTTCTTCATGACTCGGCCAGTCTCCTCTATCGTCATTTCTTCAAAATAGGTGAGGTACAGCGCGCTCCGGTATTCTTTTTTGAGGCTGTTCATAGCCGTGATAAGCTCGCGGCTCTGCTCTTCTTTCAGTACCGTGAAATCGGCGGACATGCCGGCTGAGTCTGTGAAAAGGTCCGCATATTTTTCCTCATGGCAATGTTGTCTTCTTAAAAATGAGACAGCCTTATTTCTTCCGATCGAGAACAGCCAGGTCTTGAATGATGAGCGCCCGGAGAAGGCCTTCTCCCTGGACAGAAGCACGGCAAAGCTGTCCATCATCAGGTTCTCGGCGTCATCCATGTTCCCGACGATCTCATAAATGAAGATCATCATTCCCTCGCGGTGGCGCCTCAAAAGTTCGATCAAAGCGTCATCGCAGCCGTGCAGATAGGCGCGGTAGAGCGATTCGTCAGTTTCCAATGCTTATCCTCCTGAATGATTCGCACCCTGCCGTCACCTGCGGTGACATGTGGGTGTCAAAGATTCTTTTGATATTATAATCAGTTTGCCGGAGAATATCAATTATCAAATGTCCGGCGCAACGGTACGGCGCCGGGAGCTAAAAGGCATGAAGCCTGCCGGCGCGCATTCGCAGACGTAAACCCTTCCCCAGCAGACAAATAATCACGTAAACATTTTTACAGTAAAACGTGGAGTGTGACAGGAGAAAAGACAATATCTTCAACATATAAAATGTCATTTACAACATAATATCATAAATTTGTTCAAATAAATTATAAAATAATTGTGACTAATTGTTATATGTATTGTGTATATTTTCAGCCAGATCAGATCATGCAGGGAGGTAAATAATTATGGCATCGAAGAAGCGCTATGATGAGGAATTTAAACGAAATCTCGTCGATCTGTATCATAATGGCAGGACGAAGAATTCGCTTTCAAAAGAATATGGTGTTTCTCTGAGTTCTCTGGGTAAATGGATAATACAGTATTCTACCGTTGAGCTTGACAATGGTGAAGTGCTCACTGCCAAACAGATAGGAGAGCTTAAGAAGCGCAATGCCAGGCTGGAGGAGGAAAACCTCATATTAAAAAAAGCAGCTGCCATACTCAAGCCACACTCAACCAGCGCTTAGACGCTGTATACAGACTGCGCAGGCAGCATGATGTAAAGGTCCTCTGCGAGGTCCTACGCGTTAACCGGAGCACATATTACAAACACTATTTTTCCGAACCGACGCCAAGAACCAGTGAGAATCAAAAAGTTAAAGAATATATCATCAGGATATGCAGAGGCTGCGGCGATATGCCCAGTGCTGCCAAAATCTGTCACATATTGGAGCAGGAGTATGGTATAAAGATCAGCGTCGGCAGAGTGTACCGGCTGCTGAAAAAAATTGATGTTTTAAGGATCTCTGACAAAAGGCATGCACGGAAATCCGTAGTGAATGATAACGGTCCGTGCATAGACCAATTTCATCAGCGTGGCAGACCTGGCGCGCCGAATCAGGTATGGGAGGGCGATATCACAAGCATAAGGGCCGGAGAAAAAGACTGCTGCCTTTGTATAGTGGCGGACCTTTTCTCAGGCAAAGTCATCGGCTGGAGCGTTTCTGACAGAATAGCTGCCGGGATCACGGATAAAGCCTTTGAAAATGCCTACATAAGCCGTGGATTACCCAGATTCCTTTTGTTTCGCTCGGAAAGACGTCCGGAATATACTGATTATAAATTCCGTATGACAATGGAAAAATGCGGCGCGATACAATCCTTTTACAGGAAAGGATCAGATAGTGATGACAGGTGCTGCAAAAGATTTTTCGGGTATCTGGAAAGCAAACGCTTGGAAGATGCTACATTCCATGATATCGATGAGCTGCGTCAGGGCTGCTTCAGGTATATCGATTACTACAATTCCAGACGGCTGGAGAGTTCACCGAACGATCCCTCGCCAAATGAAACAGAGCTCTTATATTGGAAGAGGCAGAAGTGATTCTGCCTCTTGATTTATGTCAGCGGTTTGGGGATAAGATCCCAGATCGCTTTCCTTCTTTTGCCAGTGATTTTCTGGCAAGGTGCTGCCGCATCAGGATCAGGAATACGATATGGAAACGGCAATATTATGTTCAACAAAATAATTATTGTTTACAACATTTAAATATAAAAATGCTGTAAATAATTATAAAATAAACTGGGCTTATTGTAATAGTTACTAATTAGTACCGCGCAGGCGGGAACACAGTATGCGGCAAAAAAGGCTGCATATAAATGGGGAGAAGCAACATAAGCAAAAAACGAAAGAAAGCCAGGGACAAGGCCGGCACGAAGGCAGAGTAAAAAGCCGGCGTCAGCCAGCAACGGAGTTGAAACTGACAATATTGCTGTTGTAAATTACGGAACAAAAGATTAAAATACAGACAAGACGGAGAACAACAGTATAGGACCTGACAACATGGCAAGACTGAAAGACCGCACTGAGCTGAGGGATACGCCTAAGGCAGCGGAAGCTTTGACAGCGGTGCCTGCGGCAAATAGGAGGAAGAAAGAAGAATAGAATAATCTTGTATACATAAGGTAAAGACCACTGGATCTGTAATATTTACAGCCAGATAAGACCGGACAGGGAGGTAAAAAATATGGCCGCGAGAAATCGCTATGACGAGGATTTCAAACGAAATATCGTTGATCTTTACCATAACGGCAGGACAAAAACTTCATTGGTGAAAGAATACGGCATATCCCAGAGTTCACTCGGAAAATGGATAGTACAGTATTCTACTGTTGAGCTTGACAATGGTGAAGTGCTCACTGCCAGGCAGATCGAAGAGCTTAAGAAGCGCGCTGCCAGGCTGGAAGAGGAAAATTTTATATTAAAAAAAGCGACTGCCATACTCAGGCCACACTCGGCCAGCGTTTAGACGCTGTCTACAGACTGCGCAGACAGCATGATGTAAAGATACTCTGCGAGGTCCTCCGCGTCAACCGGAGCACATATTACAAGCACTATTTTTCAGAACCGGCACCGAGGACCAGCGAGAATCAGATGGTTAAAGATCATATCCTCAGGATATGCAGTGATTACGGAAGCATGCCTAGTGCTCCCAGGATCTGCCGCATATTGGAGCAGGAGTATGGCATAAAGATCAGCGTCGGCAGAGTGTACCGACTGCTGGAAAAAATCGATGTTTTAAGTATACCTGAAAAAGAATCACGATGGAAGGCTGCGGGAAACGACAACGGACCGTGGATAGGCCAGACCAGGCAGCGAGGCAGGCCAGCTGCGCCGAATCAGGTATGGGAGAGCGGCATCACCAATATTAAAGCCGGGGGGAAAGACTGCAGTCTTTGTATTGTGGCGGATCTTTTCTCAGGCAGGGTCATCGGCTGGAGCGTTTCCGGCAGAGCTACAGCAGAGCTTACGGATGAAGCATTCGAAAATGCCTACATGAGCCGCGGCTGTCCCAGATTCCTGATGTTCTGCTCAGAGAGACGGCCGGAATACATTGATTATAAATTCCGCATGACTATGGAAAGATGCGGCACGATACAGTCATTTTACAGAGAGGAAGCAGACAGTGACGGGGTGTGCTGCAAGAGATTCTTCGGGTATCTGGAGAGCAGATGCCTGGAAGAGCGCACATTTCGTGATATCGATGAGCTTCGCTCGGGCTGTTTCGAGTATATCGAATGCTACAATTCCAGAAGGCAGGAGAGTTCGCCGGACACCCCTGCGCCAAATGAAAAAGAGATCTTATTTTGGGAGAGACAGAAGTGATTCTGTCTCTTAATTTATGTCAGCGGCCGGGAGATCAAGGCCTTTGGTGCTTTTCCACTCGAGGATCATGCCGCCTAAAAGTCCGGCGGTGCAGATCACGCAGCCCCAGAAAAGGCGGGGCGATACAGCGCGCCTGAAAGCGAGATCGATCACGATGCCGGTGGATATCTGACCGAGAAATGAGAGCAGAGTCAGGCGGAATGAGGAGAGCCTTGGCACAGTGATATTCAGCAGCATTACTGTCAGGACTCCCATCATGCCGCCGCAGAACATCCAGGGCCTGAGAGCATGCAGGTCGACCGCGCCAGCGGAGGAAAAAATGAGAGCGAGTACGACGCATACAGGCAGCCCTGCCAGGTGATTGTAAAATGAACCCGCGAGCGCGCCGGTCTCAGCGGAGAGGCGGGCGTTGACGGTCCTGGCCATGACGATAGTGACACCGGCGCTCAGTGAGAGCAGTACTGCCGAGAGACCGCCGGCGACGCTGCTGTCAAGCATTATGACAACACCGACGCAGGACAGCGCGATCCCGAACCATACAGAGCCGCGGATGGGGCGTTTCTTCATCCCGAACAGCCCGAAGGCATCAAGGATATTTGAGGAGATGCACTGCCCCAGCAGCCCGAGGGCGACGATGCTCGTCATGCTGATATACGCGCAGGAATAGTTGTTGAACAGGGTGGTGAGGACGCCGATAACGCCGCCGAGATAAGCCCACGGCGGTACATCCGCGGCCCTGAACAGTTTTTCCCCTCTTAAAAGGCACAGGAAAAATGAGAATATGACACCTGCGATATGGATGATGACAGCAGCGTAGAAGACGCCGAAGCTGCCGGAGAGATTCCCGTTCACGGAAACCATGACCGAGATCAGCATGCCCGTCAGCAAAGCCAGGAACTGATACATCTGAGTACCCCCTTTAATGTCTCTATTATATCGTCTGCAGGCGCGGCGGACATAGGACATTTGTCATGGTATTTTGGGGCAAAAGCGGATATACTGAGTGCAGAGGGGGTGAGCAGATGAAAAAGTGCCGGCTCAGCGCGGAGGATCTTGAATTGCTGAAGCAGTACGGCCTGGAGCAGTCAAAGCTCGCGGGGATATGCGCGCTGGATGTCAGCGCGGGTGAGACCCTGCTGAGGCAGGGTGAAATGCTTGATGATCTGTATATCGTGCAGGGCGGGACGGCCAAGGTATGCATCAACTCCCGCAGCGGAAAGAATCTTATCATCTGCTATTATGTCTCTGACGGGATCTTCGGGGATGTTGAGCTGATGAGCGATGTGCGCGCGGCCTCCACGACTGTCATAGCTGTCTCTGCGCTGCGTGTGGCAGCTGTGCCCATCGGCAGCAACGAAGAGTATCTTAAGGGCGATCTGGCATTCATGAATGTTATCGCCGCCGGGCTTGCCGGAAAGCTTGCCCGCAGCAGCGCCGCCTACGCCGCCTCGGCGCTTTCCACGGGAGAGGAACGGCTGTGCGCCTATATCCTGAGGACTGAGCACAACGGGATCTTTGCCGACGTCCTGTCGGACGTCGCCCAGTACGTAGGAATGAGCTACCGCCATGTTTTCCGCGTGATAAACTCACTGTGCGCTGTCGGGATACTGGAGAAGACAGACCGCGGCTACAGGATACTTGACCGCGATGCGCTCAGGACGCGCTCGGCGCAGTGAAAGTCTAAGAAGTTCAGCGCTGGCGAGCACAGTTATACGCCTGCACAGCTGTGACGGGCAGCGCGGTCATTCACCGCGCACGACTGCCTGATAGTGTTCTCCCCAGGCCTGCATGGAATCGAATACAGGTTTTAATGACCGTCCCATCTCGCTGAGCGAATATTCCACACGCGGCGGCACTTCGGCGTATACTTTGCGCACGATAAGCTCGTCACGCTCAAGTTCACGCAGATTGTCTGTGAGCACCTTCTGGCTGATGCCGGGGATGGTGCGGCGCAGCTCGTTGAAACGCTGCGTACCTGTGAGCAGATTGCGGATTATGAGCAGTTTCCATTTGCTGCCTATCAGGGTGACGATAGTGGCCACCGGGCAGGCAGGCAATTCTTCTTTGGTAAGCATAAAAAGCCCTCCATTAGTTTCAAATCAGATGTACACTATGATTTGAGTATATGTCACCATGATGATTTTTGCAATACTTACCTTAAGGTGACTATGTAATAGATTTGTGCGTACTTTCAATAATTCTCCGGATAGTCTATCCTGTGATTACAGACAAAGAGTCTGAATTCTTATCAGGAGGAAATAAATATGTCTCTGAAAAATTTCTTTGCCCAAAAAGATGACGGAAAGGCTGGAACAGCCTGCGGAACGGCCTGCGGGGCGGGTGACAGGAAGCCTGCGGAGAAACCTGCAGCCTGCGGAACGGCCTGCGGAGCGGGTGACAGGAAGCCTGCGGAGAAACCCGCAGCCTGCGGAACGGCCTGCGGGGCCGGCGACAAGAAATGATCTTGCATGGGGACCCCGGCGGCTGTGCCGCAGGGTCCATTTTCTCATGAATTGAATTTGAAAGGAATCCGGGAAATGGAATATTTTGCATTTCAGTGGCATATCACAGAAGAATGTGATCAGCGCTGCAGGCACTGCTATATTTACGCACTGGGCAGTCACGCAGAATTTAAGGAAATGAAGAAGGACGAGATGAGGATCGTCCTTGACAATATTAAAAACTTTTGTAAGAGGGCGCAGCGCCTGCCTTACCTGTACATCACCGGCGGCGATCCGATCCTGCATCCGCGATTTTGGGAGCTGGCGCGGATGCTGAAGGCTGAGGGCATACCATTCGCGATCCTGGGCAATCCGTTCCACCTTACACCGGAGATCTGCAGACAGCTTAAGGAATGCGGCTGCCGCAAATATCAGCTTTCTCTGGACGGGCTTCGGGAGACACATGACCGCATACGACGTCAGGGCTCTTTTGACGAGACGCTCGCGGTGATACCTTATCTTCGCGCTGCCGGCATTGACGTGGCTGTGATGACGACAGTGTCCAGATGGAATTATAGGGAAGTACCTGAACTTGTGGATGTGGTGACCGCGAACCACGTTGATATATTCGCATTTGCCCGCTACTGTCCGGACAGCAGAAGCACAGACAGCTGCTGCAGCCCGGAGGAATACAGATGGATGATGGGCGAGTGCTGGAAAAAATTTGAGCAGTATAAGGACTGTGGGACCACCTTCAGCCTGAAAGATCATCTGTGGACGCTTTTCAAATATGAGAAGGGGCTTTTCGACCCGAAGGATTACCCGGAGGACGAATTTGTGTACGATGGCTGCAACTGCGGCAACTGCCACTTTACTATCTTGTCCGATGGTGCGGTCTACGCCTGCCGCCGCATGGAGAGCAAGGTCGGCAGCGCGCTGACAGATGATCTCTATGAGCTGTTCACCGGGCCGAAGATGGATGCCTATCGTGTCTATGAGAATTTTGAGAAATGTTCAAAATGCGAACTGCTGCGTTTCTGCCGCGGCTGCCCTGCTGTAGCTGCAGGATATTGCGGGAATATGTATGCGCCTGACCCGCAGTGCTGGAAGGAGGTCGGCTGATGGACGCGAAGGGTTGCCTGAAAAAACTGAGCTATGTGGGGGTGCTGTCATTTGCCACCGTGGATGAGAACGGCGCACCGCAGGTGCGCGATATCAGCGCGATCCATTATGAGGAGGACGCGATATATTTTTTCACGGCCAGAGGAAAAAATTTCTGCCATGAATTGCTTCGCGACGGGAGAGTGCAGATTCTGGGATACACGATGTACAATGAAATGATCCGTCTTTCAGGCAGAGCTATACCTGTCGAAAACAGTCAGCAATGGACAGATACCATTTTTGCCGAGCAGCCGATACTTGAAAATGTTTACCCCGGACAGACGAGGGACATCGGGATCGTCTTCGTCATCCGCGATATGGAGATAGAATATTTTAATCTCGGCGTAAAGCCCATTTTCCGGGAGAGCTACACGCTGGGCGCCGGAAAGATCAGGGCCAAAGGATACCTTATCACCGATGAGTGTACCGGCTGCGGGATATGCGCAGAAGGCTGTCCGCAGAATGCAGTATGTGAAGGCGTGCCGTATCATATAGAGACTGAGCACTGCCTGCATTGCGGGCGCTGTGAGGAAAACTGTCCGGCCGGCGCAGTCAGAAGGCTTTGAATCACCGCCAGGTGTGATCGGGAGAGTAATAAAATGAATGATATGCTTAAAAACGAGCTGGAGACGGCAGACGCGGTAATTATCGGCGCCGGCGCCGGGCTTTCCGTGTCAGCCGGATTTACCTACGACGGGGAGCGATTCAAAAAGAGTTTTTCTGATTTTGAGGCCAGATATGGCTTTCATGATATGTACAGCGGCGGTTTTTACCCCTATGCTGAGCCGGAAGAGCTCTGGGCATTCTGGAGCCGCTCTATCTTTATCAACAGGTATATGGACGCGCCCAGGCCGGTCTACGACGAGCTGCTCTCACTGGTGAAGGATAAGGACTATTTCGTGTTGACGACGAATGTCGATCACTGCTTCCAGAAGGCAGGTTTCGACAGGCAGAGACTTTTTTACACCCAGGGTGATTACGGCCTTTTCCAGTGCTCGGAGCCCTGCCGCCAGGAAACCTTTGACAATAAGGAGGCGGTGGTCTCCATGCTGGAGCAGCAGGAAAATATGCGCATCCCGCACGAGCTTATACCTCGCTGTCCGCACTGCGGGAAGCCCATGACCATGAACCTTCGCTCAGATGATACCTTTGTGGAGGACGCAGGCTGGCATGCGGCGGCGAAACGCTGCGAGAGATTTTTCCGGGATCACCGGACGGGTCATGTCCTGTACCTGGAGCTGGGAGTAGGCTTCAACACCCCCGGCATCATCAAATATAATTTCTGGCAGAGGGTGGCGGATGATCCGGATGCGATACTGATCAGCATCAACGCGAAGGAGCCGCTGGTGCCCGAGGCGATAGCCGACAGATCACTGTGCATTGCTTCTGATATCGGCCAGGTGATAGCTCAGCTGCTCAGCTGAGATCTGCCATACTTTCTCTTATGCATTCTATGAATCTTTTTGCAGCCGGGGAGGGACTGCCTGGAGAGGGCACAGCGATCCCCAGATAAATGTACTGGGGAGGGTCGAAAGGGATCTCGGCCACGGCTCCGTTCCAGCCGCGGGAGATCAGCTTTTGATTGAAACTTATGCCCAGGCCTGATGCGACCATGTTGTAGGTGGAAAATCCGTCTCGTGTCGTGAAGCGGATATCCGGATGAAGATCATTTTCTTTCAGCAGCCGGTCCTGGTCTGTATCACGGTCAGGAGAGGTCTGGATGAAAGGCTTTGATTCGAGCGCGCGGAGAGGAAATGCCTTCAGCCCGGCATCGGGACTCGACTTCGGCAGCCACACGACCAGCTCGTCTTTAAAGACAGGGATCCAGTCGCAGAGCACATTATCTGCCGGCTTTGCTCCGAAACAGCAGTCGATGGATCTGTCATTGAGCCATTCTGCCATTTCCAGGTTGCCGCCCTCCTGGATGCGGACTATGATATCCGGGTAAAGCGCGGCAAAATGTGAGAGTATGCCGGGCATAATGAGAGCGGATACACTGTAATAACAGCCAACAGTCAGCACGCCGGTGATCAGTCCGGATATCTCCGCGCTTAGCTGACGGGCATTTTCATTTGCCCTCACGATCTCCCGGAATGCCGGCAGCATCAGCCTGCCGTTTTCTGTAAGCTCTACGCCGGCCTTGCTGCGCACGAGCAGGGGGAAACCTGTCTCTTCTTCCAGGGAACGTATCATCCTAGTGATGCCGGACTGGGTATAGCCCAGCAGCTGAGCCGCCGCAGTCATGCTTCCGAGCTTTGCCGCGCACAGCAGTGCTTCACTTTTTACTGCATCCATTTTCTCTCCATCCATGATCATTCATCATTTTAAATATGATGATATGCCGCTTGCGTCATTGATAAAAACAGCATAGAATGAAGTAAACAGAAAGTCAAGCGGAGGAGGAAAAACAGATGGACGATTTCAGCGAGAAACAGTATTTCGCGTCAGATAACGGGGAGAAGCTGCATTTTGCGTCGGATTATATGGAGGGCGCGCATCCCAGGGTCATGGAGGCATTGCTGAGGACAAATGAGCTCTCCACGCCGGGGTACGGCGATGATGATTTCTGCCGGAGCGCGGAAGAACGCATACTTGATGCCTGCGGATGCCCGGACGGAGAAGTGCGTTTCCTGGTCGGCGGCACGCAGACGAATGCGGTCGTGATCGACTCGCTGCTGCAGTCTTATCAGGGAGTGCTGGCAGCTGAGACAGGGCATGTCTTTGTACATGAAGCCGGCGCCATCGAGCTGGGCGGACATAAGGTGATGACAGTCCCGACTGAGAACGGAAAGATCAGCGCTGAGAATATCCTGCGGGCGGTCCGCTCGTACCAGGATGATGCCAACCGGGATCACATGGTGATGCCGGGCATGGTGTATCTGTCACAGCCCACTGAGTATGGAACGCTTTATTCCCGGGATGAGCTGGCGAAGATCAGCGGCGTCTGCCGCGATAACGGCCTTTATCTTTATGTAGACGGAGCGCGCCTTGCCTACGCGCTGGCTGCGCCGGAAAATGATGTCACTCTGCGGGATCTCGCCGCGCTGACTGATGTCTTTTATATAGGAGGGACCAAATGCGGCGCACTGTTCGGGGAGGCTGTGGTCATACCGAAGAAGGGGCTGATACCGCACTTTTTCAGTATCATCAAACAGCATGGCGCCCTGCTTGCCAAGGGCAGGCTTCTCGGCGTCCAGTTTGACGCGCTGTTTCAGGATGGGCTGTATGAGCATATCGGCGATCCCGCCATTAAGAACGCGCGCCTTATCAGGGAAAAGCTGATCGAACGCGGCTGCGAGATGCCTATAGATTCCCCGACAAACCAGATATTTGTGGTCCTTGAGGACAGCGCGCTGGAAAAGCTCGCCCAGAAGGTGGAATATGGATTTATGGAGAAAACTGATGAGACCCATACCATGATACGCTTTGCCTCCGCCTGGTCGACCACGGATGAGAAGACACAGGCGCTGCTGCGCCTGCTGTGATCTCAGTGAGTTCCCTCTATGATCGTTTTCCACCTGTCGATACTTACACCCTCTGACAGCGAGACTGAGTAGGCGTATGTGCCGTCGGTCCAGCAGGCCAGAGAAAACTTCGCCCCGTCGCCTTTTACTGTGGCAGTCACGCTGCCGGCGGTCAGTTCCCGGGTGACATCATAGCTGCTGTAATCGCCGGAGTTGTCATCGGTACCCTTCGACTTGCGGAAGGTGGCTGTCTGCCCGTCAGAGCCGGTGTATTCTATCTCGCCTATCTCGCCGTAATAAGAAAGATATCTGGTGTCCGCTGCCTTAAACGGCAGGGTGTCGATGCCTGATATCTGAAAGCCGAGCTGCTTGGAAAGCTCCTGGACTGACTGGTATTCTGCTGTGTCAGGTACGCCCTGAATATCGCCGCCCGGAGAGACATTATTCTGTGACTGCTGCAGTATGCGCGGGACAGCTATGGTGCAGACAATGAATAAGGCAAAGCAGGCTGCCGCGGCAGCGTATCTGAGCAGATACGGGAACCTGACCGCCACGGATGCCGGGGCGGTGTCCGCGCCGCGGACGTTCTGAAGTATACGCTCACGCATTTCTTCGGTAACAGTGATGCGATCCATGATCTCCTCATATTTTTTACTCAAAGTCATACGCCTCCTTCAGGATATCCTTTAGTTTTTTCCGCCCGCGCTCCAGATGGGAGCGCACGGTGGCTTCATTCTCATGCAGTATGGACGCGATCTCAGCTGTCCGGTATCCCTCGTGATAATAGAGGTGGATAACTTCGCGGTATCTGACGGGAAGCGACTGGACTGCCTCCCATACGAATGAAAGGTCGCGGCGCCCGTCCGATACAAGCTCTTCATTAAGCTCATCTGTCATGCGGATCCGGTTGTAATCGATGCGGTTTTTGCTGAGGTTGCAGGCGACTCGCAGAAGCCATGCCTTTTTGTGCGCCTCGCTTTCAAACCGCGGTTTTGTCCTGATAAACTGTATCAGGGTGTCCTGCAGTATCTCCTCGGCATCGCTCCTGTTATGAAGGTACGAATAAGCCATGCGGAGTATATTGCCGCCGTAATCGTCAAGTATCGTTTCCGCCTGTCTGTTTATTTCCTCACGCGCGGCCGTATCCCCGGCGGTGCGCGCGCTGCCGGAAATAAAATCGGCGGCGGCGGCGCAGAGCAGCCGGGGGATCCTGATGATCTCGCTGAGGAGCCTGGTTCCATATTCATTTATACAAGCTGTTATTTCCATTTCATCTCCCCGGCGGATCCTTTGCCGGAATCATTCCGGCAAAGCCGTTCACGCCGCTGTCTCAATCCGCGCTGCCCGCGATATCAAGCTCAGATACACTTGTGATCCTGGCATGGCCTTTGAGGTTCTGATAGACATATACCAGTGAGTAGGTGGATTTTGCGTGCGGGACAACTGCTGTCGTCCTGCAGAGTATGCAGTAGTTGGTGCCGGAGACTGTCTGGCTTCCGAGAAGCGCTATGGGCTTGTACTCGCAGCCGGTAAGGTTCCTGACAGCTTTTTTGAAAGCTTTCATGGCTGCCGGGTTTTTGCTCAGAGAAGTCTTGCTCTGGTTGAATTTCCATCCGCCTAAGGCAGTCTTGGCCTGAATTTTTGAGCTGGCAGCTGTGCTGCCTAATTCAAGCTCAGATACACTTGTGATCCTGGCATGGCCTTTGAGGTTCTGATAGACATATACCAGTGAGTAGGTGGATTTTGCGCGCGGGACAACTGCTGTCGTCCTGCAGAGTATGCAGTAGTTGGTGCCGGAGACTGTCTGGGTCGCGAGAAGCGCTATGGGCTTGTATTCGCAGCCGGTAAGTTTCCTGACGGCCTTCTTGAAAGCTTTCATGGCTGTCGGGTTTTTGCTCAGAGAAGTTTTGCCCTGGTTGAATTTCCATCCGCCTAAGGCAGTCTTGGCCAGTTTTTCAGAGCCGGCAGCTGTGCTGACGAGCACAGCGGTATTGTTTACGGAGCTGGCTGCCACGGAGGCCTTGCTGCCTGAAGACGAAGTCTTGCTGCCTGAGGCATCGACCTTGCCGACGATTTCAGTCATCATTGCCTTGGCGATCCCGGACCCGCTTTGTGCTGCGTATACGGAGTAAGAATTATCACCTGAAGTCCAAACTGCCAGAGACACCTTGCCGCTGCTGCCCTTGAAGGTGACCTCGGCATTCCCTATGGTGACTTTTTCACTCTCAGGATAGCTGTTATAGTCGCCGCTGACATCTTTCGTTCCTGATCCCTTGCGTATGCAAATCTGATCGTTTTCCTTGCCGTCTGCGTAGATGACCTCGATCAGACTGTCCATCGCGCGGTAAGTGCAGTCTGAGAAATCATTATTTATCGCTGTGGGCACGGAGATGCTTACCCCGGAAATCTTTTCGGCCTCCGCGAGTGTTTTGCAGTCGGTGAACGGATTCGCGATCTGTTCTTTGCCGGAATCGGCAGAGGCAGCGGAAGCTGCCGACGAGCCTGAAGAGGCTGACGCGGAGGAAGCCGTCGCCGCTGAAGCAGCTGCTGACGAGCCGGAAGAAGCTGACGCGCCGCCTCCGCAGGCAGTGAAGGCAGCAGCCATCATCGTACAGATAATAATTGCTGATAATTTTTTCGTTTTTTTCATTTTGATCGTCCTTTCAACATTGTTCTGTGATTTCCTGTTCTGCCTTGTATACAGACAGGCATGGACAAATGTTGCACGGGTGAAAATTTTTTTTTGCGCCATTGACGGGCGTGTCAGACAGAGCCCACACCGGCAGCATCTGCATATATTGTAGCCTAATACGGCGGCGATTGCCACATTATTTGCGGCTTTGCCGCGGAGACCCGAGCGGCAGTTTTGTCCCGCCGGCAAATGTTAGCGTTGTAAATCCGGGTGCGGGATATTATAATATAAGCTGATCGACGGTGAGAAAGGTCCGCCGGTGTATCTGAGAGGGGGAAACTGGATGATCAGTGACGATATCACAGAGGAGGTATATCAATATGTACTATAGCAGCGGTAACTATGAAGCTTTTGCTGCCCCGGAAAAGCCCGAGGGCATAGAAAACAAACATGCGTATATTGTCGGGACAGGTCTTGGCGGACTGTCGGCGGCATGCTTCCTTATCAGGGACGCGCAGATGCCGGGAGAGAATATCACGATTTTCGAATCTCTGCCGACAGCAGGGGGATCCTGCGACGGACTCCATGATCCGCAGAAGGGCTATATCATGCGCGGCGGCCGTGAGATGGACAATCATTTCGAGTGCATGTGGGATCTGTTCCGCTCCATACCTTCGATCGACAATCCCGGCGAGACGATATTTTCGGAGTATTACAAGCTCAACAAGAAGGACCCGAATTATTCGCTCTGCCGTGTGACGGAGAAACAGGGCTGCGATGCCCACACGGACCGCAGGTACAACCTGAACAAGAATGCCGAAAAGCAGCTGATGAAGCTGATGTTCGCCTCGGATGAGGAGCTTGCGGACAAGACGATCGATGATTATTTTAACGATGAATTCTACGGCACGAATTTCTGGATCTACTGGCAGACGATGTTTGCCTTTGAGAAATGGCACAGCGCGCTGGAGATGAAGCGCTATATGCAGCGCTATATACACCATATCGACGGGCTCCCGGATCTGAGCGCGCTCAGGTTCACACGCTATAATCAGTACGAATCCATGATACTGCCGATGGTCAGGTATATCGAGCAGGCCGGCGGGAAGATCGAGTTCGACACGCAGGTCACCGATATCGAATGTGAATGCACGCCGGACAAGAAGGCTGCCCGCAGGATCGAGTACACCCAGGCGGGTGTCGTGAAGACGGTCAGCCTGACGGACGATGACCTGGTATTTATCACCAACGGCGCCCAGGGCGACGGCTCCGCGTACGGGGATCAGACGCATGCTCCTGTCATTGATATCGAAAACGGGCAGGGCGCTTCTGTTGAACTGTGGAAGAAGCTTGCCGCGCAGGATGACTCCTTCGGACATCCGGATGTATTTTTCAAGGACATCAAGGAGACGAGCTGGGAATCATGGACGGTAGACACCGCCGACAAGGAGATACTGGCAGCGATAGAGAAGATCTGCCACAGAGATCCGCTCTCAGGCAAGGTCGTCACCGGCGGCATCGTGACCGCCAAGGATTCGGGCTGGCTGCTGAGCTGGACCATCAACCGCCAGGGACAGTTCCGCGATCAGCCTGACGATCACTGCCTTATCTGGGTCTACGGCCTGAACTGCTGGGATGATGACGGCGATTATATCCACAAGCCGATGTACATGTGCAGCGGCAGCGAGCTGGCTGCAGAGTGGCTCTACCACATAGGCATCTCGGCCGACAGGATAGATGATCTTGCCGCCAATGCCTGCAATACGACACCATGCATGATGCCGTACGTGACTTCATTTTTCGAGCCCCGCAAATACGGCGACCGTCCGCTGGTAGTACCCGGCGGATCAGTGAATATCGCTTTTCTGGGGCAGTACGCCGAGACGCCCAGAGACACTGTCTTTACTACTGAGTATTCTATCCGTACCGCCATGGAGGCCGTCTATACGCTCTGCGGCGTGGACCGCGGCGTGCCCGAGGTATGGGGATCGGTATTCGACGTCAGAGATCTGATAACCGCCGGCGTCAAGATGAATGACGGCAGGATGATAAAGGACTGGCCGCTGGGAATGGCTGCCAAGACCGGCATCAGGGGCGCCCTGAAGTTCGCGTCGAACACGGACATCGAGAAGCTGCTGATAAGGTGCGGAGCGGCTGAACCGGGCGATTTCGGACACATTATCGACAAGAGCAGCGTGAAGTCCGCCGGCAGGAAGGTGACGAAAACCGCGGAGGATATGCGCGATAACGGAACCGCGAAGAAGGCGGCCAAGGTCGCGGGCGTGGCGATAGCCGGCATCATCGCGGCGCGCATGCTGCACAGAAAGAAATAATTAATTTTTATCGCCTTGACACGGCGAAATTAAAAAAATATAATCAAAGTAACAGGGGCGGCGGCTTCCCTGAGATGAAGCCGCTTTGCTCCCGCCCGAAATATTTTATGAACATGCTGACAATTTATTTAATATGGAGGTAATACTATGTCAAACAAATATGCAGGCACACAGACAGAGAAGAATCTGCAGGCAGCTTTTGCCGGCGAGTCCCAGGCAAGGAATAAATATACCTATTTTGCGTCAAAGGCAAAGAAGGATGGCTTTGAGCAGATCTCGGCTCTGTTCCTCAAAACTGCTGACAACGAAAAAGAACATGCCAAGATGTGGTACAAAGAGTTGTTTGGCATCGGGACTACAGCGGAGAATCTTGAGACAGCAGCTGACGGCGAGAATTATGAGTGGACAGATATGTATGCCGGCTTCGCAAAGACAGCGGAAGAGGAAGGCTTTTCCACGCTGGCGGCAAAGTTTCGCATGGTTGCTGAGATAGAGAAGCATCATGAGGAGCGCTACCGCGCACTGCTTCACAATGTTGAGGCTCAGGAAGTATTTGCCAAGAGCGAGGTCAAGGTATGGGAGTGCAGGAACTGCGGCCATATCGTGGTCGGCGAGAAGGCTCCGGCTATCTGCCCTGTATGCGCTCATCCGCAGGCATACTTCGAGCTGCATGCTGAGAACTATTGATCACAAAAGAACTCAGGCTCATATTTTCAGTATGACCTGATGCGCGCCAGGTCCCGGGATAACGATTCCCGGGACTTTTTAAATGGGCTTCTTTGTGGTATACTTTTCGTGTGAGTATCATGAAAAAATGACGGCAGGAAACAGCTTACTGCTGTCTTAAAAAATATCAGAGGAAGATGTAAATGGACTACAGGGATCATATCGGCGTTTTCGATTCGGGAGTAGGCGGGATCAGCATACTCCAGGGGCTGAGGAAGACTCTTCCCGCCGAAAGCTTTTTGTATTTCGGGGATTCGGCGAACGCGCCCTACGGCGAGAAGACGCCGGATGAGGTGCTCAGGCTTTCGGAGGCTATCGCGGAGCGCATGATCGGTCAGGGTGTGAAGGCGATAGTTATCGCCTGCAATACCGCCACGAGCGCGGCGGCGGCCACGCTGCGGAAGCAGCATCCAGACCTGCCGATAATCGGTGTGGAACCGGCCATCAAACCGGCCGCCGAGGCATTTCCGGACGGGAAGATACTCGTGCTTGCGACAGAAGTGACGCTGAAACTTGAGAAGTTCCGCAGGCTCTCGCACAGGCTGGAGGGGAGGGCCGACTTTGTTCCGGTCAGCTGCATCGGCCTGGCGGAGCGCATTGAGAAGGGGCGGCTTGACAGCCCGGATCTTATCGAGATGCTCCATCACCTGCTGGATGAGTATGCCGGCGGGGCGGATGCTCTGGTGCTGGGCTGCACGCATTACCCGTTTATCAAGAGACAGCTTCGCAGCGTGCTCGGCGATCTGCCGATGTTTGACAGCACAGCCGGCACAGCCCGGGAACTTAAGCGCGTGCTGGAGAAGAGAAAGCTCCTGCGCGAGGGGGCGGAAGGCGTTCCGGGGGAAGTCGTGCTGCGTTCGAGCAGGGATACCGCGGCGGAGTTACAGCTTTACAGACAGATGCTCGAGTCAGTTATCGAATAGCGGGCAAATATCATATGAGGGTGAATTAAATGATCCATCATGCCGATCTGCATATACATACGGTTTATTCTGACGGCACAGATACTCTTACAGAGCTGCTGACCAAGGTCAGGAGGAACCGCATAGATTTTTTCTCCATAACCGACCACGACGAGATCAGGGGGAGCGAGATCATGCTGCGCATGCTCTCGGAGGACACGCAGGAGGAAGATCCTCTGTTCGTGCCGGGCGTGGAATTTTCCTGCAGGGACGAGAAGGGAAAATACCATATACTCGGCTACGCGTACGATCCGGGATCCGAGTCTGTGCAGGACATGGTGAAGGTGTTCCACGCTATCCGCATGCACAAGTTCGCGGGACGTCTGGCGTTTCTGCGCGCTGAGTACGGCATAGTATTTGACGACTGGGAGGTCGCGATGCTCAGGAGCCTGAACAACCCGGGGAAGCCGCATATCGGCAAGCTTATCGTGAAGCACGGATACGCGGACAATGTCTCGGAAGCGATCAGGAATTATCTTAACAATTATCACGGCGGCGAAAGAAGGATACGGCCTGAGGAAGCGATAGAGGCGGTGCTGAAGAGCGGCGGGATACCGGTGCTCGCGCACGGCGTGTTTGGAGACGGCGACCAGCTGCTTGATGAGGATGAGATGGAGGAGCGCGTGACCCGGCTCGCCGGCTGCGGCCTGCAGGGGATCGAATGTTTCTACTCGAGATATACGCCGCAGCAGCAGGCACTCATGCTGAAGCTGAGAGATCGGCACGGCCTTTACGCTACTGCCGGAAGCGATTATCATGGCACGAACAAGCCGGTGGCGCTCGGGAATATAGGCGTGGATGACCCCGAAACAGCGGTGCCGTATCTGGATGAATTCACGGAAGCGATTAAAAAAAGCTTAAATAAGTCTTAAAAAAAATACAAAGCTGCGTATTGACAAATTTTTGTTAAAGTAGTAATCTACTAAACATCAGACAAAGGCGTTTGGAATTTTTATCCAAACGCCTTTTCTGTATCTGAGTGCCGGTCTTGATTTCTGCCCTGCCCCGGGAAACAGACGGATCCATGACCAGGCAATCTTGAGAATAACAGCAGCTGGACAAGGATGTCGCAAAGTTCTGATGAGAGAGAGAACAGGCGGCGTCTTTTTTGGTTTTTAGGAGGGAATAGTTATGTCGATCAGCCTTACTACTGTTATCTGGGTTCTTTTGGGTTCCGCCCTCGTCTACTTCATGCAGGCAGGATTCGCGCTCTGCGAGGCAGGCCTTACAAGGGCAAAGAATACCGGTAACATACTTATGAAAAATATGATGGATTTCTGTATTGGTACGCCATGCTTCTGGTTTATTGGCTTCGGTATCATGTTCGGAAGCCTGGGACCCGTGATAGGCGGATTTGATCCGCTTATACAGGGCTCATACACCTCTGCCAACAGTGTCGTTCCTCAGAACATGCCGCTCTGGTGCTATGTGATATTCCAGACAGTGTTCTGCGCCACCGCCGCTACCATTGTTTCCGGATCGATGGCAGAACGTACCAATTTTAAAGCATACTGCGTTTATTCCGCGGCGATCTCGCTTTTCTGCTATCCGATCAGCGGTCACTGGATCTGGGGCGGCGGCTGGCTCGCGAACCTCGGCTTTCATGATTTCGCGGGAAGCACCTGCGTACATATGGTCGGCGGATCCGTCGCCTGCCTCGGGGCAGCTCTGTTGGGTCCCCGTATCGGCAAATACGGAAAGGACGGGAAGCCAAGAGCTATCCCGGGCCACAATCTCACCGCCTGCGCCCTGGGCGTATTTGTCCTCTGGTTCTGCTGGTTCGGGTTCAACGGAGCCTCCACTGTTGCCATGGACACTGCAGAGGCAGCTCAGTCAGCGAGTATAGTATTCTTCAATACTAACCTGGCCGCGGCAGTAGCCACCTGCTCGACGATGATATTTACCTGGGTACGCTACGGCAAGCCTGATGTCTCGATGACGTTCAACGGCGCGCTCGCCGGACTGGTAGCCATCACGGCTCCCTGCGACTGCGTATCGCCTGTAGGCGCGTTTTTCATCGGCCTCGTCGCCGGCATACTGGTAGTGCTGAGTGTAGAATTTTTCGACAACAAGGCAAAGATCGACGATCCTGTCGGAGCTGTCTCTGTTCATATGGTAAATGGTATCTGGGGCACCCTGGCGGTCGGCCTCTTCTCGACAGGCGCTGACGGCGTAGGCACCGGCCTCTTATACGGCGGCGGCGTACACCAGCTCGGCGTACAGGCTCTCGGCTTCGTATCGGTCATCTGCTACACGCTGATAACGATGTTCGTAGTATTCAAGATCATCGATAAGACCATAGGTCTGCGAGTCCCCGCACAGGTGGAGATCGACGGCCTCGACATCCACGAGCACGGCCTGGCCAGCGCGTATTCAGGCTTCGCCATCTCGGATGTATCCAATATGGTCATGGATGTAAATGAAAATACAGACCTCGGCGAGGATGATTATGACCAGGCCGATGAGGCAAGAAGGAGCGCCGCGATCAAGGTCGAGCGCGAGCCGGCACTTGCCCCTGAGTATGACACGGGCATGCATAAGGTCAGCATCATCTGCCGCCTGGCCAAGTTTGATATCCTGAAGAAGGAGCTCAATGATCTGGGTGTTACCGGAATGACCATGACGCAGGTCATGGGCTGCGGTATCCAGAAGGGTTCCACGGAGAAATACCGCGGCGCCATAGTTGACTCGACACTTCTGCCGAAGGTCAAGGTCGAGGTGATTGTCTCCGGCATCCCCGTGGACAAGGTTATCGAGACTGCGAAGAAAGCTCTCTATACAGGTCATATCGGAGACGGCAAGATCTTCGTATACAATGTCGCGCGTGTCGTGAAGGTGCGCACAGGCGAAGAAAATGCCGCAGCTCTTGCTGATGTTGAGTAAAAGTCCCTCCTGAATATAATATACCGGAAATGCCGACAGCGCCCAGACACGCGCTGCCGGCATTTCTGCGCATAAAATATTTTCCGCGCATTGTATCTCATAAAATGCCGTTTTGGGTGTCTAAGTTAGTATGACTTAATAGCAATAGACACGCAAATGTGATATACTTGGTTTTAAGATATATAGGAGCAACATCATGAACTATGTGGTTGTCGATTTTGAATGGAACCAGAGCATGGGCGGCAGGAAGGCCTCCAGGCGAAAGCTTCCGTTTGAGATAATTGAGATCGGTGCTGTGATGCTGGACGAGAACCTGACTGAGACAGACAGATTCAGCCAGACTATACACCCGAAGGTTTACAAAAAGCTGCACAGGATCACCGGAGAGCTCACCGGCATTACGCAGGAGGAGCTTGATGCCAGCGATCCCTTTCCCTATGTCCTGGTGGATTTTATGCTGTGGTGCGGCGATGATTATATGTTCTGCACGTGGGGCAACACCGATCTGGTAGAGCTCCAGCGCAATATGAAGTACTATCACCTTGAAGATCTGCTGGTCGGTCCCATCAAGTATTTCAACGTCCAGAAGCTTTTCAGGGAGCTTGTGATGCCGGAACAGCACTCAGCCTCACTGGAGACAGCAATCGAATATCTGAAGCTGCCGGAGAACGAGGAATTCCACAGGGCTGTTAACGATGCCGCCTACACCGCGGAGGTGCTCAGGCATATGGATATGGATGAGGCGCAGAAGCTTTACACTATCGACTATTACCAGAACCCCAAGTCGAAGGAAGAGGAGATCCATATCACCTACGACAATTATTATAAGTACATTTCCAGAGAGTTCAACACCAAGGACGAGGCGCTTGCCGACAAGGAGGTGCGGGCTACCCGCTGCTACAAGTGCGGCAGCTCTGTCAGACGGAAGATCCAGTGGTTTTCCGGGAAGTCGCACGCCTACTATTGCCTGGCTTACTGTCCCGAGCACGGATGGATACGGGGGAAGGTCAGGATCAAGAAGACGGATGAGAACCGCATCTATGCCGTCAAGACGATCAGGCTGATAGATGAGGAGAGAGCGGAAAAGATCCGCCAGATGAAGGAAGAGATAATCGAAAAACGCCGCGAGAGACGGCATGAAGAATAGAGGAGATGACGATCCGTCATCTCCTCCGTTTTTTATTCTTCCTGCCGCTCTTGCCGCCCCTGCGCATTTTCTTGTATCTGCGCCGGTGGATGCTCCTGCGTACCGCGCCCCTGACAGCGATAATGATCAGCGTGAGCACTATGAAGACTGCCAGCAGTATCAGGAATGAGTAAGGAATGTATTTTATAAAGGCGTTGACTGCCCTGTCCCTCAGAGCTTCAGGGGAAGAGAAAAAATCCGAGATAGCTGCTGAGCCGCCGCTGTCCTTAAGATGAAGGGCCTGCCCCTCCTCTGCTCCTGACTGCGCCGCCTCCGTGCTGCCGGTGGCTGAGACGGCTGCTGAGCCGCCGGCGGCGGCATTCAGGGCCTTGCCGGCATCGCTCGCGGCAAGGGCGTCTATCGATGAGCGCGTGTATTTGCTGAAGCAGTAATCGCATATTGACTTTGTATCAGAATAGATATGTCCGTTGCTGTTGTCGAGGACGACGCATACAAGCGTTACATCATCCTTCTTCATATAGGTGACGAGGGTGTTGTTGGCCTGGGGCGTATAGCCCGTCTTGCCGCCGATACACCTGTCATCGTGCCAGCTTGTCGCTGCCAGCATACGGTGCTTGTGATACAAGTCGAAGCCCTCAGGTCTCTTCTCGGTGGTTACTTTATAATAGGAAGTGCCGGTGATCTTGCGGAATGTATCGTTCAGTATCGCCGCGCGGGAGATGAGCGCCATATCGTGCGCGGTCGTATAATGGTCTTTGTTGTGCAGGCCGTTGGTGGTGACAAAGTGAGTGCCCGTGCAGCCCAGCTCATTAGCCCTCGCGTTCATCAGATCAGCGAATTTCGCTATCGATCCGGACACCTTGATGGCGGCCTGGTTGCAGACTTCATTTGCCGAGACGAGCAGCATACAGTAGAGTGCCTGCTCCACGGTAAGCACCTCGCCGTCCTGCATGGCGACGTTCATGTCGCTCCATCTGTCTATGCCGGCCCAGCAGTCCTCCGAAAACGTGATCTTGTCGTCGAGCTTCGAATTCTCGATCAGAAGCAGGGCAGTCATGATCTTGGTTATACTCGCCGGATAATGTCTGTCGCCGGGGTTTTTGTAATACAGCACCTGACCGGTCTTCGCGTCCAGGACGCAGCAGGCCTTGGAATAGATAGCTATATCCTGCGCCGACACCTTGTCTGTGGCGAGATTTTTAGCGGGAGCCTCGGTCTCAGTCTTGGATTTTGATGATGAGGAGCTGCCGGAAGAAGCCGAGCTGCTGCCTGAAGCCGCCGCCGAGCTGCTGCCCGAAGCGGCCGCCGCAAATGCGGACGTACATAATGCCGCTGCCAGCAGGCACGAAATCAACAATCCCGTCAGAAACCTCTTCATAATAATCCCCTCTGTGTATATCTCCGGCATACACTGCAAAAATCCGGCATTTGCCGTGTGAAAAAGTTTTTTTCACCGAATACCATAGTAATAGATTTGTCACAAAAAGTCAATAATTCTGACATCGTCAGGGCCGATAATAATTCCTGCGCGCAACTGACAGTTGAAATTGAGAAATCTTGTGGTAAACTTTATCTAAGAAATAAATGGAGAAAATATAAGAGCTGGCTAATTACCGGGCGAGAGCCCGATATTCAGGAGGTATATTATGATGACAGGGGCAGAAGTGATGGTCAGATGTCTTGAGGAAGAGGGCATCAGAATGGTATTCGGATATCCGGGTGTTACGATATGTCCGTTTTTTGATGCACTGTATGATTCGGATATCAAGGCTATACTGGTCAGGCAGGAACAAAACGGCGGACATATGGCGAGCGGCTATGCCAGGACATCCAAGAAGCCTGCGGTCTGCGTGGCGACATCGGGCCCGGGGGCGACGAATCTCGTAACAGCGCTGGGTACAGCCTATGCCGACAGTATACCGATCATAGCCATCACAGGCCAGGTCTCATCAGACCTGATGGGCAGGGACGTATTTCAGGAGGCAGATATCACGGGGGCGGCAGAGCCCTTTGTAAAATACAGCTATGTGGTAAGGGACGCACACGATATACCGCGGGTGATGAAGGAAGCATTTCACATTGCCTCGACAGGAAGAAGCGGTCCCGTCCTGATAGATATGCCGATCGATGTACAGCGGCAGGAGACAGAGTATGAGCCGGTAAGGCAGATAAATATCCGCGGCTATAAGCCCACGATAAAGGGAAACAACCTTCAGATCAAGAAGGTAATTGAGACGCTCAAGAGCGCGAAGAGGCCTTTGATCTGCGTCGGCGGCGGCGTCATACTGGCGGATGCCGAGAATGAGGTGAGGAGATTTGCCACGGAGCACAATATCCCCGTAGTGTCGACGATGATGGGCATAGGGGTCATGCCCGGCGATTCATCGCTGTATCTGGGGATGCTCGGCGAGAACGGCAAGCCTCACGCGAATTATGCGCTCTCGGAGTGCGATGTCTTCATGCTTGTAGGCGCGAGGGTGGCAAACAGAGCTGTCGTCAGGCCTTACAGGCTTGAGCGCCGCGGGACTTCCATCATCCATATAGACGTAGATCCGGCAGAGATCGGCAAGAACCTGGGGACGACGATACCGCTTGTAGGGGACGTCAAGGTCGTATTCAGGAAGCTCCTGGACATGGATTTCAAGAGCGACTACAGTGAGTGGGACTATGATCTGGCGATCCGGAAGGCAGCCTATGTCGACAGGCGCACATTCAATCCTGAATATGTAGATCCCTGTAAGTTTGTCCGGACGCTCAGCGGCAAGATGGATGACGATGCCGTCTATCTCGCCGATGTGGGAGAGAACCAGCTCTGGTCGTCGGATAATTATATAATGAAGAACGGCAAGTTCCTCACCTCGGGGGGATTCGGCACGATGGGATATTCTATCCCCGCCGCTCTCGGAGCGCGGGCTGCCTGCCCTGATACCCAGGTCGTTGCGGTCTGCGGCGACGGTTCCTTCCAGATGTCTATGATGGAACTGGCCACGATGCAGCAGTGGGAACTTCCTATTAAAATAGTGATCATGAAAAATGGTTATCTGGGACTGGTGCGAGAGTACCAGCACAGATGCTACAATGACCGCTACATTGGAGTTAAACTTGACGGGAATCCCGATTTTGAGAAGCTTGCCGAAGCTTACGGGCTCAGCTACTTTTATCTGCGCGACAATTCGGCGATGGACGAGACAGTAGATGCATTTCTGGCATGCGAAAAGGCAGCGATCATGGTGTGCGAAGTGTATCCTTATGATTCGGTGAAGGAGTAGACAGATGAGAGGAATATTTTCAGTTACAGTAGAAAATAAAGCCGGTGTCCTGAGCCATGTCGCGGGGCTGTTTGCGAGGAGAGGCTTCAATATCGACAGCCTGGCCGTAGGCGAGACGGAGGATAAAGACATTTCCAATATGACCATCATCTCCACCGGGGATGAGCGCGTCATGGAACAGATAGAGAAGCAGCTGAACAAGAAGATCGACGTCATCAAGGTCCGCCGTTACCCGGACAATATGGTCGTGACCCGCGAACTGCTTATGATAAAAGTGGCCTACACCAACGCTACCCGCGCTGATATCATGCAGATATGCAGCATAACGGGAGCGCATATCGCGGACCTGGCTCCGCGTACCATGGTCATAGAGCTCACGGCGAAGACCACGAAGATAGACCGTTTTATCAGGCTCATGCAGCCGTTTGGCATCGCAGAGATCGCCAGGACGGGCGCGGTGGCTATACAGAGAGAAATGGATCAGGACCGGCTATGAGATTAAGGAATGTTCAGGGCGCGCGGGAGATGATCATGGAGGACAGATACGCCTCCAACGATTATGAGGAACAGGTGAGCCGGAAGGGCCGCTGGCACGAGATCTTCGGCAATGACAATCCCATACACATCGAGGTAGGGATGGGCAAGGGCCGTTTTATCATGACTCTGGCAGCCATGAATCCGGATATCAACTACATAGGCATTGAGAAATATTCCAGCGTACTGGTGCGCGCGATGCGCAAGCAGGATATCCAGCAGCTCGGCAATGTCTGTTTTCTCAGGATGGACGCGGAGGATATCACAGAAGTATTTGCCGAAAATGAAGTCAGCAGGATATATCTGAATTTTTCAGATCCCTGGCCCAAGGACAGGCACGCGAAGCGGAGACTAACCTCTGTGCAGTTCTGGGAGCGCTATGACAGGATACTGGTGCCGCAGGGCCGCGTGATATTTAAGACAGACAACCGCATGCTCTTCGATTTTTCCCTGCAGGAGGTCGTCAGCGCGGGCTGGATACTGGAGGGATACAGCTTTGATCTGCATCACAGCGAATATGTCAAGGGTAATGTGATGACCGAGTATGAAGAAAAATTTGTGAGTGAAGGAAAACCGATCTGCTGGCTGACAGCACGCAGGAATGCATAGCACCTGCCCCTCGAGAGCAGGTTTTTTGTGCCCGTGGTTCATTTTTTAAAGCTATTTTGCATGTGCTGTATATTTATAGAAAATTTACAGAGTTTGCTTTTAGTAAATTTTTTTTATTGACAGATGGATTCATTAATAATATAATAGACAGAGTAAGAGGCGTGTACTAACTTAAAAACAATGACATCAAAGGTGATACGTAAGCAATTTTGGCCGGATAACTTGCTTATCCGGCTTTTTTCAACTTAAATCCGGGACCTGTTTTGATTTATTATCATCAGGATCATAGGGGAGGATACAAAACAACGGCTGATGGCCAACAGGGGTTGGAGATGCACAGGGACTCTGATGTACCCGCCCCGCACGAAGGAATGGAGAATGTGAGATGCGGAAAAAAGTGAGAAGAGCTATGGCAGCTTTGCTGGCCCTGGCTCTTGCTGTGTTTATGATGGCAGGCATGACTCTTTCCGCCTCGGCGGGCAATGCAGCTGCTTCAGCGGCACCGGCGTCACTTGTGGTGACACAGAAGGGGCAGAATGAGAGCAGCAGCGAGAGTGAATCTGAGAGCACTCTGAATACAGCTTCGCCGAAGAGCGGAGAGACAGAGTCATCCCAGGAGACAGCTTCATCACAGGAGAGCAAAGAGACTGCTTCCTCTAAGGAAAGCGAGTCTGAGTCAAAAGAAACTGAGACCCTCAGCCCGGCGATCGACCAGACAGCGACTGTCGGCACAGGAAAGAAAGCAATAACTGTGCATGTGACTGCTAACGCAGGTGTGCTCCCTAAGGGTGCCAAGCTTACAGTCAAGAAGTTTGATGAGAACAGCAGCCAGTATGCCAAGATCGCTGAGAAGATCAAGGACGGCAATATCAGCTATGATGATCTCGTAGCTATGGATATAAGCTTTCAGGTCAATGGACAGGAAGTTGAACCAAACGGCTCCGTGAACGTCAAGTTCACTATGGGCACAGGTCTCTTCTCCAAGAATGCCGATGCCGATTCACTTGCCGTACAGCATATAACAGATACCGGCAAGGTCGAGACAGTGACTAAGGACGTCACAGTTGACAGCAGCAAGGTGAGCGGCGATTTTACAGTAAAGAGTTTTTCTGAATTTGCCGTGACTACCACTGATACAGATGTACCAGCTCTGGCAGCAGCGTCAGACGGAACCGGCACTGAACCTACACCAGGCCTCTCGAAGGTGGCGACAGACAATGGTGACGGGACTTACGACCTGAACCTGTCGGTGACCGGATCGATCGGCACCACTACCAACAAAGCCAAGGTGGATGTGCTGTTCATTCTGGATTGCTCTTACAGTATGGCATACGATTCTTACGGCAACGCAGCAAGATTCCCTGCGATGAAGACAGCTGCCAATGCGCTGGTAGATACAATGAGCGCCAAGAGCAGTGAGATAGACACGAAGTACAGCGTGGTCAAATTTTACGGCAGCTCGTCAGTCGCGCAGGATTGGACAAGCAGTGCCAGCACTGTAAAGTCAACAATCAGCGGACTCACTTCCGGCGCCGGCACAAATTATTATAATGCTATCAACAATGGTATTACACAGCTGAATGATGTATCATCTGACGGAGCCATGAAGGTAGTCATCTTCCTCACGGACGGTGAGCCTAACAGGCCATCAGGATTTGGCTGGAGTGCCCTGGATTATGCTGATTATGCCATGCAATCTCTTAAGGCGGATCGGCTTTACTGCATCGGTGTCCAGATGGGCACAACAGGATCGGGGGTTTTGAACAGCCTGATCAACAGCGCTACAAATATTGCAGCTGCCAACAAAGCGGTTTATACAACTGCCGATCTCAGTACCCTGAAAACGTATTTCCAGAGCATTGCCGCTGAGGTCACCCAGATCGCCTGCAAGAATGTTACGATCTCGGATACCCTGAGCAGCGCGGCGAAGCTGACTACGAAGGCTGACGGCACGGCAAAAAAGCTGTCAGTGGTAATAAAAAAGGCGGATGGAACGACAGTTACCGGCAGCCCGAGCATAACTCTGCCGGCGACGACACTGAATTCCGCGGCTACGATAACAGCCAGATATTCGAACGGGAATGTCAGTCTTGATTTCCCGGACAGCTACCAGCTTGAGAACGGGTGGACATATACACTGAGCTTTACGTTTGAACCGAGTACAGCGGCTTACGAGAGCTACTGCAGCAATAACGGCACTTATACCGGCACCAATGCCGGATCGGCGAGACATACAAGATCACCTTCTTTGCCTGCCTGGAAGTAGCTTCATCTGACAGTATGGTCTACAATCCTACAGCCCAGAAGGATGATGTGAGTGAGCTTTTGAAATACATTCGAAAGAATGCTGTGCAGTACCGGGACATCGGTATTGCTGCCGACGATCATATAATTGCGCTGTCGACCTGCGCTGAAGCAGAGACAAACGGCCGTATTGTATTGTTCGGCCGGCTGTACAAATGAAGCCAAGCACACGAAGGAGGTGCCACAAGATACAATGAATCAAAGGATAAAACAGGTACGGAGGCTGTCGCTTCTTACACTGCTCATCGCTGTCCTGGTTCTGCAGATGCAGGTATTCGCTGCTGACAGAAGCTGTTCCGTTTCCCTGCCGGTGGAAGTGAACCTGACAGGTGAATCAGCACCCTCTGGTATTGACTTTACTGTCAAGCTGACCGCGAATGACGCTGCCAGCCCCATGCCGGAGAAGGATACTCTTGTACTGACCGGGTCAGGTAAGGGCAATATCGGTCCCATCACCTATACGAGACCGGGCACATACACCTATACCGCTGTCCAGACAAAAGGCAGTGCTGAGTATGTCAGCTACGATACTACAGTCTATGATCTGACTGTATTCATTACCAATGACAGCCAGGGCAATCTGGTCAGTGATGTAAAGTGCAAGGCTGAGGGCGCTAAAGACAAATCACCCAGTATCAGCTATACCAATTCATACGTGCCGCCGGAGACCGAAACTGAAACAGCAACGGAAACCGAGACTGAGTCAGCTACGGAGACAGAAGCAGCCAAGACTATCGTGACCAAGACAGTACACAAGAGTTTTGTCACCGCGGTCAAGACCGGTGATCCCACCGCAGTCATGACTCTGGCAGGGATGCTCTGCGTTTCTGCAGCAGTGATCATTTTTGCAGTCGTCTACATAATGAAAAAGAGAAAGAAAAACGAATAATTTCGCTGCAGGATGATTCCCGGGAAATATCCGGGATCTGGAATTGATTACATGATAAGGGGCCGCGTAAAAAATGATCCTTCATTTTTTCCACGGCCCCTTTTATTGAAAATTATTAACCGGCGCAGACCAGCTCTGCCCACGCCCTCTGCGTCCCGAAGAGCTCCTGGAAAGCGCAGATCTTGTCGGAGAGCGTGAGTATCCAGCCCTCCCTGCATGTCGGAGGGAGGACGCACAGCGGCCACATATGGCGTTTTACCGCTTTCACGGCTTTGTCAGACAGAGGCAGGATATCTGAAGCGATCGCGGCGGATTCGAGCGGATGCTTAAAAGCAGTCGTACACCAGCCGTGGCTGTACTCATGCCTGTGTACCATCGCCAGGTCATGAGTCATGGAGATCAGTACCATGCGCCTTCTGTCAAGATCGATGTTCACGAAAGAAAGGACACTGCACAGCGTCAGCGAGACAAACGCCACGTGGACCATGTGATCCGCGATAGTGGTGTTGCAATGATGCCCGAAGGTCAGGCACTCTTTGTAAGCCTCAGACGCCAGGACGGGATCGGCATACAGCCCGATCTCATCTATGATCGTTTTTTCAGTATTTATAAGCAATATATATTACCCCTTTTATCTGAAAGTCCATACAACAGATCACCTATAATATAGCATAAAATCGGCAAAGTGAATGTGAAATTTTTGTGTAAAATGTTTATAAATTCTTTGTGAAAAAAGGCTTGAAAATATCTTACATCTGGTATATAATAATTTTTGTCGTCATATGTGGCGGCCTAAGAATTGTTTAAATAAGCACCTCTAGCTCAGCTGGAAGAGCACCTGACTCTTAATCAGGGTGTCTGGGGTTCGAGCCCCCAGAGGTGCATTGAAAGTATCGCTTTTGCGGATGTTAGATCCCGGGGGCGGTGCTTTTTTTTGGAATTATTTTTTGTCCGCCGGCGGCGCTTTTATTTCAGCGGACACATTTCTGCGGCAGCACGGCCGTCCTGAAGGCGCAGATATACATCATAAAAATACAGAATCGAGGGATCATAGGATGGAAGTTTCCGGGAAACATGTTCTGGTAATTGGTCTTGCCCGCAGCGGCATGGCGGCAGTGAAGCTGCTCACGAAGCTGGGAGCCAATGTCACGCTCTCGGAGTCCAGGAAGAGAGAAGATATCAAAGAGCTTCCTGAGCTGGAGAAGATGGGAGTCGAGATAGCGGGGCAGGATATGCCGGTCTTTGAGAGAGATTATGACCTGTGTATCAAGAATCCGGGCGTGCCTTACCGCGCGCCGTTTATACTGAAACTGGAAGAGAAGAAGATCCCGGTCATCACGGAGATCGAGCTGGCCTTTCAGCTTGCCAGACCGCAGCATTATATCGCAGTGACCGGCACAAACGGCAAGACGACTACCACCACGCTGCTCGGCGAGATACTGGCGAAGGCATTCCCGGGCAGGGCACATGTCTGCGGAAATATCGGCATCCCTCTCTGCGAGGTCGTCATGGACGAGGGTCTGCTTGAGGAGGAAGGGCATTACATCGCGCTGGAGATTTCGAACAAGCAGCTGGTCAATATAGACAGATTTCGCCCTGAGGCGGCGACCATACTCAACCTCACGCCGGACCACCTTGATTTTGCCCCCAGTCTTGACGCCTACTACAAGTCAAAGACGGAGATATACCGCAATATGGCCGGAGATGATCTCTTTGTGCTCAATGACGATGACCCGGTGCTGGCGGAATACACCGGGAAGTATCCGCTGCGCTGCCGGGTGCAGAGCTTCAGCCTGGAGAGAACGGATACGGACAACTATATCTCTGACGGAGGGCTTTACGTTGCCGGGGAGAAGGTGCTCTCACTGGATTCGATAAAGCTGCCGGGCAGACATAATCTGCAGAACACCATGGCGGCGGTATCGCTGGCAAAGTCCTGCGGCGTCAGCAATGAGACGATTGGGGAAGCTGTGAGAAGCTTTAAGGGCGTGGAGCACAGAATTGAATTTGTCCGCGAGCGCGGCGGCGTGAAGTATTACAATGATTCTAAGGGCACGAACACTGACGCTACAGTGACCGCGCTCAAGTCATTCGACAGGGGAGTTATACTTCTGCTCGGCGGCTTTGAGAAGGGTCTGGCGATGGACGATGTCAAGGCGCATCTGGGCTGTGTGAAGAAGGTTATCGGATTTGGTGCCTGCGGCCCCAGACTGGTAAAAGACACCGTAGGCGACGCAGGAATAGTGGTCACGACGCTCGATGAGGCGGTAGCGGAGGCCAATAAGATCGCTGAGGCAGGGGACACGGTCCTGCTCTCGCCGTCCACCAGCTCTTACGACCAGTACAGCTGCTTTGAAGAGAGAGGCGAGCATTTTAAGCGCATCGTGAATGCGCTGTAAGCGCGTTTATCATCCTGATGGTGATCATGACAGAAATGACATTCAGGATCACTGCCAGAAAGGCAGAATAAAAAACAGGGACCGTCTCCGCGGTCCCTGCTGCTGTATATCAGATCTTTTTTAGACTCATGGTCTTATAAGTGTAAATGTACCTGTTGCCGGTGTCGCTGAAATATACCTTGCATTTCTTAGTGGTGATATCCGATATCAGCACCTGGCCTAACTTGCTCTTCGAGGAAAAAGACCCCAGCTTTACTCTCCCGGTACCGCTGACGCTGCACCTGTAAAGGACTCCGGAATTCATGTCTGCGGACGTATACTTCATGTAGTATACCTTTCCCCTGACTATCGTAAGTCCTGCACAGTAGCTGCCGAGAGTCTTCACCTTTTTCATGCCTGTCGATGTCAGCCTGAATATGCTTATCTTATAGCCTCTGACATCAGTCGTGTAATCCTGCTGGACATAGACATAGCTGCCGGATCTGGCGATTATATCGGCTTTGGAAGCGATCTTTCTGAGCTTCTTCGTCTTTGTGTTATACACATAAGTCCAGCTTCTCCATTTTTCAAAGCTCGATCTGGTAAGATAAATATTTCTGCCGTTGATCGTCGAGATATTCCAGCTGTCATCCTCATAGCTTCTGACTCCCATGGGAAGTTCCTTTAAGCTAGTCCACGTTCCCGCTGAAATGCTGCAGCTGGTAAGTACTCTTTTGCCGTAGGGATGGGCAATGTAATAAAGCGTCTTTCCGTCTGTATAGACATCGTAGACAGAATTAGCGATCCAGATGTTTATATTGGATCTGGAATTGCCGTAATATAATCTGTTCCCCTTGTACTCAAAATACCTGCCGCCTGCCTTGGTGATGCCGCCGTCGTAGTCGACTCTGACAAATCTGTTCGCTGCCTGGGCATCAATGCCGGGCCTTACGGCGAGGAAGGCAAATGCCATGAAAAGTGATATCAAAAAGCATCGTAAAAATTTCTTTTTCATAATGATCGTTCCTCCCCATTACGCTGATCAGGCAGAAAAATCCTGCTGCCTGATCACAATATCATGACCGGCTGCTTATATTGTGATTATAGCCCGGTAGTGCAGCAGCGTCAATAAAAGGCTGCTTAATTTTTCTCTGACGTCAGGGAACGGCTGTCATATCGTATCAAGTATTTTGTAAAGGATATGGTAAAGAGTTTTGCTCTCTTCATCGCTCAGATCTATGCAGGAACGCATCTGCCCAGGTATGGACATGGCCTTTTCCCTTAAGGCCAGGCCTTCGTCAGTGATCTTGATGTTCAGGATGCGCTCATCGGAGCTGCTGCGTGATTTCGTGACCAGGCCCATAGCCTGAAGCCGCTTGAGCAGCGGGGTCAGCGTGCCGGAATCCAGGTGCAGCATGTGTCCCAGGTCCCTGGCGCTGATCTCTTCCTTTTCCCAGAGTACCATCATGGTGATGTACTGAGTGTAAGTCAGGCCGATCCTGTCAAGAAACGGTTTGTATTTTTTTATGATCTCGTGCGAGCAGGCATAGATGGGAAAGCAGAGCTGATTTTCCAGCTTAAGCACATCAGCGTCACATTTCATATGGAACCTCCCTGTATATAAATCGATTACATTTCGATCGGATCTGTAAGCTTATAAGTGGATTATAGCAAAATAACAGCGATTGCACAATTAAATTTTAAAAAATCATTGACTTTTTGCGGCGCGGGGAGTATTATGATTCCATAAAGGTTTAGCACAATTAAATTTACGTAAATAGATAGGAGAGCATAAAATGAAGATAGCAGCTTTAAAGTACTATAAAAACGGTGAGATGCAGGAGGCTTTTGCCATGGGAGGCTCCCTGGCGCCGGAGAAGATCGACGCGGATAAGAAATATCCTTCGAGCCTGCAGAATTACCTGATCGATGACGGCGGGGACGTGACACTTATAGACACCGGGCTCCCGAAGGAGACTCCTGATTTTGAAAAAGATCCCGGCACGAAGCTCTATGTCGGCGAGAAGATCGAGACATTTCCGGAGGCCCTGGCATCCGCGGGATACAAGCCTGAGGATGTGAGCAGGATCGTGGTGACACACAAGCATCCGGATCACACCGGGGAGCTGCGCATGTTCCCCAACGCCAAAGTGTATATTTCCAGGACTGACGCGGATGCTCTCGGATTGAAGGGCGAAAATATTGTCCGGGTTGATTATACGGACGGAACGTATTATAATTTCAGTAAGAGCCAGAAGATCACGGATTCCCTGGTCATGCTCCCGGCACCGGGACATACCATGGGGAATTCGATAGCTGTCCTGGAATATGACGGGAAGTTCTGGATGTTCCACGGGGACATTTCCTACACAGACGAAGCGCTGCGCAGGGATGAGCTTTCAGTAGTATTTGAGGATAGGGAACTGGCCAGGCAGAGCATGGAGAAGGTAAGGGAATTTATCAAGAGGAATCCCACGGTCTACCTTTCCACGCACACTCCGGAAGGGATCGAGCATCTGGAAAAAGAGGAGATCATGCAGCTGTGATGGCTGCCTGCCGGAGACGGATCATAATTTTGCGGTCAATGCCCGCCTAGGGCTGATTTTAAGGAGGAAGAAAAAATGCTGGACAAAAAAGTCAAAGAACTTATCAATACGCAGGTAAATAAGGAATTCTACTCCGCATATCTGTATCTTGATTTCGCAAACTATTTTTACAATGAGGGACTCGATGGATTCGGCAACTGGTATGATGTACAGGCACAGGAGGAGCGCGACCACGCTATGCTGATGCGCAAGTATCTCCAGAACAACGGCGAACTGGTATCCTTCAGCGCCATAGACAAGCCGGACAAGCATTATGATTCATTTGAGGATCCGCTTAATTACGGGCTGGAGCATGAGCAGTATGTGACGAGCCTTATCAACACGATCTATGCAGCTGCAGCCAAGGTAAATGACTACCGGACTATGCAGTTTTATGACTGGTTCGTGAAGGAGCAGGGCGAGGAAGAGAAGAACGCGGAAGATCTTATCCGCAAGTACAAGCTCTTCGGACATGATCCGAAAGGCCTCTATGAACTGGATAAAGAACTGCTGGCGCGTGTCTACACGGCACCCTCGCTTGTGATCTGATTTCGGATAAGCATACAAAAGCGGCGTGAACGAGAGAATTCACGCCGCTTTTTCAGTGGGCATAAAAGTCTGATCCAGACTTTACTGGTTATAATAGTCCGAAGGGTCTACATATTCTCCGTTGACTTCTACCCCGAAGTGGAGATGAGAGCCGGTGGCAATGCCTGTCGATCCAGCCGCGGCTATCGTATCGCCCTGTGATACCTCGTCGCCGTCGGAAGCGTAGACGCTGCTGCAGTGCTCGTAGATAGTTGAGACGCCGTCGCCGTTGTCAAGGACGACATAGTTGCCCATGGCGTCGTTATAGCCGGAGTCGCTGACAGTGCCTGACGCAGCGGCATAAACGTCACTGCCCTCATCCGCGGCAATATCTATGCCGTGATGATCGGTGGTAGCGCCTGCTGTCGGAGCTTCTCTGCTGCCGTAACCGGAAGTGACGGTAGTGCCGGAAGTCGGCCAGATAAACCTTGAGCCTGACGAAGAGGAATTCTGTGAAGAGGAATCCTGTGAATCGGAATTGTCCTCGGAATCATTTTCGGCATCGTTTCCGGCACTGCTCGCTGCAGCCGGAGCCTGTGTCTCTGAATAGCTTTCTTCATTTTCGCTGTCTGGAGCTGCTGTCTCGGCATCGTTTTCTGAAGAATCATTTTCGGAAACATCAGCTTCGGAAGACTCTGTCTCAGAAGCCTCGCTCCCGGAAGTGTCAGCCTGAGAGCTGCAGTTGTCCATCTCGCTGTCAGAACATTCACTCTCAGAGATCCCGCTGTCCTGCTCATCTGTCTGCTCCGCATCATAATCAGTGTTCTGCTGATCGCCGGAAGCATCATCATAGCTGTAATCCTGTGCTGTGTCTGTGTATTCCTTTGCAGAGCTTGCATACTGCGTCTGTACTTCAGCAGCCTTCTTTGCCGCGGCCAGCTGCACCTTAAGATCTTTCCTGTAATTTGTGATCCTGTCCTGAGCGTACTGGACGCGTTTCAGGATAGCAGCGTTATCATTGGCAGCGGAAGCCGTGTTCAAAATTATGGCCTTAGCTCTTTTGATGTTTTTCAGCATCCTTGAGGTGGTCTTCAGCTGTGATTTCAGCCGCGTGACATCTGAAGAACTGTTCTTAGCTGTCTTTTCACAGCTTTTGAGAATGTTCTCGATCTTCGTTGTGTAAAGCTGGCTGTCATCATTGTCATCATAGATGATATCGAGTCCGTAGCCGATTTTCATGCCGGTGACCGTGCTGGCGCCGGCATTATCGGACGCCTCGATTACCTTTAGCTTCTGGACACCTGTGTCACCTGAAGACTCTCCTGCAAACGCCGCCGACGGTGATGACATTGCCATAGCGATCGTCAGCAGGAACGCGGCGCTGAAGCCGCATATTTTTTTCATTACCCATTCCTCCTCTTGAATACCAAAGTGGTTCTGCAGTTAATTGCAGCTCGTAGCAATATTATAACACCGTTACAATATATTTCAAGAGGATTTCTAAAATATTTCAGAATTGTTAAATATAATTTCCAAACTTTTACATGCTGATTAAATACGGTTAATAATAGCGCGGATATGTGCCGCCATTTCTGCCGCTGTATCAGCTGGCTGAGGGCACCCTCCTGAGCCTGTCAGAGGCGATGTAGAGCGGTATGGCTGCCGCCTGGGCGATGACAGAGACACTGATCATGGCGGGTATGCTGATGTCGTAGAGCGTGCCCAGCAGCCAGCTCCCGACGAACCAGAAGATGCCGAAGGAACATTCGAAGATACCATAACCGGTCGCCCGGCTCGACTTGGGGACCATGACTGTGACGGCGGCTTTCAGTATCGACTCCTGGGCTCCCATGCCGACGCCCCAGAGGGCTATGCCGATAAACAGCGCGGGTGCGGAGCCGGCAGTGAACACAAAGGCCGCGAAGGGAGCAGAGATTATCGTGGAGATGACGAGAGACCTCGTGCCGAATCTGTCATACATGATGCCGAAGACCATAGCGGCGGCGGCATCTACCAGCATTGCCCCGGCGTAGAGCAGCGGCAGGGTCTTGCTGTTTATCAGCGGGGAAGTGCCTGCGGCGACGAAGGTCCTGGAGACGTGCATGACAATCAGTGAATAGTCGATGAAGCCAAAAGCAAATAGGCTTATGCCGGCTATGTAGAGGATGAATTCTTTTTTCATCTTAAATGCTGTGTACTCTTTGGGCTCGGGTTCAAACTGTTCCGGGCTGGGGAATCTGTGCTTTGTGACAAAGAGCATGATGATAGTAGCCGCTCCCGGGATCGCCAGGAAGGCAAAGCTGGCGGAATAAATCTCGAAGGTTCCGGAGCCTGCCTTAAAGAGCATGACAATGTACAGGAGAACCGGGCCGAGAAAGGCACCGATCTGGTCGAGAAGCTCCTGTATGCCGAAGCTTTTTCCGACGCCCTCCTGGGACGCCGCGAATGACATGATGGTATCCTTGGCAGGCTTTTTGATAGCCTTGCCCATGCGCTGTATGACCAGAAGCATGCAGGCCATGATCCAGCCGTGCCTGCCGACGAGCGCGAGCGCGGGGACGGCGAGCACGTCGAGTATATAGCCGATGATGGTCATGGGCCAGTACTGCTTTGTCCTGTCGGTAAGTCTCCCGAAAATATATCTCATTGAATACCCGACCAGCTCTCCCAGGCCGGAGATGAAGCCAATAGTCCCTGCCGAAGCGCCCAGCAGGGAAAGGTAGGCGCCGCGTATGCTGGAAGCGCCCTCGTGCGTCATATCCGAGAACAGGCTGACTATGCCGAACAGCAGAATGAACAGCATCGCCTGCGAGATATGCTCTTTGTTTTTCCTGATCATTTCCCAAGCCATCCTTTTTTAAAGTACTGAGAACAATTATATTACCATATGTACGGCAGTTCAATATTTTTTGCCTGCAAAACGTCGATAATTAACCGAGACTATTCTTTTGTGTAGTGTAGATCTTTTCAAACTTTGCTATAATATTAATATTATAGTTCGGCGGGATCCATGGGTCGGATACCGGCAGTATACCTTATAGGCGGGAGGAATGAACTTATGAAAAAGAATTTTTGGCGTTGCTTTTTGATCGCTCTGTTTATGGCGTTCGCGTTTATGGCTGAAAAGCCCGGCATCAATGCCCAGGCAGCTGCCGGATTCGTAAAGCTCAATTACGACGGCATTACCAGGGCAGGCGGCAGGTATTTTGAGTACAAGGGCAGCAGATTATATTACGGCAGTTCCAGCTCCAATATAAATGTCTGGATCGCGGATTCTGTCTACGATGTCTGTACAGACGGAAATACTGTTTATTACGTTAAAGACAGAGTACTTACCCGATACAGCATTCCGTCCGGAAAGAACAGCGCCTTAAAGAGACTGAGCAGCAGGTGGAACTGGGATGTCTCGACGGTCTACGGGAAAAATATCTATCTTTTTAAAGCGGATGAATTATTGGATGGAGCTTCGACCTATGTGTATAATACGAAGACAAAGAAACTCAAAAAGATCGCTTCCGGGGCCGAGATTGAATACAGATCAGGCAAGTATGCCGTTGTCAGCCAGACCTTCTCGACTGGATATACAGACCGTAAGATAAGCATTTTCAGGCTTACATCGACCGGCATGAAGAAGGTAAAGACTCTCGGGAAATGTCTGTGTCCTCGTGTAGTTAAGGGAAAGGTGTTTTACATGAAATATACATCCCCCAAAAGCCGCGGAGTGGCACTGTATCGCTGCAACGCCAACGGAAAAGGCATTGTCAGAATAGGATCTTTCAGCGCGGAAAGTACTTACGGAGTAGTTGAGATCGACAATTACACAGTCGAAAACGGCAAAGTAAGTTTCTTCTATCATGGAAGCAGATATACTTACACAATAGGGAAAAAAGCCTGAGAAAGAATTGATCAGCCGGCGCTCATCAGCCGGTTTCAGAAGCCAGGGACGGGCGCGCATGACTGCGTGCCCGCCTTTGATTCTGGTTGTATTCTTCTTATCGGGAGATTATAATGCAGGCAGTTTATAACATGAAATGAAGTGAAGGCAGTAATGGATACTGATTATCATTTACAGGCTCATATTGATAATGTACACATGGATTGTGCTTTCACTTCTTCAGGTGCTGCCGCAGGCTTTTAAACTGTACCCCATCAGAGAGAAGGCGCAGTCAGTGTGTGCAGATTTTGACGCATGCAGATGACGGCGCTGTTTTTGCGCCCTTTTCCAGGCCGGGGGCATCCGTCTGATGTGCTTGAGGATATGCATAAGATGGCTGCTATCATGCCTGTAGATTCTACGGCGAGCTATTTCGGTACCACTGTATGGCAGCACGCGAAGCAGCACCTTCCCATATATACCATATGTACGGCAGTTCAATATTTTTTGCCTGCAAAACGCCGATAATTAACCGAGACTATTCTTTTGTGTAGTGTAGATCTTTTCAAACTTTGCTATTATAATATTATAATTCGGCGGGATCCATGGGGAGGATACCGGCAGTATACTTTAAAGGCAGGAGGAATGATCTTATGAAAAAGAATTTTTGGCGCTGTTTTGTTATCGCTCTTTTTATGGCGTTCGCGTTTATGGCTGCAAAGCCCGGCATCAATGCCCAGGCAGCGGCCGGATTCGTCAGGGTAGACGGTGACAGCGGCATTGTCAAGGCTGGCGGCAGGTATTTTGAGTACAGGGGAAGCAGATTATATTACGGCAGTTACAGATCGGATATCAATACTCTGTTCGCGGACTCAGCCTGGATCGTATACACGAATGGAAAGACCATTTATTATGTTAACCCTATGTACGGCAGTGCTTTACTCAAAAGCTGCAGCGTTTCGTCCGGAAAGATAAGCGTCTTAAAGAAACTTCCTGCGGGCGTCAGGAGCTATGAGGAAGACAGCTGGCAGATCTCGGCTGTCAACGGCAGGAATATCTATCTCACCAGGTCGAGCTTTGAAAAATGGAGAAGCTGGACATATGTATATAACACGAAGACGAAGAAGCTCAGGAATATCGCTTCCAAGGCCGCGATAATCGCCAGATCAGGCAAATATGTCTATGTCAAGCAGAATTACACGACTGATGTCAGAGGCTATAAGATAAGCATATTCAGGCTGACATCGACAGGCATGAAAAAGGTGAAGACTCTTGGCAGATACTGCGCCAGTCTTACTGTGATCAAGGGAAAGATATACTACGCAAAGTACAGGTCTGCAGACATGAATTCCGGAGCCCTTTACAGATGCAGCGCCCGTGGCAGCGGGACAGTCAAACTGGGGTCTTTTGCCGCGAAAGGCAAGCTCGCCCAGGTGATGGTATCAGATATCACCACTAAGAAATGCAAGATATCTTTCAGCGACACCGGCAACAGTTACACCTACACATTTAAAACAAAGAGTCTGAAAAAGAATTGATCAGCCGGCGCTCATCAGCCGGTTTCAGAAGCCAGGGACGGGCACGCATGACTGCGTGCCCGCCTTTGATTTTGATTGCAATCTTTATTGTGGGAGATTATAATTAAGATAGTTATATATGACTTTATATATGAAAGGAAGTGAGATGGCGCAGTCAGTGTGTGCAGATTTTTGACGCATGCAGATGACGGCGCTGTTTTTGAGTAACGCGGCTGCTTTCAGCAGTATTTTGTGAGAGTGTGGGCCTGACAGAGCTTTGCGGGTCCGGAAAGGATGCTGTATACAGGATGGAGATAATAGATATCTACGACAGAGATCACAGACGCACCGGCAGGACCATGGTGCGCGGAGAAGCCGTGCAGGATGGCGATTTTTACCTGGTGGCGCATCTGTGCGTCTTTGACGGGCACGGCAGGATGCTTATCCAGCAGAGGCAGAAGACAAAGAAGATAATGCCAGGAATGTGGGACGTCTCCGCCGGAGGTTTTATGAAGAGCGGCGAGGATTCACGCGAAGGCCTGCTGCGGGAGGCCGGCGAGGAGCTGGGCCTGAAGGCCGGGGCGGACGAGCTGCGCTTTCTGAGAACAGAGATATTCCGCTGTGTACTTGATGATTTTTATCTTATGCGAAGACCTGTGGACATTGCCGTTCTGAGACTGCAGGAAGCGGAGCTGCAGGCTGTAAGGTGGGAATCGGAGGAAAATATACTCGGCATGATCGATGGCGGCAGTTTCGTTGACTATGACAAAGCACTGATACATGAATGTTTTACTGTTTGCTGTTAACTGACATATGATATATAATTATGTCAAAGGAGGGAATATTATGAACGGAAAAATGGGATCATATATTCGCAGTTTTTTCAGGTGCGCTGCTGCACTTGTACTTGCTGCAGCAGTAGCTGCTTCTCCGCTGCAGATCACGGCGCTGGCCGGCAGCGGGACACAGCCCGCAACGGAGGCACAGACGTCTGCCGCACAGGCAGCCGCGCCGCAGAAAAGTGCCGCAGTCAGGCCTGCCGTACCAACAGTCAGCGCGGTCAGCAGGCGCTCTAAGGTATACCTTAAATGGGGAGCGGTCAGCGGCGCGAATGTTTACTATGTTTACCGCAGAAATGCCGGAACCAGAGGATATACCAAGATCAAGGAGACGACTAAGCTTAAGTACACAGATTCCGGAGTGAATGCCGGCAGTTCCTATGTATACAAGGTGCGCGCGGTCAGCACCGCGAGCGGACTGCAGAGCAAGACCTCAAAGGCGCTGAAGATACTTGTATGCGCGATCAACCCGAATAAGAAGATGATAGCGCTCACCTTCGACGACGGCCCGGGGCCCTATACTGAAGCGATAGTGAAATGCCTGAAAAAGTACGGTATGCACGCGACGTTTTTCGTGGTCGGCAACAGAGTGGGAATGTACCCGAATGCTGTCAGATCAGCTTTTAACGCAGGATGCGAGATAGGCAATCACAGCTATGACCACGCGTATCTGCCGAACCTGTCTTACGCCGACATAAAGGCTGAGATAAAGAAGACCAACAAGAATGTCAAGGCTGTCATCGGGCAGAATCCGACGATCACCCGGCCGACCTACGGCGCGGTGAACAGCAGCGTGAGGAAGGCTGTGGGAATGCCGCTTATCTGCTGGTCAGTGGATACTCTTGACTGGAAGACCAGGAGCAAGTCCGCGACGATCAAAAGTGTCATGAGCAACGCCAGGGATGGCGCGATCATACTTATGCATGATATCCATCAGCCTACGCAGCAGGCAGCGCTTGCCCTTATCCCGAAGCTTGTTAAGGAGGGATATCAGCTTGTCACGGTCAGCGAGCTGGCCAGGTACCATAAGGTGAGTTTGAAGAAGGGATATGTCTATTACAGTATTACAAAATAGTGAATGTTTAAAGGGTGTGAACCTTGGCTGCTGGCTGGTCCTGGAAAAATGGATGGATCCGGGGATGTTTGCCGGCAGCAGCGCTGAGGATGAGACCTGGCTTAACAGGGAGCTCGGCTCTGCCGGGCTCCGTGAGAGGATGCTCAGGCACCGCAGCACATATATCACAGAGGAAGACTTCGCGGCGATCGCCGGGGCCGGGCTCGACTTCGTGCGCATCCCGGTGCCGTATTTCGTGTTTGGTGACAGGGAGCCATACGACGAGTGCGTGACGTGGCTGGACAAGGCGTTTGTCTGGGCGCGCAGACACGGGCTTAAGGTACTGATAGATCTGCACACGGCGCCCGGCGGGCAGAACGGATACGATAACGGCGGCATCATGGGTGTCTGCAGATGGCACACCATGCCCTCGGAGGTAGAATTCGTGCTGACAGTGCTCGAGCGTCTCGCAGTACGCTACGGCGATGACAGCGCGCTGATGGGCATCGAGGTCCTGAACGAGCCGATCAGCCTGCCGGTGTACCTGTTCGCACCCTCGACCGGCAAAGCCGCGGACAAGGCTGAGGCGGCTGGCTCAGGGCATGTGCCGACAGCATTCCTGAAGGATTTTTACCGGCAGGCGTACGTCCGTCTGCGCCGGATACTTCCCTCTGATAAGCTCATCGTGTTTCACGACGGTTTCCGCCTGCATCCCTGGACAGACTTTTTCAGGGATCCTAAGCTGAAAAACGTCATGCTTGATATCCATCCGTATATCTGGGCCCTGGAGATGTATGAGCCCGTACATGCTCCATGGCTGTACAGGATATACCTGAGACTGCAGAGGGCGAGGATACGCAAGCTGCAGAAGAGGATACCCGTGCTGGTCGGGGAATGGACAGCCTGCAGCCGTTACGCGGCAGATATGAAGCAGACCGGCCGCGCAGGCACGGGCATTTTTGCGCAGAAACGGAAAAGGTGCCGGAGAGTTGCCGCCATGGAGATGGATACCTGGAGCGAGGCAGCCGGCTGGTGCTACTGGAGCTGGAAGCTCTATCCTGACGGACGCTACCGCGGAAAAGACAGCTGGAAGGCCATGTGGGACATGAGCTGGTGCATAAGGCACGGGTTCCTTCCGGACAGGTTCTGAACATCAGGCGCGGTTCCTTCCGGACAGGTCCTGACCCTCAGGCGCGGTTTCAGCCGGACAGATCCCGGGCATAAAACGACATTTTTTTAACATATGTCTTTTACGGAAACAGAAATAGTGATATAATTTTATATTACACCGTGGTAATATTCAAATTGATTACAGGATGTGGTTTTGTATGAATAGTTATGCCAAGAGATTTTTACTCTTTTGCTGCGTATTTTCCCTGACGGCAGTGCCGGCTGCATTTCCTGCCGGCGCCGCGCAGACAGACAGCACCCTGGTCTATTCTGAGTTCGGGCGTGAGGCAGTATTTGCCAATGATGACAAGGTGATACTGCGGGCGCGGCCGGACAAGTCATCCAGGAAGCTGGCGAAGGCGTCGTACGGCGAGCTGCTCTGGAGGGTCGAGGAAGATTACGGCGGCACAGGCTGGGACAAGATCAATTATCGCGGCAGGATTGTCTACTGCGACGGATCTAAGCTGTCCGCCGAAGATCCCTCCGGGACTGTCAGTGTGACTACGAACAGGAAGTACTATGAGAGCATGAAGAAGATAGCGCTCAAGTCGGAGAGCAGTCTGCAGGCAGCGGAGCTTTCGGGCTTATCCAGGTCCGAGATAATTGAAAAGGTCGGCCCGCTTTTTAAGGAGGATATGAAGCAGAGCGGCATTCTTGCCTCGGTATCTCTCGCCCAGTTCATCCTCGAGTCAGACTGCGGGAATTCGGAGCTTGCCCAGAATGCCAACAACTGTTTCGGGATGAAGGCAGACCTTTCGGGGAACAGCTGGGAGGGCAGCACCTGGGATCAGAGCTCTGTCTACACCAAGAAGACGAGCGAGCAGAACAGCGACGGCTCATACGAGAACATCGTTGCTGATTTCAGGCAGTATCAGTCAGTAAGCGATTCTATAGCAGACCATTCCGCCTATCTGGCCGGCGCCCGGAGCGATGACGGCCTGAGGTACCCGGGACTTGTCGGATGCACTGATTACAGGAAAGCTGCGAAGATCATTAAAAAGGGCGGATATGCCACGAATCATGACTATGTCGACAATATCTGCAGGCTGATCAAAAAGTGGGATCTGACCAGGTTTGACAGCTAAGAGAGGAGTAAGAGGTGAAATTCGACAGAAATAAACTGGGTAAGAGGTGGATACCCTACGCTGTAGCCGGATGCATTACCGTTGTCGTATACCTGTTTCTGTCACATCTTGATCTGTTCGGGGGAGCCGTCAGCAAGATCGTCGGCTTTATTTCCCCTGTCATCATCGGCCTGATCATGGCCTATGTCATGGATCCCCTGGTCGATATTTTTGAAAGGTACGTTTTTCAGAAAAATACCCGCAGCAAAACGTTCAAACGCAACATTTCCGTGGTCTGCACGGTGCTGGCGGTCATATTGTTCATAGCGATACTGCTGGTAGCTCTCATACCGCAGGTCATCGACAGCGTGATCACCTTCCTGGAGAATATCGATTCATACGTACAGAAGCTTCAGGATCTGCTCAGTTCGCTCGGCAGCAAGACCGGCGAAGGATCAGCGATAGATCTTTCCGGCCTGATATCATCCGGCAGCAGCGCGCTTGACAGCCTGACCGCTGTGCTGCCGAAGAATCTGAACAATATCGTCAATACGTCCTTCAGTATCGGCCAGAATGTCGTTATGCTGGTCATTGACTTCATACTCGCGATCTACTTCCTGGTGGACAAGACGAATCTCCAGAACGGTATGAAGCGTTTCCTGAGGGCCGCGCTTTCTGACAGGGCATACGCCGGAGGCTCGATGTTCTGGTGCAGATGCAACCGCATACTTGTGCGCTTTATCGCCTGCGAACTGCTGGACGGCCTTATAGTGGGAGTGTCTAACTTTGTATTCATGCTGGTTACGGGAATGCCTTACAATACTCTTATATCAGTAGTTGTCGGCGTCACGAACCTGGCCCCCACCTTCGGACCTATCGTGGGAGGCATCATCGGCGCTTTCATCCTGCTGATGGTGAACCCCTGGTACGCGCTCTGGTTCCTGATATTCACCGTGATCCTGCAGACGATCGACGGCTATGTGATCAAGCCGAAGCTTTACGGCGGTCAGCTGGGTGTGCCGTCTGTCTGGATACTTGTTTCGATCGTGGTCGGCGGAAGGATGTTCGGCGTGATAGGCATCTTTATTGCCATCCCGGCTGCGGCTATCATTGATTTTATTTATAAGGAAGGCTTCCTGCCATGGCTTGAGAGGCGGAAAGCCGCAAAAGAATTAACACAGATTTAAGGAGAAAAAAATTGGCTATATATTTTATTGATTATGAGAACGTCGGCAGTACCGGCATAGAAGATGTTGACAAGCTGGATGCCGGAAACGTTGTACATATATTTTACAGTCTGAAGGCTGATACGATGAAGATAGAGCAGGTGATACAGCTGATGAACGTAAAGGCTGACGTACAGTTCCACGACGTCACGATGCGCGGACAGAAGAACGCGCTGGATTTCCAGCTGATCGCCATGCTGTATTTTACGAAGCAGGAGAAAGAGACCTGCTACATCATCAGCAAGGATACCGGATATGACGCGGCGGTCGTGTTCGGAAGGAAGATAGGAGCTGCGAACGTATACCGCAAGATATCCATACTGGATGCTTTAAACAGTGAAAACCGCACCGGCAGCAGGCGCGAGCCTGCCGGCGGCAGAAGCAGTGCCGCATCACAGGCTGCAAGACCTGCGGCTGCCCCTGTCAGCGCGCCGGAGATGACTGACGAGCAGGCAGATGAGATAATCGCTGATATCATGAATTCACCGGAGAGTGCCAGTGTTTTTCAGGCACAGGGACAGCTGGACATACTTGAGAAGAGCTTTGGAAGCATGTTCGACTATGAATCCCCTGATGATTACGAGGGCAACAGCGCCGCTGTCATTGAAGCTGCCAGCAGGCGCAGTGATGCCATGCAGGCAGAGACTGTGAAGGCAGCAGCCGTGAGAACAGACGCAGTGAGAGCTGAGGTCCCGAGAACAGCTGCAGTCAGAACTGAGGCGGCGAGAACAGCTGCAGCCAGAGCTGAGGCGGCGAGAACTGATACTGTGAAGGCAGAAACCGCGAGAACTGAAACAGCTAAGGCCGATGCCGTGAAGACCGAGCCAGTGAAGGCAGCTCCGGCAGCCCCCGCCAGATCTCAGGCCAATGGCCGTTCCAGGAAGAGCGTCAAGAAGGAAGACCTGCGCTTTTACGAGGGTCAGGTGGTGCGCAAAGCGGCAGCTCCGGCTGATGCCGCTGTAAAAACGGATGCTGCGGTGACGGCTGACACTAAGCCCGCGGCAAATGAAGACCACGAGGCAGAGGCAGCTTCCGGTATGAAGGCAGACAGCGATACAAAGGCAGCTTCCGGTATGAAGGCAGACAGCGATACAAAGGCAGTTACCGATATCAAGGCGGATAATGAGACAAAGCTGAACTCTGAGATCAGGGATGCCTTCGAGACTGAGACAGATGAGAAGGCAGAAAATGAGATAGTGACTGAGACGGCGCCGGCGGATATCGCTGCGGACACTGTGCAGGATCAGGAGACGAGCGCGGCAGAACAGCCGGCAGCTGATCCTGATGAGCAGAGAACTGCCAGACACAGGACCAGGCGCGGCGGCCAGTCACGCAACAGGCGCCGCACGCAGAACCATGATGACGCGCAGAGCCATGATCACGATGAGAAGCCGGCTCCTGCCCCGATAGCAGTTCAGCCGGACAGCCCCGAGTTCCAGGCAAAGGTCACAGGTATCATGAAGGCCGGCGGTTTTGATCTTGCGGACGATGACTACAGGCTTATCGGCGAGGCACTGAGAACTACCAAAAACAAAAACCAGTTTTATCAGTTCTTCCGTAAAAAGAGAGGCGAAGCCGTAGGGCGTGAGTTCTATCTCCAAATACGCGGACAGTACGAGAACCTGAAGACTCTCAGAGAGAATTAAGGGAGAGGGGGTCAGCTCCTATGCCGGGATATGTTGTACATATGGCGGAGGCGTACCGGATACTGAGCGCGCTCAGCAGAGGACATGAGATCTCCGCTGACTGGCGGGAGCGCTTCATCACAGGCAATCTGCTCCCCGATACGAGACTGCGCGGCGACAAGTATATTTCACATTTCTGGAATCCGGACGATATGGAAAAGCTTGCCAAGGCTCCTGATATCTCACTTTTTACGGAGAAATATGGGACTTCGCCGGATAACCCGGTGCTCTTCGGCTACCTGTCGCATCTCTACCTGGATGCGTGCTATGTGAAGAAATTCTGGCCGACGATCATCGAGTTCTACGGCAGCGACGGGCAGCGCGAGGAAAAAAGCGCGCGCATCAGCTGCGTGAAGATACTGAAGACGGGGACCACCGTCCCCATCGGCAGTTTCTTTTCCGAAAGATATTATTACGGCGATTACACGAAGATGAATTGCTATTTTATAGATAAATATCAGATAGTTCCGCCCAGGTGGGAGCAGATCCATGATTTCAGTATGGATGAGACGCGCCTTGAGGATATGGCAGCTGTGTGCTCCGCTCTCGGGAAACTCAGGAACATGTGCAGTATGGGGGATGAAAAGAATATCAAGGTGTTTGACCTTGACAGGCTGGAAACGTTCATAGCTGAGACAGGCGAGGATTTTCTGGCCGCTTACTGCCGCCGGTGACATGGTATCAGGCGGATTCATGTGTTTTGGGGAACTGTTTGGAGGACGATACAGATGGCGAAAACAAAAAGGCGCAAGAAGCACAGAGGACTGATCATCGGTCTGGTGATCTTCATAATAATCATAGCAGCTCTTGCCTGCGGGTATCTTGCCGCGGCTCATTATTTTGAGACGCATTTCTATCCGGGGACAACTCTCAACGGCACGGATGTCTCGATGAAGGACGCATCCGAGGTGGAAGCCAAGCTGGCATCGGATGCCGGAAGCTATATACTTGCCGTTCACGACAGGGATGACAGGGTCACCTACATCAGCGCGGATAAGATAGATTACAAGTACAATCCTGACGGCAGCGTGCTGAAGCTTCTTAAGCAGCAGAACAGCCTCAAGTGGATAAAACATATCCGCGGAGCCCATGATTATACAGTAACCGTGCCTGCGGTCTACAGCGAGGATAAGCTGCTCGCTGTCATCAACGCGATGGAGTGCTTCGAGAAAAAGAACATCACGGAGCCGGTCGATGCCTATGTCAAGAACACGGGCAGCGGTTTTGAGATAGTCCCTGAGGTCAAGGGAAACAAGCCTATAAAGGAACAGATCATCGTCGACATCGAGAAAGCCCTGGAAGACAAGAAGACAGTGCTCACCCTGGATGATGATGATTACGCGAAGCCGTCAGTCACATCCGACGACCCTAACCTGCAGAAGAAGGTTGAGCTTTCCAATAAGTATAAGGACCTGAAGATAACCTATGATATCAGGGGCAAATCGTCAGGTATCACAGATACTCTTGACGGCAGCACGATAATTTCCTGGATCACCATCGGCGACGATATGTCGGTCAGCGTGAATAAGGATCTCGTCACGGCCTATGTCCAGCAGCTTGCTTCGACTTACAATACCTACGCCAAGGAAAGAAAGTTCAAGACTTCCAAGGGTGACACGGTCACCATCGGCGGCGGCGATTACGGCTGGGTGATCAACAAGGATGCCGAGGTCAAGCAGCTGATCAAGGATATCCAGGCAGGAGAGGATACGGAGCGCGAGCCGTGCTATTCACAGAAAGCTTACGCAGACGGCGAGGATGACATCGGCAATACATACGTAGAGATCGATTACACGAACCAGCATATGTACTACTATAAAAAAGGCACGCTTGTTGTGGAGGGCGACATTGTCTCCGGCAACACCTCTGTGGGGAACGGATCTCCTGACGGGATTTTCAGCATAATCACTCTCAAGAGCCCGGCAACTCTGACCGGCGAGGATTATCAGTCTGATGTTACATACTTTATGCCTTTTGCCTACAATGTCGGACTGCATGACGCTGACTGGAGAAGCAAGTTCGGCGGCGATATCTACAAGAGCAGCGGTTCGCACGGCTGTGTAAACCTTCCGTACGACGTTGCCAAGAAACTGTTTGAAAATGTCGATATCGGCACTCCTGTGATCGCGTATTACAGGGACAGCGTCAAGCTGACGTCTAACAATGCCAAGGTATCCAACGCGTATTCATACAGCAAGAAATGACAGCAGTGAGGGGACTTTAAGCTATGATCAAGATAATAATGAAAATCAGCGATATAGAATATGACGGTTTTATCGACAGACTTCTGGATATGGCCAAGGAGCATCCGGAGCAGCTGAACGGAGCGAAAATCCCGCCGGGTGCCGGAAAGATGCTGAAAATGATACCCAGGCAGCAGAAGAATCAGATGATCACGGATATACTGAACAGGAACAAGGACGCTGCCATCCCTCAGATACAGCAGGTGCTTACCGCTGTGATGGGGCCTGTGGCCATTACCGACATGGATATCAGCTATGACAGGAACGCTGCCTGCCCGGTCAGTTTTATGATCGAGGCCTCGCAGATAGACACCGGCTATATAATCAACAATGTCATGCCCGGTTTCTATGTTCAGGAAAACGGGCAGAAGATCATGGGTGAGAACTATGATGGCCCGCTGGATCTGCCTTCCGTCCAGTCGTATATGAGACAGCTCGACTACAGGACGGCTGAGCTGCTCATCGCCAGGGGCATGAGCGCGAATAAAACCAGGCTCATGCAGGATATCAGCAGCGGATTTGCCGGCATTGGTATTCAGATGCAGTTAAAAGAGCTGCACCTTTACGTGAAATAGGATCATAAAACAATAATCATTATTAATTTCCTTGCTTTTGGCAGCATAATACTCTATAATGAAATTGTATTTTTGATCATAAAAAGGAGGTTATCATGAAGATCCTTGTTTTATTAAAAGAGGTTCCTGTTGTGTCAGACATTCACATTGACCGTGAGACTCTGACTGTGGACAGGAGCGGAGCAGGAAAAATGATGAATCTGGCCGACAGACATGCAATTGAAGCTGCACTGGCTGCGGCGGAAATAACCGGCGCAAAGGTAACTGCCATGACCATGGGCCGTGAGAGCAGCGAGTCGGTGCTTAGAGACGCGATCGGCATGGGATGCAGTGATGCCGTAAGGATAACAGACAATGCTTTTGCCGGTGCGGATACTCTTGTCACGGCGACAGTTATCAGGGCGGCGGCAGATAAGAGCGGTCCTTATGACTGTATTTTCTGCGGAGCTTCTTCGATCGACGGCGAGACGGGGCAGATCCCGGGCAAGCTTGCCGCGATGTACGGCTGGGGCGTGCTCACGCGCGCATGCAGTGTAGAGGCTTCAAAGGAAGGCGTTGTTATAGAGAGAAAGGCCGGCAGCGGCTATGAGAAGCTCAGCGCTTCCTTCCCTCTTGTATGTTCTGTTACTGAGGATGCGAACACACCCAGGAACATCGGACTCAAGGGACGCACGGCGATGAAGAAGGCTGTGATACCGGTCATGACAAATGAAGAGCTCGGACTTTCGGCTCAGGAGCTGACAAGTCCGTCGAAGCTCACAGGTCTGGTCCCCCCTCCGGCTGCAAAGGTCGGAAACATGCTTACAGGCGCTGATGACATCGAATCGGCAGACAATCTTTTACAGACTCTGCTCGAGAAGCATTATGTATAGGGAGGGCCGTTATGAATAATCAGGATTTCTGGGTATTATTTGAACTGTCGGAAGACAAACCGGTTCGTGTCAGCCTCGAACTTATGCAGAAGGCCCGCGCACTTGCCGACGAGAAGGGACACAAGGCAGTCGCTGTCATCATAAGCAAGAACCCCGCCGAGGCGGAGAGCGCGGCATTCGCGAACGGCGCTCACAGCGTCATAGAGGTCGGACAGACCTCCTGCTTTGAGAACATGGCGTATATCACCTCAAAGCTTGTTGACAAGTACGGGCCGCTGGCAGTTTTTGTCGGAGCGACCGCGGCAGGCGGCGACGCGGCGGCTGAGATCGCGGCGAGGAGCCGCATAGGCATAGCCTGCGACTGTACAGATGTTATTTTCAAGGACAATGAAGTCAACTGGATACGTCCTTCATATGACGGCCAGCTCTACGCGACTATCACGATCGCCAGCTATCCTCAGATCGGCACCTTCAGGACCGGCATCTTCAAGATGGGTGAAGCGGCAGAAGGCGCGTCAGGAGAGGTGATCAAAGAGAATATCGAGGTCCCGGCAGCGGTGATACTGACTTCCTATCTGGGATTCAGGCCTGATGCCGAGCTGGCTAAGACCAACATCGAGGATGCGGATATCATTATTGCCGGAGGACGCGGCTGCGGAAGCCAGGAGGAGTTTGACAAGCTCTATGAGCTGGCAGCTCTGGCCGGCGGCAGTGTCGGAGCGAGCCGGGCGGCAGTTGAGGAAGGCTGGGTCGTGAAGGACCGCCAGATCGGGATCACGGGCAAGACCGTTACTCCCAAGCTCTACATCGGGTTTGGTATTTCCGGTGCCGTGCCTCATATCAACGGCATGAAGAACTCGGATGTGATAGTGGCTGTAAATACAGATCCGAACGCAAGTATTTTCAAATATGCACATTACGGCATAGTCGCAGATCTTCACAAGGTAGTTCCGGAGATGATCAGCAGATTCAAAGCCATCAGGGGCTAAGGCCGGCCTCGCCTGCATAAAGCAAGAATTTTCCCCGCTGAATGGCAGCAGCTGCGCCGTGCAGCGGGGATTTGTGCATATGCCGAACACAGGGGGATCGCAGATGAATATCAGTAATTGTAAATTTGTGACAAAGCAGTACGTGAAAATGTTTTTCCAGCATGTGCTTCTTCCGGCTGTCTACACGGCAGGCAGAAGAAAGCCGATAAAAGAGGGATATGTTATCCTCGCGGATGCCCACCACGACTCCCTTCCGTTTTCTATGTCAGCGCTGAGAAGAGAGCTCTACGAGCACCCGGAGCTGGATGTCAGGGAGATGTTCCACGACAACAGCAGTCACAGCGCCCTGGAGAATATGTCATTTATGATCTCGTTCATGAGGGAATATGCCCAGGCTCAGATAATAGTGCTCTGTGACGATTTCCTGCCGGCGGCATCCTGCCGCAAGCGCAGGGGTACGAAGATCATACAGCTGTGGCACGCGTGCGGAGCTTTCAAAAAGTTCGGCAAAGATTCTGACGAGGACATACCTTCATTTTACAGGGGCAGTGTCACGTCTAACTGGAATATGGTCACAGTCAGCTCAGCTGCCTGCGTCAAGCCGTTCGCGGGAGCCATGGGGCTGCCGGTGAAAAGGGTCAGGCCTGTGGGAGTCAGCCGCACAGACGAATATTACAGCAGTGAATTCAATATGATGTGCAGAAGGCGTTTCTTCGCGGGAAACAGCCGCGCGGCCGGAAAGAAGATAGTGCTCTGGGCGCCTACGTTCCGCGGGAATGCCTCCGAGGCGTCTGTCGAGGGGCTGCCGGAGATCAGAAAAGCTATGGAGCTTCTGGGCGACGACTATTATTTCATCATCAAGCTGCATCCTCATTCGCAGAAAAATTTTGATCCTGCGTATTTCGGTACGGATGCGGGAAAGCTCAATGTCACGACGGACTGCAGCATGCCGACAGAGGAGCTGCTGGCCGCCGCGGACATACTGGTGACGGATTATTCCTCGATAATATTCGACGCGATGATATACAGGCTGCCGATAGTCCTGTTCGCGACGGATCTGGCGAAATACGCTGGCGGCCGGGGATTCTACCTGAACTATGACAGCATACCGGCGGTGAAGGCTTCAGATCCGCAGGGACTTGCTGACGCGATAAGGAGCCCGAAGACGGCAGACGTAACAGTAAACCGCATGTACAGGGCATTTTTCAATATTTATATGTCAGGCTGCGACGGCCACGCGACAGAGAGAGTCGTAAAGCAGATGCTCAGCTGGAGCGGGCAGGCACAGGAATGATGACGGATGACGAACGTTTTATGAAGGCCGCCATAGCCCAGGCCCGGAGGGGCGAGACCATCGGCGAGGTACCCATAGGCTGCGTCATTGTCCTGAACGGCAGGATAATAGCCAGGGCATACAACAAAAGGAGAAAAGAGAAAAATACTCTTGCCCACGCTGAGATCGCGGCGATCCGCAAGGCCTGCAAGAAGGTCGGCGATTGGAGGCTGGAGGGCTGTACCATGTACGTCACCCTGGAGCCGTGCCCGATGTGCGCCGGCGCGATAGTGCAGGCCAGGATAGACCGTGTGGTGATCGGCACTTCTAACGCCAAGGCCGGCTGTGCCGGTTCGGTACTGAACATTCTTCAGGAGAAGGGCTTTAACCATCAGGCGGAGGTAACTAAAGATGTGCTCCACGAGGAGTGCGCGGCTATGCTCAGCGGATTTTTTAAAGATCTGAGAAGAAAGCTGAAAGAAGGCAAAGATGTATCTTACTGATTATCATACGCATTCCAAATACTCTTTTGACGGCTGTGAGGAGCCGGAGAAGATGTGTGAGAAAGCTATCGCCAGAGGACTTTCCGAACTGGCAGTGACTGATCATATGGATATCTTCAGAGGCCTTGATTACGGACACATGAAGGATTTTGATGTCCCTCAGGACGAGCCGCCGTACGAATTCGGGACGGCCGCGGACCCTATGTTCGCCGACCGGGGGAGCCCTGGCGCGGACGGACATTTCACGGTCGACATACCGGGCGGAAAGATGCGCATGCCTTTTGGCAGGCCTGCTTCAGTGAACGTAGAGGAAGCTTACCGGACTATCCGTGAGACCGCGGCGAAGTACAGGGGGCGGCTTAAGCTCAGGGCGGGCGTCGAACTCGGCCAGCCCATGGCCAACCCGGAGGCTGCTGCGGCATTTCTCAGAGACTGGCCGCTCGATTTTGTCATAGCCTCCATACATGATATGGACTATGATCTTGACCTGTATTACTATGATTTTTCAACTCTGGATCCGTATGTGGTATTTGACAGATACCTGGACGAGCTGATCGATCTGGCGCAGCATGCTGATTTTGATGTGCTTGGCCATATCACCTACCCTCTTCGCTACATGTATGAGAGAAATGGCATAAAGCTTAAGCTGCGCTCTTTTACGGATAAGCTGCGCGTGCTCTTTTCCATCCTGGAGTACAGCGGCAGAGGCATAGAACTGAATGTCTCCGGCCTGTCTAAGGATATGAATGACACCATGCCGCCCTTCGGTATACTGAAAATGTACCGGGATCAGCACGGTGAGATCATCACCATCGGGAGCGACGCGCACATTGCCGAGCATATTGGGGATTTCCAGCCGGAAGCCCGGGATATGCTTGCCGAGGCAGGATTCAGGTACATTACCTTGTTTGAGAACAGAAAACCGGAGTTCGTGAAGCTGGACTGAACCGGCTGAGAGAACACACAGCTCAGATGCCCGCAGAAGCAAAAAATCATTGCAAGATAAGAGTTAATGTTATAAACTGGTTCTGTCAGACATTTGAAAACATAATTTGCTATGGGAGATAATTATTATGAAGATCATGTATAAGGGTATTGCCACTCTGCTGATAACAGCTATGCTTATCGGCTCCGGCAGTATCAGTGTATTGGCAGCAGAAACTTCTCAGACTGCAGAGACAGCTCAGACAGAAAAGGTCACCGAGACTGAAGCGGTGACTGAGACTGAAACAGAGACCGAAAAGCTGACTGAGACAGAGACACAGAAAGAGACGCAGAAAGAGACACAGAAAGAGACTGAAAAGCTTGCGTCCCAGAAGAGCAGGATCGCCGCGGCAGAGACAGAGTCCTCAGCAGAGACATCGACTCCGCAGGACGGCTGGACTGCTGATAAGTCCATGTATTACAGGGAAGGTAAGTTTGTCACAGGTCTTCAGACAATAGACGGCGCACAGTATTACTTCAACGATCAAGGCAAGAAGCAGACGAACTTCCAGACTATCGGCAGCGCCAAGTACTACTTCGATAAAGACGGCAAAATGCAGACAGGCTTTGTATCGTATACTGACGGCAGCGGCGTGACACAGAAGCGCTACTTCTCCCCGAGCGGCAGCAGCAAGGGCCAGATGCTCACCGGGATCCAGAACATTTCCGGCAAGAAGTATTATTTTGATGAGAATTCCGGCAACATGAAGACCGGCTTAAAGAAGATAAACGGCAGCTGGTACTATTTCAGCACAAGTGACGGCAGCATGCAGACAGGTCTCACGAAGGTGACAGACGGCAGCAGCAGCTATTACGCGTACTTCGCTCCCAAGACCGGGATCATGCAGACCGGGTATATACATATCAGCAGCAAGAAAGAATACTACGCGAACAAGAGCGGCAAGGTAATATACAAGCTGACAAAGGTCAGCGGCTATTGGCGCGTATACAATATGAATAACAAACGCCTCAAGGATCTGAGGAAAACAGCGCTTGACAGCGGGAAATACCAGATCCGCATCAACTGCCGCACTAATGTATGCACGATCGTTGGCAGATTCCATGACGGCAGGTACTCTCTGCCGCTGAAGGCTGTCCTCTGCTCTACAGGCAAGAACCGTGCGACCGCGACCCCGAAGGGAACATTCACGATACATACAAAATATCGCTGGCTGCTGATGGTCGGCGGCACATACTGCCAGTGGCTGACATACATCACCAATAACTGTCTTATCCATTCCGAGATATATAACTCAAGGAATAACAAGACTATGAGGGCCTATGCATACAACAGGCTCGGCCACGGTGCTTCTCACGGCTGTGTCCGCATGCAGGCTTCATCTGCAAAGTGGATATATGATAACTGCGCCAGCGGCACGAAGATAGTCATCTTCAGCGGCAGCTCCAAGAAAGATCCCCTCGGCAAGCCGGGTTTAAAGAAACTGAAGAGCTGGCATACCTGGGATCCCACCGATCCTACTGCTAAGAAGTACTGTAAGAAGAAAGGATGCCACTGATAATGTTCAGCATAAACGATAATTTCCTGAAGCTGCCCGGGAGCTACCTTTTCTCGACGATAGCCAGGAAGGTAGATGCGTATTCGAAAGCGCATCCGGATAACCGGATAATCCGTCTCGGGATAGGGGACGTGACGCAGCCGCTGTGCCCGGCAGTCATCGAAAGGCTGCACAGCGCGGTTGATGAGATGGCTGCGAAGGAGACCTTTAAAGGCTATTCTCCGGATCTCGGCTATGAGTTCCTGAGAAGCGCCATCGCGGAGCATGACTACAGGGCGAGAGGCGCGCAGATCGCTATAGATGAGATATTTATCAGCGACGGCGCGAAGAGCGATTCGGGAAACATCGGAGATATTTTTTCCGTAAATAACCGCATTGCCGTCTGTGATCCGGTGTACCCCGTGTACGTCGACACCAATGTCATGGCCGGCCGCACAGGTGATTATGATCCCGTAAATGAATGCTTTAAGGATGTTATCTATATGCCCTGCACTGCCGGGAACAATTTTGTCCCGCAGCTGCCGGAGGAAACGCCTGATATCATCTATCTCTGCTTCCCGAACAATCCTACAGGAACTGCCATAACCAGGGATGAACTCCAGAAGTGGGTAGATTACGCGATCAGAGTCGGAGCCGTCATCATTTATGACGCGGCCTATGAGGCATATATTTCGGAAGATAATGTGCCGCACACGATCTATGAGTGCGCGGACGCGGAAAAATGCGCGATCGAGCTGAGAAGCTTTTCCAAGAACGCCGGATTTACCGGGACCAGACTTGGATTTACCGTGATACCTAAGGCTCTCAAGTGTGGAGATGTGACTCTCAACAGCCTCTGGGCGAGGCGCCACGGCACCAAGTTCAACGGCGCTCCGTATATCGTGCAGGCGGCAGGCGCGGCAGTGTATACACCTGAGGGACAGAGACAGGTCAAAGCCCAGATCGCCAGGTATATGGACAACGCGGCAGTTATCCGCAAGGGGCTTGCCGATGCCGGATACGAGATATACGGCGGCATAAACTCTCCTTATATCTGGATGAGGACTCCGGACGGGATGAGCTCATGGGATTTCTTTGATTATCTCCTGGAAAACGCGAATGTCGTCGGCACGCCCGGCTCGGGCTTTGGCCCGCACGGCGAGGGCTATTTCAGGCTTACCGCATTCGGGGATCCTGAGAAAACGAAAGAGGCAGTGGAGAGGATCGCAAAACTATGCTGGAGGAAATGATTGCCGCTGTCAAGAAGTGCGGCGATATCATATTATTTGTAAATGACGCGGAGCGCAGCATGGTTACAAAAGAGGGCAAAGCCAATTTTGTGACCAAGTACGATATGGCCATTCAGGCTGCGCTCAGCGATGAGCTGATGAAGCTGCTGCCCCAGGCCCAGTTTGTCGCCGAAGAGGGCGACTGCCTGAAGGCCGCAGGCGCCGGCTGTGCGTTTATCGTTGATCCGATAGACGGCACGACAAACTTCATCAAGAACTATAAAAAAAGCTGTGTGTCAGTCGGCCTGGCGGAGGACGGAGTTATCACTCTGGCAGTGGTCTATAACCCTTTTACCGGTGAGATGTATTCCGCGGAAAAGGGCAGGGGAGCTTTCCTCAACGGGCAGCCCGTGCATGTATCGAACCACCCTCTATCCGAGGAACTGGTAGCGGTAGGAACCTCTCCGTACAATGAAGAACTGATAGATGACACATTTGAGTTGGCGAAGACACTTCACAGGGCAAGCTATGATATCAGGAGAAGCGGTGCGGCAGCCCTGGATCTCTGCGATATCGCTGCTGGCCGCTGCGGGCTTTTCTTTGAACTGAATCTGTCGCCGTGGGACTACGCCGCCGGGTCGCTGATCGTGACGGAAGCAGGCGGCATGGTATCGCGAATGAGCGGTGATCCCCTGCGTTTTGACAGAGGCGGGTCAGTGCTCGCGGGCAATCCGCTCGCATGGCATGACTATTTCAGACTGCCGGGACATCTTGAGAGAGAATAGCAAAAGCGCCTTCTGAGAATGGACGCGCCGATCTGCTTTTCCTTGACATTTTTCCTGTGTTCAGGTTATACTGTTATAGTCTTGGAACATTGCATTAAAGCTTCCGTGCAGCCGGGGAGATAGCGGTGCCCTGTACCTGCAATCCGCTCCAGCAGGGGTGATGTTCCGGCCGAGGATTTTGATCTGTGGAGCTGCCCGCCGTAAGCGGTGCTGACGCCCGGGTCTCGCGCAACAGAAACCGGTGAACCGTGTCAGGTCAGGAATGAAGCAGCACTAAGCCGGAGCTTCTGTGTGCCGTGAGGGTGCCTGAGCCGAGCTGGCTGCGGCGGTACCGTCTGTGGATCAGGTTCGAAGCCGGAACGCACGGATTTATATTATATTTTTGAATCAGCCGCAAGGCACAAGAAGGGCCATCTTCCTGGTATCGGGAAGATGGCCCTTCTTATCGGCAGTTCTCTGCGCGGACATCCTGAGGCATTTGCCGGTGGATATTTTAATTCACAGGCAGGTGATCCTCAGGCAACGCTGTAGAATCTGATATCAGGATCTGCTGACCATGTAGGCTGAAGACCGGGAGCGACTTTCTCCCTGAATAACGGTGAGTCAAGATATGCCTTGGCGTGCTCCATGCTGTCAAATCCATGGATGACCTGTACATCCTCGTCACGGATAAGGAGCTCTTTTGTCAGCGCTCCATTGATAGTGTCAAGGAATGGCTGGCGGTAGTCTGTATAAACTTTTGCAGCAGCAGCACGGTTCTCTGGCTCAATTGTCATTATTACCTGAAGATAGGCATTTACTTTCATTTTTTTCCTCCGTTTCAATGCGTTTGAATTATTTTGTAAAAAAAGGATAACACAGGCACTTATGAAACATAAGATATTAATAAATTAATAAGTCACTAATAAATTTGATAGTAACTTGAATGCCTGAAGTAAATAATTTATGCTTTTGGCAAAGGAAGCAGGTGAGATCATATGTATGAGAAAAAAATCGAGACGGATATCAGATGTCCCCTGGAATATGGACTGGATGTATTCGGAGGTAAATGGAAATCGAGGGTAATATGTGTATTAAATGAAAAGCATATCCTCAGATACAGTGAAATACGGAAAGAGATGAAGAATATAACAGACGCCGTTCTTGCCTCAACTTTAAAAGAACTGATCAGAGATGATCTGGTCAAAAGAAGATCTTACGATGAAATACCGCCGCGGGTGGAGTATTCTCTGACGGAAAAAGGCAAGTCAGTAGTACCGATCTTGCGAAGTATCTGCGAATGGGCAGGCATTTTTCACAGAGACAACAGTGATATGACGATGACCCAATGCCAGCAATGTGATTTTCTATAAAGAGAACTTTATTTTTGAGGTGTGCACATGAAAATGAAAAACAGCATTTTTGATATTGCGATAAATGTATGCTGCCTTTTAACGCTGGCCGGAGTCACAGTGTTTTTGGCAGCAGCGTGGGGAAGCATACCTGCCAGGGTGCCGATGCACTATAATTTTGCGGGTGAAATTGACAGATGGGGTTCAAAATACGAAATGCTCTTTCTGCCGGTCACAGCGTGGGCTATGTACCTGCTGATCACTGTACTGGAGCGATTCCCCGGTATCTGGAATACAGGAGTCAGAATTACTGAAGAAAACAGGGAACGCGTATATCGAATATTGAAAAATATGATCATAACGGTAAAACTGATCGTGGTTGCTGAATTCGCCTTCCTGAGCGTGGAAACAGCTGCGTCTTTCAGGCTGTCCGTGTGGTTTTTACCGGTATCTTCAGCTATACTGTTTGGAGACATATCCTATTGGATATGGAAATTAGTACGGGCAAGATGAGCATGCTCTTCGGACTTCAGATCCTGATCCGCATTTAGCTGCCTGGATCTCATCTTTTTCCAAAACGGGATAAACAGTACGATAGCTTCCAGCATTGCGCAGAGATCAGCGATCGGCGTAGCCCATACAATGCCGTTTACACCCAGCAGCGAGTTCATCAAAAACATAAACGGAATATCCAGCCCGCCTTTGCGCAGCAGTGAGAGGATCAGAGGGCGCACTTTTATACCGACCGACTGGAACAGAGTGATGATGATCATTGTCACGGATATGCACGGGCCGGTGATACAGATGATACGCTGGAAATGCTGGCCATATTCCACGGTCAGAGGATCGTCGATAAATGCCCTTACGACAGGCCTCGCACAGGTAAGCAGAAATGCTGTACCTGCCAGTGCTGCGGTCAGACTGAATAAAAACGTTGTTTTCACAGCGGACATCATACGCCTGTAGTTTTTGGAAGAATAGTTATAGCCAATGAGCGGCAGGACTCCCTGCGACATGCCTGTGGCAATGGCAAAGGACATCATGTCCACTTTCTTGGCAATGCCGATACCGGCGACAGCTTCGTTGCAGTAGGATGCCATCAGTTTGTTCAGCACGATATTTGAAAACACTCCCATAATGTTCATGATGTAGCTTGGCAGCCCCACCAGCAGCACTTCGCGGGGAATACGCCATTTAAGGGTATAATACTTCGGATTCAGTGTGATAACGGTGCTTTTGCGCTTACCATAAATCAGGATAATAAAATATAATGTTGCGACCAGATTGGAAAGCATGGTGGCAATTGCGGCACCGGCGATCTCCAACCCTAAAACTGAGATAAAGATCGGGTCGAGAATGATATTCAGAACGCCGCCCAGCGCCATGCCAAAGCTGGCCTGTCTGGAGCAGCCCTCCGAACGCACAAGATGCGCGAACAGGGCGTTGAGCACTGTAGGCACCGCGCCGACTGTGATCGTCCAGAAAACGTACGCATAGCAGAAATCATAGGTCTCTGCGTTGGCACCGACAGCAGGCAGGGCGAATGACCTGAAGATCATCAACGCCATACCGTAAAGCAGAGAGACCGCGATCGCCGTCCAGATGCAGAACGCGGCGGCTTTTCTTGCTTTTTCACGGCTGCCGGCACCCAGACATCTGGAGATCAGGCTGGAACCGCCGATTCCGAACAGATTGGCAATGCCTGTCAGCAGAATGAAGAGCGGCATACACAGAGAAGCAGCGGCCACCTGATCCGGATCTCCCACCTGCCCTATGAAAAAAGTATCTGCCATATTGTAGATCACGGTGATCAGCTGGCTGATGACTGTGGGGACCACGAGCGAAATGACTGCTTTTTTCACGGGCGTTCTTTCAAAAAGCTCCGCGTTATCTGTATTCATTCTGTTCCTTTCCTGCGTTTTTAAGGCCATCCGCGACACATTGAATCGCCATCCGGTAGCTCTCATTTTTATCAACAGGAAAATGCGAAAATCCGCCTGCTTCCTCATGGGCAGCAAAGCCATGCATCATGCTGCGTAAAATTCTCTGCCAGTGCATCTGCTCTGTTATGTTCAATCCATAACCGGAAAGCATCTGCATAATAGGTTCGGTGATCTGGCCTGCCGCCATTTCCAAAACCTTGTTTTTTGATTTCTGCAGTCCCATGATCACACGATACAACTCATTATGATCTTTGGCAAAAGCACGGTAGGCGTCTGCCAAAGCAAACAGGGCATCGTTTTTTTCTTTGCCCTCTATTGCCTGTGCTTCACTTGCTGTCATCTGCGATACCGCCGCAAGACCTACTTCTGTATAGAGAGCATCCAGGCTTTCAACATGGTTGTAAAGCGATGCCGTTTTCACATTCAGACTTTTAGCCAGCTCACCCATGGAAAAGGCGGCGTACCCTTTTTCTTCGATAAGCCGGATGGATGCCTCCACAACGCTGTCCCTGTTCAATCCCTGACGCGGCATATTATCACCTCCAAACTAATACTATTAGTTTATAATAAACTAAAGGCATTAGTTTGTCAAGGCCTTTCCTGTTGAGCCGGCAGACCAATTGACAGCCTGCCGAGGGAAAAAGCCTGCGGGGACTATTGTGCAGGCCAGCCGGCGTATTGGGGATCATTTTCAAAGTATTCCTGACAGGAAGTTCCCAATAAGTTGATGTACAGAGGACTTTATGATATAAATTAATCATCGAGACTTCCCTGAAATGGCAATGAGATGGAGAACATTTTGATCTGACAGACTGATAAAACTGGAAGTTGTAGATGCAGGAGAGAATATTGCGATGAAAAATGAAATAGTGATATTTGAAGCAGATAATTTAAAACTAGAGGTCCCTTTTACGCCAGAGCAGGAGACTGTATGGCTTAATAGAAACCAGTTGGCTGAATTATTTGGAAGAGATATTAAGACAATAGGCAAACATATCAATAATGCACTAAGAGAAGAGCTTAACGATAGTGAGGTAGTCGCAAAATTTGCGACTACCACTCAACATGGTGCGATAGAAGGTAAAACCCAGACACACATGACAGAATACTACAATCTGGATATGATAATTTCTGTTGGCTACCGTGTAAAATCTAAAAGAGGTGTTGAATTCAGACGTTGGGCCAATAATGTGCAATATATTGAAAAAGTTGCAGAAGACGGTTGCGGAACTGGGAATGAACCCCGGTTGCTGGAAATAAAAAAGTGATAAAAAATGAAAAGGTCTCGGAAAGCAGAAATGAATGCTGACCGAGACCGTTCCTTTATACGGAGAAAAAGAGTAAAATGAAGAAGAAAAGATCTCAATAAATACCGCTTTACGGGGGGATGAAATCACAAAAAAGAAAAAGCTGAATCTATGATTCCCAAAAGTGAAAATATTTTAAAAATGGGCAATAGCTTCATGAAAATCTGATCAGAGTATGTTATTTTTACAGTAACTTCTGACGCAGCAATCTGGGGCGCAGAATTGTCTGAGGGAAATGGCAAAGAAAGGCTGTTAGCTGTGATGCTGATAAATTTCAATATTACGGAAAGGCGGTAATACTTAACTGTAGTTTTTAGGAGTGAATAAAATGGCTTTTGACTTTAAGAAAGAGTACAGAGAATTCTATATGCCAAAGGATCGTCCGTAGATCGTAGATGTTCCAAGGGCAAACTATTTAGCAGTACGTGGTCACGGGAACCCAAATGAAGAAGGCGGCGCGTATCAGAGGGCTGTCAGTGTTTTATATGCGGTCGCTTATACTTTGAAAATGAGCTATAGGAGTGATTATCATATTAAAGGGTTTTTCGAATATGTGGTCCCGCCGCTTGAAGGCTTTTGGTGGCAGGACAATGTAAAAGGGATCGACTATTCGGACAAATCAGCATTCAACTGGATATCTGTATTGAGATTGCCTGATTTTGTGACAAAAGCTGACTTTGACTGGGCAGTGAAGAGAGCCGCGGATAAGAAAGATCTGGATTGCTCTGCGGCAGAGTATTTAACACTTGATGAAGGTCTGTGTGTGCAGATCATGCATCTTGGGCCATTTGACGATGAACCTCGAAGCGTAGCATTGATGGATGCATTTATTGAAGAAAATGGTTATGAAAACGATTTGAACCAGACAAGGCTGCATCATGAAATTTATATGTCAGATGCCCGAAAAGTGTCACCTGAAAAATGGAGGACGGTGATCCGCCATCCGATAAAGAAGAAGCAGACAGCCTTCGATCTAGCAGCAGGATCACGGCCGTTAAAGGACACAGATGAATGAGGCGCAGTATGATCAAAACAGAAAGGATCGGCTGCGACAGAGCAAAAGAGTGCATGAAGTTTTATAAGCACGTGATAACAGATACTCCGGATATGGATAGATATGGCCGTTGGGAAATCGGACTGTATCCCACAAAGGAGGATATTGAAAACTACATCGGAAATGGCGCGATGTATTTACTGTCTGAGGATGATGCTGTCATCGGAGCAATGGCGCTGACGATGGATCAGGGTACCGGTTATCATTCAGTTAACTGGTCAATGCCGCTTGCTGACTGCGAGGTTTCCGTTATCCACGTGCTTGCGGTTGATCCGGACCATCAGGGAAAAGGCTTTGGGGAGATGCTGATCGATGAAGCCATCTCTGCTGCCAGAAAAAACGGAGAGAAAGCACTTCGCCTGGATGCCCTTGCAGGCAATACCCCGGCGCAGCGACTGTATGCGAAAAAAGGTTTTGCGTATAGAGGAAAGCAAAATCTGTATGCGGAAAACACCGGATGGACCGATTTCTTTTTCTTCGAATTGGAGCTGTCCAATGGATAAACTGATTGGCAGGCACCTGGATATTGATCATTATAATGATTAGGGGGGAGACTGAAATATGGTAGATAATGTGGGTCATTCCGGATTTTCTGTTTCACTTGGCCTGTTTGATTATATTAATCCGGTATTGTACGGGATCACGACCTTTACTGTCATCAGGAATATGAGTCAGGCAGTGAGCAGATGGGCCTGCGTCCTGTTTATCATCGGTGCGGTCGTTTCCCTGATCTTCGGCATCACGATCCCAACGATAAAATTGCTGGTCGGTCTTGGCAGGGTGAAGTTCAGGATGCCGGTCAACATCGTGTTTTTTGTCAATATCGGTATATTTATATCAGGTATTGCCTTATTAAAAATGGTTTTCGGTGTTAAGCTGTACTTATTCATTGCGCTCATTTTTGCGGCTGCGCTGCTGCTGCTGTTCATTTTCCACAAGACAGGGGAATTCAATACGGCCGCTGTCCTTACTGGCGCGGCAGGCTATCTTCTGATCTATTATTCACTGATAACATTGTCCTTAAGAAATGACCTTGTTATACCGGCTATCATGTATGTCCTGGCAATATTGCTGTTTATATTTTTGTGTATTGTCGGCATCAGGTCTGATCTGAAAGACGCGAAAGTACACTGGGTAATAGAGATCTCAAATGTTTTATGCCAGCTGCTCGTCGCGGTCGGGACAATGACACTTTTCGCTTCTGCAGCATTTTAGCGGGCAGCAGCTGAAAGCAGATTTACCGCAGAAAGGGATTTGAATATGGATTTTTCAGAGGCAAAAAGGCAGTATGTCAGCGCAAGACAGGAACAAAAGAATAAGATCATCGACTGGCTGATAAAAGAGGGATTTACTATCCTGACTATGAGCGGGGAGGCTGCGTCAGCTCCGTACCGGACCGGCTCAGGCCTGAAAAATTATACGGCGGGCTCCCGGATCAGCGCGTATGATCTGTCCAACTGGAAATGGATCTCTGCCAGGAAGAATGATTCTGAATATTTAATATCCTTACAGGCCTTTGATATCGATCCGTCAACGCGTGACAGACACATTTTGATGGACCGCATCGGGATATACACTTACGACAAAGGAAACTACGATCCGCAGGAGTGTGTCGAAAAAATGGTAAATACCGGTATTGATCTGCCCATGAGCGAAGCTGAATATGCTGTGCTGAAAGAAAAGCTGAAACTGCCGGGACAGCCAGTATAACTGAAAGAGAAGATCATTCCGGGAGAACAGGAGGAAAAAAATAAATGAATATCAGAAGAGCGCAGGTAAAAGATATCGAGAAGATTCTTGATCTGCTGACACAGGTCAACATGGTACATCATAACGCGCGGCCCGATCTTTTTAATGGCCCTGCCACAAAATACTCAAAGGAACAGTTAAAACAGATGCTTGACATAGAAGACGCCCCGATATTTACGGCGGCGGACGAGCATGATGAAGTCCTGGGCTACGCCTTCTGCCGGACAGAGCAGATCACCGGCAACAAGCTTCGCACTGAGGTAAAGACGTTTTATCTGGACGACCTGTGTGTTGATGAAAAATGCAGAGGTCAGCATGTCGGCAAGGCACTTTATGATCATGTGATCGATCATGCCAGAGATAATGGATATTACAATGTCACTCTTCATGTCTGGGCAGGAAATGACAATGCTGAAAAGTTTTATGCTGCCCGGGGCATGAAGCCCCAGTTTGTCTGCCTGGAACAGATACTTTGAAGCTGTAAACTGCGGCAGCTCCCTCCTGGCTTTGAGATCATCTGAGATTCCAGAGCCTTTTTGTTGACATTACATTATGTGTAATGTTATATATTAATGTAATAGGAGGTGCTGCCATGGAAGATGTTATCACGCTTCAGACAAAAGAACAGCTGGATATTTTTATGAATCCGCAGCGCCAGAGGCTGCTGCGGATCCTGGAACAGTCGGGTGAAGCAAGAACGCCGAAGGACCTGTCGGTGATGCTTGGCATATCCCCGTCGTCCGTTCAGCATCATCTGAAGAAGCTTGAATCGATCGGCCTTGTCCGCGTAGATCACACGGCAAACATACGGGGCATATTGGCAAAATATTATGCTGCTGCAAGGATCACAGTACACATAGGCGCCGAACACGGCGATGATCTGAGCAATGAGCGAAGCGCTCTGATAAAAATGTTTGTCGCTGAGGTGCTGGACCACACGGTCGAGGACACCATGACACATGTTCCTGCCGGAGAAAACGGCGATGTGCATACGGGAACGGTATTTCTTCCCGCGGACAGGAAAGCAGAGCTGGAAAATATGATCCTTGCCTTTCTGCAGCAGAATGCCGCGCCTGCCGAAAATACGGAACCCTGGGAATACGCGCTGATCTATCACCGCGTGGAGAACCCAAGATGACTGCGCCGCAGAAGGCAGTCACTTTTTTGAATTTCTTCGGCACAGGTCTGTTTGCGCCGGTCATGAGTCTGTTTCTGCTGGGGCGGGGCTGCGATATGCAGGATCTGTAGGTTGTGATCGGCGCCTACTCGGCGGCGGTCATCGCGGCGGAGGTGCCCAGCGGGATGTTCGCCGATCTTTACGGCAGAAAACAGGCGTATCTTGTGTCAGCGGCAGCTACATTCTGCAGTTTTATCATCATGTATTTTTCACACAGACTGCAGGTTCTCATACCGGGGATCATCATATTTGGCTTTGGAACTGCATTTCTCTCCGGCAGCCTTGACAGCCTGATCATTGAGGACTGCGTCCGCCGCGGGGGAGAGGAAGCTCTGCCGGAGGCCAGCGGAGCTCTTCTGGTATACCAGGGCTCAGGTATTGCTTCAGGTTCACTGATCTGCGCAGCTCTGCCTAACGACGGGAGCTATCTTCCTCATCTGGCCGTGCGGCTGTCAGCCCTGCTGCTTTCCGCGCTTTTGTGCGCCGGGTTCATTCAGGAAGGCCCGCGCCGCGGCTGTGAGAAACGATCATTTCGCGGACAGGCAGAAGCTGTGGCATCCGCGCTGAAAGAAAACGGCGCCCTGCAGATCGTTATTTTTTGTATTTTTGGCAGCAGCGCCGGCCTGTTTGCGCTCGAGACCTACTGGCAGCCTGAATTCATCGGCCTGATCACCCGGCAGGACTATCTGCTGGGGATACTTTGTGCCGCCGGATATGGCGCCAGCCTGCTGGGCAGCTTTTTCGCCGGCAGGCTGAGACTGACAAAAGCGAAAAGGCGCTGGCGCTGCTATCTGATCTGCAGCGCTCTCGCGGGCTGCGGCCTGATGGCTCTTTCGCTTCAGGGCAAGGCGGCGGGCTTCATGCTCTGCTATACCGTGATAATGGCGCTGCTGGGCGCCGCGAACGTGCCTGAACAGACGATACTCAACAGCGAGTCCTCTGACGGGATCAGGGCGTCTGTGCTGTCCGCAGCCAGCCTGGCTTCAAAGCTTTCAGGCATATTCAGCTCTCTGATCTGCGCCGCGCTGATCGTGCCGCTGAAAGTCCCGGGCGTATGGCTGCTGATGGGAAGTCTCACCCTGCTTGCCGCAGCTGCATCAGTGCTCTGGCTGAGAAAGAGCAGCAGCGGACTATGGCAGCAGAAGGACTGAGAAACTGAGCTGGAAGATATTCTGGTAAAAAATAACCGAAATATCTTTTACAAGAAGATTCGGCATATTGAGGAGGAGTTTTCGATGAAAATATTTAAGATCTTTGGAATAACAGTATTGGTCATCCTGGCGGCAGTGACGCTTTTCCATATCGCTCACTATTTCCTTTACTGCAGATACAGGGAGGTGCCGGGAAAGAACCACTGCGCAGTATGCGGCCACAGGCGTGTCTGTGGGAAATATCACCACAGGCACTGAAAGTTTATTTTGCCGCGGCGCGTCCCGCCTGCCATCTGTTTACCGCGATCTGCAGTATAAATCCCAGCAGCACGGTCCCGCCGACCGTAAATGCCAGGACAGCCGGGGCCTTCATGTCGGATACGTACCGCGACGCGATGCTTCTGACGAGGTTCTGGGCCAGGTATACCGGAAGGCTTGCCTTGCCGAGAAAATAGCAGAGCCTGTTGTCAAACAGCCGCTGACCGTAGGTGAAGCCGCTGAAGGATATTGTCACGCCGATCATCATGAAGAGCAGCATGCTGCCCATCCAGGCCCTGGTGTAGCCGGTCGCCATGGACATGTATAAAACAGTGAGATAGCTCAGGGGCTCTATGACCGTGAGCGCGGCCCGCAGGCCCCTGCCGGGTTCCTTTTCCCTGAGCATGCGCACGAGCTCAAAGATAAATATTCCCAGACAGATGTGCGCGAAAGCGCGGACGAGGCCATTAGTCAGGAGACCGTTCAGCTCACCGTCAGCGCCGAAGGTGCCCTTGCTGAGTATCATGAATCCGGAGAGTATAAGACCGGTAAAAGGCGCGATGATATGTGTGAAAACATCATAGAAATTAAGGCACAGCGGGTAGATGATGATCAGTGCCAGCAGCATTGATGATATATACCACTCTACGCCTATAAAGCTGCTTGAAGAGTAGCCGTTCATCTGCACGAAGAAGAAGCTCGGCAGTCCCTTGATGATGACGGCTGGCAGGCTTCTGTGCAGCACGCCCACTCTGAAAATGATCGTCATGATGATAATTATGATGTGGAAGGGCAGTATCGCCGCAATCTTCTTCCACATGAATTCCCATGTCTGCTGTCCGGTGGACGGCAGGGCCGTTCTCTCGCTTACGGCAAGCTTCTTGAAGATCGCCGCCGCCGTGACAAAGCCTGTCACAAGGAAAAAGAAATCCACGCCGATAAAGCCCTTGTTGAAAAAGCTGATCGTACTGGCGAACATCCATCCCCTGGCTTTGTTGTCCTTGCCTGTGTGGTAAAGAAGTATCAGCAGGCAGAACAGGAATCTCATCAGTTCTACCTTGCCTACACGCTTGCTGTGAGTATTTGTCTGTGGCATAATCGTATATATTCCCCTTGATCATAATCAGATTTTAAACAAAGTAATATTATCATAATTTGCAGCGTGAGTCTATCAGTAATCACCATAAATACAGAGGCTTTGCAACGTATATATAACAGAAGCACATACAAAATACCCGGCAGGCTGATATGGCCGGGAGGAGGCAGTATGACGAATGAGGAATTTGACAGCTGCATGGAACGGGTCCGTGCCGGAGACAGGGATGGCCTGAAAGAGATATATCAGGCCTACATTGCCTACATATATTCGATCATAAGCGCGTTTGTCAGGGAACGTGAGGATGCTGAGGATCTCTGCGCGGATTTTTTCCTGAAGCTGTGGGAGCAGGCGGGAAAGTACCGGGCCGGAGGAGGACACCGGGCCTGGCTGGGCGCGATGGCCAGAAATATGGCGATCGATTTTATCAGGAGGTCCGGCCGTGAGATGCCGCGGGAGGATGCGGCAGAAGCCGCGCAGGAGCGCGGCGCGGACAGCCATCCCTCAGCGGAGGATGAAAGCCTGGCCAGGCTCAGCTTCAGTGAGACCGTGGAAAGGCTCCCCGAGGACCAGAGAACGATAGTGACGATGAAGATATTGGGGGATATGACTTTTAAGGAGATCGCTTCAGCTTTGAAGATGCCGATGGGCACTGTCACGTGGAAATACCGGGACAGCATGGAAAAGCTAAGGAGGGCTGAGGTATGACGGATCATGGATACAATATGAGCGAAGAAGAGGTAAAGAGGAGGTATGAGAGCATGTCGGACGAAAATGTTCCTGAGCTGTGGGATAAGATCGCTGACAGGCTTGACGCCGCCGAAGATAAGGCAGGCAATGCTTCTGAGAGCGGAAAGCCGGGCGCTGCCGCGGATGCGGGAAAGACAGGCCGCCGCGGGCCATGGCGGACGCTCTTCGGCCGCGGGACACTGAGGACAGCTCTGGCCGTATTTGCCATATGCGTTATTGCCATCGGCATATTGAGGCAGAGTGGTCTGTTTCATGGGTTAGGTTCGGGCGCAGAGTTATATTCGACATCAGCAGCCTCAGCGTCATCCACTGCCGTGCAGGAAGCGAAGTCTGACGGTGCCCAGAACGCTGAGGCAGATGAATACGCGGCAGCTGACGCCGGGACGACAGCTGCCGCCGCGGGGACTGCTGACGATTCCGCGGCAGTCAAAACTGCCGGCAGCTCTGCCGCAGCCAAGTCGGGAGACGAAGCTTCACTGGCGGCGGCTGAGACCATGGCCTCCGGCAGTGAGGACAGCTCGCGCAAGCTTATCCGCAGCATAGACATTTCGGCGGAGACCAGGGAGTTTGACAGCCTCATCGGGGAACTCAAAGAGCAGGCCGGGAAGGCGGGCGGATACATAGAGAGCTCATCTGTCTCCGGCAGCAGCTATTACAGCGGCGATGATTCGCTAAGGAGCGCAAGCTTTACGATACGTATTCCGTCCGGGAAGACGGATGCCTTCCTCGAGCAGATGAAGGGTGAGTGCAATGTCATCGGCACGTCTGAAAGCACGCAGGATATCACGCTGACATATGTTGACGTAAAGAGTCATATAGAGGCTCTGGAGGAGGAGAAGGCCCAGCTGATGAAGCTGATGGAAAAGGCGGATTCCACTGAGGCCGTGATCGCGGTGCAGGAACAGCTCACGCAGGTGCGCTATGAGCTGGAATCATATCAGTCACAGCTGAAGACCTACGACAACCTGGTGGACTATGATACGGTAGATCTGGATATCAGCGAGGTCAGGGATGAGACGCCGGCAGCCGGCAGCTCCGTCTGGCAGAGGATGGGAGACGGATTCGTCAGGAATGCCAAGGCCGCGGCGCAGTCAGTTGTCAGCTTCTGCGTATGGTTTGTGGCGGATATACCTTATTTTATCCTGCTGTTCGCGGTGATATGCATCGTCCTGCTGCTGATCAGAAGGATCGGCAGGCGCAGGAAGACGAAAAACAGGAAAAATGAAAAATAAAAAAGCCCGGGGCTCCTGAAATCAGGAGCTTCGGGCTTTTATCGAGCTAACAGGGGGACTCGAACCCCCGACCTACGCATTACGAGTGCGTCGCTCTACCAGCTGAGCCATGTTAGCCGACTTGCATTGTTAATTATATCATTTTTGTCTTAAATAGCAACAGTTTTTTAGTTGATTTGCGTTTCTTTTGGTCTTTCAACTGTTAGCTGTTTATGATAGAATACGTATAGCTATGGGCTGATTATAAGGAGGTACATCATGGAAGAACTTAGGAAATTGCTGGAGGAGATAAGACCTGATCTCGACTTTGACAAAGAGAAGAAGCTTATCGACGGTAAAGTCCTTGATTCATTTGACATTATAGCTATAGTCAGTGAGATGAATGAGCAGTTTGATCTGAGGATCAATGTAAATGATCTCGTCCCGGAGAATTTTAATTCTATCGAGAACATGTGGGATCTGATCCAGAAGATGCAGGCTATCTAAGGATCTTTACAAGCTGCGGCATACCATACGGCGTCAGGCTGTATGGCACGTCTGCGGCGCGAAAGGATGACTAAGTGTCTTTTATATCCCTGACTTTTTACGCATTCTGTCTGCTCCTGGTTCTGGCGTATTACCTGGTGCCTAAAAGGATGCAGCTTTTTGTTTTGCTTATTTTCAATGTGGTCTTTATCCTTGCTTCGGACGGTGAACTGGTGATTTTCATGATCATCACCGTGATAAGCACCTATATTGCCGGGAAGATCATGAACCGGAATGACCGGGCGCTGAAGGCCCAGATCGCCGCTGTCCCGGATATCACCCGCGCTCAGAAGACTGAGCTCAAGGACCGCACTGCCCGAATGAACAGACGCCTGCTGACTCTGGCGCTGTTCCTCAACTTCGGTATCTGGGCAGTTATAAAATATACGGATTTTGTTATTCAGAACGTGAATAAGATCGGATCCGCGCTCGGCCTCAGCGCCGTGCCCTATGCCGCTTTTATCATGCCTCTGGGTATTTCATTTTATACATTTTCGGCGATGGGCTACCTGATAGATGTGAACAGGGGCAAGTATCCCGCGGATGAAAGCCTGCTGAACGTCGCGGCTTTCATCACATTTTTCCCGCATCTGATAGAGGGACCTTTCAGCAGATATGACACGCTCGGCAAGACCTTGTTTGAGCGGCACAGCTTTTCCTATGAGAACATCTGCCTGGGGTCCAGGCGCATACTCTGGGGGCTCTGCAAAAAGGTGATCATAGCGGATCAGCTAGGGACCGCCGTGAATTATTATTTCAATAACCTGAATATGTACGACGGCCTGTACGCCTGTACGGCCATGCTGCTGTACGGTATGCAGCTGTACGCCGATTTCTCGGGCTATATGGATATAGCCTGCGGCGTCTCGAAGCTGCTGGGGATCACGCTTGACGAGAATTTCGCGCGGCCCTTTCTGGCGGTCTCCGTGGAGGATTTCTGGAGAAGATGGCATATCACTCTCGGAACGTGGTTCCGGGATTATGTATTCTATCCGGTATCGTTCAGCAGGGCAGCCCAGAAGCTGGGACACAAGTCGAGAAAGAAGTTCGGGGCGAGAATGGGCAAGCTGGTGCCCAGCTACCTGGCACTGATATTTGTCTGGGTAATAACCGGTCTCTGGCACGGCGCTGCCTGGCAGTACGTTTTCTGGGGACTGGGGAACCTTTTTATAATAGTTTTCAGTCTGCAGATGAAGCCGCTCTACGAGAAGGGGAAGCATTTTATCCGCGCTGACAGGCATGAGCTCGCCTGGCATATTTTCCAGGTGGTGAGGACCTTCATCATCGTCGGCTTCCTCAGGGTCATGTCCAGGACGAACGGCATGATGGAATGCCTCCTGCTGTATAAAAATACTTTCAAGGGCTGGAACGTAAACTGGCTGGCTATGGGGAAATGGACATTTTTCCCGAAGATGCAGACGATCAGCATCGCGACTGCCTGCCTTTTCTCACTCTTCCTGATCATTGTCGATATCCTTCAGGAGGCCGGCAGATGGGAGACTGTGAAGGCGAAGACGCCCGGGATCGTGCGCAGCTTCGTCTACGTCGGGCTGATCACGGCCCTTCTGATATGCGCCGGCGAGAATGCCGGGACAACTACAGGTTTTATGTATGAAATTTACTAAAAGAACGGGTCATATACTGAATTTTATTTCTCTGGCGATCCTTCTCGTCATTGTGCTGAATGTGCTTGGCAGCGCGCTGGTGCCGGTCACCTACGCTTACTATTACAAGCATGATATGGAGCAGATGGCGAAGAAGGGAGAGACCTATGATCTTATCTTCATAGGAGCGTCCAGGACTTACAGAAGCTTTGACCCTAAGATTTTTGAGAAAAATACCGAGTATAAGAATGTGCTGAATGCCGGATCAGTGGCGCAGACCATAGAGGGCAGCTACTACCTGGCGAAGGAGCTGATAGCGAAGAACCATCCTAAGAGGATAGTGCTGGGACTGAGCTACAATGAGCTTTTCTATGAGCAGGAGGATAAGAGCCCGCGAGGGAACATGGTGCTGTACGACAGACTTGAGGATCCCCTGATAAAAGCAGAGTTCATCTCAAAGGTATTGAAGGGCAACAACCTTCTCTATCTGAGCAATGTCTACCGCTATGGCTCGTCGATCTCGCTTTCTTACCTGAAGGAAACCTGCAGCGAGAAAAAGGCGCTCAGGGATTCGGACTTTGCGCCGGTAGTGAAGAAAAAGGAATACTACGCGGGGAACGGCTTTGTTTACAGCAAGAGAAAGGTCAGGACGGGCAACACGCCGATGAGGGGTGAGGACGTTTTTGACAGCGAGAAGGTCGACCCGAATAAGAAGGCCTATCTGGACAAGATCGTGCAGCTTTGCCGGGACAACGGAGTGCAGATATCGCTGGTAACAGGTCCCACCTCGCTTATGTACATGTACAATATCGCCAATTACCAGGGCGCGACAGACTACTATGCCGCGTACGCCAGCATGAACGGCCTGAGCTATCACAATCTCGGCATGCTCAAGAACAGACTGAAGCTTTTCCCCGAGAAATACATGCTTGATTACAATCATGTCAACGGAAAGGGAGCTGACATCGCCAGCGAGGAGTACGCGAAGATACTCAACATGGAAGAGGCCGGCGAGTCGACAGATGATCTGTTTTATGACGACGTGTCGGAGATCAAAAAGCAGATAGACTATGTAGTGGCGGTCAAGGCGGAGGAAAAACTGGATCTGACACGCAAGGACCATCGCAAATACCTGGATGTGTACAGCCTGGAAAATGACGGGGAGACAGCGGAGTACGAGATCAGGGCCAGAGAGCCAGGGGAAAAGAAGTACAGTACAGTGTATGAGTATTCAGAATCGGACAGTTTTGACATCACGGATATTGCCAAACCGGGAGCGAGGATCGCGGTCTATGCGAGGATAAAGGGACACGATGTCAACAAGGAAGCTTATCAGATATACGTAGTAGACGGCAGCGGCAAAAAACTTATACGTAAGCTGCTGTGATCCGGACAGGGAAAGGAGAACAGACTGTTATGATCATCAATCCTGCATTTTACAATGAACACGGCGGCGAAGACATTTTTGCGAGGCTGCTGACGGAGCGCATAATACTTCTGTTCGACGAGATATCGGACGATATGTCAGCGAGCGTGATAGCCCAGCTGCTGTATCTGGAATCCGTGAATCCGAAGGCTGACATACAGATGTACATAAGCTCGCCGGGCGGGGCGGTATCGGCAGGATTCGCGATCTACGATACCATGAAGCACATACGCTGCGACGTGTCTACTATCTGTGTGGGCATGGCTGCCAGCATGGGCGCGTTTCTGCTTGCGGGCGGCACAAAAGGCAAAAGGTACTGCCTGGAGAACAGCGAGGTCATGATACACCAGGTGCTGGGCGGAGCCCAGGGCCAGATGACGGATATCATGATAGAGGCCGAGCATGGAAAGAGAGTCAAGGACCGTGTCAACAGGATACTCGCAGAGAATACCGGGCATACTGTCGAAGAGATAGAGAAGGATACCGACAGGAATAACTGGATGTTTCCCGAGGAGGCCATGAAATACGGGCTTATCGATCACATTATCGAGGGAGGGAAAACTCAATGACAGGATTGACATTCAGGCTGAATGAAGAGTGGGTCCAGAGACACTGCACGAAGAATTCCGGCCCTGTGGAGGATATGGCGAAATTTGTCAGTTCCCATAATACCGGCAATGTCAGAATAAGCGGTCAGGATGATTATTCCATAACTCTTGAGGTAGATGAACAGGTCCAGAAGATAGAGGACGTGGTCCAGAATATAATCGAATATCTGGGCGAAAGATACAAGCTGACCTCGCAGGAGATGAAGAGGATACTGCGCGTTGAGCTGGGTGACAGCACCGCAGTCAGTGCCGCGGCCGGCGCCGGGAAGAAGGCCGCGCTGCTGCACAGCGGCAGCGAAGAAGACGCGGACGATAGCGGTGAAAATGATGAGAGTGATACTGATGAGGAGGACTACCAGGCAGCCGATGAGGAATTCCTGGCGGCACCTGTCGACCAGAAGGCGATCCAGGATGTGCTTAGTGCGGCCCAGAAGCTGCGCGGCGCGGACCAGTTCATCGCTCTGTGCAATGAGATACACCGGATGGCCCCGATACTCAGACAGAGAAAGATATCCAAGGTTCTTACTTCCAGAAGCTATCTGTTCTCAGTTGACACAGGTTACGGACTGAACTCCTCGGTCAATCTGCTGACAGCGCTGATGGTGCAGGAGCATCTGTTCAACGCCTCGGATATTGCGGTGAGCACCACTCTGCTGCCCAAAGACGACAATATCGACGTACTTTCGCCGGTGACCGATGCTGTATCGCAGATCACCCACCGGTTCGTGATAATAGATATCAGCGCCTGGATAGATATGGCGGATTCTCCGCAGTTCAGGAACTTTTTTCTCTCCCTGTCGGCGTACACCGGAGACCTGATCTATGTCTTCCGGGTGCCCTACATGGAGCAGAATGTGCTGGCTAAGCTGCTTGAGATACTGAATGACGTGCTGCTCGTGCAGCCGGTGTCATTTGTCCCGCTCGGCGGGCTCCAGCTGCAGGATGAGGCGCAGGAGCTGCTGTCCGCTTACGGATTTTATGCGGACGAGGGAGCCTGGGAGCTTTTCCAGCAGAGGATCGCTGAGGAAAAGTCTGACGGCAGGTTCTACGGCATACTGACGATGAAAAAGATCGTGGAGGATATGGTCTACCAGAAGCTGAAATGCATGACCGCCGAAGCCATCCCCGATAATGCCGGCAAGACCGACAATGCAGAGAAGACCGACAGTGCCGGCAAGACCGACAGTGCCGAGAAGCCCGGCAATGCCGATAAGACCGGCAAGGCTGAGAATGCTGATAAGTCCGAGAAGACGGATGAGCCGGAAAAGCTTTCTGAGATCTGGATACACCAGAATGATCTCCGTGAGTTCGTGCAGGATCCGTCCCGCGTGCTTTCTCCGAACGAGGAGCTGAGAAGCCTTATCTGCGCATCCAGGATAAAAGACAGGATCGACAGTCTGCTTGACCGTCTGGAGAGTGACAGGAAACAGCCAGGCGGCGAGGACCGCCCCATGCATATGCGGTTTATCGGCAGCCCGGGCACGGGCAAGACTACAGTTGCCCGTATCGTAGGGCGCATCATGAAGGAGAGAGGGCTCCTTGACAGGGGATACTTTTTCGAGCATTCCGCCGGGGATCTCACCTCAGGGGAGAACCAGCAGGCGGCTCCGAAGGTGCTGTCCATGTGCAGGGACGCGGAGGGCTCTGTCCTGTTTATAGATGAACTGTCATACCTGACTGATCCGGATTTCAAGGACAGCGATACGGCAGACGAGGCCATTGAAACGCTGCTGGGCAGGATGAAAAACCACCGCAGGGATCTGGCCGTCATAGCGGCCGGAGACGCTGATGAGATGCAGCAGCTTATCAGGAAGGCTCCCGATGTGGAAAATGAGATGCCGTACGTGCTGGAATTCCCGGATTATACGAGGGATGAGCTGGCAGCGATCTTTATGGATATGGTGGGACGCAGCTCGCTCTGCGCCGGTGACGGCCTGCAGGACGCAGTCGCGGATTATTTCAAAGGCCTGGACAATGAGGTGATAAAATCTTCTGATTTTTCCAACGCGCGTTTTGTCCGGAACCTGTTCGAGAGCACATGGAGCAAGACCGTCATGCGCTCACAGATGGAGGGTACCGGCTCCTCGGTCATCGAGAGAGAGGATTTTGCCGCGGCCTCTTCCAGAAGCGTGGACGAGTTCTGCGCCAAGCAGATGAAGCGCCCGCGTCCCGGCTATCATATCGGGCTGGTGTAGGCTGAGCGTGAGCTCAGATAAGATTCATTGTCCGCAGCAGGAAAAGCCATAATGTAAGCGTTACGGACGACAATAATGTGGTAGTGACGACTATGCTGGAAGTGAGCATGTCGTCATTGCCCATATTTTTTGCCATGATATAGCAGGAGACTGTCGTGGGCGCGCCTACCATTATGAGTATCGCGACCAGCGCGCTCTGTCTGAAGCCAAGAAGTATCGCGAAGGGGAAAAATACAGCCGGCAGCACGATGAGCTTGATGACTGTCGCGGCGATCGTCGGCTTCACCTTCTTTATGGCTTTGCTGCCCTCGAAGGCCGCCCCCACGGCGATAAGCCCCATGGGCGTGGCGGTAGCGCCGACACTGGTGATGGTTTTCAAAATTATGGGCGGCAGAGTGATGTTCAGCAGGGAAAAGGGAAAGCCTGCCGCGATGCCGAGTATTATAGGGTTGGTCACTATGCTCTTCAGAGTGTGGGTGACCAGCTCTTTTCTGTTTCCGGAGCCTGCCGGCACAGAGCCGTCCTGCGGGTACTTCTCGCCGCAGACGCTGAGTATGATAACAGAGTAGATATTGTAAAATGGCACGGCTGCGATGATCATCATCGGCGTCATGCCTGAGCTGCCGTAGATATTTTCCACGAAGGCGATGCCGAAGATAGCCGCGCTGCCCCTGGCGGCCGCCTGGGTGAAGGCCCCGATCTCACGCCTGTCCTTCACGAACTTCTCGGCGAAGAGCAGCACACCGGCAAACATGATCGTGGTGCCCACTATGCAGAAGACGATGAACTTAGGGTCATAGACCTGATTGATGGGCGTGGTAGCGATATCCTTGAAGAGCATGACAGGCAGCGCGACGCGGAAAACATATTTATTCAGCACGTCGATAAAGTTATTGTTTACCCATTTTATCTGCCTGAGAGCCCACCCCAGCACGATCACCAGAAATATCGGGATGGTCGCGTTGAGGGCAAATACGAAATTAGACATCTGATTCTCCTCATTAATGACCGCGCAGTCCGCCGCCTGGCGTGACCTGCCGCGGAGATGATGCTCCGCCGCGGTATCATGTAATAGACTAGCACTGAATCGGTGCTGATGTCAATTGCAAGTTGCGCTATACTTTGACGCAGATTTTGGTATACTTATTGTAGTAAGAGACGATATCAGTGCAGAGATCCTGCTCTGCGGAAGGGAGTACTGTATGCAGCATGAAGTGTTGAGCAAACAGAGACTTTTGAACGGAAATGGTGAGGTCGCCGAGCCCGGGTGGGCGCGGCATCCGGTATGGATGTACGACAGGCGTGATATTGCCGTCCCGTCCCTGCGCATCAAGGAATGGGACTATTATCTGGCTATGAATGACAGTATGGCAGCGGCATTTACGATATCGGACCTGGGATATGCAGGGATGGTCAGCGTCTCGGTGATAGATCTGCGCGGGGACAGCGCGGTTTTCGCCTCAGAGCGCGGCAGCAGCCTTAAGCCGTCAGAGCACACGCAGACTGTGCTGACCCCGTTCCCGCTGGGCAGGATGGGGCTGCGCGCTGTGTCATCGTCCGGTGGAGTGGATTTTAAGAACGGCCGTGTACACCTCAGATATGACGCTGAGCCGGGCCGCAGAAGGATAAGATGCGTCTTTAAAGACTTTATGGACGGGAAGGATCTGAGGGCCGACCTGAAGCTGCTCTGCCCGGATATGGAGAGCATGTGTATTGCCACGCCGTGGAAAAAGGATCCGAAAGCATTTTATTATAACCAGAAGATCAACTGTATGCCTGTCAGCGGCAAGGTAGAGCTGGGCTGCAGCAGCTTCAGATTTCACCCGAAGCGCGACATGGCCATGCTTGACTGGGGGCGCGGCGTCTGGACCTACGACAATATCTGGTACTGGGGGACCTGCTCCACCTATATCGACGGGGTGCCGTTCGGCTTCAACCTGGGCTACGGCTTCAGCGACAGGAGCAGCGCCAGCGAAAACCTCATATTCTATGACCATAAGGTACACAAGATAGAAAATATCGCATTTCAGATAATGACTGACGACGATGGGCACCGCGATTTCATGCAGCCGTGGACTGTGACATCGAGCGACGGGAGATTTGAGGCCGTATTCATGCCCATACTGGACCGCAGCGCCAGGATCGACCTCAGGCTTATGTGCAGTGACCAGCACCAGATATTCGGCCGGATGACGGGCACGGTCATACTTGACGACGGCAGGGAAATAAAGATGAGAGATGAGACGGCGGCAGTCGAGGTAGTACACAACAAATACTGATTTTACCGCAAAATTTCGGAAAACAGCAGAATATACACTTCATAAGTTTAATACGTGTTAAGAAGCAAACAATAGTTGAAATAAATCACGTCAAGCCTTATAATGTATCCAGAGATTGGCGAAATAGGTTGATACTGTTTTTGAATAGGGCAAAGTTGAGGCGAAGGGGTTTTGATGAGCACGAAAGTTTTATTTAACGATGATGGCAGTATGAAGCTTGACCTGGGGAATGACGGAAACTATGTTATGACCAAGTGGTACAAACGAAGTCTTGCTATTTTCAGGGAGAATAGCTTCAAAAAGTATCTGAATGAACTGGACACCAAGTACAGTGATAACGGCAACGGGCACAGCGTTATCAGGTACTTCCTTTCTGCTGCAGTGACGATGATGTATAAGGACGGCGATGGCTGGAGCATTCCGCAGCCCCTCAAGGACTATGCGGTTTCAGACGGCGAAGATCTTTATATGGACGTCTGCAAGGATGAATTCAAATTTGACAGAGATCTTCCGGTTGTTCTTCTGGCATCTCAGAGCAACATAGAAGAGGCGATCCGCATGACAGAGGAGAAACATAAGGGATAGCCTGTATGCTGTGCTCATTTCATTGATTTACGGAGGAACACGAGATGAATTATGACAATCTGACTTTGCTGACGGACCTGTACGAGCTTACTATGATGCAGGGATATTTCAGTACGGGCGCGAAGGAAAAGGTTGTATTTGATGCTTTTTACAGACAGAATCCCTGCGGCGGAGCTTACGCGATCACCTGCGGACTTCAGCAGGCTATCGAATATGTCGAGAAACTGCATTTTTCGGAGGATGACATCAGCTATCTCAGGAGCACGGGATTTTTTACAGATGATTTCCTTGATTACCTGAGGAATTTCAGGTTTACAGGGGATATCTATGCTATACCGGAGGGAACTATCGTATTCCCCAGAGAGCCGCTTGTCAAGGTCGTTGCCCCTATCATGGAGGCCCAGCTTGTCGAGACGGCGCTCTTAAATATCATCAATCACCAGAGCCTGATAGCGACAAAGTCTGCCAGGGTGGTGCACGAGGCGCACGGCGGCGTCATGGAGTTCGGACTCAGGCGCGCGCAGGGACCTGACGCCGGCATCTACGGTGCCAGGGCTGCGGTGATCGCCGGCTGTGTAGGCACCAGCAATGTGCTGGCGGGCAAGATGTTCGGTATCCCGGTCAAGGGAACGCACGCGCACAGCTGGATCATGAGCTTCAAACGTGAGATCGAAGCCTTCAGGACCTATGCTGAGCTGTTCCCGGATAACTGTCTGCTTCTGGTGGACACCTACGACACTATCCAGGGTATCGAGCACGCTATACAGGTATTTACGGAGATGCGCGACAAGGGCATCAAGTCTAAGCTTTACGGCATCCGCCTTGACAGCGGAGACCTGGCTTATCTGACGAAGAAGGCGCGCATCATGCTCGACAGGGCCGGATTTACGGATGCAGTTATCTCTGCCTCCAGCGATCTGGACGAATATCTGATAAACAGCCTTATGAACCAGGGCGCGAAGATAACTTCCTGGGGCGTAGGCACTAATATGATAACGTCCAAGGACTGGCCTTCATTCGGCGGGGTGTACAAGCTTGTCTGCATATACGATGAGGAGGGGAATGCGATCCCCAAGATAAAGGTGTCCGAGAACATCGAGAAGGTAACTAACCCGGGCAACAAGAAGATACTCAGACTGTATGACAAGGAAAGCGGCAAGATCAGGGCTGACCTGATAACCCTGGATGACGAAGTCTACGACGCTAAGGACGATATCACGATCTTCTCCCCGAACGCGACCTGGAAGAGAACGAAGCTTATCGGCGGCAGCTATACGATCAGGGAACTGCTGGTACCCATATTCAAGGACGGAAAGTGTGTCTACAGTTCGCCGTCAGTCATGGATATAAGGGACTACTGCCTGAAGGAGCAGGATACTCTGTGGGAGGAGTCGCGGCGTCTTATCAATCCGCAGGAGATATACGTGGATCTTTCGGAGAAGCTGTGGTCTCTCAAGAACGAGCTTCTTGACAAGGTACACACCTACCACGACTGATCACAGCACTGACCGGCCGTGAACATGATCAATGAGACAGACTGCGCAGCGGGATATAAGTCCCACGCGCAGCCTGTTTTTTGCGTCAGGCCGTTTCATGCACCAGGCCGTTCCCGCAGAAAACTGGCCTGGCTGCCTTTATCCGGGTGCACCCTCCAATATTGACATAAAAATATCATTTAATAGTATATTTTCAACAAAATATTTGGAAATTTGTTGATATTTTCCGGAAAAATACCTATAATAAGCTTGATATATCGGGAAAATTATGTTATAATATTAACATAAAAATACTTCGATGGTCGTGATGGGAAGGTGATCAATTTGAAGGTTCTGACTTCTGTTGAACTGAGGGCGCGGCTCCTCTGCGACGGTAAGGACAGCTACGATCTTTCTCCTGACGTGGCTCTGACCCAGGAGGCCAGGGATTACGCTCGGGAGCACCGTATAGCGATCTCCTGGCGCAGCGATGCAGACGCTGCCGGCGATACTCCCATGATCACAGGACAGGAAGATGGGCCTGTAGCTGAGGACAATGGGGAGTTTGTCGAAAGATATACCATACCCGGCATCGGAGAGAATGAAAAGTTTTTTATCCTTGTCCCTCATGAGGGACAGAATTCAGTATATATTGACGGCAGGACCGGCAGGAGATACAACCGGAAACCGACCAACGTCACTCATCTGTCCGGGAATATTTTCGTTCCCCGGAATAATCCCCATATCGCGTTCAGAGGCAAGCTGGAAAGTCTGGAGTCGCAGATCATGCTGCTTCAGGTGATCACGGACGAGACGGACAACCGCAGGCTGCAGACAGCCATGGAGGATGTGCTCGCATTTGTGAGACAGATAATGAGCGCGGAGCTGCTCAACAGGAAGATAGAGAATGTACAGATCCTGGGGGCGGACAGGAAAAAGATCGATTATGAATACCACCATATAATGAAAATATACGGGATACCGCATCCCATGCCGGATTATACCATGGGCAGGACCTGCATCGAGCTGAACCGGCTGCGCACATTTGTCAGGGAGACAGAAGTCAACGCGGCACAGACTTATCTCGACGGCAATGACTGCTCAAGGCAGGACATCATGGATGCCATGAGCATGCTGAGCAACGCGGTGTACATACTGCTGTGCAGACAGCTCACCGGCAAATGGCCGAGGACCGAGGTGACGGGCGAGCTTCCGGGATTCCTTGTCGAAGCCTCCGGCAGACATGTGCACCTTACCGATGAAGCTGTCATGACTCTTTTCGGTGAGCCGCTGCACAAAAAGAAAGCCCTCACACAGCCGGGACAGTTCTCGTCTGAGGAGAGGGTAAAGCTGAGGACGCCCGGGGGCGAGATCAGTCACGTCATAGTTCTCGGACCTGCCAGGGATGCCGTGCAGGTGGAGATCTCACTTACTGACGCCAGGACACTCGGCATAAAGATACCGATCAATATGTCCGGAGACCTTACTGGAGCGGCGGATGTCACGCTTGTAGGTCCCAAGGGAGTGTACGAGGCCAGGCAGTCGGTGATCGCCTCCAGGGCACATATACATATGACTCCCAAGGACGCCGATTTTTATGGTGTGGAAGACGGGGAGAGCGTATCCGTGCGGCTTGAGACAGACAGGCCGATGACACTTGACGATGTGGTAGTAAGAGTAAGTGAAAAATATGCCCTTGCCATGCATATAGACTATGACGAGGCAAACGCCTGCCTGCTGAAGACGGGCGATCTCGGGCATATCATAAGATAAATTCTGCAAACCATCCTTTTTAGGTCCTGTACCATACATTGCTGCATAAGGTACAGGACCACTTTATCTGCTGTATACTGCCTGCGGAAACTGGTATCAGAAGCCCCTTCCGCCGCCGCCGTGGACTCCTCCGCCAGAGCTTGTGTGGAAGCTTCCGCCGCCGCCGCCCATGCCTCCTCCGCCGCCGTCACCGCCGGTATTTCTCGGGATAACGCGCTGCGTCACTGTCTTGTTTATAAAGCGGTCTGTCTGGCCGGTGATGCGTGAGGCTGACGCGTCCAGATAAGTGGCGCCGGTAGTCGTCACGCGGCCGCCGGCCCTTTTCACCATCAGCAGCGTGATCAGCGCGCCGGCAGCAAGCGAGACCGCGAGCCTTACAAGAATGCCGAACAGGCCCATCCTGCCGCTTTTCGAGGGGCTGATGCCCATGTAGCTGTGGACGCCGTTCAGGAACGCGCGGCATGAGCCGTAATAATCCTGCCCGGAGACCGGACCGTAGCAGTCGTCAAGGACCGTGTTTACCCTGCTGTCGCTGTAGTAGCCGATAGCCTGGCCGGAGGTCGAGATATAGATCTGCCGGTTATCCATGTCGATGAGGAAAAGTATGCCCGGATAGCCTTCCTTGATCATAGACATGCCAAGCTTCTCCGCGTACGCGTCGGCGTAGGCCTGAGATGTCTTGCCGCCGGCGTCGCTGGTCGTAACTATGGCGATATCGCAGCTGTATTTTGCCGTATAACTGCTGATCCTGTCCGCCAGGGCCTGTTCCTGGCTGTCAGTCAGCAGATCCGCGTCATCGTAGACACCTGACTTCGCGCCGGAACTGCTCTGCGACGCGGTGGCGGCGAAAGCCTGCAGCGGGACAGCCAGAGACGCGGCTGCCGAAAAGCCCAGGCTGAGCACCAGTGCCAGAAGAATAAATAAGGCCGTGAATCTATTTGATCTTCTCATCTAAAACAGCCCCCCTGTCAGTATCAAGACGGCAAATATCACCGCGGATATGCCCAGGAACCACAGAACTACCTTCCCCGCCGAGAGCGGCGGTGTGCCGATGACCTTTCCTGTCTGGCCGTTCATGGCAAATATGTATTCCTTATCCTTAAAGGGATAGGAAATGAACCAGAGAGGGAGGTATACATAGCGGGAATCTACCGTATTGTAATTCACGTTCTCATGACGGATGTTTACAGAACCGTATCCGTTTATCGTGCTGCGGGCATAGCCGGCAGCATATTCATTGACTTTCTGCTTTGCCTGCGGCAGGAGATCCGAATCTGAATAATCGCGCTGGTCTGTCATAAATCCGGCCAGGTAGGGTATCTGGAAATCCTTCAGCTCATCGTAGTTGTAGGGCTGGATCTTCGCCATCAGAGTGTCATCCAGCTTCTCGGATGCGTCGAAGGGCACAAGATGGTATTCCAGGTTCATGTCCCTGCCCACGTCATAAAATGATGTCTCTGTATATTCGATGTCGCCGAGCTGATATATATTGACGTTGGTGGCGACAGCCTGCACGGAAACGTCCAGATTCATGTCGTATAGCCAGTAGGGGACATACATGGGCGTGATCTTCTTGATATTTTTCGCGCTGGCAAATCCCTTCGGAGAAAAACGTCCTCTGTGGCACCATTTCAGGAACGCGCTCGTCACATTGTCTCTGTCAAGCTTAAACGGAAGCACACTTGCCGGGCGCATGTCTCCCTGGAGCCTCTCAGCAAGTATAAGCGAAGTGTCGCAGTACTCACACTTTGTCGAGCAGGTCTTCGCGCCGGCAGAGACCGGACTGCCGCAGTTCGGGCAAACCTGGGGCTGGACATAGTCCTCGGGTGTCTCGTGGCCTGCCTCATCAGCTGCAGCCGCACCGGCTTCCGGGGCTGCGGGTTCCTGCCCGGCTTCCCCTGCAGTGTCCTGGCCGGCGGCCTCATGGGCTGATGCAGCTCTCGCTTCCTCTGCGTTTTCTGACATTCTGCGCCATTCTTCGGGATCACTGCCGATATCCTCGCTGTATTCGCAGTGCTGGCAGTAGAGCTTCCCGAGCTTGATGCTGTATGCCATGTCTGCCCCGCATTTCGGGCATGCAAAATGAAGAATCATCGTAAAAACTCCTCTTAAATGCTGTGTATTTGCTTCTTTCCCATAGTATACCGTAATACGCCGGAAATAGGAAGGCAAAATAGTAACAGGCAGATATTTTGAGGCAGAAAGTGTTATTTCAGCCACATAGCCTTCAGAGCTTGTGGAAATCCGGCGTTTAGTGTAGTATAGTCAGATATGAGGGCGAAGGCGTGAACTGAGATCTGAACGCCACCCTGCATGATGCAAGAACAGTGCCCATACTGTTACATATGTATCACAGCTTAAGAAAAAATTAACATATGACACAGAAATGTGAGCATTTTCGACAGAAATATTTAATCTTGAATTACAAAATCACATATGTTATAATATGTAACAACACTTGCCGAAAGGGGTAACATTTTGAAAATCAGTTCGGAAAAACAAAGTCGCCTGACGCATGTAGCCCACCGGTACTATCTTGAGGACTGGAAACAGGGCGACATTGCCAAGGAATTAGGTGTATCCCGACCTCTTGTGAGCCGGATGCTGTCCGAGGCGCGAGAGCTGGGAATAGTAGAGATAATCATCCATGAACCTGAAGCGGAGGCTGAACAGCTGCTGGAGAAGCTGAAACTGTCCAGCTCCATTCAGGGTGGAGTACTTGTGGATGAAGGTGAGGACGACGATGCCACCAATTACGCTCTCTCGCAGGGTGCCGTGAATCTGCTGCATCAGCTCGGGGCCAGGCACATAGGTCTGGGCTGGGGGCACCTGATCGGTCAGCTCGTGACATGGCTGCAGGAAAACCCCCAGCAGAACAGCACGATATCTGATGTGTGCCCGCTGGTAGGCAATGCCAGTCTGCCTGCCCGCAATTACCAGTCTGACGAAAATGTCCGGCTGGTCGCCCAGCAGCTGGGTGCCGTGCCGCATTTCTTTTATCTTCCCGCTCTGCCGGAGAACTTAGAGGAAAAGAAGGTACTGTGCTCCACCGAGATCTATCGCCAGATACTCCAGGAATGGGAGCAGCTGGACACAGCGGTGGTAAACATCGGGAATTATCCTTCCAGCCCGGACTTTGCCTCACTGGTACGGTACGGCAGCCTTCTGCAGGAGCAGCATGCCTGCGGCCGGATGCTGATGTATTACTTCAATGACAGGGGCAACATGATCCTTTCGGACGAGGATTTTGCGCTCCAGATCCCTGTCGACGTGCTGAAAAAGTGCCATAACATTATCGGAGTCTGCTCTGCCCGCACAAGTCCGCAGGCATTGATGGGCGCGATCCGCTCCGGCATTCTGACCCATATAGTAGCCCGCATGGATCTCATACAGCCAGTGTTGTATTAATGAAATAACGAATGTTACATATGTAACCTGCAAGATGAAATTGGTCATCTTGCAGGTTTTTTTTGAATCAAATGAGTTTGCACGGGGTAATATGTATTGTGAAATGTAACAAAAAATTTAATCTCTATTGACAAAAGTAACATACGGTGGTATGGTTAACGTACAAACTTAACACGCATAAATCTTGGAGTGGGGGTGATATCCTGTGACAAAATCCGAATTTGCAGAGCGTCTGCGTCATGCCTGCTCAGCGGTTGCTGGGGCAGAGGATGAGCTGACAGCTATTGATTCAAAATTTGGAGACGGTGATCACGGATTGACGATGCGGAAGATTTCTGATGCTATTTCGGAGGCAGTGGATGCTTCGGACGGCAGTATCAAGACTATGCTGGATGATGCCGCTACTGCTGTAATGTGCCTGAACGGCGGCAGCGCCGTCCCTCTGTGGAATACCTGGCTGGACGGACTGCAGGAGGCCTCGCCGGACACCGGGGAGATCGATGTTCCGGGTATCAAGGCAATATTTGCGGCAGCTCTGGATGATCTGAATGACATATCCGGCGCGAAAGTGGGCGACAAAACCATGATGGATGCCCTTATTCCCGCCAGCTGCGCGATCGCGGACTATCAGGGCACAGACGAGGCAGAACTGTTTTCCAATGCAGCCAAGGCCGCACTTCAGGGCACTGAGGACAGCAAAAAGTACGTTTCCAAATTTGGGCGCGCCAAAAGCTACGGTGCGCAGACGATAGGGACTCCGGATGTGGGGGCCGTGTCCATGGCATATTTTTTCAAAGGACTCGCGGAAGCGTAAACCGCGGGCAGTAAACTATGAAAAGGAGGGTTTTATCCGTGAAAATGAAAAAGTTTATCAACGCACCTGAGACCATTACCGACGAGGAATTGGTAGGCTTAGGTCTGGCGAATCCTGATATTCTGTACGTGGACGGTCATTTGGTAGTCAGCCGTGATCTGGCGGACGCTGACCGCGTGACTGTCGTGACCTACGGCGGTTCAGGCCATGAGCCTGCGCAGGCAGGATTTGTAGGCAAGGGAATGCTGGATATTCAGGCGGTCGGCGATATTTTCGCTGCTCCCAATCCCAAGCTGGTATTTGACGCCATCAAGCTGGCGGATAAGGGACATGGAGTTCTGCTGCTGACACTGAACTATGCAGGCGATCAGCTGGCAGGCAAGCAGGCACTGAAAATGGCCGCAAAAGCGGGTCTCAATGTACGCCAGGTCGTTACCGGCGAAGAGATCCAGTATAAGGCCGGCGGCGAGGACAACAGGCGTGGTCTTGCCGGTGCTGTGGCGCTGTATCATGTTGCCGCTGCTGCTGCCCGTGAAGGCAGGAGCCTGGACGAGGTTGCCGCTGTGGCACAGCGTTATGCCGACAATATGGCTTCCATTACCGTGAAATCAACTGATGCCACTCATCCGCAGAACGGTATGTCTTTCGGCGACCTGGGTGAGACCGACATGATGGAGATCGGCGCAGGGCAGCATGGCGAAGGCGGCGGAGTCCGTGTACCCATGATGTCAGCCCAGAAAACTGTGGCCGCTGTTGCTGAGCCTCTGTGCAGACATCTGAACCTGACAGAGGGCGATAAGGCCTTTGTCATGATCAACGGCTGCGGAGCTACCACGATGATGGAGCTGCTGATCCTGTTCAAGGATACTGTGGAGTTCCTGAAGGCCCGCGGCGTTGAGGTCGTGGGAAGCATGGTGGGCGAGATACTCACTGTACAGGAAGCAGGCGGATTCCAGATGAACATTGCCAAGTGGGACGAGGAAACTCTTCGTCTGTGGAATACACCCTGTCACACACCCACCTACAGCAAGGAGTGTGAATAAGACATGCCAGATAATATCGGTAACAAGAACGCGAAGGATTATTATCTTGATATTCCTTCTCCGGATCAGGGTTTCTTTGCCAAGGGTCTGGGCAACGGCGACTGGGGCGTGAAAAATCGTCTGTCCAGGCTGTTTAATCCGGAAAGCGGCAATACCGTAATGTTGGCCTTCGACCATGGCTATATCATGGGACCTACCGCAGGGCTGGAACGGGTGGACGTGAGCATTGCTCCTGTGTGCAGGTATGTAGATGTACTGATGGGGACACGGGGCGTGATCCGCTCATGCATACCGCCGACAGTCAATAATGCCATCTGCCTGCGCGCGACTTATGATTCAAGTGTGATGGTAGATGACATGAGCATCGGAACCGGTATCGGAGCTGATATGGAAGCCGCTATCCGCATGAATGCCAGCGCTGTGGCAATACAGTGTTTCATCGGCGGGGCTGGTGAAGCCAAGTCGCTCGAGGATCTGTGCCGGGCCGTAGACAGCGGCGAGAGATATGGCATTCCCGTGTTAGGCGTCACCGCAGTCGGCAAAGAGATGGCCAGAAGCACTCAGTACTTCCAGCTGGCTACACGTATGCTGGCAGAACTGGGAGCAAGTTTCGTCAAGACCTACTACTGTGATGACTTTGAAAAGGTCGTCGCTGCGTGTCCGGTACCCATTGTTATTGCCGGCGGGAAAAAGCTTCCGGAGATGGAAGCGCTGGAGATGGCATGGCGTGCCATCAACGAAGGTGCCCACGGCGTGGATATGGGGCGGAACATTTTCCAGTCTGACTGCCCTGCCGGAATGGCTCAGGCCATCGGGGCGGTAGTCCACAAGGGCTGTTCAGCAAAAGAAGCCTATGAGATATACCAGGAGATCAAAAACAAACATTAAAAAGGGAGGCAGGCAATAATATGTCAGCTACATATATGCACATCGGGATTCCCATTACGAACCGCAAACCGAACATGGTATACAACGAGGGAGCCAAGTTCTGGGTCAGCAATGTAGATGATTACGACTACAAGATCGAGTACCTGAAGTTCGAGGAAGGGACTCCTTTCCCGGAGGTACTGCATCACATGTCCCATGTTGCCTATAAGGTCGACGATCTGGAGAAATATATTTCCGATTCTGACGGCGTGATCATCGGGCCTATGCAGGCCAATGACAAGGGCGACAGGCTGGCTTTCGTCTGGAAAGACGGCGCGATCCTGGAACTGTATCAGGAGGCATGACCCGGACAGCGGTTCCGGTGCTTCCGTAAAGACAGGCATTCAGGTTTTAAGTAAATACAGGATCAGTTTCAGATATTTCAAATATTAAGCACTTATTGTGGAGGAAGAAAATGAAAAAGTTTTTTGCATTGCTTATGGCAGCTTTAATGGCAGCCACATTCTGTGCCTGCGGATCAACAGGCAAAACGTCATCAAGTGCCGCTTCAACCAGCGAAACTTCTGCAAATGCAGGTTCGCCCACGCAGGATATTGAAAACAGTACAGGTGAGTCGACGTCAGTGTCGACCGGCGCGAAAAAGCATATCAAGATGGGTCTTGCCATGAACAGCAAGCAGGCTCCCGCATTCCATGCATGGGCTGATTATCTTAAAAAGAGGATCGACTATGAAGCTGCTCAGCGTGGATACGAAGTAGATTACACCGAGCTGAACGCTGATAACGACGTTACCAAGCAGGCTAACGACATCAAAGACTTGATCGCCAAGGGCTGCAAAGTCATCTTCTGCCCTTGCCTCGACTCCAAGTCTATCCTGCAGTCTGTTCAGGCAGTTCACGATGCAGGCGACATTTACGTATCCTACTGCCGTGAAGTTTCCAAAGAAGCAAAGGGTGACCAGGTTCCTGATCTCACTGTAAACTTCAGTTCTGAAAAGCAGGCATATGTCGGCGTCATGAAGATGTTCGAGATAATGAAGAAGGACGGCATCAAGCCGGTCAAGATGATCGATGTCTTCGGTGATACCACCGATGAGAATTCCCACAACAGAGAGACTGGCCTGAGGAAGGCACTTAAGGATGCCGGCTATGAGAATCTGCCTGTAGTCACTGTTGACTGCGGCCGCTGGGAGCCCGATGTTGCCATGCAGAACGCAGAGCCCGTGCTCGCTGCCAACCCGGATGCAAACTGTATGTATGTTTCTTCTGATTTCCTGATGTCCGGTATCCAGACAGCTATGGAGAACGCGAATATGTGGTTCCCTCGCGGCACGGACGGACATGTTTACACAGCTACTTCTGATATGTTCCCGATAGGCATCGATCTGCTCAAGTCAAAGTACATCGATACCGCTGTTGACCAGGGCTGCTACAACTTCGCAGTCGCGGCTGCAAAGTCAGCTTTCGATATACTTGACGGCAAGAAAGTTGAGAAGGTTCAGCTGGTTCTTGGTACACAGGCTACAAACGACGACATCAATGATATCCTGGCTACCACTCCTCTGTGGGGCAACGATTACAGAGACTGAGCCCGGAAGGATGATCTGTCAGCGCAACTAATGTAAAACTGAGGCGGGGTTAATCACCTCGCCTCTTTTAAAAAAAAGGCAAAATTCAAGTTCTACTCAAGAAGTTCTACTCGAATGGAGGGAAACAAGATTGTGTCGGAAAAATTAAAACAATTTGTTCATAAGAACAAACAGCTTTTGAGTATGGCAGCTATTATCGTAATAATGTTTGCTGTATTGTCATTCACAGTTGAAGATTTTATGTCCTATCAAAACATTACCAATCTTCTATCCCAGGTGGCTTCCATCGCGATCATGGCATCAGGCGTGACATTTGTTCTTGTTACTGGCGGAATGGATATTTCGAGCCCTTCTGTCATGGCTGCTTCAGCCGTCGTGGGTGTTTATTTCATGACAGCGACAGGCAACCTGGTGATCGGCACGATAGTCGTGCTGATCGCATCGGCGGCCCTGGGCCTGATCAATGGCGTTGCCATTGCAAAACTCAAGATGGTCCCGCTGGTGGTCACACTTTCAATGATGACGGTCGCCACCGGTCTGGCCACTGTACTGAGCGGGGCGAGAGGATTGCCTGTTCTGCCGCCGGCGTTTTCAAACTTTTTCAATACCTATACCGTGATCGGCATGCTGATCGTGATCGCTTTCATTCTGGATTATATCCTGACACGTACTTCGTTCGGCCGGGAGATATATTACATCGGCAATAACCAGAATGCAGCCAGAGTCTCAGGTGTGAATAATGACAAAATAGTGATGATCACCTATGTTATAAGCGGTGCCTGCGCAGGTATCGCGGGCATCATCAATACCGCGAACATTTCCACCGCCAGAGCGTCCATGGGACCTCAGTCCCAGATCCTGGATATTATCAGTGCGGCAGTCATCGGCGGCGTATCCGTCAACGGCGGCAAAGGCAGAGTCAGAGATGCCTGCCTGGGCGCGCTGCTGATCGGCGGCATCAGCAATGTCATGAATCTGCTGGGTGTGTCGGATTATTACACGACCCTGATCAAGGGCAGTATTATCATATTTGCCATGGGAATAGCATCGTTACGTGCCAATATTTCTGCGAAGAAGGGAGTGTAATATTATGGAGAAAATACAGTCTCTGGAGCTGAAGAATATAAGCAAAAGCTTTCCAGGCGTAAAAGCGCTGGCTGATGTTTCCTTTACCGCAAGCCCGGGCAGGGTATGCGGCATCGTCGGTGTAAACGGCGCGGGAAAATCTACCATGATGAACATTCTCGGCGGTCTGCTGCAGCCGGATGACGGCGGTCAGATCTTTATCAACGGCCAGGAGGTCAGGATCGAAAACCCGAAAGCCGCTACGGATCTGGGCATTGCCTTCATTCAGCAGGAGATCCAGGTTTTTGATACCATGCTCGTGTACGAAAACGTGCTGGCAGCTGATTTTGACAAATGGCGCAAGGGGAAAAGATCGCTTGTCCTGGACCGCAAGGCCATGAGGAAGGAAGCCCAGAAGTACCTTGACGCGCTGGGAAGCAGCATCAGCGTGGATGCTCCTGTATATTCACTGACCGTAGGAGAGAAGCAGCTTCTCCAGATCGCCAGAGCCCTGAGCCAGGGCGGTCAGATCCTGCTGTTCGACGAACCTACTTCTTCTCTGTCAGACAACGAGATAGCCAAATTGTTTGAGATCATCGGCAAACTGAGAGACCAGGGTTATATCATTTTTTACATCTCACATTTTCTGGATGAGATCCTGTCGCTGTGCGACAACGTTATCGTCCTCCGCGATGGCAGGAAAACCGGTGACGCCCTCGTCAGCGACATCGATAAGGAAAAACTGGTCAGCATGATGCTCGGCTATATGGTCGAGGGCAGCGCGCGCAGCAGCGTCAGAAAACAGAATGATATCGTTCTGAGAGCTGAACATATCTCAGGTATCAGGCTGCCTAAGGACGTAAGCTTTGATCTGCACAAGGGCGAGATCCTGGGAGTGTGGGGCCTGCTTGGTTCCGGCAGAAGCGAACTGTTCAACGCGATGCTCGGCATTGACAAAATGACGAACGGCAAGCTCTATTACGCGGAGAACGGCAAGCTTGAAGAGACCACCAGCAAGAAGCTCTATAAGCATATCGGCTACCTGACCGAGGGACGGCATTATGACGGACTTTTCCTGGACATGACGATAGGAAACAATATTACCAGTTCAGACATCGGCAGGTTCGCTTCGAAGTTTCTGGGGACCCTGAACACTAAGAAGGAAAACGAGGAATCGCGCTCACTGATGAAGCAGGTGAATGTCAAGGCGACTAATGAGAAAATGATAGTCAGCAAGCTGTCCGGCGGCAACCAGCAGAAGGTGATCATCGCCAAGTGGTTCCTGAAAAATCCGGATATCCTGTTTATGGATGAGCCGACAAAGGGTGTCGACATCGGCGCGAAGACCGAGATCCAGAACCTCATTTTCGAGAAATCTGAAAAGGGAATGTCCTTCGTGATCATCTCTTCTGAGCTTGAGGAAATAATGAGTCTCTGTGACAGGATCATCGTGATCTATGAGGGGAGACTTGTAGGCGAGGTGAGCAAATCTGATTTTTCAAAGGATAGTCTGATGAAGGGCATTGTCAGTCAGGAGGGGAATCATGCGGACTAAAAAATTTGATATATTAAGCTATTCAAACTATATCGTGCTGGCAGTCATACTGATCGTGTTTGCCATAGGCGGGAATAATTTCCTGACACTGAAAAGTATATTTGCCACGATCAACAATGGTTCACCCCTGATCATCATTACCTGCGGCGTTACATTCGCGCTGCTGGTAGGCGTTATCGACCTTTCTGTCGGCGCGATCGGCTACGCGGCCGGCGTCACGGCAGGTCTGCTGATGAACAGACTGAACATACCCGTGGAATTCGCCTTTATGGTCGGCATTACGCTGGGCGTGTTCATCGGCTGGGTGAATTCCCTGTTTATCGTTAAATTTAAAATGAATCCCATGCTGGTATCGCTTGGCATGATGCTGATCATCAGAGCCATTGCCAGGATATTCACGGACGACAAGACCGTGACCCTCGGCAACCATGTTTCCTCCATACGGCAGGCAAGGATAGCCGCCCTGGGTGAAATGCCGGCGCTGATGTTCGGCCTGATAGCCGTTATCATAGCCTGCACCTTTGTGCTGAAGTACACGCCATTCGGGCGTAAGCTGCTGGCGGTAGGCTGCGAAGAGAAGGTCGCGAAGAGCATCGGCATCAATACAGACAGGATAAAAACTGCGGCGCTGATGACCTGCGGCGGCATCTGCGGTATCGCCGGCTGCTTCTGGATCGTTACGCTCGGCTCGGTCGTTACGACAGGCCTGAACTCATATGAGTTCCTGGCCATCGCGGCTGCTGTCCTCGGCGGAACGAGCCTTCTGGGCGGGCGCGGCAGCATCTATCCGGGCAGCGTTTTCGGCGCTCTTATCCTGCTGTTCATCTCAGCCGGTATGTCGAATATGGGAGTATCGATCTACGCTATCCCGTTTGTACGCGGCATCATCATATTCATTGCCATGTACGTCGATTCTCTGAGGACCCAGTCTATGATGAAGATACCGATGGCCGCGCTGAAGGAATGATCAGCGCGGGCGGCGGCTTAACAGGAATACAGGAGGTACTGCTATGGAGAAAGCGATGCTGAAAACTTATACACCGGAGAGTATCGCGAAGATGATAGATATCAGCGCAGTCAGGACGAACGCTACGCTGGATGAGATCCGCAAAGTGGCAGACGCGGCAAAGACATATGGCTTCATCTGCGCGTTCGCTATGCCCTGTTTTACGGGTGAGCTGGTTCAGCTGCTGAAGGACAGGGACGACATTATGGTGGGCGGCGTTGCCGGATTTCCGTCAGGCGCGGACACCACCGAGATAAAAGTCGCGGCTGCCAGACAGCTGCTGAAGCTTGGCGTCAACGAGGTGGACATGGTGATCAACGTCGGCGCGCTCAAGTCAGGGGAATACGACAGGGTCAGAGATGACATCAAGGCTGTAGTGGACGTCTGCGATGTGCCGGTGAAATCGATACTGGAAGTTGCCTATCTGACAGAGGACGAGATCCGCACAGGAAGCAGGCTCGCGGTGGAGGCAGGCGTCGCTTTCGTAAAGACCGGCACAGGCTGGGCAGATAAGCCAGCCACGGTCGAGGCCATCAGGATCATAAAAAGCGAGATCGGCGACGCGGCACGCATCAAGGCGGCGGGCGGCATAAGAAAGCTGTCCACCCTGCTGGAAATGGCAGATGCGGGATGCTCGCGTTTCGGCATAGGCCTTGAAAGCGCGATCAGGATCGTGGAAGAGGCGAAGGCTTTAAAGGAAAAATCAGGAATGTGAAAAGCGACAGGAGGTCATTATGAGCTATATACTGGCTTACGACCTGGGCACAGGCGGACTGAAGGCATCGCTGTTTGACGAAAACGGGATCTCAGGGGCAAGTGCTTTTCGCCCGTGCGATACATACTACCCTGAAACTGATTTTCGGGAACAGGATCCGGACAGCTGGTGGCAGATCCTGCTGGACAGTACAAAGGAGCTGCTGGATGGCGGGATAAGCGCGTCCGATATTGCCTGCATTGCCATATCGGGCCACAGCCTGGGGGCAGTTCCCATCGGAAGAGACGGGCTGCTGAGCAGCCGGGTACCGATATGGTCAGACAGCCGGGCGGAGGAAGAGGCACAGGACTTTTTCAGCCGTGTTGATGAAAAGGACTGGTACCTGACAACGGGAAATGGTTTTCACGCCCCGCTGTACTCCATCTTCAAGATAATGTGGATCATGCGTCATCAGCCGGAGATCTATGAAAGAACGGAAAAATTTGTCGGCACAAAGGACTATCTGAATTATAAGCTGACCGGCCAGATCGCGACTGACTATTCATACGCGTCGGGAAGCGGTGTTTTCGATCTGCTTAAGCGGTGCTACAGGGCTGATTATATTGAGGCGTCAGGTATTGAGGAGAACAAACTTGCGCAGCCCGCGGCATCCACTGCGCTGGCAGGCAAAGTCAGCAGGGAGGCCGCGGCCCTGACCGGCCTGCTGGAGGGTACGCCCGTCGTCTGCGGCGGTGTCGACAACGGCTGTATGGCGCTCGGCGCCGGCTGTTTTGGCGAGGGCGAGGTCTATACCTCGCTCGGCACATCCGCCTGGGTGGCGGCATCCAGCTCAAAGCCGATCGTGGAATACGGCAGCCGGCCGTACGTATTCGCGCACTGTGTTCCCGGCATGTACGTGTCCGCGACCGCTATTTATTCGGCCGGCAGCGCGTTTGCCTGGCTGCGGGACGTCATGTGCCAGGATCTTATCCTGGCGCAGAAAAATGGCGGCGTCAGTGCCTATGACGCTATGACGCAGCTGGCGGGCACTTCGCCTGTCGGCGCGAACGGCCTGCTGTTCAACCCTTCTCTGGCCGGCGGATCGAGCCTGGATGTAAGCCCGAATGTCCGCGGCGCATTCGTGGGGCTTGACTTGAGGCATACAAGGGCAGATCTGATACGGGCGGCGCTGGAGGGCATCTGCCTGGATCTGCGGCTGGCCCTGGATGTGCTGAGCAGGCAGGTCACTGTAAGTGACGATATGCTGATCGTGGGCGGCGGCGGAAAGAGCGCCATGTGGCGTCAGCTTTTTGCCAGCATCTACAATAAGAATATTACCCGGATCGGGGTCGGGCAGGATGCCGGGGCCCTCGGCGCGGCGGCGCTTGGCGCAGTCGGCGTGGGGATGTGGGATGATTTTGACAGGCTCAGGAGCATCTGCACAGTGAGATCACGCATCAGACCGATACCTGAGGACAACGCGAAATATGAAAAGATACTGCCTGTTTTTGAGAAGCTCGCAGAAAATCAATGCTATGTTGCCGGATTAATGTCAGATCTTAATGAGAAGGAATAATTACATGGATACGAAAAATATGTTCAGTCTGGAAGGCAAGAAAGGTTTTATCACCGGGAGCTCACGCGGCATCGGCAAGACGATCGCCAGGGCTTTTATAGAGCTGGGCGCTGACGTCGCGATCCTTGGTTCGCATCTCGATACTGCGCGAGAGGCAGCAGAGGAACTCGCGAACGGCAGGTCCAAGGTCATCGCCTATCAGTGTGACGTTGCCGATCCGGACAGCGTCAGCGCTATGATAGCCGCATATGAGAAAGATTACGGCACCATCGACTTTGCCGTGAACAACGCGGGTATTTTTACCGGTGAACCGGCGCTGGAGATCTCTCCGGCTGCCTTCAGATCAGTTATCGATGTCGATCTTAACGGCGTGTTCTTCACTGCGCAGGCAGCAGCCAGGCTGATGGTCAAAAACGGCAATAAGGGCAGCATCATCAGCACAGCCTCCATGTCCGCGCACGTCGTGAACCGTCCGCAGACTATCGCCAATTACTGCGCGGCAAAGGCAGGCGTAGTACAGCTGACTAAGTCGCTGGCAGCAGAATGGGCTAAATACGGCATTCGCGTAAACTGCATCAGCCCCGGTTATATACAGACCGACCTGGTCAGCGGCATGTCTGACATGCTGCCTGTCTGGCAGGGCATGATGCCCGAAGGCAGCCGCCTTGGATTCCCCTCCGATCTTATCGGCGCGTTTGCGTATTTCGCGTCGGATGCGTCAGAATATGCGACAGGCTCCGACCTGATCGTTGACGGCGGGTACACACTTGTATGATATGCCCGGGCATCCGGCCCGGGTAATACTCCACAAGTTTTCTTCATAATTTACTCCGGGAAACGGTGTGACTGAAAGGCCACGCCGTTTTCTGTTTCCGGCCTCCGCCGACAGTTTTGTGTTTTCAAACCGCCATGTTTATGTTAGACTTATAGCTGTGTGAGCCGGAGGTTTCTAATGCGCAATGACTTTACTGAGGGGAGCATCCCCAGGGTGCTGATGAGATTTTCAGTGCCGTATCTGATATCATGTTTTCTTCAGACTTTTTACGGGCTGGCTGACCTGTTCATAACGGGGCAGTTCTATGACGAATCGGTCATAACGGCGGTCTCCAACGGGAGCCAGGTCATGCACATGCTGACGGTGATAATAGCCGGGCTGGCGATGGGCAGCACCATCTTCATAAGCCGTTCGGCAGGAGCGGGGAAGAGTGAAAGCGTGGCCAAAGGCATCGGGAACTCGGTGAGTTTTTTCCTGCTGGCGGCGCTTGTCTTCACTGTGCTGTGCATGTCATTTACAGGCGGTATCATCACGGCGCTTTCAGTGCCGGAGGTCTCCGCGGCGCAGACCCGCGCGTATCTTATGATATGCTTCGCGGGGATCCCCTTTATCACTGCCTACAATGTCATAAGCAGTATTTTCCGCGGGCTCGGGGATACCAGAAGCCCGATGTATTTTGTGGCGGCGGCAGGTGTCATCAATGTCGTCCTTGATTATATACTGATCGGTCCCTGCCGGATGGGAGCAGCCGGAGCGGCCGCGGCAACCGTGACGGCCCAGGCTGTCAGCGTCATACTGGCATTTTATGCGCTCAGGAAAATGCTCACGAAGAATACTCAGGGATCCGCCGCGGGCGATCCGCAGAAATCTGCCGCGGGCGCAAAGGGAGCGGCAGCTGTCACCCTGACGAGACAGGAGCTGAAGCCAGACAGAAGGACCATCTCAGGTATCGCCTCAGTAGGCGTACCTATCGCCTTCCAGGACGGACTGGTACAGATATCATTTCTGATAATCTCTGTCATAGCGAACCGCAGAGGCGCGGAGATGGCCGCGGCTGTGGGGATAGTCGAGAAGATCATCAGCTTCCTTTTCCTGGTGCCTTCGGCGATGCTGTCCACGATCTCTGTCGCGGCAGCCCAGAATGCCGGTGCCGGGAAGAATGAGCGCAGCAGGCAGGCGCTTCGCTGGGCGATCATGATATGCGTCATCTACGGGATGGCCGTCTTTACCGTCTGCCAGTTCACAGCGCCGCAGCTGGTGGCATTTTTCTCAAGAAAGAGCGCGCAGGTCGCCGTGTACGGCGGACAGTACCTGAGATCCTATGCCTTTGACTGCATATTCGCGGGTATACATTTCTGCTTCAGCGGCTATTTCTGCGCCTACAACAGATCGGTGCTCTCATTTGTACACAACATAGCCGCGGTGATACTGGTGAGAGTCCCGGGAGCTTACCTTGCCTCAGTGTATTTTCCGAATGATCTGTATCCCATGGGACTGGCGGCGCCGCTGGGCTCGCTGCTGTCGGTAGCCATATGCGTCATCTTTTTCCGGGCTTTCAGGAGATACTGGGAATGACAGGCAGCGCAGGACGGCTGCGGCACTGCCTTCATATATATTGCGATAAACCATACTAAAGTTTCAGGAGGATCATTATTTATGAGAAAGAAAATAAGACCCTGCATCATATTCATATCGCTTATTGCTTTGCTGGGGCTGACTGCCTGCGGCGGGGCGGCCCCGGGCAGCAAGGCAGCTTCCGGGACAGATGCGGTCTCAGAGACTGAGGCGGCTTCCGCTTCCGCTGCGATCAGGATCGGCGTGCTCAAGATCGCCGACAGCTTCCCCGTATACGCTGCCCAGGAGAAAGGCCTTTTTGAGAAAAACGGGCTCAAGGTCGAGATCGTGGAGTTCCAGAGCGCCTCTGACCAGTCGGTGGCCTATGAGGCAGGCGAGATCGACGGCATGATGACCGATATGATAGTCCAGAGCCTTATAAACAAGGGCGCCGGAGATAACGGGATGAAGACTGTCGCCATGGCCTTCGGCGGGACTGCCGGGGAAGGAAGATTTCTTGTCGTCTCCTCGAAGAAAAGCGGCATCGTTAAGCCCGCGGACCTTGAAGGTAAGAAGATCGGCATTTCCGAAAATACCATGATGGAATACCTTGTCACTTCCTATCTCACTGACCTGGGTGTGGATACCTCTAAGGTCGAGCTGGTAAATATCCCCAAGCTCACGCTGCGTCTTGACTCGGTCATCGAGGGAAATGACATCCAGGCTGCCATCCTGCCGGACCCTCTGGCTCTCGAAGCCGTGGCGCGTGGCTGCAATACGGTCATCGATGACACCGCTCTGGGCAAAAACTATTCGCAGAGCGTGTTCACGCTCAGCAATAAGATCATCAAAAACCATCCCGAGGAGGCCAAAAGCTATGTGGCGGCGATCAATGAGGCGATAGGGATGATCGATAAGGATCCCGAGAGCTTCAGCGATCTTTTCTATGAGAAGGCAAATGTGGCGGAAGCGGCGCGTGCCAGATACACAGTTCCCAGCTACACCGCTGACTGCGTGCCGACTGAGGACGAGGTCAGCAGCATCGAGAACTGGATGGTCAAAAAAGGACTTCTCGACAAGGCATTCAGCTATGATGAGATGGTAGAACAGCAGTAGCAGGCGAATGCCTGACAAAAAGGATTCCGCAGATTGGAGCAGCAAATGTCTGATGATAAAAGTCCGAATCTTATTGAGGTGAGGGATCTCAGTTTCAGATACAGTGATTCCCCGTCGGTGCCTGTGCTCTGCGATATGCAGCTTGCCGTAGCCGTCGGAGAATGCATGGCCATACTCGGCGAGTCCGGCAGCGGGAAATCCACGCTGCTGAAGCTGATGTGCGGCCTGCTCAAAGCAGATGACGGGGAAGTGCTCTACAACGGCAGACCGCTTGACGGTCCGAGCGACGAGATCACGATGATCTTCCAGAACTACGGACTGTTTCCCTGGAAAACCGTCAGGGCGAATATCATGCTCCCGCTCCAGCTGCGCCACGAAAAGAAGAACAGCAGGGAGATCGATGAGCTGCTTGCCTATCTGGGGCTTTCTCAGCACGCGGACAAGTATCCCGGTGAGCTCTCGGGAGGCCAGAAACAGCGCGTGGCGCTGGGGCGCGCGGTGGTGAGCCGTTCAAAGCTCATCATTATGGACGAACCGTTTTCTGCCCTGGATATACATACCCGCGAAAAGCTCCAGGCCTTTATGAAAAAATTTTTCCGTGATATGGAGATGACCTCGGTGATAGTGACGCACAGCATCGAGGAAGCTGTTGTCATGGGCGACCGCATCGCGGTCTTTGACCCCGAAAAGGGCAATATCATGAGCATGTTCGACAACAGCGGCGGTTCACAGCTGACGGCGGATACACAGGAATATTACAGCAGGATCAGGCAGATCCGCACACTCATGGACCGGGAGAGAAAAAATGAAGCATAAGATCAGGAACCTGCTTATCAGTCTTGCCGTTATCTTCCTGGTCTGGGATCTGGCGGCCGTTTCGCTGAACCGCTATTTTCTCCCGGATCCGCTGAAAACATTTTCTACCGCGAAGGATCTTTTCGCGGACGGCAGCATCTGGCCGCATATCCTCGCAAGCTTTAAGAGAGTTACTCTGGGTACACTGTACGGCCTGGCCTGCGCGCTGCCGCTGGGCATCGTCATGGGACGCTTCAAATCCGCTGACGGCATACTGGGAGCGTTTTTCAGGCTGATATATCCGATACCGAAGGTCGTATTTATGCCCATCGTGGTGGTAATGCTGGGAATAGGCGATACAGCAAAGATATTTCTGATATTTCTGGCGGTCTTTTTCCAGATATGCATCATCATCCGCGACAGCGCGGCCTCGCTCGACCAGGAGCTGGTCGACGTCATGTGCTCCCTGAAGGCCGGAAGACTGCAGGTGCTCCGGCACCTGATACTGCCCGGCTGTCTCCCGGGCATACTCACCGCCCTCAAGGCCTCGCTGGGGACCTCGGTCGCGCTGCTGATGATCACCGAGGTATTCGCCTCCACATCGGGACTCGGCTATTTTATCATGAACAGCATGGATTCCCGGGATTACCCGGAAATGTACGCGGGCATAGTGATACTTGCTCTCATGAGCGCTCTCATGTACGCATTCCTCGAGATGCTCGAGGCCCTGCTGTGCAGATGGCACTACTCGCAGGCCTGATCATCTGATCAGATACGCCTTATCCAGAGCTGAGCCATCGGCCAGAGGATTATTATAATATTGTTTTAGAGATATCTGTATTGGCAGGAGGATAGGATTATGAAACTTTTGTTTGTCAACTGCTGCATCAGCCAGCGCGGGGATAAGTCGAGGACCATGGCTCTGTGCAGGGCGTTCCTTGACGCTTTCAGCTCAGCGCATCCTGAGGCTGAGATCTGCGAGGAAGATATCCGGGATAAGGATATAAGATGCTTTGACAGAAAAATGCTTGATGAGCGGGACGGGCTTGCCGAGCAGGGCAGCTTTGATGATCCGGCCTATGATCTCGCGCGCCGTTTCCGCGAGGCGGACAAGATAGTGATAGAGGCCCCTCTCTGGGACATGATGTTCCCGGCAAGGCTGAGAGCCTATGCGGAGCACATTTCGGCAAACGGCCTCTGCTATCATTACGCTGAGGATGGCTGTCACGGGGACTGCAGAGGCACGCACCTGGCCTACCTGACGAGTGCCGGCGATTTCGAGCAGGAGGAATGCGTCCCGGCGATATTCTGGCGTCAGCTCAGCGCCATGTTCGGGATAGAAAAATTCGACTATGTATTTGCGGGCGGCGTGGATATCACGCCTGAGCTGGAGAATAGCCAGATGGAGAAGGCACTTAAGGCGGCCGCTGAGCTGGGAAGAGATTTTTGATAAAGAGGGCAGAAATGAAAATAACTTATCTTGGACACAGTGGGTTTATTGCCGAGACGAAGGAGCAGATACTGATCTTCGATTCCATCGCCGCGATCGGAGCCGCGCAGACAGACAGCAGTGACGGCATCAGCAGGGGAGTGCTGCCGGAGCTTGATCCGCACAAAGAGATCAGCATTTTCGTCAGCCACTCGCACGGCGACCACTATTCGCGGGAGATCTGGAAGCTGGCGGTCATGTACCCTGAGGCCGAGTATTTCCTGGGAAATGATATCGATCCCCGCGGCGTCAGGAGGGCTGTCAGGGATATGGGCGGCGAGCCGGCGGCAGTCATGGAAAGAGTGCGTTTCACGGAGCCTGATAAGAAATATTCCCTGCCGGGGGTGCTGGAGGCTGAGACGCTGCTCTCGACAGACGCGGGAGTCGCCTTCTACGTCACGCTGAATGACGGGACGACGGTATTTCATGCCGGCGATCTGCTGCTGTGGCTCTGGGATGAGAACACGCCGCAGGAAAATGAATTTTTTACCTCGACATTTTACAGGGAACTGAAGCGCGTAAGCGGCAGAAAAACGGACGCGGCATTTCTGCCCTTTGACCCCAGGCTGGGGGAGAAGGCAGGGCTGAGCAGCGACGAGTATCTCAAGGCAATGGATATAAGATTCGCGCTGCCTATGCATTTCTGGAAACGCTACGACCTGGTCAGGCAGTACGCTGAGAGCGCAGAAGAGAGGCCCTTCAGAAGGCCTCTCCATGCGATCGAAAAAGAAAATCAGGTATTTGAGGTGCCAGTAAGCCTATAGCTTCGGCTTCACGCCTCTTCCTCCCCTGGTGGCAAGCTTCAGCTTATTAAGGCTGATCTCGCCGCCGTGAAGGCTGGCCGTGAGCTCCGCGGAAGGCTCGAGGGGAAATACCTCTTCAACGTGATCTGATGATGTGAGACTGATGCCCTTTACACCGGCAGCAGTCTTTTTCATCTCCGGTATGCCGGAAATGGAAAACTTCAGGAAGTATCCGTTGTGTGTCCTGAGAACGAGCTGGCTGAACTGGGATGAGCTGCATACGCAGAGCACCTCGTCAGCCTCCGCCAGCTTCGTGGCGGCTATCGTCTTCTTGGAGGCGCTGAACTCGCTGCCGTCCACCTGCTTGACAAGGCCGGTTTTGGTGACGAAGGTCAGCTTCGTATCCACGATATCGCTGAGCGGGAAGATGGCGACGATGTCCTCCGAAGAGCTGTCGTATTTGCTGAAATTGTCCAGCGGGGCCCCCTTGTCGCGGAATTTTCCGAAAGGAATGTCGTCCGCGTTTATCAGGTGCAGCCTGCCGGAGCTCGTGAAGAGACAGATCTTGTCGCTGCTCATGCAGGTGATGATGTGTCTGCTCTCGGCGGCGGCCGTCTCCCTGTTCCTCTCAAAGGTGGGGATATCCACAGCCCTCGCGTAGCCAAACCTGTCAGTCATGACGGCGAGCTCTATCGCGTCGGGCTTCTTCTCCTCGTAGACCAGAGCCTGCGCGTTCTCTATGGTAGTGCGTCTCTCGCGGTTATAAGTCCTCTTTATATGGTCGAGCTCATTTACTATGACCCGGGACATGCTCTCGTGATTCTCCAGTATGTCTCTGTACTGGGCTATGTTTTTGAGCGTGGCGTCATGTTCCTTCATGAGGGTCTCCAGCTCAAGACCGATGAGCTTATACAGTCTCATCTGCAGGATGGCGTCGGCCTGCGCGGGCGTGAAATCCAGGCGCGAGGCGGCATTCTCCGACTTCTTTGTCTTGAAGCGTATGCCCTCGGTGATGCCCTCTGTCAGGCAGGCCTTTGCCTGCTTCACATTCTTGCTCCCGCGGAGTATCTCGATGATCAGGTCGATGATATCGCAGGCGCGCATCAGGCCTTCCTGTATCTCCTGCTTCTCCAGCTCTGTCTCCAGGAGCTTCTGGTACTTTCTCGTGTACAGCTCGTACTGGAAATCGAGGAAATACTCTATGGAGCGCTTAAGCCCCAGAGTCTCAGGCCTGCCGTCGGCGATGGCAAGCATATTTACGCTGAAGGTATCCTCCAGCCTGGTCTTCTTGTAAAGCAGGGCGAGCAGATTGTCGACGTCGGCCCCCTTGCGCAGCTCGATAACTATGCGTATGCCGTCCTTCGAAGACTGGTTGGAGATATCTGTGATATCCGTAGTCTTCTTGGTCTCGCTAAGAGCGTACACATCATTTAAAAACTTGCCGATGCCGGCGCCTATCATGGTGTAGGGGATCTCAGTCACCACGACGCGGAACTTCCCGCCGCCGGCCTTCTCGACGCTGACGCGGCCGCGGATGCGGATCTTGCCCTGGCCGGTCTCATAGATGTCCGGCAGCTCATCCTTGTTGGTGATGACTCCGCCTGTCGGGAAATCCGGCCCCTTAACGTACTTCATGAGCTGTGCCGTGGTGAGGCTGTCATCCTTCATATATGCCTTGACGGCGTCTATCACCTCGCCGAGATTGTGCGGCGGCGTGCTGGTGACCATCCCGACTGCGATGCCCTCCGAGCCGTTCACCAGGAAATTCGGCAGACGCACCGGGAGCACAGCCGGTTCCTTCTCGGTCTCATCGAAATTGGGCACGAAATCTACTATATTCTTGTCGAGGTCAGCGAGAAATTCCGTCTGCGTGACCTGCTGCAGTCTTGCCTCGGTGTAACGCATCGCGGCAGCTGAGTCTCCCTCGATAGAACCGAAGTTGCCGTGGCCGTCCACCAGGGGCAGCTCCTTCTTGAAATCCTGGGCCATGACGACCAGTGAATCATATATGGAGCTGTCGCCGTGAGGGTGGTACTTGCCCATGGTATCGCCGACGATACGCGCGCACTTTCTGTAAGGTTTATCGTAATGGATGGCAAGCTCGTACATATCGTAGAGCGTGCGCCTCTGGACCGGCTTCAGGCCGTCCCGTATATCAGGCAGCGCGCGGGATATGATGACGCTCATCGCATAATCGACATAGGACTTCTGCATGATCTGGGTGAAGTCCGAATGAATAATATTTTCCTGCGGCATAGAAGCCTCCTTTTATATGTCCAGATCTGCGTCTGCGGCATGCCTGTAAATGAAATCTTTTCGCGGCGAGACCTCCGGGCCCATCAGCAGCCCTGTGATATCTGACGCCATGCGGGCATCCTCGATCTCGACCTTCTTCAGGAGCCGTGTCTGGGGATCAAGCGTGGTCTCCCAGAGCTGCGCGGCATCCATCTCTCCTAGTCCCTTGTACCTCTGCAGCGTGAAGCTTCCTCTGTGCACCTTTCTGTAGTGCTCGAGAGCGGCGTCATCGTAGAGATATTCCTCCCTGCCGCGGGCCGGCATGGCCTTGTACAGAGGAGGCATGGCGATGTAGACGTGCCCCTCGAAGATCAGCTCGGGCATGAACCTGTAAAACAGAGTGAGCAGCAGCGTGCTGATGTGGGCTCCGTCGACGTCGGCATCCGCCATGATCACTATCTTGTCATAGCGCAGCTTCGAGATGTCAAAATCGTTTCCGTAGCCCTCCGAAAATCCGCAGCCGAAGGCGTTGATCATAGTCTTGATCTCCGCGTTCGCCAGGATCTTGTCTATGCTGGCCTTCTCGACGTTCAGTATCTTGCCGCGGATAGGCAGTATTGCCTGAAAATGCCTGTCCCTCGCGGTCTTCGCCGAGCCTCCGGCCGAATCTCCCTCGACGATGAAGATCTCGCAGATGTTCGGGTCGCGGCTCTCGCAGTTCGCCAGCTTGCCATTTGAATCAAATGAGAACTTCTGCTTCGAGAGCATATTTGTCTTGACCTTGGCCTCGGCCAGCCTGATCTTCGCCGCCTTGTCAGCGCAGGAGAGGACATTTTTCAGGGTGTCCAGATTCCTGTCGAAGTAGTGGGTCAGCTCGTCGCCGGCCACCTTGGAGACCGCCCTGGCGGCGTCCTGGTTGTCAAGCCTTGTCTTGGTCTGCCCCTCAAAACGGGGAGAGGGGTGTTTTATCGAAATAACGGCGCAGAGGCCGTTCCTGATATCCGTGCCGGTGAAGTTCGCGTCCTTATCCTTGAGTATGCCCAGCTCGCGGGCGTAGCTGTTCATTATGGTCGTAAATATTGTCTTGAAGCCTGTGATATGGGTACCGCCCTCGGCATTGTAGATGTTGTTGCAGAATCCCAGCACGCTTTCGTGGAACTCAGCGGTATACTGAAGAGCGCCCTCAACTGTTATGCCGTCCTCATCCCCCGAGAAGCAGATGATGTCGGTGACAGCTTCCTTGCTGTGGTTCAGCTCACGGATAAATCCCGAAAGTCCGTCCGGCTCGTGGAAAACTATATCTTCATGTACAGGTGAAAACTGATCGGAATAATATATCGTGAGATCGGGGTTGAGATAGGCGGTCTCGTGGAGACGGCTCTTGATCTCGTCTGTCCCCCAGTCAGTGCGCTCGAATATCTCGCTGTCTGGCAGAAATGTGACGGTAGTCCCGCTCTTGCCCGAGCGGCCGATGACAGGCAGAAGCCCCTTCTCCAGCTCTATAGCCGGCTTGCCCCTCATATATCTGTCATGGTAGATGCTGCCGTCACGGCAGACCGTGACGTCGAGCCATTCGGAAAGGGCATTGACCACGGACGATCCGACGCCGTGCAGTCCGCCGCTGGTCTTGTATATGGAACCGTCGAACTTGCCGCCCGCGTGAAGGGTGGTGAAGACGATGCGCTCCGCGCTTACCCCCTTGCTGTGCATGTCGACCGGGATCCCGCGGCCATTGTCGCTTATCATTGCCGAGCCGTCCGCGTTCAGAGTCACATGGATCTCATCGCAGAAGCCTGCAAGGTGCTCATCGACGGAGTTGTCAACGATCTCGTATATCAGATGGTTAAGACCTCTGCGCGAGACACTTCCTATATACATGCCGGGGCGCATGCGGACCGGCTCAAGTCCCTCTAGGACCTCGATGCTGCCGGCATCGTATGTGATCGGAGATGATTTTGTCATGAAAGACATCCTTTCAGCTGAAAAATTCAGTGGCGCGGATACAGCATGAAAGGCTGTAAAACCGTGCCTGCGATATGAAGTATAATATATCATTTGCGGCTCGGCTGTCAAGTGTGAACACAGAACATATATTCGACCGTGTTTCGGCAAAAGGTTGCCAAAAGATGAATTATAAGTTATACTATAAACGCCTTATTGCAGGGTGCTGCCGACGCGTAAAATGGGAGTGATAGTATGGCTTATCAGGCGCTTTACCGCAAGTGGAGGCCGCTGTCATTTGACGATGTGCGCGGCCAGGATCACATAGTAACTACTCTGAAAAACCAGATAAAGATGGACAGGATAGGCCATGCCTATCTTTTCTGCGGTACCAGAGGGACAGGCAAGACCTCAGTCGCGAAGATATTTGCCAGGGCTGTCAACTGCGAACATCCTGTTGACGGGAGCCCGTGCAACGAGTGCGAGATGTGCCGGGCCGCGAATGAGCAGCGGTCCATGAACGTGATCGAGATAGATGCCGCGTCGAACAACGGCGTCGACAATATCAGGGAGATCAGGGACGAAGTGGCATTTTCGCCGGCGCAGGGCAGGTACAAGGTCTATATCATCGACGAGGTGCATATGCTGTCCCCGGGCGCGTACAACGCGCTTCTGAAGACTCTGGAGGAACCGCCGTCCTACGTCATCTTTATACTGGCGACGACGGAGCCGCACAGGATACCGGTCACTATACTGTCCCGATGCCAGAGATACGATTTTCACAGGATCACGGTGCCGGTCATATCAGGGCGGCTGCGTGAGCTGTGCGATGCGGAGGGGATCGATGCCGAAGACGAGGCCCTGGCTTATATAGCCAGGATAGCGGACGGTTCCATGAGAGACGCGCTCAGCCTGCTGGATCAGTGCGTTTCATTTTATATAGGACAGAAGCTGACATACGTGAATGTGCTTGATGTGCTGGGAGCAGTGGACACGGCAGTGTTCGGCCGCATGTTCAGGAGCATCGCGCAGGGAGACGCCGGCGCGGCACTGAGAATGCTCGGCGAGTCCATTTCACAGGGCCGGGATGTGATGCAGTTCACACAGGACATGATCATGTATTTCCGGAACCTGATGATGGTGCAGTGCGGGGACGCGGAGCTGGCGGCAGCCTATGTATCAGGCGAGCAGCTGGCGGCGCTTAAGGACGAGGCCGGGCTGACCGACACGGAGACGCTTATGCGTTTTATACGCATCCTCTCCGAACTCTCGGCGGACATCAGGTATTCATCGCAGAAGCGGATACTTCTGGAGATCGCGATAGTGAAGATGTGCAGGCCGGCCATGGAGACAGATGTCTCTTCGCTCGTGCAGCGCATGGATATGCTCGAGAGCAGGCTGGCGGCAGTCACGCTCGCGGCGGCAGAAGGGGCACAGGCAGCTGCCGGCGGCAGGGGCGCCGTGAGCGGCGCGGCAGGATCCGCGCAGACAGCACAGACCGCTGAAAAGACAGCCTCGAAGAATATACCGAGGGCAGCGGCAGCGGCGGCCGGCGATGTCGGCAGGGTCATCCGCGAATGGGACAATGTGTTCCGGCACGCAGATACGCTCCTGCAGATAATGATCAGGAAGACAGTGCCCATGCCGGGCGACGGGGACCAGATACTGCTGTACTGCGAGGACAAAATGACTTTCGGATATTTTGCGGTGCAGAAGAATATGGATATGGTCCGGGACGCTGTGGGCGATTACGTGAATGCCGAGGTAGACGTCAGGGCAAGGATGGGCAATGCCGGGCAGACAGCCGGGGAAGATGATTTTGACCCTGTCTCCCTGCTCAACACCGACGGCATAAAAGTAGTAGATGAATGACGGGATCAGACCCGGAATTATTACCAGCATGATAATAAAAGTACGATCAATGGAGGAAAGACATGGCTAAAAGAGGCGGATACCAGGGAGGCATGCCCGGGAACATGAACAACCTTATGAAACAGGCCCAGCGCATGCAGCGTCAGATGGAAGAAGCACAGAAGGAACTCGAGACGAAGGAAGCGGAAGCCAGCGCCGGAGGCGGGGCTGTAACTGTCAGGGTTTCTGGCAAGAAGGAAGTCATCTCTGTAAAAATAGATCCGGAAGCGGTTGATCCCGATGATCTTGAGATGCTTGAGGATATGATAGTTGCCGCGACAAATGAAGCCCTGCGCAAGATCGATGAGGAGACTCAGAGCTCCATGACAAAGATCACAGGCGGACTCGGCGGACTCGGCGGCGGACTTGGCGGGGGATTCGGGATCTGATGGATGCATACAGCGCTCAGATGACTAAGCTGATCAATCAGCTTTCGCAGCTGCCGGGGATAGGCGCCAAGACAGCCCAGAGGCTCGCGTTTCACATAATCGCCATGCCGGCGGACCGCGTCGAGAGCCTCTCGTCTGCCATCCTGGACGCAAAGCAGAATATTCGTTTCTGCAGCTGCTGCGGCAATCTTTCGGACACGGAGCTGTGCCCGATATGCGCTGACCCTGACAGGGACAAGAAGACTATAATGGTAGTTGAGACACCGCGCGATCTGGCAGCCTATGAGAAGACCAGAAAGTATACGGGAGTCTACCATGTGCTTCACGGCGCCATAGACCCGCAGAGGGGGATCGGTCCTTCAGACATACGCCTGAAGGAACTGATGGCCAGGCTGCAGGGCGACGTCGACGAGGTCATCATTGCCACGAACTCGACCCTGGAGGGCGAGACTACCGCCATGTATATCAGCAAGCTCGTGAAGCAGGCCGGGATCAGGGTGAGCCGTATAGCCAGCGGAGTGCCTGTCGGCGGAGACCTGGAGAATATTGACGAGGTCACACTTCTGCGCGCCCTGAACGGGCGCGTTGAGCTTTGATCAAATAGCCGTGTGTTTGAGGCGGCGGCATTTTTCAGAAGACAGTTATCAGATCGGAGGAGCCAATGGAGGAGAGCAAGGATCCCAAGTCAGAGCAGACAGCCCGGGAAGAGACCGGACAGCAGCCGGGCACTCAGTCTGACCGGAGCCCGGAACCGCCTGAGTGGATGAAGCGCAGTGCGGCTCAGAGCAGGAGCTCTTCAGATGATGTGCCCTCCAGGAAGACCGTCATCAGTGTCCCGTCTATGGATCACGGTACCGTCGAGCGCCGGAAAGAGCCGGCTGAGGACGCGGCAGAAGGCCAGAAGAGCGCAGCCGCTGCTGACAGCGGCGGACATGGCGCAGGGGCTGGCCGCGGACGTGACGCAGGGGCTGGCCGCGGACGTGACGCAGGGGCTGGCCGCGGACGGCTGACAGATACGGCGGCGAAGAAGTTCCGGGGACTTGACAGTGTGCAGAAGGTCATGGTGATCGGTCTGCTTATTCTGGCTGCCATTCTCCTGTTTGCCGTATACAAGAACAATCAGGTATACACCTCGTACGAGGTGGAGAATCAGATATCAAGAGGCGATGACACCTCGGTATACTATCAGATAGTAAAGGACGGCATGATCCGCTACAGCAACAACGGTATCGCGATGACAAACAAAAGCGGCATCGAGGTGTGGGATCAGACCTTTGAAATGTCGTCTCCAATCATAGCTGTCTCTGATTCCTATACAGCGATCGGTGACAGAGGAGCCAACAGCATTTACATTTTCAATGATCTCGGCCAGTGCGGGAAAATGACCACGGACGTGCCGCTCCAGGATATACGTATATCTGATCAGGGTGTAGTCGCGGCGGTGCTCACGGATACCGACGGCAACTATATAAACCTTTACGATAAGTCCGGGAACGTCCTGGTGAGCGTGAAGGCCACCCTGGAGAACACAGGCTATCCGGAGACGATAGCGCTTTCGCCGGACGGGACTCATCTTGTAGCCACCTACCTTAAAGTGAGCGGCGGCAGCGTCCAGTCCGATCTGGTATTTTATGATTTCAGCGATACGGCCGGCGATAAAGAGATATACAGCGAGACAGTCGACGGGCTCTGCCCGAAGGCAGATTTCATGAATGAATCGCGCGTGGTCGTTTTTAATGAAAAGGGCTGCAGCCTGTACTCTGTGGACGCGGCGGTCAAGAAAGCCCAGGATATCAAATTTGATGATAGTATCAGGAGCGTATTCCAGAACAGCCAGGAGATAGGGTTTATTTTCAAGAATTCAGATGACAAGGGGAAATACCGCATCGAGCTGTACGACCTTTCCGGGAAAAAGAATACGGATATATATTTTGATATGGATTACAGCCAGATATCCTGCGATGACGATGACATTGTCGTCTACAACAGCAGCCAGGTGCTGGCTTACCGCTATAATGGCAGGCAGACCTTCGACGGCAAGTTCGAGGGCCGGATAACCAGCGCGATGCCCTCCTGGGAGGCCGGCATGTACTGGATCGCTGATGACAGCTATCTGAGCGAAATAAGGATAAAATGATATCACGGCTCCTCATGCCTGGCAAATGTATGCCGGCATGAGGAAACGTTTATATGGAAGGATGTGAGCTTTCATGAATGTCGTATCGTGGATCGCGATAATAATACTATTGCTCAGCGCCCTGAATGGATTGAGGCGCGGGCTGGTGAGCACAGTTTTTGCAGCTTTCTCTTTTATTGTGGCTATAATAATTGCAGTAGCGTTATCTCCGAATGTAAGTTCATATCTGATGGGGACTTCTTTTTACGACACGGTCAATTCGGGAGTGGAGACAGCGCTTTTCAGCTCCCAGGACAGCAGCACGCAGAGCGGCAGCAGTGTATCAGGAAGCAGCAGCGGCATACTGGGCAGCGGCACGCAGAGCAGCGCGTCTCAGGGCAGTATACTCGGCAGCAGCGCGCAGAGCAGCAGCATTCTGGGCAGCAGTGCGCAGAGCAGTGCCGTGCAGGATCTGGAGAATGGTCTCGCGGCGGATCAGGGTGCGCAGAGCGAGGTCATCAGCAGTCTGCCTCTGCCTGAATATATCAAGGATGCTCTGTCCGACAATAATAACGCTGACATATATGAATCTCTGGGCGTGAACGCATTCCAGGGGTATGTGAGCACTTACATCGCGCGTATGATCGTCAGCGGCCTGTCATTTATCCTGGTATTCCTGGCAGCCTTCGTGATACTGAAGATCATTGGCTTTGCTCTCGACCTTGCCAGCAGGCTGCCTGTGCTCGGCGCCCTGAACAGGATAGGAGGACTGATCTTCGGCCTGATAAACGGAGTGTTCATACTGTGGCTGATCTGCAGCGCGGCGACACTTCTGGGCGGGACTGAGCTCGCAGGCTATATCTATAGCGGGATAAATGGCAGCAGGATGCTCTCCTTCATCTACAACAATAATTTTCTGCTGGATCTGCTGGCAAATATCCGCAACATAGCGAAATTGTAGACATACAGAAAAGAAGGACCTGCCGCGCGCTGACGGCGCGAAGCGGGCAAAAATGCGCAGGCGGCACGTATGCGCCGCCGCGGAGCTGTTATTGCTCAAAAAATTCGCATGTAAGAAATCTTAAAAAAAGTGCTTGACATCGATGGGTGCCTCTGATATAATGATGAAGCTGTCCCATTAAAGGACAAAGAACATTGACAATTGAATAACAGTACGATCCCGAAAATTTATGAAGAGCCGAAGGCGGGAAGACGTGCGCTGGTTTATCCTGGCGGACGTAAGAACGGCGAGGCATCATCATAGTTTCAGAAAAGTAAAAAACGTACAAAAACAAAGTAAAAATGGAATAAATAGCAGCAAGCTGTTTATTCTGACCAAGATCTTAACATGAGAGTTTGATCCTGGCTCAG
>Ga0160425_1000091_pt1 | contig 153316 bp, 128 predicted proteins | sample BioMet8_FD_108193 | JGI IMG/M metagenome (GOLD analysis project Ga0160425, IMG submission 108193) | Microbial communities from bioreactor (seeded with sewage sludge) at Lawrence Berkeley National Lab, California, USA - Biofuel... | ecosystem: Engineered > Bioreactor > Anaerobic > Unclassified ...
AGCATCAAATGGCTGGTCCGAACACGACTAGCCAAAGCTTTGCAACTTTGTCCAATTTGGACATGCAACAATGTCCAAAAATGTTTTGCAACTTTGTCCAAAAAGTACTTGCAAAAAACACCCATTTTCCCATGCCATATTAAATTGTTCTGCATTTTCAACAATTAATTGTCCTGTAAACTGAATAAATGGGATGTGCATAGAACCTCCTTTTTCTGCTGAATGTGCTCCAAACATTGATGATTGGGTTTTTTCTTGAACCGATTTAATGATAAAACCATTATTTTTTGCCTGTCTATCCAACCATTTCCTGCGTTCATCTGATGAAAGCAAAAAACGTCTTTGACTATTTTTATTATTTTCAGTTTTTACTTTTTTTGTAGGTGAAGCAATAACATTATAGGAAAATACTTTTCCATTTTGAATGCGCAACTCAAATTCTGACATATCTCTGACACCTATCAGTTCCATTCCGGATGGCATTGCTTCTTTTTTCGGTGCTGTTTTAGAAAGTAAATATAATTGCAATCTATCTGAAGACAATCGAAATAGAACACCCGCGTCTTTTCTGGAACATGCAAAAATACGCATCAGGCTTCTATGCAAATCCTCACAATTTCGTAAGCATTGTTTTACGCCGGGATCTCTCGGGTTTAATTTAATTTTACTGAGATACATGTTCCTCCTTTTCCGGAATCCGGAATCTTATCACGCGACGTTGTCTAAACTCCCGTTCTCCGGTACCACGCTCATCCATCCGCTGGTATTCACTATTGTCCTCATTATCACATCCGATTTCGATCATTACATTTTTATCCGCACGTTCCGACAATGGATATTTCATAAGAGCTTCTTTAACAGAAGAAAATTTATTGGTTATATCCAACACAACCGGACATGATGGAACACAACTTTTTCTTCCGAGAAAAATTGACCACTTAGGTTTAATTAATGATTCATATACATTTTTGACAACATTACCTTCTCCACTGATTGCAACTGTAAAACACGCATCCTGTAAATAACTGCGATGCGATATTATTGTGTTTCCGCCTCCTCGTTGTTTGCCTGCAGCATTTAACAAACGTTCTGCCTGAACCGTATGAAAATCCGTCATTAACTGTCCTGCTCTGTCAGCGCGTATTGCAATCATAGAAAACGCGTTGCTTAATTCCGACAATCTTGGGTCATTTCTCTCATATCCCATGGCGCAGCCTATCAATCCTATAATCCCGGATTTAGTCGGCATGGTTGCAGAATCACGCCAGTCCCATTTTGAATTTTCACCCCAGCTTTGCAATACACCTTCAAGACGCAGCAACAATATTTCCTTATTCCCATCCATTATGATGTATACCTCCTCAAACTGTCAGGCAGTCGGAAACTCCCTTTATAAGTTTTGGAAAAGTATCACAGATATCCGCATTATTTATTTTCAATGTTTCGTCAGAGCAGAACCAAAATCTTTTTTTAACAGGAAGTTCAAAAGCATGGTCTGTTTTATTTACATATTCGATTAATTTGTTTTCACTTTCTGTAATAAGATCAGTATCGGCACTGGCTTTAGCCGGCTTAACAAAAGCATTTGCGTAACTGACAGGAACCGGAAAATCTTTACATTCCACAAGAACTGCAGCCGGAAGAGAATGTGCAGCAAATGAGTTTTGTTTCCCGGAGGGATTCATATAAACCATCGTTTGCAGTATAACAGGAACTGCTTTTTTGATAATCTCTTCGACATCTTCTGAATTTTTTAAATTATCCTTAAGCTTACTGATATCAAGGGATGCGTAAAGATAATAACATGAAGAATTATAATCGATATCCCCCATCATGCTGGAACCGGTTTCATCCGTGCCGTTGATCAAATCATCCATAGCGGTAAAAAAATCTGTTTCCATAACAACTTTATTTGTCGAAAATGCATGTGCTACCTGCATAGATGCCTCGACATTTGAGAAAGCATCCGAAGTAACCATACGACCAAATAAGGCAATATCCAGAGATATCGGCCTCGTTTTAGCATTTTTAAGTGATGCTTCAATTTCTTTTGCCGTGATTTTTTCAAATCCTTTAATATTTCCACTCTCATTTATTTTCTGTTCAACCACATCTGCTATGGCCTTGATATCATCAGAAGAATATATCACTACTTGATTAGTCCAATTTCCCTCTTTATTCTCCTTACCATCCTTGTTGGCAAATCCACTCAGCTTTTTTTCTGCGCTTTGCAGATATTCTTCAGCCACATCCCTTTTTTTTAATTCTGCAGTAACAAGTTCAGGCATACGCCGTGTTCTTATCCCTATATTTCCTTCCATCTCTTTTTTGAATAATTCTGATGTTCTCCAACTTCTCTTCAGACATTGACTGGAAATTCTTCCTCTCATGACATTTCCAAAAACACAGCTCTTCGGACTTCCCGTATCATCTCTATTCAGGTCGGATGATGCATAATTTTTAAGCATGTGAATTTCAATAAGCATATTATTTATCTCCTTCTGGTTTAATATTTTCATTATTCATCAAAATATGCGCCCATTTTCTTTGTATCCTGTGATCATCACAATTCCAATATTGCAAATCCTGAAGCAGCACTTCACAATCAACTACAAGTCCCTTACTTTTAATCAGTCGACAAAGTCGATACAGTTTACTTATAAAATATCCGTCTTTATCCCATTGTACATCTAAAAGATCAGCCATCCTTTTTTCAAATGTCTTCTTGCTGTTTTCTTCCATGTTTTTTCCTGCAGCTGCAATCGGTATTGCCTTTTCCAGTTCCTCCGGCTTCCACAGGCACTGAAGACAGGCAGCACAAAAATATTGTTCTTCTTTTTCTAAGGATGTAGAAGTTAGCTGGTAAAAGTGATAAAAAGTTATATATGCTTTTGTGTCAGCATATTCCAACATGGTTCCTGCATTTCTTCGTAAAACTGCCTGTTCCCCTTTATCGGTCCCTGCTATGTAATTGAGAAATGATCCTTCAACCAATTGTTTTCACCTCCTTTTGGGGTTTATATAACATCTTGTTCATTTGATACCGGGCTTTTTCCGCTCTGATATACCATTTTGAGGAATTACATACGACACTGCAATAAGATTCAAACAGCATTATAGATACATCTTTTGTTTTCTTTTCCCACTCATCACATACCTGTTGTTCTTGTTCATTTGTTTTTGATTCCGCCAACTGTTTGGAGAAAATGCCAAAGAAATAATCTCCCATTTTTTGATAATACTGATGTGCCAATACCTGTATTTCATTTTTTCTGAAATCATACTGATCATCGCATAATGCCCTTAATGCTTTAAACATGATTTTTTCAACCTCTTCAGCACTCTGTACAGCCCGTGAAACACTTGCATTCTTCTCAAAACTTGTTGTTATTCTTTTATCAAGTTTAATATTTCCCCGTTGTACGTTCAGATATGAAGCATTGCTGGTTACAACTCCAAAAATCCAGAAAGGAATAACATTTTCTCCCTTATCCGATAAAATAAACTGATATTGTTTAACAACTTCCGGAGCCTGTTGCTCAAAATGATCCGATATCGTACCGATATCTCTCCATAATTCCCGATCGAGAGAAGGTTTAAAAGAACTTCTCCCCTTATCGGAAAATCTATAAGCAACATGAGGATCTGTCCACGCATCATATCCGATGTAATTCATTCCTTGCTGCAGATATGTTCGACGAACCATTCCTTTCTCTTCGATTAGCCTTATGCGTCTGGCAGGAAAAAACATTCCGGATAATAGCGGAACCTTTGTTATTTGTCTTAATGGTTCTATCTCAATATTATTTCTCCATAATTCATTTTTACCTGCACATTCGGCTTCCGGAACAGGTATCATACTGTAAACAAGCGTTTCAAATAGATTTCTTCCCTGTGGTATAAAGAACATGGGTGGAGCACCGTTTACATTGGATGGATATCCTTGCACTCCTGCCGTACAGAAAGTCTGTGCCGATAAGAGTAATACCGCAGCCCTGTCCGGCTTCACTGAGACATCCGTTTCAAAAGTGTGGTTAAAATGGACCGCATTATTACCGCTTGGCAAAGTATAATCAAGATTTGCAACCGATTTAATATCGCTTTCATTGTCCCATCTCACATCCGGTTTTGCCTGAAGAAATGGTTTTGTTTTGTCAAAAATGTCAAAGCTGACGCCTTCCCTTTTACATGTCTCGATATAGCTATTTATGACTTTCATATCAAATATTTCTTCTTCCAGAATATTCTGAATATCTTCAACATTTTTGGGAAGAAACGCTGCCATTAGAAAGGTATCCAGAAAACGGATGATCCCATATTCATTCATGGCATTATCTGCATCAATACCGGCCATTTCATTTGCGTTTTTAAATAGTTCAAGGATCCCAACACTTTTTCTTTCCTCATTGAATTTCATAATCGGTATCCATGGCTCTTCCAGCAGATCATATTTCAAAATCATCACCTCCCGTTAAATATTATCAAGCCTTTGTCCGGATCCATTACCATTGTTCCATTATCAAACTCATATTTGTTCTCGTTCATCTGAACCATATATATTCCTGACAGCAATCCTTTCCCCGGCACTATATTGGAATTCTTTTTCGTTTCTTTTACTATATCACTAAATTGTTTGCTACTCACTGTAACAGTATGCATCATAACTTCCTTTGCCAATTCTCTATCAGGTTTATCTGTCTTTTTGACCTTATCATATACTTTTTCAGATAAGAATGCGAACCTGATGCTTGGTTCTCCCATTCTTGTTGAGACACTCATATATTGCGTTTCATCATCTGAAAAAAGTGCTGATGACGAAGACATATCCATACAAAATGAATTACGATTCGGATCAGCTATACTGTATCTCTCAGCCAGTGATGCTTTTAGTCCCTCCTCAATCTGATGCTCATACCAACTGTCAAGCTCCTGCTGAGAAACCTTATCACTATCATATACCTTACTGACAAGTTCTGGAATGTCATCCGGAATCTGAATATGATCTCTCATTTTTATTATGTCCAGGGTCCTTTTTAGCAGTATTTCTGCATATATGGCTTCGTTTACACCAAAATCTTTCGCATCATCTGTTGGTGTCAACACTGTTACGCATGGTTCAGTGATTTCTTTCGGACGTACTGTAATTTCATGTCTCCACATTCTGCCTATGCGTTGCAGCAGCAGGTCAATCGGGCATATTGCTGTTATCATTTTATCTAAATCGATATCGAGTGATTGCTCAACGACCTGCGTTGCTATCAAAATTGCCTTTTGTGGCCTGTTTGATTTATCCGGCCCAAACCATGATATACATTTATCCTCAATCTGGTTCCTGTGAGCAGGATCAAATCTTGCATGGAAAAGCAATATCTGTTCTTTTGGCACCACTTGAATCAATTCGTCCCATAGCTGCTGAGCTTCTTTTACCGTATTCAATATGATCCCCAGACAACCGCCATAGGTGTTGTAATATTGCAATACCAGGTCTGCTATCGCGGCAATATTGCCCAATCTCTTTTCTTGATTTAATTGTATCGTGAGCTTTTGATGCGTTCCATTGATCGGAAATATTTTCCCCGGCTTATCATCATATAAAGTCGTAATGGAAGGATATGTTTTCGAATGAATTTCTTCCAAACCACCGTATTTATCTGCTATATCTTTTTTCTTTTGATAGGGCAATGTGGCTGAAAGAATGATCACAGGTATTTTCATAGCTCTGCACCAAGACAATAAATGATACAAAATATCAGACATGTATGCATCATACGCATGCATTTCATCTATTATGAGAACCTTTTCCGCTAAGCCTCCCAGTCTCAGTACGCTATATCTTGCCCTGCATACTGAAAGCATTGCCTGATCTATTGTTCCAACGGCATACGAAGTAATTAATCCTCTGCGCATTGGTGTTGTCCATAATGGTGCATCTTCAGAACAGTCTCCGCTGAAATGATTATCGGAATAATCATCCATCAACCATGCCATTGAGTGCATGAGTTTCGCTTTAGCAGTTCCCATGCAGGAAAGCATTGTATTCACTCTGCCATACATTTGATTTGATGTTGCAGCAGTCGGTAATCCGATGTAGAATCCCCCTTTCCCATATATATTTGCCAGTTTATCTGCCGCATAAAATGCTGCTTCCGTTTTTCCTTCCCCCATGGGCGCTTCGATGATCAAAGCTAAGGGGGTCTCATCTTTATCTTTAAATATTTCTTCCACCTGTGTTTGAAGCGGTCTAATGTTTTCATCGTTAATAAATGGCCACAAGTCATGCATATTATTTAATGATGGCGGCGAGGTTTTGAGCAAGTTATTTTTTTGGATAAACTCTTTCGCTATTCTTTTTGTTCTTTCTATCATACGACCATGATCATCCAAATGTTCAAGACCTGCAAACGAATCTCCGGAAGCAATCCAGTCTGCACATATGACAATTGATAAAAGCAGCATGCAAGTTACATCCTGAAATCCCAGTGTTTCAACACTTGGCGGAGAAAATATTGCTCTGCATTCACTATCTGTTTCCTTTTGTAACTCATCCCATAGCTCCGAATCATCCAGCAAGCCTTGAGACTCACTGGAAGGTATGAATTTCTTTCTCTGGTGATGAAGTTTAATCACACTGCTTAACCTATGGCGTACTACCCGTACCGGAAAAAGATCCGCCCAGAGCTTAGTTCTTAAACATATTGCTCCATTCTCTTCATGCCTGAAATCCCTGAAAGTTCTTTTCAGACCATTCATCTCAAGAAATAATTCAGCTTCTTTTACCGCTCCGTTGGCAACAAAAGCTGGATGGATTTTTCCGATGTCGTGGATGGATGCCAAATATCCAATCAGAGAAATAGCTTTACTATCATTTAACCCTGTCTGTTTTTTTATTTCTTCTTTTATCGGAACAAAGCACCCCTCACTACACAATATTTCAGCAACAATTCCTGTCTCAATCAAATGATCTATGAGTGATTTGTAGGGATCAGATTTAGCCCATAGATATTTCTTCAGTCTATCTATAAGTTCTTTGTCCATATGTATACTCTTTTCTTGCATCTTTTTTAAGGTTGAAAATGATAAGTTTTTCAATTAAAAACCGATTAAGTCCCCTGTATAAACAAGATCTCATAAAACATGTTCCCACCCCCCCTTGTCATATGATCTGTCAATGCTCCTTCAAGACGTCTGACCGGTAAATAAGGTCCGACGCATGTTTCGTACTGCCTTCCACCTGCAGGTAGAGATGCTTAAATCCGTTTTGCAGAAATTCGTCCCGGCTTTTTCCTGTCGCCTTTTGAATATACTCCACCTTGCTGTCTGCCACGGAGATAAGCCCATAGATGCTCCCCCATAATTCAAATACGCGGACAATAACTTCTTTCCGGCTTTTTCCCCGAAAGGCCGCACTGAAAGCATCGATCAGAAGATCATTGACTTTTTCACCCGTTTCATAAATCTCCCGCAATGTCGTATTCTCTTTGAGGACTTCATTGTCCACGCTGATATTTTCCACAATGAACCGGAAGCTAAGCGGATACTCCTCCTTAAATTTAAGCAATGTTCTGCAAACCGCCATAAAATTGTCACGGCTTGAATTGCCCGCGTCGGTGCTTTCCGCAAGGATCCGGTAAAGATACCGCATCGCTTCCAGCGAAATATCATCTCTGATGGCTTCCCGATTCGGATAACAGCCATACAGCGTTGCCTTACAGATGTGGGTCTCCCTTGCAATATCTTCCATACTCGTCTGCAGGATGCCTTTCTGCAGAAATAGTTTTTTGGAAACCTCCACAATTTTTGCCTTGTTGATTTCCAGTCTCTCCGGTTCTTTTTTCCGCGCCATATCAATTTCCCTCCGTATTTTCCAGTGCATTTTCGGCGGCCTTCATAATGACCCTGCTGGAATTTGTCGCGCCGGATACGGCATCCACCCGGACATTCTGCTTATGCACCATATCATCTGTAATGGCTTCCGCCCTGCTGCCGCGTTCATTCCGGTGTTCAAGGAGTACAACATCCGTGATGGATTCATTCCTCACCTCCACGCGGACTCTGGCATAAATATAGCCCACATCGCACACCCCTGTATAGGAGCCGTCCGGAATTCCCGCCGCATTTATGCCCGTGATTTCAATATGATCCATTTTTGTTTTGTATTGGCCAAGGCTTATGATGCTGCACAGGATATGTACAAGAATGAGGATGAGCAAAAGGCCGGAGGCCGAGTGATGCACAACCCGCCAGGCATTCCACTGTTTCCGAAGCAGAAAACTGAGAACGGCCAGCACAATACAGCCGGTCATTGCAATTCCCGTGATATAGGTAAGGATCGGTCTTTGCCGCATCAGCTTCCAGCTTGTAAGAAGATGAAAAATTGCCGCAGCTGCCAATAAAAAGCCCAGCGCTTCATGTATCTTCAGGATGGTTTTGCCTTTGCTGCCGCTGTAGACTGACTCCTTCAGCTTTTTGCAGTATTTCAGGAGAAACATCAGACATTCCATTCCCATGAGAACTGCCGTTAGAATACCAAGTGCCATATCAAGTGCCATGTTATACCTCATTTCCGTGAGACCTTCGTAAGATAAAAATAAATCAGACGTCTCGTATGTTTTATTATACGAACCGTCTGATTTATTTGTCAAGCAGTTGCTGCAGACTCACTGCATCCATTCAAATCTTTTGGGATCTGTATTCCCTCCGAAAGAACCTATCTATTACTGAGAAAAGACCTTACGTGCCGTAATGATCGAAAGCAGTTCTCTGATCGCGCATATTTTATCCGCAATTGTCACGATTATGGTTTCCCTGTATTTCGGGAATGCCGGCGTAAGCGGAAACATATGCTTTTTGATGATGTCCCGTTCAATATCATTTAATGTAAAATCCCGTTCCGCATTTCGAAGCGCTTCTTTTGCATGCGTGAAGCCATGCATTCTCCGCCATCTCATGCCCTTTTCATGCCAGTCATACAGGAAATAATCATGCAGCAGTGCTCCCCTTACCAGAGAATGATAATCAAACCGGATTTTCAGCCGGCGAGCCAGACAAAGACTCATGGATGATACGGAAACCGAGTGGACAAAGCAGGATTCGGACCCGTGCTGCCTGATCGTTTTTTCAAATTTCATCCCGTCAGACTGTATGATGTCATCCGCATATTCCAGCAATGCATTTTCCCGGCCTGCAGACGGCTGACCGGATAACGGATCCTTCCGATTATTTCTTATTACCAAATTTTCACCTCTTTTTTCAGTGTGTTATGTTTCCGTTTCAGTTTCAGTTCCAGTTTCAGTTTCGGTTTCAGTTCCAGTTTCTTTTTACCGATACCTGCAAAAAATAAAATTTCCCGGTTCAACCCCCATCGAAGCAGCAGGATCCGAACCCGTTTGACATTATAAAGAACGAACTGCATGAATGGTTTCCGGGCTTTTTCCGCAGCTTCTGTTTTTTACCTCAAAACCCCAAAACGTACACCAAAATATCTAATCATATATCCCTGTAAAAAGCAAGTCACCCGGACAGAGCGGCTTTCCCCTGATATTCAGGATTTACCCCCCCAGGATATGGATCACTGCCGCCGCGCCATCTTCTGCCGCTATATCCCGGCAAGCCTCATGGTAATCGGCCTCCTTCTTCATTGCCGCGGCCCTGGTACCGTATTTCATTTTGCCTGTTTCTGTTTCATTTCCTGTATTTTTTCAGGTTAAACCCCTCTCTTTCTGCCATTTTTACGAGTTCTTCTTTATCCGCCTTTTGGGCATCGCACATATCGCAGTAACCAAGGGCTCCGGTTATCGTTACCGCCTGTGCTCCATATTCGTCCATCAGATCCGAACGTAATCTTTCGTAGTCGATCTCATCGTTCTTTTTTGAAAAAAAGCTCATGGGCCCACCTCCTGCAATGATTATACTATACCATGGCGCAATGATCTGACAACAACTGATCCGGTTTCGATGCATTCATTGAAAAAGTTGCAGAAACCGCACGGTTATTCGTCTGCAACTATTGTGTTTTTTCCGTTTTAATGTGAAAATTGATGTAATAAATCTTTTTGTCATTCGTTATCTTTTTTTTATTTTGAAACCGCCTGTCAAAAGACCGTAAGAAATAAAAAAACGGACCATAGCTAAGGAGATTTTACGTCATGTCGGATGCAGAAAAAAAGACTATTCTGGTTGTCGACGACTCAGCAATTGACCGAATGCTGCTGTGCAATATTTTCTCGGGACATTTCCAACTGCTGGAAGCTGCCGACGGAAAAGAGGCTCTCCGTCTCCTTCTGGAAACACCCGGTATTGACTTGGTAATTACCGACCTACAGATGCCGGTAATGGACGGTTATGCTCTTTTGGGTGCAATGGCGGGTGATGAAAAACTGCGGAACATTCCCGTTATCGCAGCTACGGCGAACATCGACCAGGCTGCCCAGCTGAAAGCCCTTGACGCCGGTGCAATTGACATCATTACAAAACCTTATTTTGCAGAACTTATACTCAAACGTGTCGGGAGTCTCACCGGTATGCTCTTACACGGAAAAAATGCAGACACCCTGGACCACGGGGAACTGCAGAAAAAAATTCTATGGCAGCAGGAACATGACACGCTTACAGGTCTGTATAACAAAAGCGGCTTTTATCTGAATGCCCGTGTCTGTCTGGATGAACATCCGGATACGCATTATCTGCTTATGCGCGGAGATATCGATCGTTTCAAGGCGTTTAACGATGCCTTCGGTCTGCCTGCCGGAGATAAACTGCTTATCGCGATCGGAAATAAACTGCATGAGAATCAGCAAAAAGATAACGTATTTGCAAGACTGGAGGCAGACCATTTCGTTGCCCTCATTCCGAAGACCAGTTTTGAATCGGAGCAGTATGCCACCCGCACCGCCAACTGGCTGTATGCTTACCCGACTTCCTTTCATCTTGCCTGCAGCATCGGGATCTATGATATTGACAATCCGGAGCTGGAAGTTGCCTTCATGTGTGACCGCGCCTTGATGGCGCTTCAAACGGTGAAAACCGGATATATGAATAAAGTGGCTTTTTATGACGATGCCCTTCGGCAGCGCATGTTCCGGGAACAGGAACTTACCGGTGAAATGGCCGATGCATTGGAAAAAGACCAGTTCCGGATCTATTTCCAGCCTCAGGTCAACTATGCATCCGGAAAGCTCATCGGTGCGGAGGCACTGGTTCGCTGGTTCCATCCCGGACAGGGCATGATCTTACCCGGCGAGTTTATCCCTCTGTTTGAAAAAAACGGTTTCATTTCCAGGCTGGATGAATATGTCTGGGAAAAAAGCTGTCAGTATATGCGTAAATGGTACGACCAAAAGGGCAAGCTGCTTCCGATATCGGTATCGGTCAACATTTCCCGCGTGGACCTCTATGACGATACCCTCTGCCCCCGTCTGCTTAAGCTGATCGACAAGTATCTTCTCGCTCCCGCCGATCTGCGCCTTGAGATCACCGAGAGCGCCTACATGTCGGATTCTTCAAGATTGATCGAGGTTGTAAAACTGCTTCGTTCCCATGGATTTTCCGTGGAGATGGACGACTTCGGCAGCGGTTACTCTTCCCTCAATATGCTGAAAGACGTACTGGTGGACATGGTGAAACTCGACATGCGCTTTTTAAGCGCCGCCGAGAATGAAAGCAGGAGCGGGAACATCCTGTCTTCTGTCATCCGCATGGCACATGGTATTAAGATGTCGGTCATTGCGGAAGGCGTGGAAACCAGGGAACAGGCGGAATACCTCAAGAGCCTCGGCTGCCTGTTTATGCAGGGGTATTACTTTGCCCGTCCTATGCCGGCGGAGGAATTTGAAAAGCTTTTGAACAATTATAAAATTGATCTTCGGAGTGAAAAGCGTTTTTATACCGAAGTGGACGGTTCGGCGGATTTCCTTTCTGCAAGGACACAGTCGACACTTCTCTTTAACAGCTTTGTAGGCGGTGCAGCTATCCTCGAATATGCAAACGGCGTTGTCACCGCCCTGCGTCTTAACGACAGCTTCTTTAAAATGCTCAACATCACCCCGGAAGAATATAATCCCTGGCGTGACCGTATTTTGGACAATATTTCTCCCGATACACGGCAGGCCTTTATTGACATGCTGGAAAATGCGGAAAGAACCGGTGATGAAACGAGCTGTGAGGCCCATAATGTCCTGTTAACAGCGGCCGGTGAACCGATATGGCTTTTTAACCGTGCCCGTTTCCTGGCACGTAAGGCAGAAGCAAGGATCTTCTACGTTTCGGTTGAAAATATCAGCGAGCAAAAACGCCTTTCCCGGCAGCTTGAGGCACAGAACAGCAGCCTGCAGATGCTGTACAGTTCCATGCCCTGCGGCATCATCCAGTACAGTCATACAGACGGCAAAAGGAAAATCGTTCGCTATAACGATGCCGCATGGAAATTACTCGGATACACGGATACCCGGCAATTTGAAGCCGTCACACAGCAGCAGATCGGCACGAACAATATCCATCCGGATGATGTGCTGAAAATACGGGAATGTATTGAACGGGTGGACAGAACCGGGGAGCCGGAGGAACTGGATCATCGTTTGCTCTGCGTAAACGGCGCCCTGCGCTGGGTCCATACAAGAATCCAGAATATCACATACCCGGACGGCAACCGGATTCAGCAGGCCACCTTCATGGACGTCACGCCGCTCAAGCAGGCAGAAGAACAATATGCACAGGAATCTCTTCGGATGCAGACTATCCTCAATGCCATTCCGGGCGGCATATCCGTATTCAAGGCAGAGGGAAAAAAGGTTCTGCGTGTCTATCTCAGCGATAAAGCCTATGATATTCTCGGAAACTCCAAAACAGATGCGCCTGCCATTGATTTTTCCGAGACCTTTGAGCGCGTACATCCCGATGACCGGAAAAAACTCCGCACGGAAATAAACGGCGCCCGGAATGAAAAACGCATTTTCAACATCGACATGCGTATTTTACCGAAGGACGGCGGCCTTCGCTGGGTCAACCTGACTGCCGCGCCTGCAATGATGGAGGATGGTCTCTATTATTTTGGCGTCTATTCGGACATCTCCGCACGAAAAACCGGAGAGGAGACAGAAAAACTCTCCCGCCTTGCAAAGAATGCACTTACTGAACGCGGTGCGGGCGGCGTGCTTTACAGTGCATGGCAGGAGCTTTTCGAACACACAAAAGATTTGTTGTTCATCAAGGATATCAATCTGATGTATCTGGGCGCCTCAAAGACCTTCTCGGATATGGTCGGCGTATCCGATCCCCGGCAGATCATCGGCAAGACCGATTTTGACCTGTTTACCGACAGAGAACTGGCACAGCGCTATACACAGGATGATTTACGGCTGCTGCAGAACGGGACTCCCCTCGAGAATTATATCGAGCCCATTCCCGCCAGAGACAAAAATCCGCGTTACTCTTCCACCTCTAAATATGCCATTCACAATGCGGACGGTGAGATCATCGGGCTTTACGGAGTCGGGCACGAAACCTCGGAACTGAAAATTGCGGAGGGTTTCCGGGCCGTACTGGAACAGACCGGCCGGATGTTCTGTCACTATACCGTAAAGGACAGAGTGGTTCATCTTGCAGGCACGGAATGGGCAGATGCTCGTTTATCCCTTTCCCCGGGGCCGGAGGCGTTGGTGGAGGACGGTTCGATTTCGCCGGAAAGTGCCAAATCCTGGATCGGCATTTTTGATGCCGTTGACCGGGGGAAAAAATCCGGCAGCGCCGACATCCGTTTCAAAAACAAGGAGGGAAAATACCGCTGGTACAACGTGCGTTTTACAGGTATTGCCGATGAAAACGGGGAACCCGTCTCCGCCATCGTGTCTTATGAAGATATCACGGACAGGCGGGAAAGCGGGAAAAATCGTGCCATGGAATGGCAGGGTATTTTCCGTGCACTGTCTGAAATCTACCCCATGTCTATCTCCTGCAATTTGACACAGAACAGCTATCACACGCTGGAATCCGAGTATTTCATCCACCATACCGCTTCCCCCGAGGGGATCTTTGATGATCTCATAAACGATGCCCTGTCCACAATTCCCGATGAATATAAGGCAGGGTTTCAAACAACCTTTTCCCGCCATAATCTTGCTTCCGCTTTTGAAGACGGAAAGAACATGGTGCGTCTGGAGTACCGGCAGTTCGGTGATGACGGAATCCTTCACTGGATGGAAAGCTCCGCACTGCGGGTAGATGACCCGGACGGCAGGGATTTGATTGAAATCGCCTTTGTCCGCTGCATTGACGAACAGAAATCCAATGAAGAAAAGCTGAAGGTCGCGCTGGAATATAGCTCGGGTGAACTGGAGAAACGCCTGCGCTACGGCGCTCTGGTTGACCGTTATGCCCCGAGTATGGTAATGGTTTACCACACAAACCGGTCTGAAAAAACATATGTCATCGGCAATCTCCTGCGTAACTTCGGTTACTCCGACACCGAGATCACGAATCTTGCAAACGCTGAAAATATCTGGCCGATCATTTTCCATGAGGATCAGTCTCATGTAGAAAAAAAGGCAAAAGCCATCATATCTGAAAATTTGAACAGCTATGAACTGGAATACCGCATTCTCAGGAAAGACGGCACGCTTGCCTGGATCACCGCCCACGGTACAAAATTCACAGACTCGCTCGGTGACGGATATATCTGTATCTATGTAGATGACACCGGGCTCCACGCACTTATGGATCAGCTTCGCACCAGCAGTGAAAGCTATCGTATTGTGGTGGAAAGCAGCAACCGTCTGGTTTTCCGGTATTCCGTTTCGGACGGAACCGCGGAAGTTCCCGTAAGGGCGCGTGAACTGTTTGCTCTGCCGGAAGTTTTGCACGATTTGCCGGAAAGTCTGATCCGATGCGGGTTTATCCGCGAAGTGAGCGCGGAGGAATACCGCGCCTTTTGTCAGGACCTCAGGGCCGGAATTCCCTGCCGCAAAGAATGGAGCCTGTGCTGCAAAACAGCTGACGGTCATGAAGTCTGGATAAGGCTGCAATATGCCCTGATTGCCAACGAGAGCGGAGAAACCGCTCAGGCAATCGTTTATGCCGATGATATGACAGCGAGTAAAAAGCGGGAAGATCACCTTGTCAGGCGGGCGGAACAGGATGGTTTAACCGGGCTGTATGACAGAACCACCGCTGAAAAGCGCATCCGTGAGGAACTTCAGAGTACGGATCATCTCTGTGCTCTGCTATCCATTGATATGGATAATTTTAAGGAAATAAATGATCTGTACGGGCATGCCCAGGGAGACCATGCACTCAGTTCCATTGCAAAAGAGCTCACGCTGCATTTTAGGAGCACCGACATCATCGGACGGTTCGGCGGAGATGAATTTACGGTATTCCTGCCCGGCTTCGGGGATGAAAAAATGCTGGATCATTCTCTTTCCCTTCTGCTTAGACGGCTTTCCGCCATCACGGTGGGAGAAAACAACGAACGGTCCACTCACTGCAGCATCGGGGCTGCGATCGGCTCAAAAGAGGATGGTTTTGATGTTCTGTACCACCGCGCGGACATTGCGCTTTACCATGTCAAACGTCACAATAGAAATGACTATGCGTTTTATGAAGAAAATATGGAAAAGGAAAATTACATCTTTAAGTCTCATGCATCGCTTTCGTTAAGAAACACCACCGTATGGGACAATGCGGAGCTTCGGGGTCTGGCCGGTGCCGTGGCAGCCTTCTATCCGCTGGTCATCTCTGCGAACATCAGCAAAAACAGCCTGTACCTGATGGAATCCTCCCGCTTCATAAACTCCACGCTGCCGGAGTTCGGGACAACGGATGATTTTATCAAAGCCGCGGAAAAGATTATCCATCCGGACGACCGTGAGCGTTTTGTCAGCAGAATCAAACGATCTCACCTGCTTTCACTTTATGAGAGCGGAAACAGCAGTCTGTATTTTCGCTGCAGGGAAATAGACAACGACGGAATTTACCATTGGACAACAAACATCATTGTGTTGTATAAAAATATGGAGGGAGATATCTGCGGTTTCGCATTTACAAGACCCACTTCGGAAGAAGCAAAGGAACAACAGCCTGACCGGCTGTAAAATAGAACTTAAAAAAAAGGAGAATATCGCTGATGAAGAAATTGGTTTCTCTTTTCCTGACGCTTATGATGGCGCTGTCACTGACCGCTGCGCCTGCACAAGCCGCCGTTCCGGAAAAAACCGTATGGAATTTAAGTGCCATCTATCCGAACAAAGCAGCGTTCGAGTCAGAATTTACGCAGGCAGAAAAACAGATCTCGACCCTTGCTGCCCTGCGCGGCAAGCTTAGCACCATAGACCGTGTTGTGGATTACTACAAAGGTCATAACGAACTGTACCGTCTGATCGGACGGCTCGATTCCTATGCAAATCTTCAGGTCTATATGGATTTATCCAACAGCACTGCCAAGGAACTTTCCGGCCGGGTGGTTAATTTGTCCGCCGAAGCTTCCGCCCGGCTGTCCTACGCCCTGCCGGAACTTTTTGCAAACAGTGCGGTTTTTTTGGATGAAGCTGCAAAGGATGCCGGCATGGCACCCTATCTCAATGAGTTTACCCGCGACCGTATCAACAGTGCCCACACACTGCCCGAAGCAGAAGAACAGCTTCTCCAGCCTGTCTATCTGCTGCAAAACGGAGCCGCAAATCTGTTCTCTTCTCTCGTCAACAGCGATATGCCCTTCCCGAATATCACATTTCCTGACGGAACCGAAAAAAAGGCGGACGAAATCAACTACAACCTTGTAATGACCGGAGAATATACGCAGGAATTCCGAAAGGAATACAGCAATGACATGTTGGGTGCCTACGGTCAGTACCGCAATACACTGGCTCAAAATCTGCAAAATCAATACACGGCCATAACGAAGATTGCCGCTGCCCATCGATATAACTCCGCGCTTGATGCGGAATTGTCCTCAGGAGATACGCCCGCATCGGTCTACAATAGTGTTTTCGATGCGGCAAAGCAGGCAATGCCTGTGCAGACACGCTATTATGCACTGCTCAAAAAATCGTTTAACCTTGGAACAATATATAATTCCGACATGAATATGTCTCTCTGTAAGGCCTCTGATATAACTTATCCGTACACAGACGCACAAACACTGGTAAAGGCGGCACTTGCCCCGCTGGGTGAAGATTATGCCGCAAAACTTGACACACTCATGAACAGTGCCATGGATGTCTATCCCGCCAAAAACAAGTTATCCGGCTGCTTTACCATGCAGGTGCCCGGGACACACCCATACATCCTGCTCAACTATAACAATGATTTTGACAGCGCCTCCAATATGGCACATGAGCTGGGCCATGGGGTACACATGCTCTACTCCCAAACCCAGGAGAGTACCTACAACCAAGGCGTCACCAGCCTTACCAGTGAAGTGACCAGTACGTTAAACCAACTCCTGTTTTCCGACTATATGATGAAAAACGCAAAAACCGAAGAGGAACGGCAGTATTATGCTGCAAGGGAACTATCTTTCATGAAGGCCAGTTTTTTCACCCAGGTCTTTTTTGCCCGTTTCCAGGAGTCAGCAGTTCAGGAAGTAGAAAACGGCAAAACGTTAACCACCGACAAACTGGACAAACTGTGGATGGATGCCGCCCGCGAGTACCTGCTCCCGGGAAAGTCCATCGTGATCAACGATTCTTTTGCCAACGGCTGGGCGCGGATTCCGCATTTTTATCAGGGCTTCTATGTTTATCAGTACGCCGTAGGAATTGCCGCCGCCTGCAATATCGCCGACCGTATCGAGTCGGGTGAACAGGGTGCCGTAGAAGACTACCTCACCTTTTTGAAAGCAGGGAACAGCGGAAACGCCGTGGAGCTGCTGAAACTCACCGGGATCGATATTTCCAATGGCAGCTACATACAGGCGTTTACCGCACGTTTTGAACGTCTGCTTTCCGAATTTGATACTGCAAATTAACGAATGGGGTAAAGCGGGTGAGGGAAAGATGCTGCGACAAGAATTTACAGCCTTTGCTGTCGATGATAAAAATACAAAAAAAGTTTAGAAAGCAGGTAAGTTCATGTCATTTGGCGATATCTTTTATAAAACTCTGGTTGCGGGCGGCTCCTATCTGACCGTTTGCAAAGGGCTTTGGGTAACGGTGGAGATTTCTCTGCTGTCCATTCTCCTGGGCACGGTGATCGGGGCACTGATCTGTGCCGCACGGATGCAGAAAAATACTTTGGTGCAGGGCATCGCCAAAATATATATTGCGGTGCTGCGGGGCAGCCCGGTGCTGCTATTGCTCATGCTGATGTATTACGTGGTCTTCGCAAGCAGCAGCCTGCCTGCGCCTCTCATCGCGGTATCGGCCTTTTCACTCAATGTCTCTGCCCATGCAGCGGAATGTTTTCGAGCGGCTCTTTCGGCTGCGGATCCCATGCAGACTGAAGCAGCGCGGACTCTCGGGTTTTCCAGGTGGCAGGCATTTCGCCTCATCTCCCTTCCTCAGGCAGCAAAAATTGCAAAGCCTACCTATCAGTCCACGCTGGTGAACCTCATCCAGTGGACAAGCGTGGTGGGTTATGTGACCATCACTGACTTAACCCGCGTCATCAACAACATCGGCAGCCGAACCATGCAGCCGCTGTTTATGATCGTAGTGGGGATGCTGCTGTATCTGGCACTTGCCTACCTGTGCTATGGCGTGTTTGCGCTGACGGATAGAATTTCACATAAAAGAGCCGAAAGGAGGCGGAAGGGATGCGTATCATTCAGGTAGATCATCTTTCCAAGTCCTTTGACTCATTGGAGGTACTGCGGGATGTTTCCCTCACGGTGGAGGAGGGTGAGCGTATTGTTATCATCGGCGGTTCCGGCTGCGGAAAAAGTGTTTTCCTGCGCTCACTGGATCTGCTGGAAACTCCGGATGCCGGACATATTTTTATCGGAGAGGATGAAATTACGGCAAAGGGCGCGGACGTGAACCGCATCCGGCAAAAAATGGGCATGGTTTATCAGGGCTTTCATCTCTTTGAGCATATGGATGTGCTGGATAACCTGACCCTTGCTCCCACACGCCTTAAGGGGCTTTCCAAAGCAGAAGCCGAACAGCGGGCTGTAGAACTTTTGAAAATGGTAGGGCTGGAAAACCGTAAATACGAAATGCCCGGCGTACTCTCCGGCGGACAGAAACAGCGGATTGCCATTGCCCGGTGTCTGGCAATGGATCCGCAGATCATGCTGTTTGACGAGCCGACTTCGGCCCTTGACCCCACCATGGTGGGCGAGGTACTTGCCACCATGCGGATGTTGGCCAAGCGCGGAATGACCATGCTGATTGTCACCCACGAAATGTCCTTTGCCCGGGAGGTGGGGTCCCGTATCCTGTATCTGGACGAACATGGTATTTATGAACAGGGCACACCGGCGGAAATTTTTGATTGTCCGAAAAAACCCAAAACCATAGCTTTTATTCAAAAGCTGAAATATTTCTCCCAGCATATTGACCGTCGGGATTTCGACCTGATGCACCTGCAGGGAGGGATCCGGAGTTTTGCGGAAAAATACGGTGTGAAAGAAAAATATGTAAATCGTTTGCAGCTGTGCACGGAGGAACTGATTTATGAAATGCTTTCCGGCACGGAGCATGGACAGACAGTATCTCTCGATGTCAATATCAGCTACAGCGAAGCAGACAAATCCATCCTGCTGAAACTCACCTGTGCGGGTGCGGAATATAATCCTTTTTCCGCCCCGGAGGACAGCGAAGTCCATTTGGGTGTCACCATTCTCCGTCAGGTAGCCAAAGAATGTTCCTGCAGCTATCATGACGGAACAAACCAGATCATCATCAAACTGTAGAATTGCAAAGGATAACAAATGTGGGAAATATACCGCAAAATAAAAGCACCTCAAACTTGCAGGTGCTTTTATCTTTTTATTCCGGCTTTTGATCCGTTGTCATGCTTTCGATGCAGGTGCCGAGCGGCATCTGGCCGATATCCGTGTAATTCCACTTCTTTTCTTCTTCGTTCCAGGTCCAGCCGCTCTGTCCCGGGACCGTCTCGTTGAAATAGTACCAGCGGCCGTCTATCTCGTTCCACCCGGTCGCCATCTTTCCGGTTGACGGATCCAGATAATATTTGTGTCCGTCCTGCGGATCCGTGATCCATCCCGTCTGCATGGCTCCTTTGTAACTTCCTCCGCCGGAACCGGTTCCCGCTCCCGTTGTGCCGGAGCTCTCTTTCAGGTAGTACCAGTTCCCGGTATTGTCCTTATACCAGCCCGAGACCATGCTGCTGTCCGATCCGAAATAATACCAGCTTGTTTCTCCGCTGAAACTCAGCTGCTGCCATTCGTTCTGTGCATACTTCCCGTCCGCTTTCCGATATGTCCAGTTGTTCCCGTTCTGGTTCCACTGCGGGGTGTAGCTTTCTCCGGAACCTCCGGAAGAATTCCCGCTTGTTCTTGCCGTAGAGACAAAGGTCCCGGTTACCGTTCCTGAGGCATCTACCGTTATCTTTTTACTGCCATCCGTACAGGCATACTTTTTGTGAGCTTCATCTATTATGAAGCCTATTTCCGTAGATGACGGAAGATAAACATACAGCTTTCCAGCGTCATCGGTAAGCATATCCTTTGTTCCATAAGAAAGTGCCGTATCGTCACCATTCCGAAGCGATAGTATCCCTTCGCCTTGAACCAGCTTTCTGGAACTGTCCCGAACTGTCAACGTGGCAAGGTAAACCGGTTTTGCATTGCTGTCCGTCGCATTCCGCGGTATTCCTGATATTTCGGAAGCATCCACGGAACCGCCGCTGATCGTGATATTGCTTCCCGAGCCGCCATATCCGTCGCCTATCCCTGCTGCTCCTCCGTATGCCACCACAGTTCCCTCGCTGATCGTGATATTGCTTCCCGAGCCTCCATATCCGCCGCCTATCCCTGCTGCTGCTGCTCCATTAGCAGTTCCGCCGAGTGCCAACACATATCCGCCGCTGATCGTGATATTGCTTCCCGAGCCGTCATATCCGCCGCCTAACCCTGCTGCTCCGCCGCATGCCGACACGGCACCGCCGCTGATCGTGATATTGCTTCCGGATCCGCCATTTCCGCCGCCTATCCCCGCTGCCTTGCTTCCGCCGGTTGCCAACAGGAGGCCGCTCCCTGCAATGGTCAGGTTTCCTATCCCCACGCTATCTCCGTTTTTCTGTAAACCGGCGCCATCCGTAGATGTAGAGGTGAGCATATTGTATTCTGCAAGCGTAATATTTACATTCCCCGTGGAATTGTCTGCAATCTTAAAAGGGGAATCCCAGCTGCATTCCATATACAGGTCTTTAATAGTCACATCGGCACTGACACCAGCGGCTATCTCTATTCTTGCAGTCGTGATCGGACTGCCGCTCGTTCCTCCCGAGATCGTGAGAGGCGTGGATGATTGGATATGCAGAACCTTATAGGTGGTGCCGCCTACTGTCTCATCAGTATAATTATAATCGGTTCCTTCCACTCCGCCTGTAACGGTAAATGGATCTGAACTTTCAGGTGTATTCTGCATGATCGTATATGCCGAAAATGTTTCCGCTTCAAATGCGATCGCCGCTTTCCCGTCTGTTTTGTTCTTCGTTACTTCCGCATCCATCTTCTCGGCTTGTCCTTCATCCGGACTGTGCCATACTTCCAGACCTGTTCCGCTCACTTCTTCAAAGCGCACGCTTACCTTCCCCTTGGAAGTATCCGGCTCGATCTCGTTCCCGTCCGTATCCAGGATGGAGATATCAAAGGTCACGCTGTCGCTTATTTCCGGCGCAGCTTCCCCTTCTTTCTTCTTTGTTTCGCTGATCCCTTCCCGGATATCCGAAAGCTTCCCTGCTTCCGTGATCTTCTCCGCGGAAAGAACCGCACCTTTCGGGAACACGCCTTCCGGCGCATCCACGAGGATCCTGATTCCGTCCACGGTCTCTTCCGCGTGAAATGCGGAATCGTTCTTTATCTCCGCATCCGAAAGGGAAGCATCGCTGTCCGTGGCTTCCGTGTCATCGATGACTGTACCGTCCGAAAAACTTCCGTCCTCCGCATCGACAGACAGGGCATCCGAACCTGTGGCTGTCTTCCTGCTATTTGTCTGTGCATAGGTCATTCCGAACCCGTTCACAGAAAAAGTCATGGTGAATGCCAGTATCCAGGCCATCACCTTCCCGAATTTTGATCTTCTCATCTTGTCATTCATTTTTTCCCTCCCTTTTCCCGTTTCTGTTGAAGTCCAAGTCGAGGTGACAGGATTCGAACCTGCGGCGTCCTGGTCCCAAACCAGGTGCCCTACCAACTGGGCCACACCTCGGAAATACTTTTTTGCACATACATCCTGCAAAAGTACAACAGAAAAGATTATACCTGAATATCCCGGTAAATTCAATCCCAACTCCGGGATTTGCTTTTGTACCGGAATTTCCTCTTGCACCGGAATTTCCTTTTGCAATCAGGCTGTCCGTTCCCTCAGTCTTCCAGATAATTCAGCGTATAATGCGCTCTCCCGTCTTTATCCAGTTCCATGATAATATAGGAAGGTTCCCGGTTTTCCTGCCGCGGATAGGAAAGGCTCCCCGGATTCAGAAGGGTCACTCCATGATCGTTTTCCAGATACGGCCTGTGCGTATGTCCGAACATGGCAACGGCAAAGCCGCGGGCAATTGCCTCCTGTCTTAAAAATTCCACCCCGAGGGAAATGCTGTAGAGATGGCCATGCACCAGAAGGACCCGGTACGGACCGATCATGATTTCCTTTTCCGTATCCAGATCCGAAAAGAAATCATTGTTTCCTTTGATGATCTCCAATTTTGTATTTTCGCCGATCAGCGAACGGATCGCATCCTCGCTTTCCTCCGCATCACCCAGATGGATCAGCATATCAATGGGAGAAGTACGTTCTATCACGACTTTTAAATTTCTATCGTCTCTGTGTGTATCGCTGACGACCAGGATTTTCATACAAGCCCCTTCAATTTTTCCCGCATCAGCCGTAATGCCTTCCCTCTGTGGCTGATGGTATTTTTTTCGTCCGCCGATAATTCCGCAGCGGTTTTATCATATTCCGGCAGATAAAAAAACGGGTCATAACCGAAGCCGTTTTCCCCGGCCGGTTTCCGGGCGATCTCCCCCTCAAGCGCTGCCTGTGTGCAGAGTTTTTTTCCATCCGGCAGGATACAGGCGATCGCGGAAACAAATCTTGCACTTCGTTCTTTCCCTTTTGCATCCTTCATCCGTTCCAGGATGATCTTCATTTTCTCCGGGTAAGATGTATCCTTTCCCAGATAACGGGAAGAATAAATCCCGGGTTCTCCGTTTAAAAAGTCTATCACCAGTCCGGAATCATCCGCAAGCACAATTTCTTCCCCGCAGATCTTATGAACCGCTTCGGCCTTGAGGAAAGCATTTTCCTCAAAAGTGTTTCCGGTTTCGGCAACATCTTCCCTGATTCCCGCCTCTTCCATGGAAAGAATTTCGAATCCCATGCCGGCAAGGATCTGCCGGATTTCCCGCATCTTCCCCTGATTTGCTGTTGCGAACACGATCCTCATTTTTTCATCTCTTCATCTTTTTTTCGTATAGGCTTTGAGGCACAGATTGCAGAGATAATCTTTTTCCGCGCTGTACCATCTGCTGCCGAGGCAGCTCAGATATCCTTCTCCGTCACGGAGATCCACTTTATATTCCAGATGATTCCCCGCATATTCAATGGCGATCGGGCGGACGGAATGACCGGAAGTAATTTCTGCAAGGATGGCAAAGCGCTCATCCGAACTGACTGCAACCGGTTCCGGAAAGGAAACCGTGTAAAATCCCTTCTCGGAAAATGTCGCCTGTGCAGCAGGTTTTTTATGCCAGAACCAGGGAGATGTGTTTTTTACATTGCTTACCGTATAGATTTTTACGCTTGTGTCCGGCTCTGTCGCATAAAATCCGGCGGCACAAATATATTCGTCGGAAGCTGCCGTATAAACATTTGCAAATCGCATGAAGGGTCTTCCGAATCCGAACGACGCGGTTTCTCCCCGGAGATCGCTCTGATAGATTTCATCATAATTATCCGCGTTCTCCACCCCGGTGTAAACCTCGGACTGCTTCCCTATGTAGGCATCCTCATAGGATACATGAAAAACACCATTATCGCCGAATTGGTTTCCCCAGCTGGAAAGAACCAGAAATGCACCGTCCTGTCCTGCAAAATCATGGAAATTCGATTTGCTGTACCCATCATCCCATCCGATGATCAGCGCATCGTGGTTATCCTCTTCGGTTCCGCTGTAACAGAAGGCCGCCTTTTCCCGGTTATAATACTGCGAGTCCTCATCGTTATCGGAAGGAATGCAGAGAGAAGTAACAACACCCCCGTACTTCATCACAGCCTGTTTTATTTTATTATAATCCTTTTCCGGCAAATACTGTATTTCCTGAACATGTTTTTCTGCCGAAAGATCATCCGGAGAATATCCGTCTCCGTAGGGGTCTTCCTCTTCCGTTACGGGTCCCTTCCAGCTTAGGAGATACGCATCCGCCGTATTCAGGCTTCCTGCGTCATACTGGGAGATCACGCCCGGAGAATGGGATGACATATGATCCGGAGAAAAAATCCATTTTTCAGCCGGGAGAAGTGTGCTCTCTATTGCCGATAACCGGGAAAAAGCCCAGCAGGTTCCGAGATCCCCCTGACTTCTTGCCTCCGGTGCTTTTCCGTAGTCTCTTAAATCATACGATGCAGGCAGAGACAGGCTGTCCCCGCTGTCTTCTTCTGCCTTTTTCCTGCCTTCTGCTTCTTTCGTTTCTTTGGAATTACCGGTCAGCGTGTGAAAATATCCGATCACAGCTCCGATCGGATCCGGCAGTGTCAGATTAAGGGGAGAAGCATCCGAAAGAAGAAAAAGAATGACCGCTGCCAGGATCAGCAGCTTCAAAAAGCCGCGGCCGTTACGTTTTTTACCGCTCCGGCTCATTTATTTTCCGTATACCGTCTTCTGGGCGGTTTGTTCCCGGAAAATTCATAGAAATAGGTTTTTATCATGCCATTGTATATTTTTCGGTTTCTGTCTGCTTTTCTGCCTATCATTTTTTCAGCATCCGGAAGCGCCGTGATCACATAAAGAGACCAGTCATCCAGCATACGGAAACGTTCCCCGAGCGTCCGGTAAAGTTCTTCCACCCCGTCTGCGGAGGATAACCTTTCCCCATAAGGCGGATTGGTGATGAGGAAGCCGTATTTTTTCGGATGGGACAGCTGCGATACCGGCCGTTCCTGAAAATGGATCATTTTTTCCACACCGGCCTGCTCCGCGTTGATGCGGGATGCCTTTATGATCTCCGGGTCAATGTCATATCCCTGAATATCGGTCTCAATATCGGTGTTTACAAGATCGTTTGCCTCATCGAAGACATCGTACCAGATCTTCTTCGGAATGAGGTTATCCCATTCCTGGGAAAGGAATTCGCGGTTCATGCCCGGCGCCATATTGGCTGCCATCATGGCTGCTTCAATGGGAAAGGTGCCGCTGCCGCAGAACGGATCCACAAGAATGCGGTCTTTATGCCACGGGGTAAGAAGGATAAGGGCAGCCGCAAGCGTTTCCGTGATCGGTGCCTTTGCCGTTTCTGTCCGGTAGCCGCGTTTGTGCAGGGAATCTCCGCTGGTGTCTATGGACACATTCACCATGTCATCGTGCAGAAAAACCCTGAGCGGGTACGATGCGCCTGTTTCCTCAAAATGCGTGATCCCGTAAACTTCTCCGAGACGATTCACCATTGCTTTTTTCATGATGGACTGGATATCCGATGGAGAATGCAGCTTGGAATCTATGGGTGTTGCCTTGGTGACCCAGAATTTTCCTGTTTTCGGGATATAGTTCTCCCAGGGGATCTGTTTTGTTTTTTCAAACAGCTCGTCAAACGTCTCTGCCTTGAATTCTCCGACTTTTAAGAGTACACGCTCCGCCGTGCGGAGCCACACATTGCTGCGTGCGATCGCTTCCGCATCGCCTGTAAAGGTTACTTTTCCGTTTTCTGTCCGCGTTACCTCGTAGCCGATATCGTTGATCTCCCGTTTCAGTACGGACTCGGTTCCGAAGTGGCAGGGTGCCGTCAGTTCAAATATATTGTTCATAATAGAGATTCTACAATAAATCCCCGGCAGACACAAGTTTGATTATTCTTTTCCTGTTTCTTTAATCATTGAGCACATTCCGGATTGCCATAACAGCTCCGTAATTCCAGACATCTTCCCTTACTCCCTGCCCGGTCCCGGCAGCGTGGATCACCTTTCCGTCTCCGAGATAAAGCGCCACATGGTTAATGGCCGGATCAGACGTGTCTCCGTCATAGCAGATCAGATCTCCCGGTCTCATGTCCGATACGGAAACTTCTTTTCCGACCGTACCCTGATCTTTGGATGAATGCGGAAGGCTGATGTTTGCCTTCTGCTTCATGATGTATAACGTGAAGCCTGAGCAGTCAAATCCGGATTGCGGATTATCTCCTCCGTAAGAATATGCAATGCCGAGCAGTCCCTTTGCTTCTTCAACAAGCGCCTTCCTGGTCTGGCTGATCTTACTCCAGTCCGTTGCCGCCGGTGTAATATTTTTATAGCTTTGTCCCCGGGAAGAAGAATCCAGGCCTCCCGGTCCGTAGGTGCTGACCTCCGGACTTGCGCTTCCGGAAGAATTCGGTGAAACATAACGAACCGATCCGCTGCTTACAATTTCTGCCGCACAGGCAAAAACCGGGAACCCGGATGAAAGGACAGCGATCATGCCGACACAAATTACAGCCCGAAACAAATGCTTCATATTTTTTCCTTCCGCTAAAAAAATCAGATCAAAAAAAGATGGCTGATTATCAGTATAAAAAAAACAGGGGTACTATGTCAACCCCTCGTATCAGACAGCCGCAATAAAATTTCTGACGTTCGTCGGGAATACCTGTCAGATCCGCACCTCCTGCATCTTCCAACAGATAGGTGTACTGCAAGATCAGGCCCTCCTACCGGGGTTTCACTACGATAAAGCACTTATCCCGCGGCTCATCCTCAGGGAAAAAGTCATAGAATGTAAAATTGGACAGGAACCGGTCCGCACTTACAACCCCGCAGCCGTCCTGGTTGTGATCGGAAGTGTCAAAGGGATCAGCAAAAATCAGCACATCGTCGCCCTCAGACTCAGTGCCCATGGTATCGTAACCAATGATCACTTCCCAGTGCCCGCCCCAGTCGTTCCACCCCACCAGCACCGGATAGCCCGCTTTGATCTGCTCCCGGAAAAAGGCAAAGCTGATTTCGTCCAGCTTGTCCTTATAGTCGTAGGTGGTAACAAGGTCAAAGCAGCCCGCGCCGTTAAGCATCTCGATCATCTGGTCAAGGCAGGTGCCGATATGCCGGTCGGAATGATCGGTACGCAAAGCAGCAAGGCTCTCCTCATTCCAGTTCCCCAGTACGCCGTAGTGGTCCAGCACCATCATGACGGATGCCGGGCCGCAGGACCACCAGGAGGTCTGCTGGATGGTTTTGAATTTTGGAAGAATAAAACGCGTATCGGTGGATTGCATGTTGTAGAAATCCGCCGAGTAAAAATAGGGGGAATCCGGGTGGTCACCCTTACGGTCGTATCTATCGGCCCCCTGATCGTTCAGTGAGCGGGTAATGGGTATTTTCATCTCATCGGTAAAGTTGCCCGTGCTTCTTTTTGAGCAAAAGGTCCACATCAGAAGACAACAGACCACACAGAGGAGGGCACCCCCGCATAATGCTGCCCACAGGGGAATTTGTTTCTTTGACAGTTTCATTTTTTTATTGTTCCTTCTTCTGCCGATAACGCGGCGGACAATCGGAATTTTTGATCGGTGTGCTCATAAAAAATGTTTTATCTCTTGAATTTGCAAAGCCCCTTCTGGCGGACATCCGGATTTTCCCGGTCAAACTGGCCGTAGGCACAGTACCAGCACTGACGGATTTGAACCATACTGCCTTCCCGGCGCTTCCAGAAAGAACATCCATCCTGCGTGTCAATGGAGATCGCCTTGAGCCTCTGCTCAATTTCATGGGTTCGGTCTGTTGAAATGCTCATGTAATAAAACCTCCGACTTTTGTAAAACTTTTACAGATGACAGTTTGATAGGATTGCGGGAGCACAAAGTGCGCTGCGCTGCTCTGCTCTGCAGCGACCGCAGCGGAACGAAGAGCAATCCGTGATATTCCTTTTGATGCCCACATCATAACATGCTTTCTCCTGCCTGCGGAGTCTTCCGCATGAAACGTTCTGATTTTTCACAAGCTGTAGTTTGAAATTGAAAAATACCATTTGACGTACAGTCAATGGATGCCCGAAAGTCAAGGTTCAGTTCAGCGGCAGGACCATTTGTGTTGTGAACACGCCGTTCCCCTGGGAAAAATGGAGCATCCCGCCATGCCGCTCAACAATACCCGCAGCACTTTTTGTACCGATACCGCCATCCTCCTTTGTTGTAAGAGGAAGTCCCGCCTCGTCAAAGTCAGTTTGAACCGTTACACTGTTGCTTAGATCCAGCTTCAGTATTCCGTTGTCTGCCCGCGCGGTCAGGGAGAGGAATGCCCCGCCCGGCGCCTTTTCACAGGCCTCACAGGCATTTTCCAAAATGTTTCCGAATAACTCACAGGTTTCCGATGCGGTGAGCGGCAGTACCTCGGGAATATCTGCATCGGCGGAAAAAGTCACACCGTCACCTTCCGCCCGACGGGAATAAATCCGAAGCATCGCGTTGGCAATCGGGTTTTTACAGTATTGTGTCAGTGCTGCATCTGCGATGCTGGCATCGTGCTGACGAAGATACTCCCGTGCACCTTCCACATCCCCCCGCTTTAAATAATCCTCCAGCAGGGCATTGTGGTGATGCAGGTCGTGACGGCTCTGCCGGGAAAGATGGATAAAGGACTCCTGTGCGGCCAGCTCCGTCTGCAAAAGCTCCTGACGGTCATCCACGCGCAGCTTTTCCAACCGTTCCCTGGTGATGATGTTCAGGGCCCGATAGACCGCAGCGTAAGAGGAAACTGCAATAGCAGAAATGAGCAGAAGCGGAACTTTCTGGGCAGTCAGGGTTTCCACAATATTGTCGGCAGTGGCCACAAACCAGGTGTAGGTTGCCCAGATCGACAATGCTACGAAAAAGAATGCGTCCCAGTTCTCCGCCATCCGGCGGTAGGACGGGCGCACCCTGTACCGCAATAGCCAGTACAGAAAAGAAAACAATATCAGCCGGATGACCACGTTGGCATAAGCCGGATAAGGAAGACTCCGTGAACCCACAAAACTGATCACAATGATCATATCGCTGATGTTCTGGATGGTGATGTAGCTGAACAGCCATTGCATGATGCTGTCCTTAAAGAACGGCTTCACGGCAAAACACAGTACCGCAAACAACACCATGTCAATTTTAGCCAGCAGTGTGAGATTGCCGCTGAGATAGCAATAGACAGCGGTACCCAGATCTGCACAGAGAACCCCCAGCATGACCAGACGCGTTACCTTCTTACTGTATCTCGGCTGCAAAAGGGAGAGCATCAACACTACATTCCCGACGGCACTGACAACAGCTCTCAGAAAATCCGGTAAAAGCACGCTCATCCATTACCCTCCTCTGAAAACAGATAGGCAAAGTAATGATCAGAAAACTCATGGAAGGCACCGCGGGCCAGGGGGACTGTACATCCTGTACGCAAATGAAGTTCCTTGGGTCCCACGGTACGGATGGCCTTTTGGTTGACCAGATAGCCCTTACACGGGCTGCTGAACTGCCCGGGGCAGATTTTATCCAGTTCCTCCTGCATCCGGAAAAGCGAGCGGCGCATTTCGGTACAGCTTTCTCTCTCCAGATGCGCTATCTGCTGATGGCCGGAGCTTTCTATGTATAGAATATCTTCCACATTGACCGTACGCAGCACGCCGCCCTCGGTATAAAAGGTAATATGCCTGGGCGCATCGCCCGCAAAGTGCGCCATAACCCTGTCCATGGCCTCGTCAAACTGACTCTGTGTAAACGGCTTCACCAGATAATGCGCGGCTTTCAGTGCAAAGGCGTCTACGGCAAATTCATCGCTGGTAGTCAGGAAAATGATCTCACTTTTTTCTTTTCGTCTGCGTATTTCCTGCGCGACCTGTATGCCGTCAATTCCGGGCATGCACACATCCAGGAGAAGAATGTCAAAACCTCCTGCCTTATCTAAACTCTCCAGAAAAAGCAACGGATTGCCATAGGTGGAAAACACAGGCTGTGCATCAGGATGTGCGGAAAAATACTGCGCAGCGGCGGATTTAATTTGTGCCTGCTGATCCGGCAAATCATCACAGATTGCAATTCGCAGCATCGTACCGTTCCTCCTTCTTCTGACCACTGCTGAGCCTGTTCTTTTTTGATGCGGGTGTCAAAAGCAATATCACGGATTGCTCTTCGTTCCACTACGGTCGCTGCAGAGCAGCGTGCTTTGCGCTCCCGCAATCCTGCCAAACATTCGGATTTCATGGGGCCCCTGGGTTTTCAGAGACTATCCTTTCTATTTTCTTTTCTCCGGTTTTGTTCGATTTTTATTTCTTTGCCATATGAGGACACACCGCATCCGTAAGCTTTGCACCCCATGCATCACAGATAGCCTTGTTGATTTCGGTGTTGTCATACAGACCGGTGAGCCGCTCATTTCCCGGCAAATAGGAATATAGTACCACGTCCTCGCCCGTATGGCCAGTCGTGGTCCAGCCGATATCACAGCGCCTTGAGAGCATCTGCCCAAGCAGAACACGGCTCTGGTCGTCTGCGTTTAACTCGTCCACATCAAGTTTTATGGTTTTTGCCGTTGTCAGTTCCTCTGCCGTGGGGTCGTTGATCCCCATCAGTCCCAGCACCTCCTTGGCATCCCTGCCCTCCGCCAGCAGTTCTATTGCCCCCTGTACGGTAATTTTTGCATCGGTCAGGGGCTGGATGATATTCTTTAACGGATAGGAGGAATAATTAGCATCGGTCAGGCTTGAGCCGATGGAGATCCCGCCCGTGCCATGATCCTCCACCACAAGTACCATGGTATCTGTCCGGCCCTTGGCAAAGTCCATGGCGGATTTCACTGCTTTATCAAAAGCCAAAAACTCCGAAACTATGCCGGCCGTATCATGGTTGTGTGCCCCCCAGTCCACCTTGGAGCCTTCCACCATAAGGAAAAAGCCCTTGTCATTTTGCGAAAGCAGTGAGATCGCCTTGTCCGTCATAGCCGGAAGAGAAGGCTGCTGCGGGGCGATCATCGGCCGGTCTATTTCATATTCCATAGAACCGGACGCGAACAGGCCATACACCTTTGTGCCTTTAAAGGCCGCCAGCTGATCGGCATTGGTCACATACCCGTATCCCATTTTTTGCAGCTCGGCAATCAAATCCCTGCCGTCTGCCCGGTTTTGCATGTATCTTGCCCCTCCGCCCAGCAGCACGTCTGCACCGGAAGTAAGCATCTGCGCAGCGATGGTCTCATAGTCCGAGCGGTCGGTCGTGTGAGCGGCAAATGCGGCGGGGGTAGCGTTCTGGAGGTTCACCGTGACCACCAGGCCCGTACTCTTTCCCAGGGACTTTGCCAATTCCAGCACTGTGGCGCGTGGCTTTCCGTCCACCCCCATACCCACGAATTGGTTCTGCGATTTATAGCCGGTGGAATAGGCAGTGGCACTGGGGGCGCTGTCCGTAATGGCTCCGGGAGAGCCATCGCTCTGCTGCCAGTAGGTACGAATGAGTCCGCTGACATAGTCATCCATACAGAGCCGCGTATTGGTGTCAAATGTTCCTTTGGCCTCATCATAGGCAAGCCGCCAGCGAGACAGGGTGGACACCCCCACCGAGGTTCCGTCGCTGATCAGCAGAATCACATTCCTGATTTTCGGTTTCGCCGTCTTCTGTCCGCAGGCAGCAAGGGAAGCCGCCAGCATCAGCATCAGCAGAAACGCAAGTGCTTTCTTGATTGTTTTCATTATCCTGCCTCCCAAAAGTATTGACACTGATATCATAAAATGATGTGGCCGCCAAAAGTAATATCAATCCAACCATCCTACAGAATTGAGAATGTCTTTCACATCTGCATCCTTATATACAATGGAATCATAAACAGCGTAATAAGGATGGGTGGCATTGACAGTTTTGAATTCATAGTCTTCTCCATAGGTTGCACCGTCGCAGATCCAGAAAACTGCATCCGCACGACCGCTCTGCAGAAGGTTCAGACGGGCATTCGTCTCACATGGCACAATTTTGATATTGACCTGAAGCTGCCTGGCCAGGGCAGCCAGCAGTGCAACATTGAAACCGGCCGGGGAACCGTCAGCCGAAATATAGTCCATGGGCGGATAATCTCCTGTGGTGGCGACCGTGATGGTTTCTGCCCCGTCAAAGACGGGCAGGGGTACCGCTTCCGTACTCATATCGGTGATATAGGTTTGTATCAATTGATCCACTGTTCCATCCTGCTTCAATGCTTCCAGCGCATTGTCCAGCTTTTCGCAAAGAGCGGTATTTTCCTTTTTCACTGCCATACGAAACCGATAGATATAGATGGGGTAAAGAAGCACATGCAGGCTCTTGTCCTGAGCAATGGCGTAACGTGCCGCAGTAATCGGCATATACATATAGTCGATTTTCCCGGTTTTGAGCGCCAGCAGAATATTTTGCACCGTATCATACTCCACTGTTTTCCGCGTAGGCGATACACTGCGAAAACCATAACTCACCTTCATATCCTTATAAACATCCTCAGAAGCAAGTTCCTCGTCTGATTGATTCAGAAGTCCCCGCGTAATATCTTTCGGCGCAGGCGACGATACCGCCTTCTGCCCGCAGGCAGTAAGTGATAACGCCATCCCCAGAACGAGTAAAATTGAAATACTTCTTTTCATATGTTTTTTCTCCCCTTTTTTTCTCCAAGTTGATTTTATAAAATGATGTAGTCGCCAAAAGTAACATCACGGATTGCTTTACAGGTCACCGGTATCCAAACGAAACATGCCGCTCACCGCTTTGACAAGCTGCTCTTTGGACATGGTAGCTTTCAGCTCCCGCAGAAACTGCAGCTGCTTTTCTGCATTTTCTCTGTTTTGTTCCATGCCCAGTTCCCGGGCAATTTCCATCAGATCTTCCGGAGTTTCACTCTGTATTGCCCGCTGAACCAACTTCTGGGAAATGGTCAATTTATCATTGCCTTCATTTTCCCGGGTCTGATCTGTTAAAATGCTCATATAATAAACCTCCCCTCTTTTAAAATTATACAGATGATGTGATCGCCAAAAGTAATATCACGGATTGCTCATTCAGCAGCTTTTTTCTCCGGGTTTATCCTCATTGCGGAAAGCGGCTCGCTGTGGTAGCTTTCGGTAAAGTTCAATCCGGCTGAATCCGGCATAAAATTCGCCGAATGCGTGTACCCCATCCAGAATACCACATCAATTTTTCCAGCGGCCAACGCCGACATACGCGCCGGCATTTCCACAGGTACGGTTTCAAAATTGATGCCCGCCTTTTGAGAGATGGCTTTCAGCAGAGCCACGTTAAAGCCCGCGGCCCGACCGTCTTCTGAAACAAAATCCAGAGGCGCAAGGTCTCCGGTAACCCCTACCTTGTAGGTGAGAGCACCCGGAACGGGTGTGATGATTTCAAATTTTGGGGGTTCCGCCATATCTGTGATGTATGTCCTGACCAGAGCATCCAGTGTGCCGTCCGCCGCAATTTCCCGGATGGAAGAATCCAATATCTGACAAAGCGTGCTGTCTTCTCCTCTGGTTGCCATGCGGTAATCGTCATAAATGGTGTGGGTGGGCGTCACCTCCACAAAGTCATTGTTCTGCTTCAGAATGTATCGCGCGGTGCAGGCGGGAATCATGATTTCTTCAATCCTTCCGGCCTTCAAATCCATCAGCATTGTGCCAAGCGACGGATAGCTGTGCTGGTCTATCGTTGGATCATCCTGCGGAATATTCCACTCTTCTCGCCATCTGGCAAGTGCCTGCAGCTCTGAATCACTTTTTTCCAGCCAGCCCATGCGGATAACGGTTTGTTTATTTTCCTGCGGGACAGCCGCCATTCTTTCACAGCCGGGCAGCAGGAAAACAAGAAGTACCGTCGCCGCAATGCATACAAAAGATATATGGTGTTTCCTATGTTTCATGGCATATTTTTCTTTTTCATTTAACTTTTCAGCTGTCATATTATTTTCTTCGTTCTCCCTCAGTTCTTTTTCTTCCTGTTCTTTTTGTCCTGTTCTTTTTGTCCTGTTCTTTTTGTCCTTTTTCTTTTTGTCCTTTTTCTTTTTGTCCTTTTCCCTCTTGCCGTTTTTCCTCCCGGCCGCTTTCATAAAATGCCGCTTGCCCCCGCAATAGCCGGCAAATTGTCTGACAACATAAGGTGATATTTATAAGATAACACGGCATACGCCATTTGTGTACAATTCCGCATAAAACGTCCTGATTTTTCGTGAAATGTAATTTGCGCATGAAAAACACCCTCATCCCCTCTCTGTTTTTCTTTTACAAATCACCGGTGTCCACACGAAACATGTCTTCTCTTTCAAAAATGGAATGTCTCAGCTTCTGTCGCTTCCATTCGCCGGAAAAGCAAAAAAAACTGCCCCGAAGGGCAGAAAAGTTTTTGTATATTTCAAATATTTTCAATCAATAAAGCTGGCGATGCGGATGGGTGAGCGATAATCCCAGCTGGATACCTTAATTCCGGTCTTTGCGCCGGAAGCATGAACGATCTGACCGTTTCCGATATACATGGCTACATGATTTACATAGCTTCCCTTCCCATAGAACAAAAGGTCACCCGGCTGGATTTCAGCCATGGATATTGTCTTTCCCTCTCCCGCCTGATCTCTGGAAGAACGCCCTACCGAAATTCCTGCCGCATTCCTTAAGACATATCCGGTAAACCCGGAACAGTCGGTACCCGTATTCGGATCTGCTCCGCCATAGACATATCTGTTGCCTACAAATGAAAGCGCATAATCCACAACCGACTGACGCAGTTTCGCTTCCCTGGCTTCGGCTGAGTTTGCTTCTTCTTCCGCTCTTCTGTCCTCTGCTGCCTGTTCCTGTGCTTCTCTGACCCACTCGGAATTGTTTTTTGTCACTTTGGTTGTTGTTCCAGCAAATGCAAAGCCCGCAGTTCCGATTGTCAGAAAAATGCCGAGAACCAGGGATGCAAATAGTCCGGTTGTAATCTTCATTCGAGAAAGCCTCCTGCCTTGTTACAATTGTTTATATTATTATTACGTAATTGTTACTTTTCAAAGTATAATTATTTCGTTTTGGTAAGTCAACCTTTTTTATGGAAAGTTTATATTTACCGTGTTTTTTCCCAAATATATCTGTAAATATTAAAAAAACACCTCTTTTCAGAGGTGCTTATGTAAACTGCTGTTGTTCTTTTTTTCAATACAGTTCCTGCTGTCGTACAGCCGGAGTCAGCGTGAAGATATCCCCCGGATAATCCAGCTGATGACCAGAATGATCAGAATGGGAATCAGAATGGGCGAAAGCAGCCTGAAAATCCCGACTACCACCATGATAACGATCGTTATGAGAAGCAGGGTCACCAGCAGGGGAACCAGCCAGACCCAAGGTCCTCCTCCGTGGCCCTTTTCCGTATTTCCCGAATCGGTCTGAGAACCGCCAAAGAAAGAATCCTCGCCGGTTCCTGTTTCTGTTTCTGTACCCGAATACCCGGATCCGCCGTTTCCGGAGGCGTCCAGAATGGACCTGGCAATCAGATGCGGATCGCCGAGTTCGCCGGTAATATCCTCTTCTGTCCGGCCCTTTTTCTCTTCCTCTTCAATGTACCCTTTGTAATAACTGACATTTTCATAAACAAGGGAAGAGGCGCCGGCACTGTTTAAGGCTTCTTCAAGTCCTTTTAAAAAATCCTGTTTTGTCATGTGTATCCGTTCAGTTCTTTCTTCCGTTTCCTGTAATCGGGAATATACTGCTCCACAACGGCCCAGAATGCGGATGAATGGTTCATCTGCTTTATATGCGCCAGTTCATGTACGATCAGGTAATCCACTATCTTTTCCGGCATGGCGAAAATCTTCCAGCAGAAATTGATATTTTTCTTATTGGAACAGCTTCCCCAACGTGTCCGTGTGTCCTTGATGCGGAGATTTCTGTAATCAACATCCATAATTTCCGCCCAGCGGTCCACCTTTTCCCGGAACATCTCTCCGCCTTTGCCCTTCATCCAAAAACCCATTTCCGTTCTGATGTCTTCCCAGGCCATGGTTTCTTTTTTCTCCCGAAGGTCTTTCATTCGTTCCCGGCTTTTCAGAATCCATTCCTGTTTTTCTTCCACGAATTCCTGCGCTTCGGAAATAGCAGTCCTGTTCGGAATTCGGGCAACCACCGTTCCGTCCAGTCCCACCTCTATTCCCATTGTCCTTCTTTTGGAACGGATGATCCGGTACGGAACGGTTGAATTTTCGGTTCTGTAGATTTCTTTCATTCTGTGACTGAAAATCCTTTCGAACTATATCTCTTGATTTTTTCTTCCAAACATCCGGTCCGATGCTGTCCGATCCGGTCTGATGCTGTCCGATCTGATCCGATGCTGTCCGATCCGGTCCGATGCTGTCCTATCCGGTCCGATGCTGTCCGATCTGATCCGATGCAGTCCTATCCGATCTGATGGATAAAAATACCGCTCATCAGTTTCGGTTCAAACCAGGTGGATTTGGGAGGCATTAAAAGCTTTGCGTCCGCAACAGACAACAATTCCTGCATTCCCGTGGGGAACATGGAAAAAGCGGCTTTGTATCCTTCCCGGTCCACCAGTTTCTCAAGCTCCTTTGTCCCGCGGATCCCTCCGATAAAACTGATCCTCTTATCGGTGCGCGGATCCTCTATCCCCAATAACGGCATCAGGACATGATCCTGAAGAACAGAAACGTCCAGCCCCTTAACGGGATCCTGCGATTTCACGCTGTCCTTCGCCGTCAGTTCGTACCAGGTGTGATCCAGATACATTCCGCATTTTCCTTTTTCTTCTGGAACGACCGCATTCTCTCCGCAGTTTTTTACAGTGTATGCTTTGTTTATTTTATCAATAAATTCCTGTTCGGTCAATCCGTTCAGATCTCTGACTGCTCTGTTGTAGGGAAGGATCTTCAGTTCCGAGTCCGGAAAAAGCACGGACAGAAAATAATTGTATTCTTCCTTTCCGGTATAATCGGGATGTTCCTCCCTTCTTTTCAGGGCAACCTTTACGGCGCTTGCGGCGCGATGATGCCCGTCCGCGATATAGGTCGCCGGAACTTCTTTGAATGCGTTTTCGATCGCAGATGTTGTTTCCGGTTCTGAAACACGCCATATCTTATGCCGGATGCCATCATCGGAAACAAAATCATAGAGCGGCGCATCTTTTTTAATATCATCCGTAAGTCTGTTCAGTTCCCTGCTGGAACGGTATGCCAGAAAAATGGGGCCTGTCTGTGCATTGCAGGTATCCACATGATGAATGCGGTCTTTTTCCTTATCCGCTCTGGTATTTTCATGTTTTTTGATGATGCCGTTCTGATATTCATCCACGGAGGAGCAGGCTGCAATTCCTGTCTGGCTGTGCCCCTTCATGATCGGCGCAAGCTCCCCTCCTTCAACCGTCTGTTCGTATACATAGTAACAGGGAACGGGTTCCCTGAGGAAGGTTCCGTCCGCGATTTCTTTATCCAGAAGTTCTTTTGCCTTTTCATATGCCTCTTCCGAGTACATATCAAAATCATCCGGAAACTGTGTTTCCGGCCGGTCGATATTTAAAAAGGAAAGCGGTTTCCCTTTGACTGCTTCTTTTGCTTCCTTCCGGTCATAGACATCATAGGGAAGCGCTGCAACATCCTTCACTGCCTTTTCATTCGGGCGGATACAGTTAAATGCCTTTACAACTGCCATGGTATTTCCTCCTTATTCTGATGGAAATGATTTTTTTGAATCTTCTGATTTGAAGATGACCGCCCTTTGAAATTCGGACGGTCATCATTTTGAATCCGGGTTACGGTATTGCTCTGCTGATGGCAGGATTGCGCTGCAGGACATCCAGTGGATGTCTGTTCTGCAGCGACCGCAGTGGAACGAAGAACAATCCGTGAGATTACTTTCACATCCGCATCATCTGATCACTCTGACACGAAGCACACCGTCTATCTTCCGGACGGCATCCGCCGAAACACTGCCGGATTCTCCGAGATCAAGGAGCAGATATCCGTACGCCTTTCGTGTTCCGCCTGCTTTATTGTTTATATTCTTTACAGCGGCAATGATCTTTTCTTCCATTCCTTCCGCTGCTTTATAGATGACCGCCAGTCTTCCCGCCGAAGCAGCGTTTTCCAATGTGACAGCCGGATAGATCACGGAATTTTTGATGTTGCCGTTATCGATGTAATCCATGAGTTCCTCTACCGCATTGACCGCGCAGTTGTCTTCCGCTTCCTCCGTGGAAGCACCGAGGTGCGGGATGCAGATGCATCCTTTCATATTCGCGGACTTCGGATTCGGGAAATCGGAAATATATCTCTTCACTTTGCCGGAGGAAAGTGCCTCCGCCATGGCATCATCATCCACCAGAAGGTCTCTTGCAAAGTTCAGGAATACCACCCCGTCCTTCATTTGCCCTATCGCCTCTTTGCCTATCATCCCGTGGTTATTGTCCATAAGCGGAACATGAATGGTGATGTAATCGCTGTTTTTATAAATATCTGCAAGATCGGTGACCATTTTCACTTTCGGTGAAATCTTTTCCGCTGCCGCAGCCGTAAGGAAAGGATCATATCCCACAACATCCATGCCGAGAGCAATTGCCTTGTTGGCAGCTCCGGCACCTACGGCACCGAGTCCTATCACGCCGAGCGTCTTGCCCATGATCTCAAAACCGGCAAAATCCTTTTTGGCTTTTTCAACATCCTTGGCTACCGTCGGAGATTCCTTATCGCCCTGTACCCAGTTTACGCCTCCGATCACATCACGTGCAGCGATCAGCATGCCGCAGATCACCAGTTCCGCAACCGCGTTCGCGTTTGCTCCCGGGGTATTGAAAACGCAGATTCCCCTTTCGGCACAGATATCCAGCGGGATATTGTTCACGCCGGCGCCGGCTCTTGCAATGGCAAGGACGCTGTCCGGAACGGTCATCTCTTTCATGGCTGCGGAGCGGACCAGAACGCCGTTCGCCTCCTCCATGTTTTCCGTGATCTCATAATTCGACTTCAGATTTTTGAGTCCGACTTTGGAAATGGAATTCAGACATATAATCTTATTCATTTATGTGGCTCCTCCTTTGTTTTTCGGGGATCAATGCTTGGCTTCGAATTCCTTCATGAATTCGACCAGTTTCTGTACGCCCTCGATAGGCATTGCATTGTACATGCTGGCTCTCATGCCGCCTACGCTGCGGTGTCCCTTCAGGCTTACAAACCCGGCACCTGTTGCCGTTTTGATAAATTCCGCATCCAGATCCGCATTCCCGGTAACAAACGGCGCATTCATGATGGAACGGTCTTCCTTCCGGACCGTGCCGCGGAACATTCTGCTGGAATCCAGATAATCATAAAGGATCTTTGCTTTCTTTTCGTTATGATCCTTCATGGCTTCCAGACCGCCCTGTTTCTTCAGCCATTTGAAAACCAGTCCGCACATATAAATGCCGTAGCAGGGAGGCGTATTGTAAAGAGACTTTTCATCGACCTCTGTCTTATACTTTACAATGGTCGGTGTGCAGGGAAGAACATCATCGTATACCAGATCGTCACGAATGACCACAATGACCACACCTGCCGGTCCCACATTTTTCTGAGCGCCGCCGTAGAGCAGACCGTATTTCGTAACATCCATGGGTTCCGAAAGGAAGCAGGAAGAAACATCGGACACCAGTGTTTTCCCCTTGGTATTCGGAAGCGTATGGAACTTGGTTCCGTAGATCGTATTGTTTTCGCAGATATAAACATAATCCGCATTGTCATCGATCGGCAGATCGGAACAGTCCGGAATATAACTGAAGATTTTATCTTCACTGGTGGCGATGCAGTTGGCCGTTCCGTACTTCTTTGCTTCCTTGAAGGCCCTTGTGGACCACTGTCCGGTAACAATGTAATCCGCGACCTTGTTCCGCATAAGGTTCATCGGAACTGCCGCAAACTGCAGATGCGCGCCGCCCTGCAGAAAGAGAACGTGATAGTTTTCCGGAACTTTCAGAAGATCACGGAAATCCGCTTCTGCCTCATCAATGATCCCCTGGAATGCTTTGGAGCGGTGGCTCATTTCCATGACGGACATCCCGCTGCCATGATAATCCAGCATTTCGTCCGCTGCCTGCTGCAATACTTCTTCCGGCATGACCGCCGGTCCGGCACTGAAGTTGTATACTCTTCCCATTATTTTTCTCCTTCTTCTGAATATGATATGAAATCTGCCTGCACTTTTTATCCGCAGACCGTTACAGCTTTTATTATAGGATAAAAAAATAGTTTTGTCATCGAAATTTTTGTTAGGTTTTTAAAATTTTCATTTTCGTTCCGGCAAAAAAGGCAGGACTTCGAAAAGTCCTGCCGGGTTTTACTGTTTGTTTTTCAGATTCAGATCCGACTCATCAAAGGTATCCTGAAGAGGTGTTCCCGGAGAGCACATCGGAAATACCTTATCGTCTTCCTCCAGCATGCAGTCGATCAGAACCGGCGCATTCAGTTTCATCGCCTTTTTTAACGTCGGTGCAAAATCCTCTTTCCGTTCCACACGAAATGCCTTTGCACCCATGGCTTCCGCCACCTTGCAGAAATCGACCGCATCGTTCAGGATGGTATTGGAATAGCGTTTCCCGTAATACAGGGTCTGCCACTGTCTCACCATGCCCAGGACGTGATTGTTCATGACCACCTCGATCACGGGGATATCGGCTCTGACAGCCGTGGCGATCTCGTTCATATTCATCCGAAGGCATCCGTCACCGGCTATATTGATGACGACCTTGTCCGGACATCCCGTTTTAGCTCCGAGAGACGCCCCCAGGCCGTATCCCATGGTGCCGAGCCCGCCGGATGTCAGAAATGTGCGCGGCTTCAGGTACTTGTAATACTGCGCTGCCCACATCTGATTCTGTCCTACCTCCGTAACAATGATCGTGTCATCCGGGGTCACTTCATCGATCGTCTCCATAATAAAGGGACCGGTCAGCTTGCTCTTGTCATACTCGAGCGGATACATATCCGTCATGCGTTCGATATGGGCAAACCAGTCTTCGTGACGGATAGGATCCAGTCTGGCATTGATCTTCCGCAGGATTTTCCCGGCATCTCCGATCACGCTGGCCGATGTTTTAATGTTTTTATTGATCTCCGCTTCATCTATATCAATATGCAGGACCTTTGCATTCTTTGCGAATTTTCCGATATTTCCGGTCACACGATCGGAAAAACGCGCACCGACCACGATCAGCAGATCACATTCGCTGATCCCGAAGTTGCTCGTTTTGGTCCCGTGCATCCCGACCATGCCGGTATACAGTTCATCTGTTTCATTCAGCGCCCCCTGCCCCATTAACGTGCAGCAGACCGGTGCCTGAATTTTGTGTGCAAACTGCGTCAGCTCTTCCGAAGCATCCGCAATGATAACGCCTCCTCCCGCCATAATGAACGGCTTTTTGGAAGCCTTGATCATGAGGATGGCCTTTTCAAGTTCTTCCTCCGTATATTGATTTCGAACCGGTTCGGGAGGTTCCGGTTTCCGGGATGTGAATTCGCATTCCGCCGCCGTAACGTCTTTGGTAATATCGATCAGAACAGGTCCCGGTCTTCCGCTTTCCGCGATCTGAAATGCACGGCGGATTACCTGTGCAAGCTTCCGGACATCCTTTACAATAAAATTGTATTTGGTGATAGGCATGGTGATGCCGGTAATATCCACTTCCTGAAAGGAGTCCTTGCCGAGCTGCGGCAGGGTAACATTGCAGGTGATCGCAATGACCGGAATAGAATCCATATAGGCTGTTGCAATTCCCGTCACCAGATTGGTGGCGCCGGGTCCGCTGGTAGCCATACAGACACCGACTTTTCCGGTTGCCCTGGCATACCCGTCTGCCGCATGTGCGGCCCCCTGTTCATGACTTGTCAGGATATGCCTGATCTCGTCACTGTGCTTATAAAGCGCATCATAGATATTCAGAATTGTTCCGCCCGGATAACCGAATACCGTGTCTACACCCTGTTCCTTGAGACACTCGATCACGATTTCCGCACCGGTAAGTTTTCCCATAGATTTTTCTCCTCCTCATTCACAGCAGAACACAGCAAAGAACGGAAAATATTTCAAAAGTCCTATTCTTTTCTTTGCAGCAGCTGATTGACGTCCAGCACCGCACCCCGCGGCGCACTTGTTACCAGTTCACGGTACCGGGCAAGATAGCCGCTTACTTCATTGATCCGAGGCTGCCAGTTCTTCTTCCGGTCCTCAAATTCCTCTTTGCTTACTCTGGCGTTGATGGTGTTGGCATTGATATCAATATCAATGATATCTCCCTCCCGAAGAAGTCCGATAGGTCCGCCTGCAGCCGCTTCCGGCGCCACATGCCCTATGGATGCCCCCCTGCTTGCTCCGGAAAAACGTCCGTCCGTGATCAGTGCCACGGAAGATCCCAGACCCATGCCGGCAATGGCAGAAGTGGGGTTCAGCATTTCCCGCATGCCGGGTCCTCCCTTGGGACCTTCATACCGGATCACGACTACATCGCCCTCGTTGATCTTCCCGCCCGTAATGGCGGCTATGGCATCATCCTCACAGTCAAATATTCTTGCAGGCCCGCTATGTTTTAACATTTCCGGCGCGACTGCGCTCCGCTTTACCACACAGGAATCCGGGGCGATGTTGCCCTTTAAAACCGCTATGCCGCCGGTGGCCATAAAGGGGTCCCCGATCGGCCGGATGACGGAAGGATCCGCATTGACGATGTCCTTTATATTTTCTCCGACCGTTTTACCGGTCACCGTCATACAGTTCAGGTTCAGGAGATCCTTTTTGCTGAGTTCCTTCATGACCGCATAAACACCGCCGGCTTCATTTAAGTCTTCCATATAGGTGGGACCTGCGGGAGCCAGATGGCAGAGATTCGGCGTTCTGTTGCTGACCTCATTTGCCAGATCCACGCTCAGTTCCACACCCGCCTCATGCGCAATGGCCGGCAGGTGAAGCATGGTGTTGGTAGAGCAGCCGAGCGCCATGTCCATAGTCAGCGCATTCATAAACGCTTCTTTTGTCATGATGTCTCTCGGGCAGATATTTTTCTTCCAGAGATCCATGACCGCCATTCCCGCGTGTTTGGCAAGACGTATCCTTTCCGAATAAACCGCAGGGATGGTACCGTTTCCCTTTAATCCCATGCCGATCGCTTCCGTAAGACAGTTCAGGGAATTCGCCGTGTACATGCCGGAACAGGAGCCGCAGGTCGGGCAGACCTTGTTCTCATATTCCGTGACTTCCTCTTCCGTCATCTTTCCTGCCGCAAAGGCGCCGACCGCTTCAAACATGCTCGAAAGGGAACGTTTCTTTCCGCCGATATGTCCCGCCATCATGGGACCCCCGCTGACAAATACCGTCGGAATATTGATCCTTGCCGCAGCCATCAGAAGCCCCGGCACATTCTTGTCGCAGTTCGGGACCATGACCAGCGCATCAAACTGATGTGCCTTTGCCATGCATTCCGTTGAATCCGCGATCAGGTCTCGGGTCACGAGGGAATATTTCATTCCCACATGTCCCATGGCAATCCCGTCGCAGACCGCGATCGCCGGAAATACGACAGGCATGCCGCCCGCTTCCGCAACGCCCAGCTTAACGGCTTCCACGATCTTATCCAGGTTCATGTGACCCGGCACGATCTCATTGTAGGAACTGACAATCCCCACCAGAGGTTTTTCCATTTCTTCCCCTGTAAAACCAAGCGCGTTGAAAAGACTTCTGTGCGGCGCGCTCTGCATTCCTTTTTTTACATGATCACTGCGCATTCCTCATTCCTCCGTTCTCTGTCATGAATCCCCTCAGATGATGCGGGTGTCAAAAGCAATATCACGGATCGCTCCTCGTTTTGTGCTCCCGAGATCCTGTCATCAGATATGTTTTACGATCTCATCGCCCATTTCCGAAGTGGAAACCTTCCGGCATCCCTTTGTAAAAATATCTTCCGTGCGGATTTTCTCGTTCAGGACCTGCTGCACCGCATTTTCAACGGCATCGGCCTCTTCATCCAAATCCAGAGAATACCGGAGCAGCATGGCTGCACTCAGGATGGTTGCCAGAGGATTGGCAATGTTTTTTCCGGCGATGTCCGGTGCGGAACCATGGCTCGGTTCATAAAGGCCTACCTTTGTTTCATTTAATGATGCGGAAGAAAGCATCCCTATGGAACCCGTGATCATGCTGGCTTCATCCGAAAGAATGTCTCCGAAGGTATTTTCCGTAAGGATCACATCAAACTGTTCCGGATCATTCACAAGCTGCATGGCGCAGTTGTCCACCAGCATATGGGAAAGCGTTACCTCCGGGTAGTCCCCGGCGACATCTTCCACCACTTTTCTCCAGAGACGGGAGGTGTCCAGCACATTTGCCTTATCCACGCTCGTTACGCTTTTCCGGCGTTTCATTGCAATATCAAATGCCTTTACGGCTATCCTGCGGATCTCCGGTTCCGAATAGATGAGCGTATCCACTGCCGTTGTGATCCCTTTTATTTTTCTGGTATATCTTTTTCCGAAATACAGTCCCCCGGTCAGTTCACGGACGATCATCATGTCAAATCCGCCGGATGAGCCTTTTCCCCTGCCGCTTTTCCGTTTTTCCTTTAACGGACAGGCCATGGAAAGTTCCGGATAAAGGTACGCCGGTCTCAGGTTGGCGAAAAGTCCCATTTCCTTCCGGATTTTCAGCAGTCCCGCCTCCGGCCTCTTGTCCGGTGTTCCGTCATACCAGCTGCAGTTCCCGACTTTTCCTCCGACTGCTCCCAGGAGAACCGCATCGCTTTTCTGCGCTTTTTTCAGGGCTTCGTCCGTTAGCGGGATACCGTATTTATCAATGGAGCAGCCGCCCATGTCTATTTCTCTGAACCGAAAGCTGTGATGATATTTCTCTGCGATATGCGTAAGTACTTTTTTTCCCTCTGATACGATCTCCGGGCCTATTCCGTCCCCCGGAATCAAAACGATATTTGCCTTCATGTTTTTTAACCCCCGCTGCTTCGGAAAGTGATTGTTCCTATGATAAAACAAATACCGGCCTTTTTCAACCTGAAAAGGGATAATCGAATGACAGCGGGCTGAAAAAACGGGTAAAGAAGGTATATCTGTACTGCCGATCGACAAAAAGAGCGGCGCCGGCTTATCGTCGGCATCGCTCTTTTTTTATCTGTTCTTTTATCTGTTCTTTCCTGTTCTGTTTCCGGTCTTTTCCGCAGTCCTACCGGATCATGGAGCCGTCTATTCCGAGAGAATACCCGTCCGGCGTGACCGCATTTTTCCACATATTTCCGTTTACCGGGTCCATATAATACCATTTATCCTGATCCATGACCCAGCCTGTTGCCATGGTATCCCCTTTGAAATAATAGTACTGACCGTTGATCAGTCTCCAGGCATCTGCCGCATAGGTCCCGTCCGGAAGCTTGAATTTCCAGCCGTCTGCCGCCTGTTCCCAGGTTCCGGCACTGATATCCGCCGCATTCGCATCGCGATGGGTCTTGGCCATTTCCTCGGTTACGGTGACCCGGTTGCTGTCCACCCATTTCCCCTTGACGGACAGATCATTTTTATTGATGGGACGGACCATAAAATGATACGGCGCTGCCTTGGTCATATACTGCCCGAAGCCCAGTGTGGTCCCCGTCACGGTCTGGATCCCGCCGAGAATGGTGTTATTTCTCATGAATTTCACTTCATAACCCCCGGCATTTTCAGCCGTGCTCCAGCTGCAGACACCTTCCGGCGTCATGGTTGCCGTTTCGATCGGAAAAACCTGATTTGCAAGGGAAGGAAGCAGCACATCCACTACCAGCGTACCATAAGAGCCATCATCATTCGACTCCCGGCTGGTGCTTTTTACCGTCCCGCCGTTTACGGTGATCTGGCTTGTCCACTTAATGTTGAAATAATAACCTGCTTCCGCATTCAGATATACCTTGATCTCCGGCGTATCATCCGGTGACCAGCTGAACCCTAAGTTCTGTACTTCGTAATAATCATAGGTATAGTTTGCGGCACTGTTCGTGATGTCCAGATTTTCGGTGCCCATTTTATCTCCCACATTGATATTCCCGGAGATCGTAAAAGAAACTTTATTTATTTTTTTTCTGGTCGCCGCAAAAGCCGTCATCCCGAATACCAGACAGAACAACACGGAAACTGCCAGAATAATTGCCGGTTTAACCTTTTTTCCCATTTTCGCTCATCCTTTCCCGCTGCCGGTAAGAAACCCGTTTTATGATAACCCCACCTTATGATGTGGCCGCCAAAAGTAATATCTGTTACCAATTTAGTCCATAGACGAAAGTTAGTCAATAAAAAAGACCTTACAAATTCATGACTTGTAAGGTCTTAATCATTATTTTCTGCTGTTTCCTTCTATTTTGCTGTATCTTCCGCTCTGGATTCCCGGATTACGTTAACCTTGATCTGACCCGGATACTGCATTTCCTGTTCAATCCGCTTGGCCACATTGTGCGCCAGAATGACCATATCGTCATCGCTGATCTTTTCCGGTACTACCATGATCCGAACTTCCCTGCCTGCCTGGATGGCAAAAGACTTATCCACGCCTGTAAAGGAATTCGTGATTTCCTCAAGCTGCTTCAATCGATTGGTATATGCCTCAAGTGTTTCTCTCCTTGCACCCGGTCTTGCCGCGGAAATGGTATCTGCGGCCTGAACGATGCAGGCGATCAGGCTTGTCGGCTCAACATCGCCATGATGGGATTCTACGGAATTGATCACAACAGGATTCTCCTTGTACTTCCGGCAAAGTTCCGCGCCGAGCTGTACGTGAGACCCTTCCACCTCATGGTCAATGGCTTTTCCAATGTCATGCAGGAGTCCGGCCCTTTTCGCAAGACGGACATCCACACCGACCTCCGCGGCCAAAAGCCCGGAAAGTTCGGCAACTTCAATAGAATGTTTCAGTGCATTCTGTCCGTAACTGGTTCTGAATTTCATTCTGCCGAGCAGTTTTACAAGTTCGGGATTGATTCCCTGGACACCGACTTCCAGTGTCGCGGCCTCTCCCTCTTCCTTCATGGTCTTCTCGACTTCTTTCTGTGCCTTCTCCACCGTTTCTTCTATCCTGGCCGGGTGAATGCGGCCGTCTGTGATCAGTTTTTCAAGAGCAACTCTGGCAACTTCCCTTCTTACCGGATCAAAACCGGAAAGAACCACTGCCTCCGGCGTATCATCCACGATAAGTTCGACGCCCGTCATCTGCTCGAGAGTACGGATATTTCTTCCCTCTCTGCCGATTATACGTCCCTTCATTTCATCGCTCGGAAGCTGCACAACGGATACCGTTGCTTCCGCGACATTATCTGCCGCGCAGCGCTGGATAGCCGAAACCACAAATTCCCTGGCCTTCTTATCCGCTTCTTCCTTTGCCGTATTTTCCATCTCTCTGATCAGTTTTGCAGTATCATGTTTTACATCATCCTCAACCGACTGAAGCAGGAATTCCTTTGCCTGATCTTTTGTCAGACCGGATATTTTCTCCAGTTCAGCCATTCCCTTTTCATAAAGTGAATCCACCTCATGATTTCTTTCGGAAAGTCTCTCTTCTCTTGCGAGCAGGGATTCTTCCTTTTTTTCCAGGGAATCCTGTTTTTTCTCCAGTGTTTCTTCCTTACTTTGAACACGGTTCTGTGAACGCTGCAGTTCGGCTCTGCTGTCTTTCTTTTCCTTTTCGAATTCATTCTGCTTTCTTAAGGATTCTTCCTTGACTTCCAGGAGAGCCTCGCGCTTCTTTGTCTCTGCGGTTTTCAGAGCTTCTTCAATGATCTCGCGGGATTTTACTTCCGCGCTGCCGATTTTGTTCTCATACGTCTTTTTCCGATGTGCGATTGCAATAATCCAGCTTAAAGGAGCCACAATCACCGCGGTAACGATCACTGCTATAATGATTTGTGACACAGGAGCACCTCCTTATTCAGTTTTCATTGTGCGAATATCCTAAATTTTGCTTTATGCAATTCTTTGCTCTGCGCAATTTTTTGCTTCATGCAATGGAAGTATTTTATCAGAATATTTGGCTAATTGCAATCGATTTATGTAAAATGGCTGATAAGATCCCAGCTGTATCCTTTTCTTGCCAGAGCCGCGGCCATTCTTCTTTTTTCTTCCGGGGATGCGGATTCCGGATCATAACGGCGTTTTTTCAGTTCCCTGCGGATCTGTTCCTCTTCATCCACAGGCTGATCTTCCAGCACTTTTTCCGCCGTTTCCCTGGAGACTCCTTTCAGCATCATGTCATAAAGCAGCTTTTTTCTGCTTTTTCCGGATCCGTGATACGATGCATAGCAGGATGCAAAACGTTCATCATCTACATAATGTTTTTCTTTTGCCCAGCCGACGGCAGTTTCAATACAGCATTCGGGGTAAAAAGACATTTTAAGCTTTTGCCGGAGCCGGGCTTCGGTTTTGTCGGAATCCTTCAGAAGAAAAGCCACACGTTCCCTGGCACGTTTTGAAAGAAGCGGGATCAGAACTTTTTCCTTCACTTCCTCCGGGATAACTGCCCCTTCCGAAATCCTGAATTTTCCCAGTTCCGTATTATACAGCACAAAAGCAAAGTCCCCGTCTGTGAGGACTTTGCTTCTGGTTTTTCCAAATGGCTGGACCTTTTCCACGATCATTCGGGCTGTTCCGTTTCTTTCTTCTTTGATTTTCTGGCCGTTTTTTCTCCGGTCTCGGCTTCGCCTTCTTCGCCGCTGCTGCCGTCCGGAGCCGACGATACCGGGGCAGGAGAAAGGCCGTGCGCTTCCCGCACCTTATTTTCTATTTCCGCACAGACAGCCGGGTTCTCCTTAAGGTAGATCTTTGCGTTTTCTCTCCCCTGTCCGATGCGTTCTCCGAGGTAGGCATACCAGGCGCCGCTCTTTTCCACTATGTTTTCATCCGCCGCAAGGTCAAGAATATCCCCTTCTTTTGAAATCCCCTTGCCGAACATAATATCAAATTCCGCTTCCTTAAAAGGCGGAGCGATCTTGTTCTTGACCACCTTCACACGGACACGGTTGCCGATCACTTCCCCGTTGGCTTTCAGGGAATCTATCCTTCTCACATCCAGACGTATGGATGCGTAAAATTTCAGGGCACGTCCGCCCGTTGTCGTTTCCGGGTTTCCGAACATTACACCTATCTTCTCACGGAGCTGATTGATAAATACCACCGTGCAGTTTGACTTGCTCATGATACCCGTCAGCTTCCGCAGCGCCTGGCTCATCAGCCTCGCCTGCAGGCCCATGTGGGAATCCCCCATCTCTCCGTCTATTTCCGCTTTCGGGACCAGCGCCGCAACGGAATCCACGATCACGATGTCCACCGCTCCGCTCCTCACCATGGTTTCGGTGATCTCCATTGCCTGTTCCCCGTTATCCGGCTGGGAAATATACAGATTGTCTATGTCCACACCGATCGCCTTGGCATAAGTGGGGTCCAGGGCATGCTCCGCATCAATAAATCCGGCGATCCCGCCCCTCTTCTGGATTTCCGCCGCCATGTGCAGCGCAACCGTTGTTTTTCCGGAAGATTCCGGCCCGTATATCTCCACGACTCTGCCTTTTGGAACACCGCCGAGTCCCAGCGCAATATCAAGACTTAAAGAACCGGTCGGAACCGTTTCCACATTCATGGAATTCGCCGGATCTCCGAGTTTCATAACGGCACCCTTGCCGTAGGCTTTTTCAATCTGCGTCAGTGCCGCATCAAGTGCTCTCATTTTATCATCTCTGTTCATAAATTTCCTCCAATGATGTGAACATACGTTCTATTCAAGGTTTATAATAATCCCGTCACGGGGAAATGTCAATCGCAATCCTTTGAAAGTTTGGGCGGACTGCCCGGAATAACCGTACATAACCGTTGGAAACGGCCCGAAAGAAGTTGAAGACATTTTATCATAGTTTTTTTCCCCCCACAAGGGACTCTTCATAAATTAATAAGAATCTATTCAGACATTATTCAAGCCTTTTCGGAAACGGCATGTTATACTGTAGTCACGATAAAGCACTCGATTAACACTCCTAAACCCCTTTTTTAAATCTTTTACCCTAATAAAAGTTAAAGCCCCGGCTGTCAGCCCGGGGCTTTAACTTTGAGGAGACATCTCTCCCTGACCATTCCTTTGTATGATATCCGTATCAAAAAATCCTTTTCCCTGCAAACCTGCACATCATCTGTACGATATCCGTGTCAAAAGTCTGTTTTCCACGCAGGCATGCCTGCACATCATTTGTATTTTTTCATAACATCGCAGAAATCAAAGGTCGCAAAATAATCCCGGGGCGTTTCCGGACGGCGGATCATCTCTACGCTGCCGTCTGTTTTCAGAAGAAGTTCCGCGCTTTTCAATTTCCCGTTATAGTTATAGCCCATGGAAAAACCATGCGCGCCCGCATCGTGGATAAAAAGGTAATCCCCCATTTTTATCTCCGGCAGTTCCCGGTTCACCGCAAACTTATCATTGTTCTCGCAAAGGGAACCGGTCACATCATAAAGCCGGTCCTTCGGCTCATTTTCCCGGCCGAGTACCGTGATGTGATGATATGCCCCGTACATGGCAGGCCGCATCAGGTTTACCGCGCAGGCATCCGTTCCGATATATTCCTTATAAATATGTTTTTCATGAATGGCTTTTGTGACCAGCGCACCGTAGGGCCCCATCATGAAGCGCCCCATCTCGGTATAGATCTTCACATCTCCCATTCCGGCAGGAACAAGGATTTCCTCAAAAACCTTTCTTACGCCCTCCCCGATCTTTTGAATATCATTCGGCTTCTGCTCCGGTTCATAGGGAATTCCCACGCCTCCCGAAAGATTGATAAAACGGATGTCCGCGCCGGTCTCCTGTTTCAGCCTTACCGCTTCCCGGAATAACATGCCCGCGAGTTTCGGGTAATATTCATCCGTTACGGTATTGCTTGCCAGAAATGCATGGATTCCGAAATGCTTCACGCCTTTCTTCATGAGAATGCGGAATGCTTCCACGGTCTGCTCCGGTGTCATGCCGTATTTGGAATCCCCCGGGTTGTCCATAATGCCGTTGCTTAAGGTGAACATGCCTCCCGGGTTGTAACGGCAGCTCATCATCTCGGGCAGTTTCCCTCCGAGAGCTTTTTCACAGAAATCAATATGGGTGATGTCATCCAGGTTGATGATCGCGCCGAGTTTCCCCGCAAGTGCATATTCCTTTTCCGGGGTATCGTTGGAAGAAAACATGATCCTATCCCCCGAAAAACCGACAGCATCGCTCATTTCCAGTTCCGTAAAAGAGGAACAGTCCACACCGAAATCGTATTCCTTCATGATCTTCAGAAGAAAAGGATTCGGCGTCGCCTTAACTGCAAAATATTCACGAAATCCCGGGTTCCATGCAAAGGCCTTCTTTACTTTTTCGGCGTTTTCGCGGATTCCCTTCTCATCATAAATGTACCATGGCGTAGGATATTCTTTTGCGATCTCCTCCGCCTGCCTCAGCGTAATAAACGGTTCTTTCTTCATGCTGCTTTTCTTTCCTTCCATGATAACTGATTTGATGCCTATTCCACTTTCTCGATCTGCATGATGTTGGTATGGGCCGCTTTCTGCGTAGCGCCCTTCTGGGAAATGATCCCTGCCGTCACCACGACCAGATCCTCCTTCTTCAGGTATTTCTCCTTTTTCAGAATGGTTATGGAGGAAGAGATCAGTTCGTCCGAAGAAGAGGCTCTGTTCTGTTCCACGGGAATAACGCCCCAGTACATCTGCATTCTGCGAAGTGTTTCAGGATTCGGGGTCAGTCCGTAAATCGGAATAGACGGTCTCCACTTGGAAAGCATCCGGGCGGTAAAACCGGAAATACTCGGTGCAAGAATAGCCGTTGCCCCGATGTCATCCGCCGTTGCGACCGCGGAATAGCAGACCGCATTGGAAATATTTTTCCGGTTCATGGCAGAAACCTGCCGCTCACGGTATGCCCGGTGATCCAGATGTTTTTCACTTTCCTCCGCTATTTTTGCCATGACATTCAGTGTTTCCACCGGATATTTTCCCATGGCCGTTTCACCGGAAAGCATGATGGCATCCGTCCCGTCATAGACCGCGTTGGCCACATCCGTAACTTCCGCTCTGGTGGGACGCGGATTCCGGATCATGGAATCCAGCATCTGGGTTGCCGTAATGACAGACCGGCAGGCAAGGTTGCATTTCTTAATAATGGTCTTCTGGATAAACGGAACTTTCTGCGTCGGGATTTCCACGCCCATATCTCCCCGTGCGACCATAATGCCGTCCGATGCTTCAATAATGGAGTCGATGTTGTTGATCCCCTCCAGATTTTCGATCTTGGCAATTACACGGATATCCGATTTGCTTTTCTTTAAAATACTTTTGATTTCCTTAATGCCGTCCGCGTTCCGGGTAAAGGATGCGGAAATGAAATCAAATCCGAGTTTGATGCCGAAATCCAGATCTTCCCTGTCCTTCTTTGTCAATGCCGGAAGTTTGATCTTTACGCCGGGGATATTGACTCCCTTTTTTTCTCCGAGATCCCCCCCGTTGACCACCACACACTCTACCGAGGTACTGTCCGTTTTCTGGACCTGAAGTTCGATCAGGCCGTCATCGATCAGGATACTGTCCTGCGGTTTGACATCCTTTACAATATCCTCATAATCCACATAGACCAGTTTTTCATTTCCTTCCTGTTCCTTAATGGTAAGGATAAACTTCTGGCCGTCTTTCAGGGTTACTCTTCTGCCCCCCGTAAGGAGGCCCGTGCGGATTTCCGGCCCCTTGGTATCCAGCATGGTCGCAACAGGAATTCCCATCTCATCCCGAAGTTTCTTCAGCAGGTCGAACCGTTTTCTGTGCTCCTCGTAAGTTCCGTGTGAAAAATTAAAGCGGGCAACATTCATTCCGTTCTCAATCATCTTTCTCATGATCTTTTCGTCGTCCTGATTCGGTCCCAATGTACAGATAATCTTTGTCCTTCTCATACTAAGTCCTCCTCTTTTCTGATTGAAAATTCACTTTTGGAACATTTGTTTATGTAACATGCTGATGGGTATACAGGTGGTCCTGACAATATTCCAGATTTCCCCTGCACTTGGAACAATAACGGAATTCCAGATTATCCCCATCCTTTTCCGTACGCCCGCAGACTGCACACCGGTGTCTTGTCTTCGCCTGTGTCATGGGTACCACCTTCACACTGTTTTGAAAATCTTTTTTCCGTTTGATTTCCTGCGGAGAATATTTTTTCCAGTTTCTTGTCATCAGGAAAAACAGAATGACATTCAGGAGGCAGAAGAAAATAATGAATCTGAGCGGTCCGCTCCCCGAAACAAACGAAAGCAATTCAATGATCGCATAAAAGACCCCGAGATATTTCGCCTTGACCGGGATCACAAAGAACAGATAGAACTGAATATCCGGATAGGTGATCGCAAAAGCCAGGAAGATGGAACGGTTCAGATGATCCGGTGTCAGGGCCATCCCCATATTGGTATATCCGAATCCGAGATATAAAATAAAGGCCGCAAGAATATGAAACAATACACCCGAAAACATGAAAAGGTCAAAGCGGAAGGAACCCCATGCGTTTTCCAGCGCCACGCCGAGAGAATAATACAGCCATATGACGATCAGCGCCCAGAACATATTCCAGACATTGGCCGCAGCCTGTCCGCTCTGCAATCCGGCGCTCTGTATGGGATAGAACAGAAAAGTAAACAGTCTCCATATCTCTCCCTGCAGGATCTTTGCCGGTTCCAGGGACAGATACATGGCATAATATCTCGGGTTTATCATATTGATCACGAATCCGATGATGTAAAATGCCGTAAAATATTTCATCAGATTCCGGATCGGCCGTCTGCCGAATTTTCTCTCAAAATTATTTATAATATTCATGATTCAGTATTATATCACAAGCCCGCGCACAAGACATCCAAAGATTGTTTTTCCTTATCCTTTATGTTAGAATACCGATACCATGGACAGGAAAAACGCTGAGATTTCAAAAGCCAATGCCCTCGGAATAGATATCGGTTCCACGACTGTAAAAATTGCCATTCTGGATCAGGGCGGAAAACTCCTGTTTGCAGATTACGAACGCCATTTTGCAAACATTCAGGAAACGCTTGCCGGTCTCCTGGAAAAAGCTGTTCGGCAATACGGTTCCATGGATGTTGTCCCGATGATCACCGGTTCCGGCGGTCTTACGCTTGCCAAACATCTGAATGTTACTTTTGTACAGGAGGTCGTAGCGGTTGCCACGGCTTTAAAAACATATGCGCCGCAGACCGATGTTGCCATTGAACTGGGCGGTGAAGACGCAAAGATCATTTATTTTGCCGGAGGCGTGGACCAGAGAATGAACGGGATCTGCGCAGGGGGAACCGGTTCTTTTATTGATCAGATGGCTTCCCTCCTGCAGACCGATGCCGCGGGGCTGAATGAATATGCCTCCCATTACAAGGCGGTTTACCCGATCGCGGCACGCTGCGGCGTGTTTGCGAAATTGGATATCCAGCCCCTCATCAACGAAGGCGCTACCCGGGAGGATCTTGCGGCCTCCATTTTTCAGGCTGTCGTGAACCAGACCATTTCCGGCCTTGCCTGCGGAAAACCCATCCGCGGACATGTTGCGTTTCTCGGCGGTCCCCTGCATTTTTTGCCGGAGCTCCGGAATGCCTTTATCCGGACCCTGCATCTTACGGGGGAATACATCATCGCCCCGGAAAATTCCCATCTTTTTGCCGCAATCGGTTCCGCCATGAGTGCGGAAGGCCGGTCTGCTGTTCCCGTTTCCGACATCATCAGCCTCTTAAGATCCGGTGTTGCCCTGGAACATGAGGTGGCCCGTATGCAGCCTCTTTTTCAGGATGATGCGGATTATCAAAAATTCACGGACCGTCATGCGGGGAAATCCGTAAAGACCGCGGATTTTGAAAGCTATACCGGAGACATTTATCTCGGGATCGATGCAGGCTCCACCACGACCAAAATTGCTCTGGTAGATACAAACGGGAAACTGCTCTACAGCTTCTATTCCAATAATAACGGCTCTCCTCTTGCCACCGCCATACAGTCCATGAAGGAAGTCCGGAAAAAAATAAATCCGAAAGCAAAGATCGTTTATGCCTGCTCCACCGGTTACGGAGAAGCGCTTATAAAAGCCGCCTTTCTTCTGGATGAAGGAGAAGTGGAAACCATTTCCCACTATTATGCCGCCGCATTTTTTGAACCGGAGGTGGACTGCATTCTGGATATCGGCGGACAGGACATGAAATGCATCCGCATCAAGGACGGGACCGTAGATTCCGTCCAGCTGAATGAAGCCTGTTCCTCCGGATGCGGTTCTTTTATTGAAACCTTTGCGAAATCCCTGGACTACTCCGTACAGGATTTTGCCAAAGCCGCCCTTTTTGCCAAAAGTCCCGTGGATCTCGGTACCCGCTGCACGGTCTTCATGAATTCCAATGTGAAACAGGCGCAGAAGGAAGGAGCGACCGTTCCGGATATTTCCGCCGGGCTTGCCTATTCTGTCATCAAAAACGCGCTTTTTAAAGTCATCAAGATCGCGGATGCCTCCAGTCTCGGAAAACACATTGTTGTTCAGGGCGGAACCTTCTATAACGATGCGGTGCTGCGCGCCTTTGAGCGGATAGCCTGCTGCGAAGCGACCCGTCCGGATATTGCCGGCATCATGGGGGCATTCGGTGCCGCCCTGATTGCCCGGGAACGTCATGAAGGGAAGGAAACCTCCATGCTTCCCCTTGATAAGATCATCAGCCTTGAATACCGGACATCCATGACCAGATGCCAGGGCTGCAGCAACCACTGTGTACTGACCATCAACCAGTTCGGCGGCGGACGGCGTTACATTTCCGGAAACCGCTGTGAAAGAGGGCTGGGACAGGACCGCGCCAAAAGAGATGTTCCGAACCTGTTCGACTATAAATTTCACCGGATCTTCGACTATGTTTCGCTGACCGGAGATCAGGCCCCCCGCGGCACCATCGGCATTCCGCGTGTGCTGAACATGTTCGAAGACTATCCGTTCTGGGCCGTCTTTTTTAAGAAGCTCGGTTTCCGCATTGTTCTTTCTCCGGTTTCCACAAGGCAGCTCTATGAACTCGGCATTGAAAGCATTCCGAGTGAATCCGAATGCTATCCCGCCAAGATCGCACACGGCCATGTGACCTGGCTTATCCGGAACGGCGTCAAAACGATTTTCTATCCCTGCATCCCGTACGAACGGGATGAATCCCCGGATGCGGGCAACCACTACAACTGCCCCATTGTGACAAGCTATGCGGAAAACATCAAAAACAATGTGGAAGAGCTGGAAGAACAGAATATACGATTTCTGAATCCGTTCATGGCTTTCACGAACGAATCCGTTCTGACGAAACAGCTGGAAAAAGTGATGAAAGAGGAATTCGGGATTCCTGCCCAGGAAGTAAGGGCAGCGGCCCGTCCCGCATGGGAAGAACTCCTGAATGCCAAAAAAGATATCGAGAAAAAAGGAGAAGAGACCATTGCCTGGTGCAGGGAACATAACCGCCACGGCATCGTGCTGGCAGGCCGTCCCTATCACTGCGATCCCGAGATCCATCACGGCATCCCGGAAATGATCACAAGCTACGGCATGGCAGTTCTCACGGAAGATTCCGTTTCCCATCTCGGGAAGGTGGAACGTCCCGTCATTGTATCCGATCAGTGGATGTACCACTCCCGGCTCTATGAGGCGGCAAGCTATGTAAAAACCTCCGATGTACTGGATCTGATTCAGCTCAATTCCTTCGGATGCGGGCTGGATGCGGTTACGACCGACCAGGTTTCCGATATTCTGACCGGCTCCGATAAGATATATACCGTATTGAAAATCGACGAAGTAAATAATCTCGGCGCCGCCCGGATCCGGATCCGTTCCCTGATCGCAGCGCTGAAAGTCCGCGACCGGAAACAGTACAAGAGACAGATCCGTTCCGCCGCCTACAACCGCGTTTATTATACGGAAGAAATGCAGAAGGAAAAGTATACCATTCTCTGCCCGCAGATGTCGCCCATCCACTTCGATTTTATCGCGCCTGCCATTTCCTCCTTCGGCTATCATGTGGTTCTGCTCGAAAATGATACCAAGCGCGCCGTTGATACGGGATTGAAATATGTAAATAATGATGCCTGTTATCCTTCGCTGATCGTAACGGGACAGATCATGGATGCCCTTCTTTCCGGAAAATATGATCTCTCGCATACCGCGATCTTCATGAGTCAGACCGGAGGCGGATGCCGGGCAAGCAACTACATCGGCTTTATCCGCCGGGCTCTCGAAAAGGCAGGCATGGAACACATTCCCGTCATTTCCATCAATGTGGGAAATATGGAAAAAAATCCGGGGTTCAAGGTCACTCTCGGCCTGGGGATCAAAATGGCACAGGCTACCGTTTACGGAGATGTCCTGATGCGCTGTCTTTACGCATCGAGGCCTTATGAAAAAGTACCCGGATCGGCAAACGCCCTCCATGAAAAATGGAAAGCCATCTGCATCGAAGATGTATCGAATCACAAAGCCGACATGCATAAGTACAAGATGAATATACGCGGCATCATAAAGGATTTTGACGAACTGCCACGTCTTAACATCAAAAAACCTAGGGTCGGCATTGTGGGAGAAATTCTGGTCAAATTCTCTCCGCTCGCAAATAACCATATTGTGGATCTTCTCGAGAGCGAAGGCGCGGAAGCCGTGATGCCGGATCTTCTTGACTTCATGTACTACTGCTTCTACAACCAGAATTTCAAGGCAGCGAACCTGGGAACTTCCAAACGCAGTGCCGTGATTTCCAACTGGGCCATTAAACTTCTGGACGTGTTCCGTTCGGATGCAAGAAAAGCGCTGCAGAAAAGCACGCACTTCACGGCCCCCGGCAATATCCGGCATCTGGCGGAAATGGCGGAGGAATTTGTATCTCTCGGGAACCAGACAGGAGAAGGTTGGTTCCTGACCGGGGAAATGCTGGAGCTCATTGAAGGCGGCACGCGCAATATTGTCTGCACGCAGCCGTTCGGGTGCCTTCCCAATCACGTAGTCGGCAAAGGAGTGATCAAGGAGTTAAAACACGCTTATCCGCAGGCCAACATCATTGCGGTGGATTATGATCCGGGTGCCAGCGAAGTAAACCAGTTAAACCGCATCAAGCTGATGCTGGCCACCGCTGAGAAAAATCTCGGGAAACCCGCCGGTCAAAAATTCGGATCTGAAAAAATTTAGTCTCTGTTGAAAAAAAGTACAAATGTGTTAGGATAGAATAATCAGTTATTTTTCGCTTAAGGGGGAAAGAATATGGATGTACTGTTTGGAAATCTTGCCAACACGACATGGCAGCAGATTGTAATGTGGGTAATCGGCGGTATTTTGATTTATCTGGCCGTCAAAAAAGATATGGAGCCTTCTCTGCTTTTACCGATGGGCTTCGGCGCTATTCTTGTAAATCTGCCGATGTCCGGCGCGATTTCCCAGATTTACAACGGAACTACAGAGGTCGGCGTTCTGGATGTCCTGTTTAAGGGCGGTATCGCAAATGAATTATTTCCGCTGCTTCTGTTTGTCGGAATAGGCGCCATGATCGATTTCACCCCTATTCTCTGCAACCCGATGCTGATGCTCTTCGGTGCAGCGGCGCAGTTCGGGATTTTCTTTACGCTTTCCATGGCATCCGCGCTCGGTTTCCCGTTAAAGGATGCGGCTTCCATAGCGATCATCGGCGCCGCGGACGGTCCCACTTCCATTTATGTAGCCAACTTCTTCCATTCCAATTATCTGGGGCCCATCATCGTGGCCGCCTATTCCTACATGGCCCTTGTCCCCATTGTACAGCCGCCTGTCATTCGTCTTCTGACCACCAAAAAGGAACGTCTGATCCGGATGAAATACGCATCCAATAAACCGGTCTCCAAGGCGGCAAAGGTACTCTTCCCGGTTATCGTCACGATCGTTGCAGGTCTTATTTCTCCCCGGAGCGTAGCGCTGGTCGGCTTCCTGATGTTCGGCAATCTGATCCGTGAATGCGGCGTACTGGATTCTCTTTCCGAAACCGCACAGAACGCCCTTGCGAACCTGATCACCCTTCTTTTGGGAATTACCGTTGCAAGCACCATGACAGCGGATGCATTTTTAAATCCGCGTACTCTTCTGATCCTTGCACTGGGTCTTGTCGCTTTCATCTTTGATACGGCAGGCGGTGTGATCTTTGCCAAGTTCCTGAACCTGTTTGTAAAAGACAAGATCAACCCGATGATCGGGGCCGCCGGCATTTCGGCATTCCCGATGTCCGCACGTGTCATCAACAAAATGGGATTGAAGGAAGATCCCACCAACTTCCTTCTGATGCATGCAGCCGGTGCAAACGTGGCCGGACAGATTGCCAGCGTAATCGCAGGCGGAATGATCCTGAACTTCTTCGGATAAAAACAAATACGCCCCGCAGATAAAATTCCGCGGGGCATGAAAAATCTCAGTTTCTTCAGGAAAGGATAAAAACCATGGATACCACACAAACTTTAAGTCTTCTCGAAACGCTTCCTTATATGGTAAAGGGAATGATAGGCATCTTCGTTGTTATGATCATTCTGATCATCGTTATTAAATTGCTGGAAAGATTTACGCCTCCTACGCCGCCGGAAGAATAAGATCCTGTCCCACTTCTATTCTGTCCGGATTTGAGATGGTATCTCTGTTCGCATTGTAGATCACAGTCCACAGATTCCCGTCTCCGTATGTTTTCTTCGCGATCTTCCAGAGCGTGTCTCTGCTCTGAACCGTATAGGCCTTTACGATCGGCAATGTACTTACCGTAAGACCGGATTCCTGCCCCGCGGCATTTTCCTGCGGGGCAATTTTTATTCTGCCCTGCCCGGCCGGATTTTCGTAACCCGCTCCGATCGTTCCGGAAAGATCAGACTGAATATATTTCGTCAGGCAGTCATAGTCTCCTATGACCCCGTCTTTTACAATTGTCCCCTCTTTATGAAACATCGAATAGCCGTCCCCGCTGTCTATCAGCATATACCGGATGCCTCCGACCGTATAATCCTTATTCACATCCAGCGGCTGTCCGTTTACGGACACATCATGAACACGGCGTGCCCCTTCCACACCGGCAAATTCCTGTTTTTCCGTTACGACAACAGAAGACTTAACGGAGGGATCGATTGAATAACTCATTCCGGATACCTGAAGAAATCCTCCGTTTTCCTCCGGATAATTCCGTGCGGAAAACTCCAGCGCATCCAGGAGCTGCTGTCCCTTCACTTTTACAATACAGCAGACATTTTCAAACGGATATACATTCAGAACATCTTCCTTTGTGATATTGCCGGCCGCAAGGTCCGCCCGGATCCCGCCGCCATTCATGAATCCTATATCCGTTCCCAAAACCGTCCGGTAGGCATCCGCGCACAGATCCCCTAAATTTGTTTCTCCGTTTCTTATCAGCCTGCTGCCGGTTGCAGGATCCTTTGTTATAAGCGCCTGTTCTGCGGTTCCCACCGTGATATTTAATTCTGCCTTCAATGCTGTTTCAACCGACCGAATATAAGAAAGTACGGAAGCATCCTGTTCTCCGTAACCGGAAACCAGTTCCTGCGAAATTTCTCCCGTGGAAGGGTCGATCACGATCTTTCCTATTGTTTCAAGTTGGGTTCCCGTCTGCGCCCGTACAACATTTTTTCCATCCCTGTTCTTAAGCTGATCTTCTATCTTTTCATGGGAATGTCCGTCCAGAAGGATATCGATTCCGTTCGTATTGGCGATCACCGCTGAAGATTTCCAGCAGTCGGTAATGCCTTTTTCTCCGAGATGTCCGATCGCGACCACATAATCGGCACCGGCAGACCGTGCAGCATTGACCGTATTCTGAACGGTATCATACAGCTTCTGTCCGGTTGCGTCTTCTGCAAAACTGTATATATAATTTCCGTTCCCGTCCTGAAAATAAGTCGGTGTTGATTTGATAATTGACTCCGGTGTGGCTATGCCTACATAAGCCACTTTTGTTTTTCCATACGTTACCATTTTATAAGGATCAAGGACAGGTGTGCCGTCGGAAAGCTTTGTCAGATTGCAGCAGAGATAGGGAAAATCCGCCTTTTTTGTGAGCTCCAGAAAACGGCTGAATCCGTAGTCAAATTCATGGTTGCCCGGAATGGCAATATCATATCCGACCTGATTCATGATATCAATGATGTTCTCCCCTTTTGAAATCATACCTATGCTGGTACCCTGGATATGATCTCCTGCATCCACCAGCGTTACATTGCCGTTTCCGTATTCTGACTGCATGGCTTTTTTATATGCTGCAACAGCAGCATACCCGATATTCGTGATCGCTCCGGATGCATCTGTAACCTGATCCGCATTGCAGTGCACATCATTGGTGTGCAGGATCACGATCTTCCCGCTTTCTTCCGCCCTGGCCGACATTGCCGGCATCCCTGCAAAAGAAAGGATCAATGCCATAAAAAAGCAGAGAAACCTCCTGGCTGTCTTCATATCCCATCTCCTTTTCCGGACTTATCCCATCGAATAAAGTCCCTGTTTTCATTACAGCCTGCTATCCGGATACGGATCCTTTCGAATCCGGATCCCCGTTTATTTCCGATGCATCTTCACCTGATCCGCGCCCTGTTTTTTCAGATTTTCATGGACCCCGATCGCACTTGCCTTTGCGATCATGTCATCTCGGTCTTTCTTGAATTCCGCCACGCTCTTCTGTTTGGCCGGACCGCCGACACATCCTCCCGGACATGCCATGCCTTCCACAAAATCTTCCGGCAGTCTTTTTGCTTTTAAGAGCAGCAGCGCCTTTCTGCATTCCTCCGCACCGCTGCAGACACATACCTTCATGTCACCGGTATCGATCCCCCTTTCTTTCATGCATTCCAGCACTTCCGCCGCCACGCCTCCGCTGTTTCCGAAACGTTTTCCCGGAATGGATGACTGCTGAATGGTCATCGGTTCCGGTTCCGGCTTCACGTCCTTTGCTTCAAGCATTGCCAGGACTTCATCATACGTCAGGACATAATCCGCATTCCCCGAAATATTGATGTCCAGCGTTTCACTTTTCTTTGCCTGACACGGTCCTATGAATACCGTGACTGCATCCGGATCTTTTTCCTTTTCCAGACGGGACACGCCGCACATCGGAGAAACCGTAGAGGACATATTCGGGAGCAGTTCCGGGAAAAACTGTCTGATCATATTCACAAAAGCCGGGCAGCAGGATGTGGTCATCTGCTTCTTTTCCCTGTACGCTTCTGCCCATTCCTCCGCCTCTGCCGCCGCGGTCAGGTCTCCGCCGAGGCCAAGTTCGATCATATCCGAAAATCCGATCTTCTTTAAAGCCGTCCGCCAGGAATCCATGGTGATGTCGGGACCGAACTGTCCCTCCGTTGCCGGCGCAGCCATGGCGATCACTTTCTTTCCGCTTAAGATCATGCGGATCACATCCACCAGGAACGTCTTTGCACCGATGGCATTGAACGGACAGCTGTGCACGCATACCCCGCACTGAATGCATTTGCTTTCATCGATCACACAGAGACCGTTTTCATCCATGGTAATGGCTTTGACCGGACAGTCTTTTTTACACGGCCGTTCCAGATCCGCTATGGCATTGAACGGACAGGCCCTGGCGCACATTCCGCATTCCCTGCATTTGGACGGATCTATCCGGGCATGATTATTTTCCACATAAATCGCGTTGAAACGGCAGGAATTCATGCAGGCCTTTCCAATACAGTTCTGACAGTTATTCGTAACGGTGTATCTCTGAATGGGGCAGTCCTCACAGGCAGCTGTAATGACCTGTACAATATTTTTGGTGTCTTTCCCGCTCGGACAGATCCCCTGTGCAAGGCGCACTCTCTGCCGGATGATTTCTCTTTCTCGGTAAATGCAGCAGCGGAACTGCGCTTTGGGTCCCGGAATGATCTTCTCGGGAAGATCCTCTTTTCCGGTATCCAGTTCCCCCGCCCAGGCAAGCTTCGCCACTTCGAGAAAAACTCTTTTCGTGATTTCAAATGTATTCTGATCGTTTCGTATCATAATTTGATTTCCCTTTCTGTCTCTGCCCTTTAAACCGGGGTGTCCCGTTTTGTTCCGCCTTGTTTTGCTTTCTATCCCCCGGATCAGTAAGGAATGACCCTGACCGGTTTCCCGATTGCTTCAATTGCGGATTTCAATTGTCCGACCAGATTCTGCCTGATTCCCAGATCCAGCGGCAGGTTCGGGTTCTGGTAGGCTTCATTCACGGCAACTCCCTCGTAGATCGTAACTTCCGTACAGTCTTCAATGATCATCCGTGCAATTTCCGATGCGCCGTTTGCCTTATCCAGTTCCTTAAAGAAATTTTCATCAATTGCGGAAGGATCCGCGTACCGGCGGATCAGATGAACCGCCCTGTTCAGGGTGAGGACTCCCTCTGTGACCAGATCTACCCCGTCCATTTCTGCCGTCGGCGGAATATCCGGGTCGATGTAGTCGAGAGAAACATGAAGTTCCTTCCCCAGAATACGGGATACCACATTGGCGCTGGTCCCTCCGCTGATCACCCGTTTTATTTCTTCCGGACCGTCCATGAAATCATGGACCATGCGGGCATCATCCGCTTTATCCTTTGCAGGTCCCGTCATGAGATGCACCGGTTTCCGGTCTATGATACGGATGCACGAAACCGTTGTGTCATCTCCCGGTTTCATCCCGTACAGTTCATCACAGGCTTCCACAACGCTTGTGGCAAGCCGCATGGCGGAAATGGTTGTCCGGTATTCCTTCAATGCGTATGCCGCTATATCCTTCCATTCCCATCCGAAATTCAGAAGATCTCCTACGCCGGCATGGACGGTGCCGTCGCTCATAATAAGAAAGGCATCCCCGATTTTTACTTTAAACCGGTATTCGTTTATCTTTTTTCCCGCAATTTCTCTTTCATTCTTCGGGACCGGAGAAAGATCCCCGTCACGGATAAAAATACATCCCGGGTTATCATATTCCGCAAGATAGGCTTCTCCCGAATGAAAAATCTGCAGAATGGAAAATGTGGAATATGCCACCTGCCTTTCGGGATCGATGGGGAGCGTGTCCACGATCGTATTCACGCATTCCTCCAGCGTGGCGTCATTTAAGAACATGGTCCCGAGGATTTTTGCCGTCAGTGTGGAAAAAATATTTGCTTTTACGCCGGATCCCATGCCGTCCGCCAGGATCAGGATATCCGAGCTGTCGGTCTTAAGGATCTGGACCGTATCGCCGCATAATTCTTCCGAATACTTGTTTAAACTTTTATAGGCTATATCGCAGGTTGTGCTGCTCATGCTTTCCGGCTCCCGGATTCTTTATTGTATTTCGGATTCTTTATTGTATTTCACATTCCTTTTCGTTTTTCCCGATGTCCCGCTCATGAATGACGCACGGCTTTGTGCTGCCGCCGGCAGTCTGCATCACCGCAAAATACTTTTTTCCTGTCTCCCGGCTGCATCCTAATGATCCGTGAACGGAGAATTTTTTTCTTCCTTCAGATTGCTGTTATAGGTCATATCGACATTCCCCTTATTGGCACCGCCCCATAAAAGGGTTTTGTCATCTGCCGTTTTTTTCTTCTGGTCCGGTTTTTTTTCGGAATCATCTCCGACCATCATCCTGCTGAGTTTGGTCAGCGTGGTCTTTGTCTCGGCAGTTGTCTCGCCCAGAAGTCCCGCGATCTCCTGTGCAACTCTCATCTGCTTGTTGATGACTTTCTGCGCCAGTTCCACGGTTTCCATTTTCCGTTCATTTTCTTTCTTTGTCTCATTTTCCTGCTTCGTAATATCCATGATAGAGATCAGTACCACATCCTGTTTCGGAATGTATACGATATTCTGCAGCGTACACAGATTGTAATCCGGGTAGGCTACCTTTTTCCCATGGATTCCGGAATGGGACTTATAAACATATTCACAGTCAGACTGGTCAAAGAGTTCAAACAGATACATCTTCAGCGCTTCCGCACGAGTCTTTCCGAAATACTGCTCTCCCACTGCGGAATATTCCAGGATCTTCATGTCCTTGTCCACGAGGATGACCGCATTCGGGCTGGTGTCCATGACCAGATTGGAAAGCGACTCCGCCTTGGAATGCATATACGGAATGCACATTTCCAGTTCCGCCTTGTGCTGGAATACGGCAATGGCCTTGGCACGGCAGGTAGGATAGCCGCAGGCGCCGCAGTTCAATTCATCTTCCGGTGAAAACTTATCCGTTTTCTTTAAGATCTCGCGGATTTCCTCCTCGGAAGGCAGGGGATCATGCAGGGAACGGTTTGAAAAAATCTTTTCAAAATGAATCCCTTCGGATACGTTTTCAATCACCTCTTCCGGGACCGGATCTCTTGTGATGTTTTCTTCCATATCCAGCTTCACCTTGAAGCGGGATATATTGTCTGTATTGACCGCCGGACCTTTGATACACCCGCCGGAGCACATGTTGATTTCAATAAAGCAGTGCTTGATATCTCCGCGGAGCATGCTCCTGCAGAGATCAATACAGTTTTCTTCCCCATGTACATAGAACTTCCGGTATCCGTCCTTTTCTCCCCTCTCCGTGGAAACAACGGAGTTGATGATGCCGTTCGTGACCGGATACAGGCGGTTCACCTTGGGATCAAATTTATCGTAAGCCAGATCCGGAAGGGATTCAACATCAATATCTTCCTCCGCAAGCCACCGGTTCATATCATCAAAGTTGATCACGTTTGTGATCACGCCCCGGTTCCGTTCATCCCGTGCTTCCTTCTTTTTGGCAATGCAGGGCCCGAGAAACACGACGTCAACATCGTCCCCGAGTTCCTTTTTGATCAGGAGACCGGAGGCGATCATGGGCGTGACTACGGGCGCCATATAGGGAACCAGTTCCGGATAATACATCTCGATCAGATCATTTGCGCTGGGGCAGCAGGTCGTGATGATATTTTCCATTTTCCCTTCCAGGATCAGTTTCCTATATTCAGATGTAACAAAGGATGCGCCTTCTCCTGTCTCCCGTACATCTTCAAAACCCAGTTTCAGGAGCGCGGCTTTCACCTGTCCCGCCGTTTTATACTTCATCAGGCCGACAAAGGAAGGAGCCATGGTCACAACAACTCTCTTCCCCTCACGGATCAGGGATTTTACTTCCTCCAGTTCGGAGTTCAGGGTCTTTGCTTCCTGCGGGCAAACACGGAGACAGGTTCCGCACAGAATACAGTGATCCTCCATGATCTCCGCAACCTCATTCTTGATCTGGATGGCTTTCACTTCACAGTTTCGGACACACTTGTAACAGTGCTTGCATTTGGTCGATTTGAAATCGATAATGCTCATTTTTCCAGTCTCCCAAGGATTTCCTTATTAAAAAATTCCTCCGTTGTTTCCGGCTTCAGGGAAAACAGCGTATCGTCCACGGTAACGCATACTGCGTGAACACAGTTTCCCGTACAGAATGAACCGGTCAGATCCACCTGATCCGAAACATTGTTCTTTTTTACCAGTTCCTGCAGCTTTTCAATTACCTGCCTGGACCCCTTGAGATGACAGGCACTGCCGATGCAAATTGTAATTCTGACCATGATTTTTCCCTCCGTCGGATTGATGATTGCTCTTGCATATCCTGTTTTCCCGATTATACAACATCGTTATAAAATTATCAATGTCGTTAATTAAATATCATTCCGATCTGTTTCCATAATTTTTCGGTTCGGTTTCCCGCAGGTTGATTTCCTATGTTTCTGTCTTCTGCGGTTCTTTCTTCTGCGGTTCTTTCTTCTGCGGTTCTTTCTTCTGCGGTTCTTTCTTCTGCGGTTCTTTCTCCCGCCGGTTGGTTCCCTATATTTCTGTTTTCTGCAAGTTTGTTTCCTGCGTGTTGGTTTCCCGCGGGTTGGTTTCCCGCGGGTTGGTTTCCCGCGGGTTGGTTTCCTTAGATTCTGCTCCGTAAACAAATTTTCGCTGTACCAGGTAATTCACGAAGAAAAGCACAACGTCAACCGGAATTTTTATTCTGATTTCTTTTATCCCCTGAAAGAGATATAGAAATCCCGTTACAAGAGCGGCGGAAAGAAGCATTTTGATAACAGCCACGACCGTATAACGCAGGCCGGTTTGCAGATAACTTTCCCTGCTTTTAAAAACCAGTTTATAGTTGATCAGATAATTGTACACGGAAGAAGCAATCCTTGCAAGAACGGTGGCCGCTGCCGCATACCCCATACCGAAGCTTCCGCGAAATAAATTACAAAAAAGAGTAAAAAGTCCCAGATCGATTGCCGAAGCAGAAAGGGAAGAAACCATAAAACGTAAGAATTTCTTCATAGGGTTCCCCTGCCGGTCTTATCCTTTAATGCCTTTTCAAATTCCTGTTTTGTCATCCGGGTTGTCCCGTGACAGACCGGACATACGGAATAATAATCCGTATGGACCGGAATGAGCGGAATAAAGAAAAGCGTAAACCATGCGGTGACTTTGAGCAGCCGCCAGTCGCCCGTATTATGGCATCTGGTGCAGTTGAATCTGCCCAGTATTCCCATATCCTTCGTTATATTCTGCATACCGAACAAAATGAACAAGAATAGTCCTCCTTAAAATACGATCCGCAGCGCTCTGATCGTGTTGTACATGACCGCCCGAAGCTTCCGCTGCACAGGTTATATATTATGGTTGTATCCGACAAAAGTAATATCACGGATTGCTCAGGCAAGCCTGCGTGGGAATAAGGATTTTTGACACTGATATTATATAATGATGTAGTCGTCAAAAGTAATATCACGGATTGCTCTGCACTTCGTGCTCCCGCAATCCTGCCAAACATTCGGAATTCATGGGGCCCCTGCCCCACTTCTGTCTGCGCTCCGCTGCGGTCGTTGCAGAGCAGACATCCACTGGATGTCTTGCAACTCATGTTTGGGACACTGATATTATATAATGATGTAGTCGTCAAAAGTAATATCACGGATTGCTCTGCACTTCGTGCTCCCGCAATCCTGCCAAACATTCGGAATTCATGGGGCCCCTGCCCCACTTCTTCCTCATGTTTGGGCGTGTCCCAAATCCTTATTCCCACCTGCAGGCAAGCCTGCGTGGGAATAAGGATTTTTGACACTGATATTATCATATTATATCGCATTTTTGGGTTTGCGTATTCTGAATCCGAAAGAAAGAAACAACCGTCAATGGAAAAATAACCTCGAAAACAAATCCCTGTAAAGAAAAGAAAATCCGCCATAAGATAGATCTGTCAGAGAACAAAGCATCCGCCAAAAGGCAGAAATATCTGCCGGCGAGCATAGCGCCCGTCAAAAGAAGCACCTGCCGGATGCATAACAGCAGATGCTTCTTTCTCTGAAAAATATAATTCTTTTAAAATCGGCCTGATACCGATCGGTGTGAAATCACTTCTTATATCCGCACTTGGGGCATACACCGTTTTTATCCAGGGCAATGCCGCACAGCGGGCAGCGTTCAATATTATTTCTGGTTTCGAATTCCTCGGAGGCCGCATTGACACCGCTGGTAAACGTGATCTTGGCAATATTCAGCTTATCCTTCAGCAAATCATAAACGATCTTAATCATCCCTTCCACTGTCATCGTCTCTTTTGTCACAACCAGACGGCAGTCCGGATATGCGGTCGCAAGCTCTGTTTTGAAAGCAGGTCCTTTCATTTTATTGGTCGGTGCACCGTCCTTAATCCCCTGTTTTTCATAAACGCTGAGGACCGCCGGTAAAAGCGGATCATCCTCCCTGAGGATCAGGGCATGATCAAAGTTTTTCAGGACATCCCATGCTGTTTTCTGAATTTCATTGCAGGGAAAAACCATGTTGACGCCTGTATTGACAGAGTCCTCTACTTCAATGGTCAAAATACCGGTGTGGCCGTGCAGATACTGTGCTTCTCCTTTAAATCCGTAAAACCTGTGTGCATACTGCAAATCCAATTTTGTGATGCTTCTCATAGTTATTCTCCTTTTCTCTGTTTTGAAATTTCATTGTGGGAGGTGGAAAAAATTATTGATGGAAATTCACTGCTGTATTGATTGTCTGTATTATATATCATTAAAAATGAAATGTCAATAATAATTACTATTATTGTTTAAGATGTAGAAAAACCGCCCGGATTGCTCCGGACGGTCTCTGACCGTAATTCTTATTCACCTGTACCGGACTCTGTCTGTGCGGCAGAACTGCTTTCCGTATCTGAAGCCGGATTTCCTGCCGGCATATCCTGTCCCGGCGGATTGCCATTTCCCGGTCCGCCGTCCCGGTTGTCCATGCCGGGTCCCCCCTGCGGAGGCTGGCCCTGCATGTTTTCGCTTCCTGCATCCGTACCGGAAGAACTTCCGTTTTTATCCGCGGAATTGTTCCCGGATTTCCCGTCTTTGCCTCCGGGTCCTCCCTGGCCGCCTCCCTGGCCGCCTCCGGGTCCGCCTCCCTGGCCGCCTCCCGGTCCGCCCTGTCCCTGGCCGCCGCGGCCTCCCTGCTGTGTTCCCACGGTGTTGTTCACCCCGGAGATGGTCACCGTCTGGGTATCCGTACCGGCTGTGACGGTATAGGTTTCTCCTGTTTTTAAGTCGGGGGAAGATATCTGCACACACTGATACTGCTTGGGAGGCGTCCAGCTCGCGATCTCATTTCCGTCGGAATCCATGATCTTGATTTCCGTGTCTGCAGCGATTGTATTATCATAGTAGATCGTGATATTATTCTGCGTGGAATCATTTCCGAAAGTCTGCACCATACCGGTCGAACCTGCTCCTATGAGTGTTCCGCCGCTTATGGTTCCGGTTCCGTTGAAGTCCAGCGTACCGTCTCCCTTGCTCGTAGGTCCGCTCAGATATATTTCTCCGCCCTTGATCTCCAGTTCGCCGTTGCTGTCAAGACTGTCTCCCCTGGCATCTATCTGCACAAGGCCGCCCGCGATCATGATCAGGCACTTGGTATTATCCTTCATCTTACTCTGCTCGGTTACAGCAGTATCATCTGTCTTCTCCCTCGCATTGATCCCGTCGTCTTCGGCCTTGATATAGAAGTTCCCGGCATAGATCTGAACGGTAAGACCTTCCAGGCCTTCATTACAGTCTTCGATGTTCATTGCCCCGCCGTACAGCTTCACATCTCCGCGGGAGGTCATCCCTTTTCCGGTTTTCGTATCTGTTACGGTAAGATCAAAAAGTCCGCCTTCCACGGATATCGAGTCCTTGCCGTTAAAACAGTCATCTGCGGAAGAAATCTCATAGGAACCTCCCAGAATGACAAGGGAATCTTTCGTATGAATGGCCCTGCTGTTTGCCGTGATCTTCAAAGTCCCGCTTCCGTTAAATGTAAGATCATTTTTTACGAACAGAGCCGCATCCGGTTCTTCGTCATCGGTATTTTCATAAGTATATTCTTTTGCATCGGCAAGTTCATTCACAGTTCCCGGGGCCAGTGTAACGATCACCTTTTTCGCGTTTTTGGTCGCGTAGAACGCTGCGGATGCAGAGCTGGTCACCTTGACACCATTCAAAACAATGTGCACCACTGCTTCTTTCTCCGCATCGATCTCAATCTGTCCGTCTGTAAGTTCTCCTGACAGGACATAGGTTCCCGCCTTGGTAATCTTAACTTTTCCGTTCTGATACGCGGCTCCGCTGCCTTTAATTTCAGCGGCATTTCCGGACATCTTTATCTCGGTGGCCGCAGAATCCCACGTATCGTTTAAATCCGCTTTGTCGTAGACCGTGGAAAGATCCGTCCCATCCGAGCGAACGGTTACTGTTTGGGACGATGCTTCCGTCCCGGCAGCAGATGTTTTGCCGGATGATGCCGCAGTTTCCGCGGCTGTCTCTGCTGCCGCGGTTGCTGCCGTTGTCCGGGTATTTCCGCATCCCGTTGCCAGCATGGAAACGGAAAGTACAATCGCTCCTGCCAGGAAACATACTCTGTTTTTCTTTTTTCTCATGGATATTCCTCACTTTTCGATGCAGTCCGCACTTCTGTGTTCTTTGCCCCTGCAGAAATTTTGTCTTTCCTCTTACAGTTCCGTCTGCGGTGTTTCCGGCCTGCCGCATACAATATTCAGATTCCCGTTCCTTGTCCGGATCTCATCGATCATTTCTTTTTCGTTTTGCTCGCTGCGTTCCCTGATCTCATAGAGCAGTTCATACAGGCTGCCCATATTCGTGGTTTTCACTCTTACCAGTTCTGCGCTCGATAAATATTTTTCAAAAATATCCCCGAACACGGAATAATAATCCAGACTTTCCGGAATGGTGATCCTTAAAGCTTTTGTTTTCCCTTTTTCCCTCTTTTCAAAAATGCTGCTGAAGAGTATAGAGAACACCGCAACCGCCAGAACCAGAAGAATGCTGATCCCGATATATCCCATTCCGTCGGCAAGTCCAACCGCCATGGCTGCGAATACGCTCAGGATCTCTCTTGAATTACCCGGCATGGAACGGAACCGGACAAGAGCAAATGCACCTGCAACCGCCACGCCTGTTCCCAGATTTCCGTTCACCACCATGATCACGGTCTGCACAATAACGGGAAGTAAAATAAGTGTCAGCAGAAAATTGGATGTTGTTTTGTTTCTCCGGGAATGAATGAGCGACAGAACGGCACCGAGTCCTATGGAAGAAACGGTACAGATTAAAAATTCTCCCATGCTGACCGACGACTGTTCAATGCCTGCCAGGATACTGTTAAGCACAGATTTTTCCTCCTTCTTTTCTTTCCTTCTCCGTCTGTATGATTCTGTAGAATTCTCCGTACTTGGAGAACGATGTCCGGCAATCCGACAGTTTTTCAAGAATATGTCCCATCCAGAGAGGCATGCTGCCGTTTAATTTCACTTCCATCAGGATTTGCCCGCTGTTAAGAAGCTGTCTCCCTCCGGTTTTGTCCCGCAGGTCCAGATCATAATCCCGGCAGCGGATATTGTTGTCAAACGTGACCCGGAGATCCGGATTTTCTTTTCCGATGAAGGCAATCCGGTCATAGGCGATCATGACCGCCGGCTGCAGACTGTTCCGGTTCTTCATATAATCAATCTCCCGGAAGATCTGTTTCCGCACAAAACCTGCATTGTCCAGGTCCGGCTTGAAACCGCAGTAGAGATATCTTCGCGCATCTTTCAGTTTCATGTCTATCCGGCGTTTGAAGACCACACCGGCATATTTTTTTTTGATCTCCACGAATACGGTTTTCTCTTCTCCCGGCTCTCCGTAACAGCGAAGCCGCAGTTTTTCCTTATAGACAGGTTTCTCAAAAGAGGACCGGATGAGCGAATAATCGGGCGAATCAAAATAAATATTTGAAACCGTATATTTTCCGTAGGCATCCGCCCTCATAAACCGGATCAGTTCCGGCAGGATGTTCAGATAGTCCGCCGTATCCAGCAGATATTTTTTTTCGACCCGTTCAAAGATTTCCTGTGCCATGATAGGTACCTCTCTTTCGGTTTTCTGCCCTGATTCTACAGACAGGACCTGAAAACAGACTTAAAGTTTTCGGATAATTCTGTGAGCAATCCGTGAAAGAAACCGGCAGGGATCCCGGGGTCGGGCCGGGAATCGAAAACCGGTGCAGATACCGGCACCGGGAAGGGAGTCGGAACCGGCACCGGGAAGGGAGTCGGAACCGGCACCGGGAAGGGAATCGGAACCGGACACAGCATTGGAAAGACGCGGATCCCGGCATCAGGCATAACACCGGAACCGGCAGCGAACATCACGTTAGAAAAGACGCGGATCCCGGCATCTGACAGGGAGTTGTTTAAGCATATTTTCAGGATCAATGCTATACTGGAAATAAGAAAAGAACCAGAAACCCTGATAAAACGGGGAAAGATAAAAAAGCCGGGTTGTCCCGGTCCGGAAAGGAAAAAACATGAAAGTACTGGTCGTAGAGGATGAAATCCGTCTGGCAGAGGCGCTGTCACAGATCATGAAGGAACAGAAATATCAGGTAGACACTGCCAATGACGGAATTGACGGTCTTGATTATGCCATGATAGGGGATTATGACGTCATCGTCCTCGATGTCATGCTTCCGGGTAAAGACGGATTCCAGATCGTAAAGGAACTGCGCGCTGCCAAAAAGCAGACACCCGTTCTGATGCTGACCGCCCGTGACGATGTGCATGACAAGGTGACCGGCCTCGACAGGGGCGCCGATGACTACATGACAAAGCCCTTTGTCCCGGAGGAGCTTTTGGCAAGGGTACGCGCACTGGCCCGGAGACAGGGAGAAGTGATCGTCGAAGAACTTTCCTTTGATGATCTTTCTCTCAATGTCTCCACAAATGATCTGGCCTGCGGGGAAAAATTCATTCATCTGGGCTACAAGGAATTTGAAATCCTGAAAATTCTGATGAGCAATCAGAAAACCATTGTCAGCAAAGACATGCTGATCAGCAAAGTCTGGGGCGATGATTCCGATGCGGAGGACAACAACGTGGAAGCCTACATTTCCTTCCTCCGGAAAAAATTTTCCTATCTCGGCTCCCGCGTCAATATCTCCACCATCCGTAAAGTGGGTTACCGTCTGGAGGTAAACGGATGATCAAAAAGCTGCGCGGAAAATTCATTCTGGTTAATATGATTTCCGTCTCCTCCATCCTCCTGATCGTGCTTGCTGTTTTTTTCACCTCCTATTATCAGAAGTCCATGTGGAATACTACCTTTTTCATGGAAAATGAATTGGACAGGGCCATGGGGGGCAGCAGCTACACCAACATAAAAATAGGAAGGCAGGATGACGGAAATCCGCCGGGCAGCAGCGGAAGCTCCGGAAAAACCAATTCCGTAAACAGTACCGCAAACGGCGCCAAAAAGAAAAATTTTCTTTTTTCCGTTTTCGGCCTTAGCGGTACAAAAGACCCGGACGGTCCCGGGAACTTTTTACCGAGCGTTGTTTTCAAGACGGATTCCGACGGAAATGTTCTGACCACCAATGAGCGGGAACTAACCGTTGACGCTGCCACATCGACCGCTCTTGTAACGGAAGCCCTGTCTTCCCAGGACAGCTCCGGCAGCGGATATCTCAAAGACTACGGACTCCGCTACATCATCCGGACATCGGATGACGGTTCCAATTACATGATTTTTGCCGACACAAATTTTGAGCAGTCCAATATCCGGACATTTCTCATCAGCTGCATTCTGATCTTTGTCGTGGCATTTATTCTGTTTCTGATCTTAAGTTATTTTCTGGCCCGCTGGACGCTTGCCCCTGTGGAAAAGGCCTGGAAACAGCAGAGCCAGTTTGTCGCAGATGCCTCTCATGAACTGAAAACACCGATCACGGTAATCCTGGCGAACCTGAATATTTTAGGTTCCCACAAAGAGGATACCATTGCAAAGCAGTCCCGCTGGATCGAAAATACAAGAGAAGAGGCAGAGCGCATGAAACAGCTCATCCAGGACCTTCTCTTTCTGGCAAAGTCGGATGCGGACATTACCCCTGTCATCATGTCCAGGGTAGACCTTTCCAACTGTCTGGAAGACCGGCTGCTCGGTTTTGAAAGTGTTGCTTTTGAAAAAAAAGTGGAATTGGAAAGCAGCATAGAAAAAGGGTTGGACGTCATCGGAAATGAAGGGCAGTTAAAACAGCTGATCACAATTCTGCTGGACAATGCCGTAAAATACGCCGGTCAGACCGGAAAGGTAAATGCACAGGCACGCCGTACGGAGGATAAGGCTGTGATCACCGTATGCAATACCGGCGAGCCTATCCCGCAGGATGAGATCAGTCATATTTTTGAACGTTTCTACCGGACAGATAAGTCCCGCGTTCATAAGGAAGGCGGCTACGGACTTGGTCTTTCCATTGCGGACAATATTGTAAAATCACACCACGGTACCATACGCTGCAGCAGTTCCGCTGAAAAAGGAACTGTCTTCACCGTTGAACTTCCCGCAGTCAAATAAACGGATAAAATTGATGTGGCCGACAAAAGTAATATCACGGATTGCTCCCGCAATCCTGCCAAACATACAAATTTCAATAATGTACAATGCACGGGTATCCCACATTTACAAGACCGTAAAGTTCCGCTGCCTTATCGCTCGGAAGATTGACGCAGCCGTGGCTCCCGGAATCCACATAGATCCCGTTTCCAAATTTGTTTCTCCAGGCAGCATCGTGCAGTCCTGATCCGCCGGAGAAGGGCATCCAGTAATCCACATGGCTTTCATATTCCGGCTTCCCGTTCTTCATGGGCCCCCTCAGAATACGGTCTGTTTCTTTGTTATAGATATAGAAAATCCCGGTCGGCGTTCCTCTGTCTAAAGCTGTGGCACCGGAAACGCAGGGGCTGTCCCAGATCACCTGTCCGTCTCGGAAAAAATAAACATGCTGCGCGGAAAGATCCGCTTCGATATAGGAAGTCCCCCAGTCGGGAACCGGCTTGTCTATGGTCCGCTTCTGGCTCTGTCCGGTCAGGATCATGGCAGTCAGGGCAGCTGTCTCCGCTGCCGTGTCCATGGTCCATCCCAAAGGACCGGAAAGAGCAATGTCTGCACCGGCAAAGGTGTGAAAGGTTCTTTCGGTCCCGGCGGTATTATATTTCGCTGCCAGGGTATTGATATATCCTGCTATCGCACCGGCATCCAGGCGGACCTGCCCGTTATCTTCTGCGCCCCGTATCCAGCCCAGAATGGTTTCCGTATCCAAAATTTCCTGATTTTCTCCGATGGAATAGGTAATTGTCATGGTACGGCATTTGTTGATGTTATCCAGCGCCGTTTTCAGAAAAGCATCCTCTTTTTTCCTGTTCACGGCAACATAGCATCCGGTGCCTTCGATGCTGACTGTCGGCTGTCCTCCCGCAACTGCATCCTTCACTGCCTGCAGAAATTTTCCGGCATCGACACTGTTTCCGTATACCTCCGGAATAATGGAAAATGCTTTTCCTGCCTGGTAAGCCGAAATTTCGGCGTCCTGTGTGGCCACGATGCCGGCTCCGGAAATACAGTTCAGCGCGTTTACCTTCGCTTCCAGCTGTGCCTCATTGAGTGAATGGACAATCGGAACGGAAAATTGTTTTTGCGAAGCATCCGCATTCTGCCGGTTCAAAAGAGCCTGAAGATCCGCATCCGTGATATTGGCAGAATATCCGAAATCACTCCCCTTCAGCACTTCCTGCTTTCCGTTTTTCTCCTGGACCGTAAGAGTATAATCTGCATACTTCTGCCGGAGAATGGATACTGCATCCGGGACACTTCTTCCGGAAATACTGATTCCGTTGACGCTTGTCCCCGCAGAAAAGGAAGTTCCCGCCGCCCGCGATGGGAAAGATGCAGCAAAAACGATAAAACCCATCAGAATGATCGTCGTTAATTTTTTAATTCCTGCCTTTGCCTTCATGCTTTTCTCCCCTGTCATTTTCTTCGGTTTTTCTCTCTTCTTTCCTCTCCAGCACATCGTAAAAGTCAGCAAACACACGATTGCTCACATCAATTCCCCTGTCCGTCAGTCTGAGAAAAGGTGCTTCTTCCTCCAGAAGATGCATGCTGATATTCCGACGGATCTGTTCCGAAAATACATTGAACATATTCCTGCCGAACAGGTACATGAAATCGCTTCCGTTTACCCCCTTTGTCATGCGGAGTCCCAGATACATGAACTCCTCCATCCGTTCCTCTTCTGTCAGTTCCTGAATGTCCTGATAAAGCGGCATCAGGTCCTCATGCATGGGGATGTCCATATAACTTTTCAGGTCTCTTTCGGAATGAAACCGGCGGTCCATCACAAAGCTTGATGCACCCAGCCCCACCCCCAGATACTCCACCCCGGTCCAGTAACCGATATTATGGCGGCATGCAAACCCGGGAAGCGCGTAATTGGAGATCTCATAGCGCTCATATTCATGCTCTTTTAATATTTCTTTTGTCTCTGCATACATTTCCCTGTCCGTTTCCTCATCCGGCAGTTCCTGACTCCCCGGGAATTTTCCGTATGTTTTGAAAAACGGTGTTCCCTCTTCAATGATCAGAGAATAAGCAGAGATATGCTCCGGTTTCAGCATCAGCGTTTTCCGCAGTGTGTTTTTCCACTTTTCCGTTGTCTGATTCGGAAGCGCGCTGATCAGATCCACATTCACATTTTTAAAACCCGCCTCGCGAACTTCCTGATAGCTTTTCAGAAAATCATCATATGTATGGATACGGCCCAGAAGCTTTAATTCCTCATCATCCGCAGACTGCAGCCCGAGGCTGATGCGGTTGATGCCGGACTCCCTGTAATGTCCCAGTTTCTCCTGATCCAGCGTTCCGGGATTGCATTCGATCGTAATCTCCGCGTCTGCCTCGACTGCGAAGCTTTCATAGATTGCTCCCATGATATTGGAGATCCACTGCCCGTTCAGAATAGACGGCGTCCCGCCGCCGAAAAAAATCGTGGTGATCTGATAATCCGGATAGCATATCGCCTGCATCCGGATTTCTTCAATCAACTGGTTCACATAGGATTTCTGCACATCCTCATCCGCCGGAGCGGAAAGGAAATCACAGTAGCTGCATTTTTGTTTGCAGAAAGGAATGTGGATATACAGCTCCAGTTTCTTTTTTTCATTCATCATCCAGTTTCAAAACGCTGAGAAACGCCTTCTGCGGAATTTCCACATTCCCGATCTGGCGCATGCGTTTCTTTCCTTCCTTCTGTTTCTCAAGCAGTTTTTTCTTTCTGGTAATATCTCCTCCGTAACACTTGGCAAGGACATCCTTCCGAAGTGCCTTGATGGTTTCACGGGCAATGACCTTGCTGCCGATCGCTGCCTGTACGGGAACATCAAACAAATGCCGCGGGATCTCTTTTACAAGTTTTTCGCACATTCTTCTTCCGCGGTCATAGGCAGAGCCCTTAAAAACAATAAAGGACAGGGCATCCACCGGCTCTTTATTGATCAGAATGTCCAGCTTCACAAGTTCGGATGTCTGATAGCCCTTCAGTTCGTAATCCAGAGAAGCATACCCGCGGGAACGCGATTTCAGAGCATCAAAAAAATCATAGATGATCTCGTTGAGCGGCATATCATATTTCAGGATGGCCCGGCTGGCCTCAATGTATTCCGTACTTTTATAGACACCCCGTCTTTCCTGACACAGCTGCATGATCGGCCCTACAAATTCTCTTGTCAGCATGATCTCGGCAGAAACGAGAGGTTCCTCCATGTGTTCGATCTCGCTCGGATCCGGCATATTGGCGGGATTGGTGATTTCCAGAAAGGTGCCGTCTGTTTTATAGATCCTGTAAACAACACCCGGTGCGGTTGTGACCAGATCAAGATCATATTCCCGTTCCAGTCTTTCCTGCACAATTTCCAGATGCAGGAGCCCCAGAAACCCGCAGCGGAATCCGAACCCCAGTGCTGCAGAGGTCTCCGGTTCATAGGAAAGAGAAGCATCGTTCAGCTGCAGTTTATCCAGCGCATCCCTGAGATCGCTGTACCGGGCAGCATCGGCCGGATAAAGACCGCAATAGACCATAGGCGTGACCTTTTTATAGCCGGGCAGCGGTTTCTCACAGGGATTGTCCTTGTCGGTAACGGTATCCCCCACCCGTGAGTCCTTCAGATTTTTGATGCTGGCGGTAAAATACCCGACCGAACCGGCAGAAAGAAAATCACACGGGATGAACTGGCCCGGACCAAAATAACCGACCTCCACGACTTCTTCGCTCGCACCGGTCGCCATCATCAGAATATGATCTCCCTTTTTCAGGGTCCCGTTCAACACACGGATAAAGACAATCACACCTTTGTAGGAATCGTATTTGGAATCAAAAACCAGTGCCTGGAGCGGCGCATCGCTGTCCCCTTTCGGAGCGGGAAGGCGCTGTACAATCGCTTCCAGCACCTGATCCACATTGGTGCCGAGCTTTGCGGAAATACGGGGTGCATTCTCTGCTTCGAGTCCTATCACATCCTCGATTTCCTTTGCCACCTCATCCGGATTTGCACTTGGGAGATCTGTTTTGTTGATGACCGGGATCACTTCCAGGTTATGGTCCAGCGCCATATACACATTGGCCAGCGTCTGCGCTTCTATGCCCTGCGTTGCGTCCACAACCAGAACCGCGCCGTCGCAGGCGGCAAGAGAACGCGACACCTCATAATTAAAATCGACGTGTCCCGGTGTATCTATCAAATTAAAAACGTATTCTTCTCCGTCCTTTGCCTTATAAATCGTACGGACAGCCTGACTCTTGATCGTAATGCCTCTTTCCCGTTCCAGGTCCATGTTATCCAGAACCTGATCCTGCATTTCTCTTTCGGTCAAAAGGCCGGTCATTTCGATAATACGATCCGCCAGCGTGGATTTTCCGTGATCTATATGAGCAATGATACAGAAGTTTCGGATATGCTTCTGATCCGTCATTGACATGTTTCCTCCAAAAATACAGTTTCAGCATGCAAAAGCGCACACTTACGAAGAATAATACCATTGAAATGCCGAATATTCAAGGATACTTGACATTCCCGCGCCGATATCATAGAATAAAAAACGTATTTCACTATGTAAATAGGAATGGAATCGGAGGAAAATAAATTGGCTAATATCAAATCCGCGAAAAAGAGGATCCTGACATCCCGGAAAAAAGAGGAGAGAAACAAGTCCGTAAAATCCGCAGTAAAAACAGCAGTGAAAAAAGTGGATGCTGCAGTTGCTTCCGGAGATAAGGTTAAGGCAGAGGATGCCTTAAAGACAGCTGAGAAAAAACTGATGTCTGCATCTTCCAAGGGTGTTCTTCATAAAAATACCTCTTCGCGTAAGGTATCCAGATTATCCAAGCATGTCAATGAAATGAAATAAGATCGGACTTTCCGAATGAAAATGCGCTCCGAACCGGGAACGCATTTTTTTGTATGCGATCTTTTTTTTAACCCGTTTTTTTATCTTTTTCCGTTTCCTTCAGGATATCCCGATCCGAATAATGGACTTTCGGTGTGACATTCTCTTCGTAGAAATTAAGACATCCCCGTCCGTTTTTTTTGGAAACGTAAAGCGCTTCATCGGCATATTCCACTGCCTGATTCAATTCGATATACGAATGAACCTGAACCACGCCTATGCTCACGCTGATGTGGACATCTTTTATCGGTTCACTTTCGGATATTGCCTTCATCAGTCCGTTGATCTGTTTCTTAATGTCCTGGCCGGTATCCGGAATAAGTGCAATAAATTCATCTCCGCCCCATCGCCCGCAGATCCCGTCGGATCCCACGGTTTCTTTTACCTTCCCGGCAACAAACGACAGTGCCTGGTCTCCGGCTGCGTGTCCGAAGGAATCATTGATCTTCTTAAAGAAATCAATATCCAGGAGGAGAGCAACCGCATTGTTCAGTTTTTTTTCTTTCCTCAGCCGTTCAAAATCTTTCACAAAAGACTTTCGGTTCATGAGTCCGGTCAGTTCATCCGTTGTGGCAAGACGTATGATCTGCGACCGGTAATTTCTGATAATGAAAATAACCAGAAAGATCATGGAAACAAAAAGGATCAGAAGGATCAGCGTAAGCGCTGCCATCTGCTTTCGATAGATCACATTCATGCGTTCATTCTGGTTCACGATCACGAGGAACAGATCCAGTCCCTGATCATAGCGGACGATACACAATTCACGATCGTTTCCTTCCGCCCCGCCGGAGACCCACTTTTGAAAGATCTCGGAGGGATTTGCGTGAAGGCTTCCCCTCTGCCCTGAAAGAACTCCGCCTTCCGCAAAAAGCGTTTCTGCGTCGGAATTTAAAAGTCCCGAGGAAAGCAATACGTCGCCGTTTGCATTGATAAAGCAGGAATCCATGTCATAGTCATTTGAAAATTTTCTCAGTGTGCCTTCCAGATTAAGGACTGAAGTAGACACACTGACGCAGCCCACGACTTTTCCCGTCTGATCCGTGATTTTCTGCGTGACCATGACCACTTTTTCCTTCTGATACGGGTGGAAAATATCCATGATGATCCGGATTTTTCTCGTCGGTGTTCCGTCCATCAGGTCAAAATACCAGCCGTCTTCAGGTTCCGTGCGGGACAGTATCCTTTCCATCCCCCTTTGGGAATAGCAGCGGGAACTGTCCTGGAAGGAAACATAAATACAGGTGACCTGATACAGATTGCACAATCTGGCAATGGAATCGCAGAATTCTCTCTCCGTGGCCGGGCTGTTCAGGATGTCGTTTCCTTTCCCCGCCCATTCTTTTATGTCCTTACTGGAGGTAATGAGTTCCAGTGCGGTAACGGATGTATCCAGCGTATCATTTACCATCTGGACCATATGCGAGGAGGCCAGGTCCGTCGCGTTTTCCGTATAGCTGTCTCTGATGTAGGATCCGGAACGCACAAACATTACCGAACTGATCAGAAACACTGCGGTGATAACCAAAATAATAAAGACCATCTGTTTGCTGATTTTTTCAGTCTTCATATGTTCTCTCCGCTTTTTTTTATCTGCTGTCCGTTATCTGCTGTTCTTCTCCTGCCGCTGTCCTTCCTCTGCTGTCCGTTATCTGCTGTTCTTCTCCTGCCGCTGTCCTTCCTCTGCTGTCCGTTATCTGCTGTTCTTTATCTGCTGTTCTTTATCTGCTGTCCGTTATCTGCTGTTCTTTATCTGCTGTCCGTTATCTGCTGTTCAGTTTCCTGTGATTACGATTTCAACTGCAAGTCTCTCCGGCAGATTCCCGGTTTTTACGGATTCTTCCAGCCCGACACATTTCCTCACATAATTCAGCAGTGCCTTTCTGTCAAATCCTTTTGCCTGTGTCATCAGTTTTCCGGCCGCAAAAGACGGAACGTGTATTTTTGCTGCGATTGAATTCTGTTTTTCTCCGGCAGCCGCCATATCTTTCACAATAAGAAGCTGGTTAAACTGTCTGGCGATCAGAAAAAGGATTTTTAACGGCGGTGTTTTCATGGTGAGCAGATCTTCATACAGCGCCATAGCCTCTCCCGTGCGTCTTGCCGTAATGGCTCTTACCATATCAAATACCCTGTCCGTCAGCGTTACCGTTGTGATCTCTTCCACATCTTTTTTTTCGACCACATCTCTCTCTCCTGTATAAGAGATCAGTTTTTCCAGTTCGTTCCGGATATTTTCCATGTCGTTTCCGGCATAGCTTAAAAAAAGTTCCATGGTACTGGCTGTAATCTTCTTTCCCGCATTTGCCAGGATTCCTGCGGCCCATCCGGAAAGCTCCTGTGTCTCCGGATGCATGAGCTCGCAGATATATCCGCATTCCTTTATTTTTTTATACAGGCGGTTCCGTTTGTCCACCTCGTTCTCTTCAAAAATAAGATGTGTACTCTCCGGCATATGTGAAAGATACTCAACAAATTTTTCAGGCGCAGATTTCAGCCACCCGGAATTTTCGATCAGGATCAGACGGATGTCGGAAAAGAAAGGCATGGTATCCGCGGCATCCATTACAGCATCTTCGCTGATATCCTTTCCCTCAAAGGATGTGAAATTCACATCATTTTCTCCTGTCATTGCCTCCTTCAGGCGCTTTTTATAACTGTTTTTCAGAAACGCTTCCTCACCGTACAGGAGATAGACCCGTTTGAACTGCTTACTTTTCAGATCCGCGTTCAGTATCTTCATAATGGATTCCGGTATACTTTCCTTCCTTACGCTTCGGAAAATGTTTTTTTCAGATAAGCAAGGGACGATGCAAGCGTCCTGTCCATTTCCTCTTCATCCGCACCGCCGGACAAATCTCTCCAGAGATGAATGTCCTCTCCTACTTTTCCGCCCTTCAGCACGAACGGCTCAAATACCACGTATTTATCATAGGACACTTCCTTCAGGGCTTTCCCGATCTCTGCCCACGGCATGCGCCCCGGCTTCGGCGGCTGTCTGTTCGCTTCTCCTACATGGAAATGCCCCAGATACTTTCCTGCCGTTTTAATGGCATCCGTGATGGATACCTCCTCCACGTTCATGTGGAACGTGTCCAGATGAATCCTCACATTCGGCTTATCTACCGCTTCCACATATTTTACCGCTTCTTCTGCCGTATTGATCAGGTATCCTTCAAAACGGTTGAGCGACTCCATGTTCAGCGTCACATCATACCGGGATGCAAGATCCGCCATCTTTTTCATTCCCTGTACACTGCGGTCAAAATCTCCCTCTTTATCAAGATCCGCTACATCCGTTACCGGCCAGTAGGAATAAAGGCCTCCTCCTATGGAATGGATATTCGCTTTCTGCAGCTGCCTGAACATGTTTTCATAAAACACCAGGGCTTTTTCTACAGCCGCCGTATCCTTCGATGCAATATTGTACTGTCTGCTCGGTCCGTACCCTGCGGTAAGGATCATATCGTATTCTTTTGCAGCTTCATTCAGATGCTCAAAGTATGCATCATTCTGCTTCACCAGATCAAATGCCCCGATCTCCAGAATATCAAATCCGTCTTTTTTGGCCCTTGGGATAAACTGCGTGAATTCATCCACATATTCCCTTACCCAGTATGCAAAGTATATGCCGTATTTCATTTTTCCCCTCCTGATAAATTCCGATTTGCTGTCCAAGATCCCTCTTCCGTTACGATGAAAGCCTCTGTCTTTCTTTTCTCTGATTTTTAAAAGCAAAAGAAAGCACCTCTTATTTTTATTGATTAAAGTATACCAGACAAACTTTTATTTGCCTATATTCCCGATATAAAAAGCAGAGGAAAAACAGAATACAGCCATACCCTTTTTTTATGTGTCCTGTCTGCCCGAAGAAATACGTTTTGTTTTTCAGCCTTGCAATGGCACAGCCGGATGCTATGATACTATCAGTACCCCAGCTATGAGCTGCAAGGTATCCGGTGGATACCTGCTTTGCAGCGACCGTAGCGAAGCGCAGACAGAAGCGGGGCAGGGTCCCCATAAAGAAAATATCCCGAAAAGGAGCAAAAAACAGGATGAAAAAAACAGATGCCCGTCCTTCTTCGAAAGGAATAAAAAACAGCAGCCGCTTTTTCTGCAACCGGGACTGCTGTTATTTTCCGTGTCATGAAGGCATCCCGGAAGAAAGCTTTAACTGCCTTTTCTGTTACTGTCCTCTGTACCTGCTCGGAAAAGAATGCGGCGGAAATTTTGAATATACGGAGAACGGAATAAAAAGCTGCAAGAACTGCATTCTCCCCCATCAGGCACAGGGTTATGACCGTATCATTGCCCGCATTTCAAAAAATCTTCATCAGCCTCTGCCGCCTGCCTGATAGAGAAGCGCATTTACGATCGCTGCTGCCACCGTGCTGCCGCCCTTACGTCCTCTGGCCACGATACACGGGATCCCGGCTTCCATGATCCGTTCTTTTGCCGGAAGCACATTTACGAATCCGACAGGCACACCGATTACCAGAATTGGCCGGAAGCCTTCTTCACGAATCAGCTCATTCAGACGCAGCAGTGCTGTCGGCGCATTGCCGATCGCAAAGATCAAAGGTTCTCCCAGTTGAAAGGCTTTGTCCATGGAAGCGGCGGCACGGGTGGTTTTTTTTTCTCCGGCCGTTTTTTTAATATCTTCATCCGCCATGAAACAGTCCGCCGAACTCCCCGTCCGTGCAAGAGCTTTTTTATTGATCCCCGCTTTTGCCATATTGGTATCGGTAATGATATGGGCCCCTTTTTTGATTGCAGAAATTGCGGTCGGAACCGCTTCCGGTGAAAAATACAGATTGTCCGCATAATCAAAATCCGCAGTGGCATGAATGACACGCTTGATCACCGGTGCAAGTTCCGGATCAAGCGGATGCGGAAGTTCGCTTTCAATTATTTCAAAACTTCTTTTTTCAATTTCATCCGGCTGCAATATTTCTATTTCCCCGTTCATGATCCCTCCTCCGGCTGAAAAACCGGATCATTCCAATCCTTCCTCGATGTATTTCCGTATTTCCGTATTTCCGTATTTCCGTATTTCCGTATTCCCGTATTCCCGTATTCATGTATTCCCGTATTCCCGTATTCCAGTATTCCCGTATTCCAGTATTCCCGTATTCCAGTATTCCAGTATTCCCGTATTCATGTATTCATGTATTCCCTTTTATCGTTTTCCCTTTTATCGTTTTCCCTTTTATCGTTTTCCCGTTTATCGTTTTCCCTTTTATCGTTTTCCATCCGGTTGAAAACCGGAGGATCAGGATTCCTGCCTTTTATTCAAATCCCTTCTTCCAGAATACGGTAGATCAGTTTCATGTCCAGATGGGTTCTCAGATGTTCCGCAAGCAAATAATACTGCTCTTCCTTGTACCCGGAAAAATCAATCGTCTGCCCGCTTTTTGTCAGCAGCATCCGGCAGGCCTTCGTATCGAAAAAGCCGTGCAGATAGGTCCCGGAAACGTTCGCGCAGCAGCAGCCGTCCGTTCCGCCCCCTTCAAGTTTTACGAATGGTTTCCCGCCCGGAAAGAGCCTTGTTTCTCCCATGTGGATTTCATATCCCTCCACATCAGCCTCTTTTGTAAAAACAGCCGATGCAGTGTTCGGGATAATGGCCCCTCTTACTCTCGTTCTGCGTTTTTCAGGCCGGAACACGGTTGATGCCGGCAGCAGGCATAGTCCCTTTTCCCTTCCGCCTCCCTCTGTCCCTTCCGGATCCGTGATCTCTTTCCCAAGCATCTGATAGCCGCCGCAGATCCCGAGTATTTCCTTCCGGTTTTCAGCAAGCTTTTGTATTTCTTCCCCGATTCCGCTTTTTCGCAACCATCTTAAATCCTGCAGGGTATTTTTGGTACCCGGAAGGATTGTGAGGTCCGGCTGTCCCAGTTCTTCGGCCTTTTCAACATACCGGACGCTGATCCCGTCCGATGCCTCGAGTGCGGAAAAATCAGTAAAATTCGACAGATGCGGCAGGCGGATGACCGCAGCATCAAGTCCTTCCCGGGCCTTTTTATTTTGCAGCCGTTCCGACAGACTGTCCTCTTCATCAATATCAATCCTGCGGTAGGGCAGAACGCCGGCAGCGGGGATCTTCACCAGTTCTTCCAGCATGGAAAGACCGCTTTTGAACAGGGCGATGTCGCCGCGGAATTTATTGATGATGACCGCTTTTACCATTGCTTTCTCTTCCGGTTTTAACAGCCCCACGGTCCCGAAGAGCTGTGCAAAAACTCCCCCCCGGTCAATGTCTCCGACAAGCAGGACCGGGGCCCCGGAAATTTTCGCCATCCCCATATTCACAAAATCATCCTGATTCAGATTGATCTCGACCGGGCTTCCGGCCCCCTCGATCACAACGATATCATTCTGCCGGCTCAACGTTTCATAAGCTTTGCAGACTGCCGGCAGAAGGGTGTGTTTCATGGCATAATATTCCGATGCCGTTCTGTTTCCGAGCACTTCCCCGTTCAGGATGACCTGCGACCCCTGATCGGAAACCGGCTTCAGCAGAATGGGATTCATCAGAACAGACGGTTCGATGCCGGCCGCTTCCGCCTGCACCGCCTGTGCCCGTCCCATCTCCAGACCATCCTTTGTGATATAGGAATTCAGAGCCATGTTCTGGCTCTTGAACGGTGCCGCACGATACCCGTCCTCATGAAAGATCCGGCACAGACCTGCACAGATAAAACTCTTTCCGACATTGGACATGGTCCCCTGTACCATAATCGCCTTAGCCACGGAGCACCTCCCTGATCGCCGCGATCAATTTTTCATTTTCTTCGTGCTTTCGGATACAGATCCGGATAAAATATTCATCGAGTCCGGAAAAATCCGCCCCGTTCCGGACAAGGATCTTCTTTTTCAAAAGAGGAGAAAAAAGCGGTATCCTGCTTTTCAGAAGAAGAAAATCGGCATCGCCCCGAAAGACCCGGACACCAAGCTTTTGCAGTCCTTCCGTCAGATATGTACGTTCTGCCTGCAGTACTTCCACGGTCCTTTTCTTCCAGAAAGGTTCCCTGAGCGCACCGATCCCGGCTGCCTGCGCCGCGGCGGATACGCTCCATTCCGGGCCGAAGGAACCCACTTTTGAAAGAAGTTCCGCATCTCCCAGTAAGAAGCCGAGACGCAGTCCGGCCAGGGCATAATACTTGGTAAAAGCATTCAGGATCAAAAGCTGTCTGCACTGCGGAAGGCAGGAGGAGAGACTTTTTCCTTCCGTAAAATCCAGAAAACATTCATCTGCGACCAGAAGGATTTTCTTTTCATGGCAGATTTGCAGGATTTCCTCCAGGATTCCCTCTTCGGCAAGGCGTCCTGTCGGATTGTTCGGATTGCATAAAAAGAAAATATCGATTCCGGTACGCAGAAGATCCGTCACTTCTTTTCCCAAAGCAAATTCCTGCTCTTCCCTTAAAGGAGCCTCCGCAGCGGTTCCTCCGAAGAGACGGACCGAACGTTCATATTCGCCAAACGTCGGGGCAAGGACCAGCGCCCTTTTCGGCTGAAAACAGGCACAGATGCGGAAGATCAGATCGGATGCCCCGTTTCCGCAGAGGATCTCTTCCTTCGGAATGCTGTATTTTTTTGACAGTTCTTCCCGTAATTTATTACAGTCGTGATCCGGATACCGGGCATAGGAATCCTCTGCGTTCCGGAATGCTTCTTTTGCAGCATCCGGCATGCCGAGCGGATTGATATTGACCGAAAAATCGAGTTCGGTTTCCGGGTATCGGTTCAGATCCCCTCCGTGGTTATAAGATCGCAAGGAAACACCCCCTGATCAGACATACCAGAATCATCATCAAAAATGAAGTACAGATCAAAATCCGATGCGCCTGCAGGATGTCTTCCGGTTTTGTTTTCCGAATTTCATCCCCCAGCAGAGGCTTTTTACAGCGGATGCCGAAATAATCCGCATCTCCTCCCAGCTGAATATCCAGCGCACCTGCCATTGCCGCTTCTGTCTGTGCGGAATTCGGACTGGCATGTTTTCTTCTGTCCCGTTTCCAGATCCTCCGTGCATTTTTGAAATCCAGTCTGCAAAGAAAAGAAGAAGCGATCATCAGCAGGGCACACAGACGGGACGGCAGATAATTCAGAATATCATCCAGTTTTGCCGATGCTCTTCCGAAATCCAGATATTTTTCATTCCGGTACCCCACCATGGAATCCAGCGTATTCACTGTTTTGTAGATAAGTCCCAGTGTTCCGCCGCCGATCAGGATATAGAACAAAGGCGCAATAACACCGTCCGATGTATTTTCCGCAACTGTCTCAACGGCTGCTTTGGAAACCCCCTCGGAAGTCAGATTCTGCGTATCTCTTCCGACGATCATGGATACGGCTTTTCTTGCCTCAGACAGATCCCCGGCAGAAAGAGCCGAATATACTTTTTTGCTTTCCGTCTTCAGGCTTTTTACTGCCAGAAGCTGCCAGATCAGAACGGAATCTGCCAGGATAAAAAGCCAGCCTGAAATTTCCCTGCATAAAAAGAGAAGAAGGAAAGGACATACCGAAAAAGGGATCAGCGTAAAAATGACCAATAAAAGCCCTGCCGTCCGTTTCTTTTTCATCGGATACAGCCGTTTTTCAAGAAAAGAAATCCACTTTCCCGCAAGACGGATGATATGCGGCCATCCTTCCGGATCCCCCAGCAAGAGATCCAGAAAGAACCCGATACAGACTGCCGGCAAGGAATCTCTCAGCATGAAAGCACCCCGATATCCTTCAGAATGCCCCCTTCTTCCCTGCAGGAAAGAATGCCGCAGTTTCCGATATGATATTCCCCGAAGTCCCTGTGCGGGAATGCGTTTTTTTCCAGTATGGCCATAATGCTTCCTCCGTGAATTACATAGGCCGCACTTTTTTTATCTGGTACTTCTGCAAGTGTTTCCCGGAAAGCACGCAGGCATCGTCCCTTGAATTCCTCCACGCTCTCCCCTCCCGGAATGACGGATGTGCAGTCTGTTTTCAGCCATTCCCCGTAAGCAGGCAGATCTTTTAATTCTTCATAGGATTTTCCTTCAAAAATCCCGAAGTCGCATTCACGGAGATCCGTTACTTCGGTTATGCTTTGTCCCGGAAAAAGAATTTTCGCTGTTTCCCTGCATCTTCTATACGGACTTGTAAAAACAAAATCAGCAGACAGATTTTTCTTTGACAGCTCTTCTGCCGTTCTTACGCCTTCCGGGCATAACGGTTCATCCGTTCTTCCGATATACCGTCCTTTTTTATTTCCTTCCGTAAGACCGTGGCGTATAAAAAATATTGTTCTCAAAGGATGCCTCCCAGCCATACGCCGAACAGCGTCATCAATTCGCAGGTCTGAATAAAAAAGCCTGAGGTATCTCCTGTAACCCCGCCGAAAAGATGCCGCATGGAACGCCGATAGAAAAAGAAGGAAAGCAGTGCAAAAACAATGCCGAGTCCGCCCGCCCTGCCATCCATGAGCAGCATGAATCCTCCGGCAAGGCATGCCGGTATCCCGGCGGAAAAGAGCACGGGCGTTTTCCGGGTATGCTCCGTAAAGGAAAAGAGAAATCCGTTTCCTCTTGCATTCGGAATGGTCATTGCACCGATGACCGTAAGCGCTCTTGACAGCACAAAGCTTCCGCAGATCACGGGAAATGCCGGAGAAGAAATCATCGCATGCATCAGCCCGAAACTGATCAGTATGTACAGCACGCACCAGAGAACGGCGGCTGAACCGCAGTGCGGATCTTTCATGATAGACAGTTTTTCTTCCCGGCTTCTGTGGGAACCGATGGCATCCGCCGTATCCATAAAACCGTCCATATGAATGCCGCCTGTAAGGATCAGCGGGATGGCTGTACAGACCGCCGCAAAAAAAATCCCATCCGGCGGAACTGCCTCATTCAGTTTCTGCCACAGATACAGGACCGCACCGATCAGCACGCCGACGACCGGAAGGAAAGAAAGCGAATACCGCATGTTTTTTTCATTCCATTCGAAATCGGGGACAGGAAAAATACTGTAGGTGCGGATCGCGATCCACATGGATTCCATTAAGTGCATTTTTCCCCCTTTCTGACTTCCGGTATCCCCCGGCACATTCGGATTACCGTATCCGCTTCCTGCCGCAGGTTTTCATTCAGAGCATTCAGCTCCCGCACATACTCCTTTGTTTCTCCTTCATAGCCTCCCTCTTTCAGACCGCTGATGGAAATGACGATCAGCACGGCACATTTCCGGGACAGTCTTTTAATGTCCTCCATCACACTCATGCCGTTTCCTTTTTTTTCAAACAGAACATTCGCAAGCAGGTTGGATACATCCTCAAGCAGTACGACCGAATTTTTTTCGACAGGAACATTTCCCACCTCATAGGGAACCTCACAGGTTTCAAAATGAAGATCCTTCCGCATGTCCTTATGCTTTTTTACTTTTTCTTCTCCTTCTTTTCCGCACGGAATCATGGTAGCCAGATAATACCGTCTGCCGGTCATGCCCGCAATCATTTTTTCTGCGCAGGTACTTTTCCCGCTTCCGTTTTCCCCTTCGATCAGGATCACTTTTTCACCTCTGCTGCAAGGTCTGCATAAGTTGCCGCATCCCGGTAAACATCCGCCGCCATATCCAGAAGCGGAAAAAGTGCGGCTGCCCCTGTCCCTTCTCCGAGCCTCATTCCCGCATGCAGGATGGGATTTAAGGAAAGCTCCTTGAGAATGAGTCCATGTGCCGGTTCCTCACTCAGGTGAGACGGGATCAGGTAATCCCGGACAGAAGCATGCAGACGAACAGCACACAACGCGGCAGCGGAGGAAATGAGTCCGTCCAGAACAACCGGAACATGATACAGTGCCCCGCCGAGACAGACACCTGTCATCGCGGCAATATCCAGCCCGCCGACTTTTGAAAGAACATCGACCGGGTCCTTTGCATCCGGTCGGTTCCTGTCAATTGCTTTCTGAATGACGGCCTTTTTTTTCAGAAGCCCCTCGTCAGAAAGTCCGGCTCCCCGTCCGGCCGCTTCCTCCGGCCTCCTGTCCATTAAAACACTGACCATCGCCGCGGAAGTTGTTGTATTTCCCATTCCCGTTTCCCCTGTGCCTATCAGGGAATATCCCTGCGCTTTCATTTTTTCCGTAAGAGAAACGCCTGTCAGGATGGCCCGGAGAGCCGTATCCCGTGACATGGCCGGTCCCCTGCTGATATCCGCCGTACCGGGAAGAAGTTTGCAGTCCGTCATCCCGGGAACCGTATCCCGCATGCCGATATCGATCGGGTACACATCTGCCCCTGCCGCTTTGGCCATGATACAGACACATGTCCTTTTTTCAACCGCCATCCCGGCCAGTGCCGCTGTGACTTCTGCTCCGCTTTCGGTAACTCCCTGTACCGTTACCCCGTTGTCCGCAAAGAAAACCAGAATGCATTTCTTTAACGGACCGACAGAAACTTTCCCGCAGGCTGCCGATATTCCTGCCGAGAGCCTCTCCAGTTCCCCCATGCTTCCGATCGGTTTTGCGACCTGATCGAAACGGGCCATACAGGCATCATACGCCTCCTGTGAAACGGGTGTTATTTTCCGCAGGATGTCATTTAATTCCTGCTCCGGTTCATTATATTTTGGTTCATTATATTTTGGTTCATTATATTTTAGTTCTTTATATTTTGATTCCTTACATTGGGATTCTTTATATTTTGTTTCGTCCGACATATTCCTGTCCTTTCTCAACAAAGCGTACGACTGCCTGTTTACAGGCCGGAAAATACAGATGCGGAAAGCCGGCATAAAGAGTATCCGTAGCCGCTGCACAGTCATAAGAACTTCCGTCTCCCGCTTTGACAGCTGTAAAATCAGAACCGTTTCGCGTGCTGTCGTAATAATGAAATTCATGAACACGGAACGAATCTCCCGCCCTTCCCAGGAGACAGTCTTTTTTTGCCGTCAGGGTCGCATAGCCGAAACGCTGCAGTCTGTCCTTCTTCCCGGATTTTCCGGGAAGTACGCCGGTCATGGGCCGTCCGTCCAGTGTCTCCTGCAGATAGAGAAAACCTCCGCATTCCGCAATGGTCGGAAGACCGCTCTGAACGGCATCCCTGATTTGTCTTCGCAGCGTATCATTTCCGCTCAGCTTCTCCGCATAAAGTTCCGGATACCCTCCGGGTAAATACAGCCCGCCGATTTTTTCCGGCAGCGACTTTTCTTCCAGCGGACTGAAAAAACAAAGCTCCGCGCCGGCATCACGCAGCATGGAAAGATTTTCCTCATAACAGAAACAGAATGCCGCATCCCTTGCGATGGCGATCCGGAGCGATGTCTTCCTTTTTTCCGTACCGGACATTCCGGGATCCGGAAGCTCCGGTGCTGTTTCGGCAAGTTTCAGGATGCCGTCCAGGTCAACCGTTTGTTCCGCAAGCTCTCCCCATTTGGCGATCCGTTCCTGAAGATCTGTAATCTCTTCTGCCGTCACAAGCCCCAGATGACGTTCGGCAACTGAAAGCTCTTTCTTCATCGGCAGAAATCCCAGCGGTTCCACGCCTTCCCCCCGGGCAATCTGTGCCAGGCCGCGATAGGTTTCAGCAGTTACGCCGTTGAAGATCACGCCGCGGATTCCACTGTCCGGACGGAAATCCCGAAAACCTTTCAGAATGGCGCCGGCCGATGTGTACATTCCCCGTGCATTCATCACCAGTACGACCGGTGTTTTTACGGCACGGGAAAGTTCATAGCTGCTGACTTTCCCCTCTGTTCCTATCCCGTCAAAATACCCCATTACGCCTTCCAGCGCGACAAGAGATCCTGCCTTTTGCGCGATCCTTTTTTGAAGTTCTTCGGGCGTACTGAAAAAAAGATCCAGATTCTCTGTCGGAAGTCCCAGCACTTTTCGGTGAAACATGGGATCGATATAATCCGGTCCGCATTTGTAGGCAAAAAGAGGCACGCTGCGTTTTTGAAACGCGGAAAGAACTGCCGTTGTAACGGTTGTTTTTCCGCAGCCGGAGTTGGTTCCTGCCATCATGATCCTTCCGTACAAGTTTTTTCTCCTCCCGCAGAAATAATGAACACCGGATTGTTCGCCTGCATCAAATGTCTGGTTCCGGCCATCCGGGAACGTGTACTGCCGATTTCCGTGACCGTGAATTTCTTCCCCTCTCCGGATAAGGCCGAAACGGATTCCGCAACGGTCTCCGGTGTAACGGCATTGATGACGATGCGGATGTCCGGATTGTTTTGGAATAAAGTTTTCAGAATGATCGAAAGCTCTCCGCCGCTGCCGCCGATAAAAGCGGCATCCATTTTCGGAAGCTTCAAAAGAACCTCTGCAGCATTTCCCCTGAATACAGCAACATTCCCGAGATGAAAACGGGCTGCGTTTTTCCGGATGAGGTCCGCTCCTTCCTGAAGACGCTCGACTGCATAGACCCTGCCTTTATAGGCAGCCAGTGCCATTTCCACTGTTACCGAACCGGTGCCCGCACCGATATCACAGGCGGTTTCACCGGGATTAAGATGCAGGAGACTTAAATCCACCGCTCTCACTTCGGATTTTGTCATCGGAACATCTCCCCGCGCAAATTCTTCATCCGGAATGCCGGATCTGATCCGCGGGTCTGCATCCGGATTTTCAATTTCCATGACCCGGCTCATTCCGGTCCCGGGATTTTCAAAGTCCCGTACTCTGCCGGAAAGAATGCGTTCTTCTTTTGTTCCGAGATTTTCGCCGACGGACACCTTCAGATCTCCGTACCCTGCATCAATGAGGAGCCTCATATCATCCGCCAGGGAATCATCCGTCAATAGAAAAGTATCCTGATTTCTGCGAACCGTATCCACAAGATTCCCTTCCCGTCCGTGACGGCTGAGAAGAAAAACATCCTGCCAGGGTTTTTGGCGTTTTGCAAAAAAATAACTGAGGGAGGAAATCCCCGGTAAAGTTTCAATCTCACAGCCGGCCAGATTTTCCTGCAGCTTCCGCGCCGCACTGTAGAAACCCGTATCCCCCGATACCAGGACAGCAATGGTCTCTATGCTGTTTTCATTCAGTGCACTCTGCACTTCTCCGAACGTATAACCGATACGGATTTTTTTCCCAGGCTCCCGGAACGGGAGAAGAATTTTTTCCGCCCCCATCAGAAGATCCGCCTTTTCAACCGCATGGAGACCTTCCTGCGTAAGCGTATCCCTGCCCATTCCGGTTCCGACAATCATTACCTTCTTCATTGTATTCCTCTCCGGTTTTCTCCCGTATCTTTCGACCGCCGTTTATTCTCTCTGCGGATTTTTCCGGCCTTTTTACCGGCCTTCATTTGCTCTCTCTGCGGATTTTTTCTAAAATTTCCTCTGCTGACAGTGCCGTTTCAAACTGCAGATTTTCCGTCTCATCCGGCCGTTTCAGAAGGGCAACCGTCATGCCGCATTTTTCAGCCGCCGAGAGTTTTTCCGGAAGTCCGCCTTCCCTGCCGGAGTCCTTGGTCAAAAGAATTTCCGCCCTGGCTGCGTGGAACATCGCAAGATTCATTTCTTCCGAAAAAGGCCCCTGCATGCAGATGATGTGTTCCGGCAGAAAGCCCAGATCACGGCATTTTTTCAGCCCTTCTTCAAGTGGCAGGATGCGGAGATAAATCCGGCTTTTTGCATTCTTTACGGAAGCGAGGCCTGCCGCTTCCTTTGCTCCCAGAGAAGAAAAAATGATGCCTGCCGTGGTATCCAGCCATGCCGCAAGATCTTCCATCCCGGAAAACACAAAACAGCCCTCGCCGGATGTCTTTTCCCGCCTCACACGGAATACGAAAAGTTTCTCCGCCCTGCAGGCCAGAGAAATATTTCTGCTCACTTCCGCCGCGTACGGATGTGTTGCATCGATCACCCACTTCGGGTTTTCCTTTTTCAGAAGCAGACGGATTCCCTCTTCGTCCAGTCTTCCGGTGCGGACCCTCATATTCTTTTTTTTCAGGAGCACGGATTCTCCGTACTCCGTCGCTACACTGACAAGGACAGGGAAACCTTCCTTTGTCAGACAGTCCGCAAGTTTCCGGCCTTCCGTTGTTCCTCCGAACAGAACGATATCAGCCAAACCGATACCCCCTCGGTGTTACCATGAAGTCTCCGATTCTTTTTGTTTTTTCATTGCCGATGAAAACTGTCGTAAACATGTCCGCAGGATAATCCTGAAGTTTATCCAATGTCATCACCCCGGCAGATTCTTCCGCTCTCCCGATGTTTCGTGCAATTCCGCATATCGTATCCTTCGGTTTCACTTTTAAAAGGATCCCGCAGGCTTTTTTCAGATGATCCGCGCGCATTTTACTGGCCGGGTTATAAAGAACGATCACAAAATCCGCAAGAGCGGCACCGGTAAGCCTCTTTTCAATCGTCTCCCACGGTGTCAGAAGATCGGATAGGGAAATGACCGCAAAATCATGTCCGATGGGCGCCCCGAGAACGGCAGCACCGGAAAGCGCAGCTGTCACCCCCGGAAGAATTTCAATCCGGACATCCGGAAAATCTTTTGAAAGCTCCAGCACCGGAGCAGCCATCCCGTAAACGCCGGGGTCTCCCGAACAGAGCAGGACCACATTTTTTCCCGTATCCGCAAGGATCAGGGCTTCCCGACAGCGTTCTTCTTCTTTTCTCATTCCGGAGGCATAAACGGTTTTTCCCGGAAATACCGGCTCTGCAAGCTCCAGATATTTTTGATAGCCGATCAGGATATCCGCTTCCTGAAGAGCCGTAAAACACTGCCGCGTCATTTTTTCTTCTGCGCCGGGACCGATCCCGGCGACCACCAGTTTTTTCATACCGTTTCTCCCAAAGAAAAGACCGGCCCGGAAATCGCAAGGGCCACCGTCACGCCATCCGTGATTGTTTTTCCCATGACCAGCGTTCCTCCCCCGGATGCCAGAACGGCACTCCGTTCGCACACATTGTCTACTCCCACCTGATCCCTTACAAAATCCGATGATGCATATTTCCCTTTCACCCCGGAAAGCTCCTCCGCGGAAAAAACACGGAACGGAACGGAATGAACTCTGCAATAATCCACAATCCCCTTTTCATCTTTTTTCCGGTCGATGCTGACAATCTCCTTCAGGGCAAGAACGTGGCACTGAGACCGCTTAAGGATCATTTCACAGGCCTCCCGGATTTTTTCTTCCGGCGTATTTTTTCGGCAGCCGAGACCTATGAAGGCAACGGGAGGAACCAGCTGCAGTCCCCGAAAGGACGGAATTTCCTTCCACGAAATCCGGACATCACAGTCCTCTTCCTCCGTCAATTGTACTCCTTCCGGAAGATCCCCCGTTACCGGGAAATCACTTTTCAGCCGGATCTTTTTTCCTGCGAGAAGTGCTGCGGATACCTTTTTGATGCAGGCAGGTTCCGGAATCCGAAGGCCGTTCTTTTTTGCCCAGCTGTCAAACGCGAACACATCTCCCGAATCCGTTGCAGTGGTAATGACTGCCTTCATCCCGAAAGCTTCTCCGATCTTTACCGCCAGGTCATTTGCGCCTCCCAGATGTCCCGAAAGGATGGGGATCAGGAATCGTCCGCAGTCATCCGCCACAAGAACGGCCGGATCGGTTGCTTTGCTTTGAATAAACGGAGCGATCGCGCGTATGGCTATCCCGCAGGCGCCGATAAAAAGAAGAGCGTCCTCTTTCGGAAAATGTTCTCTTGTCCAGGCCGAAAGTTCTCCCGTTCTGCATCGGGAAGCGGATGCGGTTATGCCGCATCCTTTCAGATATTCCCGGATGCGCTCTCCCAGAACTTCTCCTTTCCCGCTGAAGGAAAGAATACCGATATTCATTTTTTTCCCTCCCGGAAAGCTGTTGTGAAAGATGCATCATAAAGTCTGGAAAGCTGATATTCCCTGCCCAGAAAATCACCGACGGTAATGATTGCAAATTTCGTGATGCCGTTTTCCTTTGCAGAAACATCCAGAGTACCTATCGTGCAGCGGATTATTTTTTCATCCGGCCAGCTTGCCTTATACACGATGGCCGCCGGGGTTTCAGGCAGATACCCTCCCGAAAGAAGTTCTTTCTGCAGGCTTTCCGTCATGCCGGCACTTAAAAAAATAACCATCGATGCCTGATGCGCGGCGAAGGCACGGATGCTCTCCTTTTCCGGTACATCCGTCTTCCCGCCCATCCTGGTCAGTATGACGCTCTGGCTTACGCCCGGCAGAGTATATTCCGCCTGCAGTGCCGCTGCCGCTCCGGAAAAACTCGATACACCGGGACAGACATCATAAGGAATCCCCAAAAGGACCAGCCGGTCCATCTGTTCCCGGATGGCTCCGAACAGGCTCGGATCTCCGGTATGCAGACGTACCGTCATTCTTTTTTCTTTTTCCGTCTTTGACATGACATCGATCACTTCATCCAGTGTCATTTTTGAGCTGTCAAAAATCCTGCAGCCTTTTTTTGTATTGGTAAGCAGTTCCGGATTCACAAGAGAGCCCGCATAAATGACACAGTCTGCTGCGCGGAGGAGATCCATTCCGCGTACCGTGATCAGATCCGGAGCTCCGCATCCTGCTCCCACAAAATGGATCATAATTTTATCCTCCACCGTTTCATCAGTTCCTCCGCATTTTCACTCTGCATCAGAACACCTCCGAATTCCTCCGCATTTGTAAAGCAGACAAATCCGACGGGAAGCGTATCCGGAACCCTGCGTTTCAGGCAGGCATCTATCCGACCGCCCAAAATCTGCATCGTACTCTTCAATCGTCCTTCTTTCTGAAGAATGGAAAGTGCCGCGTCGGTTGTAACACAGGATAAAATTCTCCGCAATGTCTCCTGCTCCGCTCCGGCTAAAAGCGCGCAGGCAGCCATGGTTTCCATGCGCCCGTCTCCGTTTCCGGAATGCGTGTTCGTCATCCCGATCCCGAGTTTTATAAGTTTTCCGATATGACCGATCAGAAGAATATTCTGAAATTCATTTTCCAGGGCGGCATCCAGGGCATCCCCTATGAAATTTGAACAGACCACACAGCTGCCCGTATCCAGACCGAGTTCTTCCTTTGCGAAACGCAGGCCAAAGTTTCCCGGCGTCAGCAGGATTTTTTTTCTGTCTTTTTTTGCCGCCTGCCGGATTTCCAGCCGAATGGTGTCCGCAAGAGCCTTATTGCTCATCGGCTCCACAATCCCGCTTGTGCCGATGATGGAAATTCCGCCCGTAATACCCATGCGCGGATTAAAGGTCCTTTCTGCTATTTTCTCTCCTTCCGGTACAGAAATGCAGACTTTAAGACCGCCTGTATAACCGGCACTGTCCATCACTTCCCGAAGCGCTTCCCGCATCATACACCGGGGGACGGAATTGATGGCTGCTTCTCCGACCGCCTGGTCAAGACCCTCCTTTGTTACGCATCCTACGCCTTTCCCTCCGGAAATCGTTATGCCTTCCGGAATCTTCCCGACCACAGCACAGATCAAAATACCGTTTGTCACATCCGGATCATCTCCTGCATCTTTCGTAACTGCGCATCCGGCTTCCGACTCCGTTCTATGAAGGTCTTCAATTTCAAGAACGGCCGTACTTCCTGCCGGTGTCCGAATGGAAATATATCCGGCCGCCTCATCCTTCAGCAGGTAAAGAGCTGCTGCTTTTGCCGCGGCTGCCGCACAGGTACCGGTTGTATATCCGCATCGTAAAAGTTTTCCGCTGACTGCTCTGTGCTGCTCTCCGGAGGGTAAATTCTCACACGGAAGGCCGAAATACCGGCGGTAGTCCTGCACGGAAATTTCAAAAAGCTGCGGGATATATTCTTCCGTAAATATTTCCTCCGGAGTCCCGGTGCGCTCTATGCAGTGATGATGTACGCATGCAATCCTGTCTGATATTTTCCTCGCCAGGTCAAGTTCATGCAGGGAAAGAATGACTGCAGCATTCTTCTCCTTTGCCAGTTTTTTTAAGACCGTCAGCAATTCCAGTTTGTATTTGATATCCAGGAAAGAGGTCGGCTCATCGAGCACCATGACCTCCGGTTCCTGTGCAATTGCCCGTGCAAGCAGAACCCGCTGTTTTTGTCCGTCACTGATCTCATTATAAAGCAGATCCTTCAGTTCCTGTGCCTCTGTCATCAAAAGAGCATCCTTTACCGCCCTGTGGTCATCTGCCGATAGAATGCCCATACGTCCCGTATAAGGATATCTTCCGGTTTCCACCACCTCTTCACAGGTCATCCGGTCCGGGCGGATACGCTCCGTCATCAGAACGGACATCCGTTCCGCCGTTTCTTTTTTTGTATAATTTTTCATGGGCTGCCCATCCAGATAAACCGTCCCGGAGATCAGCTCCAGCTGTCCGATCAGGCTTTTCAGGATGGTGGATTTTCCGGAACCGTTCGGTCCGATCAGAGTCAGAATTTCTCCGCGGGAGACGAAAAGTTCCATATCCCGGATCAAAGGTTTCCCGTCATATCCGACCGACACCTTATCCGCCCGGACATAAAAACCGTTTTCTTTCATCCGTCCCACTCCTTCCTGTGCTGACGAAGCATCACATAAATAACGATCGGCGCCCCGAGCACAGCGGTTACGGAACTGATGGAAAGTTCCGTCGGAGAAAAAAATGTTCTGGCGATCAGGTCACAGGCAAGGCAGAAAGCCGCCCCTCCCAGAAAGCATGCGGGGATCATCAGGATGGGCCTGGCCGTCCCGAACAGACTCTTCATCAGATGCGGCACCGCCACCCCGACAAATGAGACAGGCCCGGCAAAAGCGGTCACACAGGCAGAAAGGATACTGGACAAAAGGATCAGTACGGTCCGGAAAAGCCGGATGTTGACCCCGAGGCTTTGCGCATAGGTCGCCCCCATCTGATAGGCGTTGATCTGTTTTGTCATTCCGACCACAAAAAAGAGTGCCGGAATCACGATCAGCACAATTACTTTTACATTATCCCATGTGGTTCCCGAGAAACTTCCCAGTGACCAGTTATGGAGATTTACAATGTTCGAATCATCTGCAAATGTAACCGCAAAGTCCGTAATGGCAGAACAGATATATCCGATCATAACGCCGCAGATCACCAGGACAGACATGTTGCGGACCTTCCCGGAAATCATGAGAACAAAGCCCGTGCAGATCATGGAGCCCACAAAAGCCGCGAGAACCATCGAAAGGGAATTCATGGAAATCCCCCGGCTTAAAAGCAGGATCATAACAAGCGCCACCACCAGTTTGGCTCCGGAGGAAATGCCGAGTACAAAGGGTCCGGCTATGGGATTCGCAAAAAATGTCTGCAGGAGAAAACCGGAAACGGAAAGTGCCCCGCCCAAAAAGAACGCTGCCAGGATCCTCGGAATGCGTATCTCCCAGAGGATGACTGCGCCGTCTCCCGTTCTGCCCACCAGTGCGTTTATGATCTCCTCAGGGCGCATCTGTACACTTCCGCTTACCAGGTTTAAAAAAAACAGGACCAGAAGCAGAATGACAAGCAGAAGAAAGGACAGGTTATACCGAATCCGTTTTTTCCGTTCCATCAAAACCATCCTCCCCTATGACAGCCTGTGAAGAAATGTAAGTTCCGATTCATCCGGATTTTCCTCCGTAAGGACTACATGGATATCCTGTATCATTTCCCCGAATTTCGTTGTCTCCTGAAAAAGATTTCTCCCGACCGTCCATACATGGCCTTCTTTTACCGCCCTGAAATTGGAGAGAACGCTGCTTTTTGCGAGCAATTCCCGGAGCGATGCCGGCTCATCTTCAATGGTACTGTTGTAGATGATGCAGTCTGCATCTTTCGCTCCGGAATAAAAGGATTCTATCTGCATATTCATGGTGGAAAGGGCGGATCCGTCATCAGAGGGATTATCGAAAATATACTTTCCTCCGGCCATCTCAATCATCTTTGTCACATAGTCCCCGGGTCTGCGGACAGTAGCTGCTCCGTTGGAAGTAATCGAGAAAAAGGCAACTGTTTTCTCTGTATTTTTCTGCTGAATAATATCTTCCAAATCACCGGTCTCCTGCCGGAAAATCTGTTCCGCCTGATCTTCTTTTCCGAGGAGCACCCCGTAAAGTTTCAGCCACTCCATACGTCCGAGGGGATTGCTTTCATAACTGGAGCGTTCCACCAGGACCGGAATTCCCAGATTTTCCAGTTTCTCTTTCACGTCCGGTGAATGCAGGATCATTGTGGATTCCAGCGCCAGAGAACAGTGTCCGGAAGATAGCTGTTCATAATCCGGTGCATTGTATTTGCCGGCAAAAGCGATGCTGCCGTCCGCCATGGCTGCTTTTGCTTCCTCAATATACCAGTCATCTTTTCTGACGGCTGAAAACCGGATATCGGAAATTCCGTCCAGCACCCGGTAAAAATCCATTGCGGAAGTTGCCGCAAGGTAAATATCGGAAAGCGGCTGCTGAAGTACAACGATATCTTTTTCCGGATCGGAAGGAACAGGCGCATTTTCCGGAACAACCAGGAAACGCCCGCCGTCTTTAATGGTTATGAGGCGATACCCGCCGTCATACCGGTCTACCGTAAAACATTCGGCATAAGTAAGATCCATGCTGCCCGTTTTTGTCATTCTGTCCCAGGAAGGTCCGGTACCTGTCTGTGTCCGTGAAACATTCCTGCCGCCGGGAACAGTGCTCTGCGTATCCCGAAGCCCGGATGCTGCATTCTTTTTTTCGCCTGTTGTATTTTTTTCTGCAGCCTTCGTGCCGTTTTCCGAACCCGAAAGGGATGCCGAATCAAAAAGAAGCGTATATTCAATTTCATGAGATGTACTCATCGCGGTCGTATCTGCAATGACCGGTATCTTATCGTCAAACCTGTCGACCGGTATTTCAAATGTCGAATTTCCGCCGGACCCGAGAGGCATATATTTCACATCCCCGATTTTCATATAATCAAAATGACTGCTGTTCCATGCCAAAGTCGCTTTTGCGGTTCCGTTTTTTATTTTCAGGAGTGCCGGTGAATGGACGGAAGCCTTGCCGGAACCTCCTTCCAGCGAAACAGCTATTTCATAACTGCCGTCTGCAAGGCCAAGACTTTCCGCAGTGATTTTTCCGGATTCTTCCAGAGAACGGCTTTCGGATTTTGTGGCTGAAGAAGAAACCGCACAGCCGCAGGAAAGAACTGCCGCCAGAAAAAATAGCCCTGTTAATTTTCTGAATTTCAATATTTTTCGCATACAGAACCTTTTTGTCAAGCCGGAGATGAACGGAAAGAAAACACACAGGGTGTGTTCGGGGTATGGTGAAGCAGTACAGTTCAGACGAATTATAACAACAACTTTTTGTTTTTTCAACAGCCGCATCCTGCCATGGACGGTACAGTTGACACAGAACCTCCGGTGTGATACGCTTCCCTGCAGATATAATTTTCCGCGGGAGTTCTGTCGTTATCCTGCGTGAAAAAAACAGTACCTTCCATTGAAACATTGTGTAAGGTGCCGGACACCATGCAGCGTCCGGTCAAAAGGGAAACAGGTGAAAATCCTGTACGATCTCGTCACCGTAATTCAAGAGCAATGACCGAAATCCACTGGGAAACCGGGAAGGCGGCCAAAGCGTCTGATTGATCAGCCGGGAAACCTGCCTTATACAGCACGGGAACAGAGGTTGTTCCATGCCACGAGGAATTGGCTGTGCGATAAGCAGGGAAACTCCCTGTCTTTTTGCGATGAAAGCCATCACCTCACGGTGATGGCTTTGTTTTTACTATGCCGCAGGAATGCCGGTCGATCCGTTCAAAGTGAAGATGCCGAATCCATGAAAATACCAGGGAGGTTTTGCAATGAAGAAGTTTGCAATCAGTAAAAAACAGGCTGCCGTATCATTGTCTTTTTTCCTGCTCACCGCGATGCTGTCCGGCTGCGGAAGCCAGGCATCATCCACCGGCACTGCTGCCGGCTCCCGGTCCGAAACAACTGCGGCAAAGACTGAAAGCACTGCGGCGACTGTAAAAGAAAGCAGCGCCGATTCCGCGAAACCAGGTCTTGCAGACGGCACCTACCATGCGGAATTCACTACGGACAACAGTATGTTCCACGTAAGCGAAGCCAATGACAAAAAAGGAATCCTGACGGTTGCCGGCGGAAAGATGAGTATCCATGTCAGTCTGGAATCCGATAATATCGTCAATCTTTTTGTCGGAAAAGCAGACGATGCCAAAAAAGAAGGGGCAAAAATTCTTCAGCCTACAGCTGATACCGTAACCTATAAGGACGGCACCACCGAAAAAGTCAACGGCTTCGATATCCCGGTTCCCGCACTTGATGAAGAATTTGATGTGGCTCTTGTCGGAACAAAGGGGACATGGTATGACCACAAAGTGAAAGTATCAAATCCTGTCCCTGCAGAAAAAAAAGATGATCAGGCTGCTGCCGATAAAGTTGCCGCCCTCATCAACGCGATCTATGTCCAGGAAAGAACCGACAAAACAGATGAACAGTGCAAAGAGGCAAAGACTGCCTGGGATGCGCTGACCGATGCGCAGAAGGAACTCGTTTCCGGTGACAACGCGAGTCCGGAATATTTCGGAAGGAACACCGGTGATGCTTCCAGGGATAATCCTCTGAATGAAGATAAGATCGGCGAAAACGAACTCCTGGTCGTCAGCTTCGGAACCTCCTTTAACGACAGCCGTGTCGCCGATATCGGCGGAATTGAAAAAGCGCTGCAGGATGCCTATCCCGACTGGTCGGTGAGAAGAGCTTTTACCGCCCAGATCATCATCAACCACATTCAGGCCCGCGACAATGAAAAAATCGACAACATGGACCAGGCTCTGGAACGTGCTGTATCAAACGGCGTAAAGAACCTTGTGATCCAGCCCACCCATCTGATGCACGGCGCCGAATACGATGAACTTGTTACTGCCGCAGAGAAATATAAGAGTAAATTCACCTCTGTAAAAATCTCAGAGCCGCTGCTCGGCGAAGTCGGTTCCGATTCCTCCGCTGTAAATAAGGATAAGGAAAATGTTGCAAAATCAATCACGGCCCAGGCTGTAAAAGAAGCCGGCTGCAGCAGCCTGGATGCTGCGGCTGCGGACAAAACTGCTTTTGTTTTCATGGGACACGGGACCTCTCATGAGGCAAGCATCACCTATGACCAGATGCAGACCCAGATGGAAAACTTAAACTATGCCAATGTATTTATCGGTACCGTGGAAGGAAAACCGGCAGATACTTCCTGTACGGCGATCATTGAAAAAGTAAAAAAAGCCGGATACAAGAAGGTAGTTCTCCGGCCGCTGATGGTCGTTGCAGGTGATCATGCAAATAACGACATGGCAGGCGATGAGGCGGATTCCTGGAAGGAGCAATTTACCGCATCAGGCAATTTTGACAGCATTCAAACACAGATATCCGGTCTTGGCAGAGTCCCTGATATCCAGGATATTTACGTGATGCATACCAGGGCAGCTGTTTCACAGTAACAGATAAAATCCGGATACCGAAAACATACATTTCTTCTTATGTCATCAGCAGAGCTTTTATGGTTTCCAGCGAGCTCCTAAGCTGATATTTAAGCAGAAAAGCCGCGTCACTGTACTTCCCGTCCTCCTTGATATTCTTCAGCAGCGGCATGACATATTCCTGCGTTTCAGTCACATACCGGATCAGCCTCTGCCGGTCAAAGGCCAGTGCCATCAGGGACACATTGCTGCAGCGGTCTATCACCTTGACAATGGATGCGGTGCTGTCTGCCGAAATTTCCTGATAATACCGTTCCGCTGCCTCTTCTTTTGTTTCCCCCTGTCTCCTGTCCTTTGTAAGGAGATCCACCGAATGTTTGATATCCCCGTCAAAGGGAAGGTCCTCCGGCAAAACCCCGCAGTCCTCACATACATCATGCAGCAGAATCACCGCCAGAACACTGTCGCTGCATATGCCCATGGCATGTGCATGACACGCCATAAGCAGAGGATGGAACATGGCAGGGACACGTTTCTCCGTAAATCTTCCTGCATCCCGGAATTTCCCTTCAAATTTTATTCCGGCATAATCCAATGCCTTCCCCGTTTGAGGAAGATGCTCCGTTTCGGCTGCAGTTTTCAGGCGGGCTGACATCCGCTCCGTTGAGAATATCTCATCCTCTATGGCCCAGTCGGGAATGTCTTTATTTTCTCCTGTCAGCTGCCCTTCCTGTATATGAAGAGCTTTTGCCGTCTCCTTTATTTTCTCAAATGCGGGATAATTATCCCCGCGTTCCCAGCTTCCTATCGTCTGCGCGGTCACATGAATGATGCCGGCAAGTTCTTCCTGTGTCAGCCCTGCATTTTTTCTTGCCTGCCTGATCCGTTTTCCGATCTCCATTTCCGTTCCCCGCTTCATGGTCCGCAATATTTGTTTTTCATGCCGTTCTTTACAGACACATCGCTATCGATATCGCCGCCATCACGACTGCACACATGATAAGCGGGATCATACCGTCAATATAGCCTGCTGCCGGATCAAGTCCGTAATACCTGCAGTAGGCGATCATGCTGATCACTGTGGCAATAACGGTGATTACACAGAATATGACAGATTGCAGGATACTGAGATCTCCCATTCCGTACAGCGTATTGATTTCCAGAAACACCAGTACCGCCCATCCTATGATCAGGAAAAGTTCTGTTGTGACCGGACGGTTCATCAGTTTGTAAGTCACGATTACCAGGATGACGTATGTCACAATTCCCGTGATCATTACCGTACCTTTTCCATACAGCATCCTGTCCGTAACAGCCGAATTCATGCCGCCGCTTACAGATATGACCGCAAAAATTCCCGCAATGAACGCCGGGATCAGAAGCCATCCTGTCCTTATGCCGCGCACGCCGCCCTCCGGCTTAAAGGCAAGCAGCCACCAGGCAAGATAGAAAGCACAACAGACGATCAGGGAAATATTTCCCCATAATATCTTCATATGTACGGAATTGAATTCAGGCATGGCGAACTCCCTTCATCAAAAATTCTGGTTTATTTTTTCAAATCTGCCTGTCGGTTGATCCGTTATTTTTTATTCGGTTCAATTACCACCTTCATGCTTCCGGGGCTCATGCTGGTTCTTACCGCCAGGTCCGCATCGTCAAGTTTGAATTCATGCGAAACAAATTTCTCCCACGGGAATTTGCTGAGATTTCGCAGCATCATTTCCATCATCGGTTTGTATGCGTTATGTGCATGATTTGAAAAACCCATGATGCGCAGATTCTTTGAACATATTTCATGGATATTGATCGGCACGGTACCGCAGTCAACATAATTTCCGGGTTCCAGATAGGTCCCGCTCTTTCTCAGCATGCGGATTCCTTCCGGAAATACAAACGGACGTCCCACACACTCGACTGCCACATCAACCCCCCGTCCTCCGGTCTCCTGACAGACCAGATCGACTCTCTCATCCTCTGTTGTCTTGCTCGAATTGATGGTTACATCCGCTCCGAATTCCTTTGCCAGATTAAGTCTGTATTCATCTATGTCCGTCACTATGATCTTGCCGGCTCCCATCATACGTGCCTTGATTACATGGGACAGGCCGAGAGGTCCGACTCCCTGTACCAGAACCGTATCATTGAAATTAAAACCTTCAACCGGCCACTGCGCCATGGCAGATGCACGGTCAAGCGTCCAGGTAACACACATCGGCTCCGTCAGAACCGCAACTCTGTCCGGGAGTCCGTCCGGGATCTTATACAGTCTTGTCCCCGGTTCGATGTAGACATACTCACTGAATCCTCCGTACAGATGCTTGCCGTCATTGCAGGAACGCATATGGCCGTATCCCATGATCATATGTTCACAGATCGGGAATGTAGGCATATTCCTGCAGTACCAGCAGTGCTGACATACCACATCGGGACACATGGTGACCCTGTCTCCCACCTTCAGGATGTTCCCGTCAAATTCCAGATTCTTCGATCCCTCTTCATCTATCTCAACGATCTCCATTACGTTTTCATGTCCCTGGATGATCGGATACGGAATGCGGATCTCGTTTTTTGTTCCTTTGTAGAATGTGCTTTCCCCTCTGTAGGTATGTTTATCCGTTCCGCATACGCCGGACATAATGCTCTTGCATATGGCCGCACCCCGTTCCGGTTTCGGCATGGGAAACTCACGGATCTCCATCTTCCACGGTTCCACCAGTACTGCTGCTTTTACCATCGTATCCATATTTGCCTCCTGTTGAATGAACGTACCTACAGTATAGCATGATGTGGCCGCCTTGTCCTTTTCCCCCGCTGCCCTCTGTCCTTTTTTTCCCCTTTGCTTCTTTCCCGGCGATCTCTGCTTTTTACTCTTTGTCCTTTGCACATTTCCTGTTTTAAGGTGAAAGATAGGTTTCCGCCCGCATGCCCTTTCCGTCCGTTACAATGCTGATGCAGCCGTCTTTAGCCGTGTGCAGGATTTCTGTCTGCAGCTTTTCCAGTTTTTCCACTGTCTCCCCATTCGGATGATTGTAGCGGTTCCCTATCCCATAGGACAGAACAGATATCCCCGGCTCCAGCAGCTTCAGAAAATCCTCTCCGGATGAATTCCGGCTTCCGTGATGTCCTACTTTCAATACCTCAATCCCGGAGAGCCTCTTCTTCAGGGCCGCATCCTTCTGTACTTCTTTCAGGATAATGTCTTCGCTGGGCTTCCCGGCATCTCCCGTAAACAGGCAGGAAAATTTTCCTTCCTCAAACAGAAGGACCAGTGACTCCTCATTGGTCTCTGTTGTAACAAGATCTTTCCGGGGTGAAAGGCAGAGCATTTTTGCAGGGCCCGCAGGCAGAATTCCGAAGAATGCGTTTCCGAACAGATCCGGTATTTCATCTCCTGCCCCGATATATTCCAGACTGCATCCCTTCCCTGCAATTTCTTTTTTCAGCTTGTCATATTTTTCATCCGTTTTTGCCGGTGCGCTCAGAACCACCGTTTTAATTTCCCTGTCCGGGTCGGAACCCAGCAGGTATTCCACAGCATTCGTATGATCACTGTCTGCATGGGTCAGATACACAGTCTCCACTGTTTTGACCGCATGGTATTCCAGAAACGGTTTCAGAATATACTCGCCTGCCTTTTTATTGCTGCTGCTCCCGCCGTCGATCAGAACCGTGCGGAATCCTTTCTGCAGGACGATGCAGTCTCCCTGCCCGATATCCAGAAAAGAGATCCGTGTATTATATGACGGAATGTGCAGAACGGATACGATGGCAGCGGCCGATAAAAGTACCGCCTTCATGATCCGTTTTCTTTTTTGCTTACGCTCTTCCCGGCAGGTGCTCCCGCTCCGGTGTTCCCCGATCCATTCCTCTCCGCTCTTTTCTTCCCTGTTTTTTTCTTCTCTGCCCCGGTCTGCTTCCTCCTGTCTTTTTATACCGTGTTTTTTTCCGCCCCGTTCTCCCCTGTCCTGTTCTTCTCCGTCCCATTCTCCCCTGTCCTGTTCTTCTCTGCCCCGTTCTTTTCCTGCCTTTTCTTTTCCGGTCAGCACCCGGAAGGCAAGAAACAGGAACAGATAATAAAGAGCAATCTGCAGCAGATGCGGACGCCCGGTCAATATCCTGGATAGAGGAATACGACTGACAGCCTGACACAGAAAAAGATAAAATTGCAGGATCGTATGCGTAACACCTGCCGCCGTACAGGCAGCAAAGAAATTGACCCCGGATAAAAACAGAACGGCTATCCCGGACCAGACCACATACGTCATAAGAGGAATCACGATCAGATTTAAAAGAACGCCCAGTACCGGAACCGAAAAGAACCAGAAGGCAACAACAGGAAGAGAGATCAGACTGACCGTCAGACTGACATAGAAAGACTGCCGGACAGGATTCCGGATACGGTATTTTCTGATCAGGATCTTCGCCGGCCCGCCTATGGAAAAGACCGCAAGAAAGGACAGCTGAAACCCGCATTGAAAAAGCTCCAGGGGGAACGCCAGAAGAATCAGGACTGCAGCAAACGAAGCCGCGCTTAAAAGATCATAAGTCCTCCCCGCAGCGGCTGCAAAGAAGAAAAGCAGAAGCATTGCTACGGAACGCGTAATACTGGTGGAAGTGCCTGTCAGCATCGAATAAAACAGCAGAAGCGCCCCGGAAATCATCCCGCTTATCAGGAAATTCAAGCCTGTTTTCCGAAGAAGATGATACAGCCCCAGTCCGAGTATGGCCATATGAAGTCCGCTGATCGCAAGAAGATGCGCTATCCCGTTCTTCCGGTAAAGATCATAGGTATCTTCTTCCATGGATGACCTGTCTCCCAGCAGGGCCGCTTTCAGGAAAGAGGCATCTTCCGGTTCGCAGATCCGGTCCAGCGTGTTTTCCAGCGCGCATCTGAATTCAAAAATTTTCTGCGGAATGATATCCGTTTTTGAATCTGTCACGCGGATGGCGCTTGCGTAATAGCTGTGGGTTATTCCGCGGGCCTTATAATAATTTGCAAAGTCAAACTGCCCCGGGTTCGATGCAGGTTCCATGCGGGATAATTTTCCGGACAGGTGAACGATATTGCCGATTTTCGGCATCCGGTCTTCGGAAAAGACGGCGGTTTTGCCTGAATATACGCCATCCAGGCTGTCCTTCGGCACATAGACCAGAAGCGTACCGCTCCGGATGACCAGATGATTCCCCTTCTCCTCCATGCTTTCTATGCGCAGGCTTCTGTCGCGGGAAGAGCCCCCGTCCTGTATGACCGCATCCAGTTCCCGCATTTTGGCAGAAGGGATTTCGGCAGAACAAAGCCTTACGGCCCCCGTCAAAAAGGCTGCCGCAAAAAGAACGGATACCGCCATTCTTTTTCCCCCTGTCAGGAAATTCCGGAGTCTGTTCCTTTCCGGGAAAATACGGAATGTTTTATCTTTCCAGACAGCAAACAAGACAGCAAGGACTGCTCCCGCTGCCGCAGCAGCTCCCATGGAAATGGCCCGAGCAAGTACCTCTCCGAGTACGAAACCGGCTGCCATAATAACCCATGGTCTTTTCACGATATGAAATTTTCTCCCTGCTCTTTTTCGGAAAACAGACTGAGATGAAGATTACCCTTCCGTTTCGATATAATCCAGGTCCCGTTCAAAAAGCTTGTCCAGAGAAAGCGTATCTCCGAGCGTTGCTTTCTGGGATCCTTCCACTGCGATCTGCACCTTCTTGACCGTAGTCAGTTCGGAAAGCGAATCCACAATGGAATAAACGGTAAGCTTTACATCCGTGTCCTTCACGGTTGTAAGAAAAGCCTGATTGAAATTGATATAGCAGATCCCCTCATTTACAGAAACATTCAGAAGTTTTGCATCGGGGGAGATGGTTGCCTTCAGTCCTTCCGTCTCAGGTCCTTTGATCAGTTCTGTCACAACAAGCTGTTCCAGCGAGGTGTCCATATTGTAAATCGCTTCCCTTTTTTCCTCCTTCAGTCTGGTACCGGAAGCATCCGCAAAATAAAGGACCAGCTCTTTCTTCTCATAGGAATTGACATTCGTAATGTTCTGAACAAAATCGGAACCGGAGAGCGCCCCCAGCGGCTTCCCGTCCGAATTCCGGAGCGGCTGATCCCCGGAATTGAAACTCACATATTCCACGCCCTTTATCTGTGTCAGTGTCTTTGCAAACGCGGCATTGCAGAGCACCATCCTTGCCGGTTTTATCGAAGAATAATTCCCGTCAAAATTTAAAGTCAGAATATTTTCATTCAGTTTATATCCCTGCAAAGACACCTGATCCGGCAGGGCAACCACCACGTCCACGGCATCCGGGGCCTTTAAGAGCTGTGCTGTCAGTTCCTTAACCAGTCCCTCCGTATCTTTTGTATCCGCCGTAAAGTTCACCGCTGACAGGGCGGACTGTTCGTTATCCAGATAATAAATGTCATATTCATTTTCCTTCGGTGCCGATTTTGCGGTTTCCTTCCCGCAGGATGCACAGAAAAAAACTGCCAGAAATAAAAATACTGTCAGAAGTATTTTTACGGCAAATCTGTTGTTCGGATCTGAAACTTTCCTCATTTTGCTCCTTCTATATAGTTCAGCGGAATACGTACAAGGAAAGAACTTCCCTTATCGGGCTCGCTTGTCAGTTTGATGATTCCCTTATGAAGCATGATAATATTTTTACTGATGGAAAGTCCAAGGCCTGTTCCGCCGCTCTCACGGGAACGGGCCTTATCCACACGATAAAACCGGTCAAAAACAAATTCCTGGTCGCTGTTCGGAATCCCTATCCCGGAATCCGCGATCGTAATATAGCAGAACTGATGGTCCGCATCGAGCGTGACTTTAACCCAGCCGCCCTTCACATTGTATTTGATCGCATTCTCCACCATATTGGTGATGGCCATGGAAAACTTGACCTCGTCTATATCCGCCGTCACTTCGCGGACAGACTCCAGCATCAGTTCCACATTGTTGACCTTGGCAATGGGCCTCAGCCGTTTCATGATCTGCTCCAGCATGACCTGCATGTTCACCGAGGTACGGTTCAGGACAACGGCAGACCTGTCCGTCTTGACCAGATTCAGAAGATCGTCTATGATCTCGGACTCCCGGTCGACTTCCTTTGAGATGTCCTTCATGAATTCCCTGTAGGTTTCCACCGGCGTATCCTCATTGCTCATCAGGGAATCCGCCAGCACGCGGATGGAGGTGATCGGTGTTTTCAGTTCATGGGATACATTGGAAACAAATTCATCTTTGGATTTATCCATATCCTTCAATTTCTGTATGGTCTGACTGATCTCCGAAGAAATCTGCTGCGTTACCACATAGGTGTCCTGCGTCATATCCTGATCCATATCCCCCTGCTCTACTTTCCCGAGCTTATTTCTGAGTTCTATCAGCGGTTTCATCAGAAAAGAAGAAAGAACAATACTGAACAGCAGCAGGACAAGAACAATGATCATATCCAGGATCAGCATCTTATTGGAAAATTCCCCGATCAGGCTTTTGGTGTTTTCCGTGGAAGACAGAAAAAGAAGAACGCCGTCTATGGTTTTTCCGTCCTTGCTTCCGGATGCAGACTGCCGGTTGGCCTCTTCTGAAACAGAATCATAAATGGGGGTCGTCTGAACGATATAGTTCAGTTCGGCATTGTATTTATTGATGCTGTTCCCCTGAAAACACTTCAGGACCTCGGGTGCAATATGATATTTTCCGACTGCCAGATTAAAAGAGTCCCTGACGATGCGGTAGTCCTGATCCACGATCAGGATACGTCCGTTAAACATATTGGCTACGGAATCCATTTCGGTTTCCACTCCGGGGTCCTTTTCCTTAGCCCGCAGATATCCCAGGCGGCTCAGCTTGGAAGACAGGATGAGGCTTTGATTCTGCATATCGGATTTTCTGTTATTGATGATAGACTGATTAAAGGAATTCAGCTGAATTCTTCCCTGAATGAGAACCGGAGCAAGTCCGAAAACCAGAAAAAGGACAACAAGGAGAAGCCTGAGATGTATGGGATGTTTCCCTTTTTTCCTTATCTTTTCCTTCAAAATAAGCCCTCCTTCCCCGCAAAATGAGCAGTTTTAAGTATACACCGAACACATTGAAAAAACCACCTTTGTAAGGTATACTAAAAAAGCTTCAGAAAAATGCCCTGAATACGGGTGCAAAAAGGAAAGGAAAAACCTATGTACTGCCCTAAATGTGACATGGATTTTGTAGACGGCGTGACCGTATGTACCGACTGCGGGAGTCCTCTCGTGGACAAAGAACAGTATTTAAAGGAAAAAGCCGAAGAAGACGCAAGAAAAGCCGAAGAAGACGCCAAAAAGGCTGAAGAGGAAAAATCAAACGTGGATGACCTTATGGAGGGAGCCTCCAATATGCGTCCTCCGGGCATTTATGAAAAAAAATCGGAGAAATATGATGACCTGAAATCTTCCTCCTCTGCATTCCGGATAGTCGGTGTGATCCTGCTCATCCTGGCTGCAGTCAACTGGGTCAATCTCCTGCATTTCCCCGGCAGCGCAAGCTCCAATATTCTTTTCAAGATCATCATTACCGTTTTGGCCGTCGGTTCTCTGGTCATTTCCTGGAAAACAGATCAGGAGGCCGCAAAGGTAAAGAGCCAGGTCAGTGAAGAAACCGAGACTACAAATCAGCTGATCGACTGGTTTATTGACAACTATTCCGCTTCCCGGGTTGATGATGCTGCAAAGAACGGTTCCGATGCGGAGCTGTCCCCGGAAGAAATGGCGTTGAAGCGCATGGATTATATTCAGGACGTTTTTTCCACCCATTACGATCTGACAGACCACGGTTATGTGGATCTTCTGGCAGAAGAAGTATATTCCAGACTTTACGAAACCGAAGGAACGGAAGAAACCGAGGGAACGGAAGAAACCGAAGAGACAGAGGAATCCAATACCTCCCTGTAAAGGCGCAGTACATTTTTATACGTGATCTTATCGATCTCGGAAGAGGAAAAACCTGCTTTTTCCAGCGCATTTACAAATTCCGGCATGCCGGCAGCATCACCCCACTCAACCGGATTTTCAATGCCGTCAAAATCGGAACCGAGTCCTACAAAATCTATCCCGCCTTTATTGACCAGATGACGGATATGTCGGATACACTGTGAACTCAGCGAACAGTTTTCTGCATTTTTTACAGGAAGACTGCCGGCTTGTTCCGGGGATCCGGCATTTTTCTTATCCTTCAGAAAATCAAAGCAATAATTGATTCCGGTAATACAGCCCCTCTGTGCCATGGCTCTGATCATTTCATCGGTCAGGTTCCGCGGATGGTTTGTTACTTCCCTTGCATTGGAATGACTTGCGGCAAACGGCTTTTTTGTGCTGCCGATCACATCCCATATTCCCTTGTCGCTGAGATGCGACACATCGATGATCATGCCGGTATCTTCCATTGCTTCTATCATTTCAAAGCCTTTTTTCTTTAATCCGTTCTCCGTATCCGGAATGCTTTCTCCGGTTTCCGCATTGATGCGGTTCGGAAATGCCAGGGAATTCTCGTAATTCCAGGTCAGTGTCATCATCCGGGCACCGCGGTCATAAAAATGCCTCATTTTGTCCGGGCTGCCCTCGCAGGCTTCTCCTTCTTCCATGGTAAGAAGGGCACTCATAACACCGTCCTGTCTGTTTTTTTCAATGTCTCCGCAGGTCTTTACCCGGCGGATCAGTTCCGGATATTTTCCTATCTCTTCGTCAAATACATCCATAAGACGGTTCTCATAGTCAAATGGTTCCTTTACTTTTTTCAGATTTAAAAAACAGCCGAAATTCTGCAGAAGGTATCCGCCTGTTTTCATTTTATCCAGGTTGATCTGCAGATCGGCTGTTTTGATGTCAAACGCTTTCCCGTCGCGTTTCCGGTAATACAGTTCCGCTATGGTGTCACAATGCATGTCAGCAATATTCATACTCTTCCCCCAAATCCTTATTCTGTACGCAGTGCATCAATGGGATTCAGGCTGGCCGCACGTTTCGCCGGCATATACCCGAACACAAGCCCAATGACCACGGAAACGGAGAACGATACGATTACCGCGATCGGCGTCGGAGGCGCCGAAATCCCCATGGCAGCACCCACAACATTGCTCAGCACACTTCCGAGCACAATTCCGATAACACCGCCTATCATACTGGTAAGAAGGGCTTCCATGACAAACTGCTGCATGATCACACCGGGTCTTGCCCCCAGCGCTTTCCGGATGCCGATCTCCTTGGTACGCTCCGTTACGGAGACCAGCATGATGTTCATAACGCCGACGCCGGCCACCAGCAGGGAAATCCCGGCAATTCCGCCCAGCATCAGGCTCATCTTGGAAATCATCGAGTTCAGGGAATCCAGCATCTCACTCATGGCGGTGATGTGGAAAAGATCCGTATTTCTGTAAATTCCCGTCAGAAACGTAGTAAGCAGATCCACGGCATCCGTTGTCACCGTGGTATCCACGGTAGCAAACGTATAGCTGCTCGGGATGCCGGTACGGGAAAGCTTTACTGCGGTTGTATAAGGAAGATAACAGAAGTCATCGGTACCGCCCGCCTCCAGTGTTGTAGTATCCTGACGTTCCACCGCGCCTATGACCGTATAGGCATAGCCGTTGATCTTGACGATCTGCCCGACCGCTTTTTCAGGCGTTTCAAAAAATTTCTGTGCAGGGTAATAGCCGAGGACACAGACCTTCTGTTTGCCCATAAGATCGGAGTAACTGATGAACCGTCCGGAAACCAGCTTGTAGGCTTTCATATCGATATACTGTTCACTCACACCGGAGACAGAGGTATCCGTAAGGGAATCGCTCCCGTTCTTCAGGGTTGCGGAAACCGTGATCTGCGGTGTCATCTGAGAGAAAATATCCGTATGCTCATTATAGAAACTGTACATCTGCTCCACCGTCGCATGACGGGATGTCAGATTGGTAAGTCTTACGCTGATCTGGTTGGTTCCCATGCTGGTGAAGCTCTCCATCATATAACTCATGTAGCCGTTCACAAGGCTTACAAGAATAATAACGGAAGCCACGCCGATGACAATGCCGAGCATGGTAAGAAACGATCTCATTTTATTGCTCCAGATACTTTTAATGGCGAGCTTCAACGACTGCAGCATATTTTTCAGTATCTCCGTCAAAATTGATTTTTCCGTCCGTGATGCGGACAACGCGTCTTGCCTCCACTGCAATGGAATTATCATGCGTGATCATCACAATGGTATTTCCCTCATCGTTCAGCTTTCTGAAAAAATTCAGGATCTGTCTGCTGGTTTTGGAATCCAGCGCGCCGGTCGGCTCATCCGCAAGAAGAAGCGACGGATTCCCCGCCAGTGCCCGCGCAATGGAAACACGCTGCTGCTGGCCGCCGGAAAGCTGATTCGGCATGTTGTGTGCCTTGGAAGCAAGCCCGACCCTTTCAAGCTGATGCATGGCGCGTTCTTTGCGTTCCTCCAAATCCATATGCGCATAGAGGAGCGGAAGTTCCACATTTTCCAAAAGGTCAAGTTTCGGCAGAAGGTTATACTGCTGGAACACAAAGCCGATCATGCGGTTCCGGATATCCGCCAGCTCATTTTCAGTCATCAGCCCGACGTCTTCTCCGCCCAGAAGATATTCCCCGCTGGTCGGAACATCAAGCGCACCGATGATATTCATCAGCGTACTCTTGCCGCTGCCGGATTTTCCCACAATGGAAACAAACTCTCCCATTCGGATTTGAAGCGTCACGCCGTCATTCGCGTGAACCTCTTCATCTCCCATAATGTATGTTTTGTGAATGTCCCTCATATCGATCAGGACATCCCCCTTATTTAATTTTACCGTTTTAACAGGCATAGGAATCTTCCTTATTCACTATTTGAAATACCCCTTTCATCAGGTCCTTGCCGCGGGCTTAATCACTTCGCATTCCTCCGCCGCCCGGACCTCCGCCGCCCGGACCGCCCATCATGGAAGTCGTTGTGGTCGTTTTGGTGGAACTTGCATTGACATAAACGGTTTCCCCTTCCGTCAGGCCTTCGGTGATCTGAACAAAATCATCCGTGATCAGTCCGGTGGTTACCTGTACTGCCTTAAATCCGGCGGGAACCAGCCCTACAGCTTTTGTAACGGTCATATCCTGCACATAAACCTTATTGCCTCTCTGAATGGAATCCGCAGGCACACAAAGCGCATCACTTGCGGATGCAACCACAATATCCGCATCCACATTCATGCCGGGCAGAAGGTCATCCGTCGTATCCAGCGTTACGGTCACGGGATAGGTGGAAACGCCGTTGCTGACCGTGCTCTCCAGACTGATGTTGGTAACCTTTCCGGTGAAGGTCTTGCCTGAAACCGCATCCGCCGTCACGTTAACGGTCTGATCGACCGATACATAACCGATATCCGTTTCATCAATGGACATGGAGAATGTATAGGCACTCATATCGTAAATGGTCGCCAGGGTTGTTGCCGTGGAACTGCTGGACGAACCGATCTTATCTCCGGTTTTATAGGTCTTGGTAATGACCTGTCCCGCGATCGGGGCTGTGATCGTATATTTGTCTATGGTGTCCGTGGTGGAATCCAGTTTCTCCTGCGCACTTTCCAATGTTGCCTTTTTGGTATCCACCGCATCACTGTAGGATTTTAAGAGCGAGTCCCGGGTCTTGCCGGTTATGGAGAAAATGGGCGTGCCGACCGAAACATAGTCGCCGAGGTTTACGAGGACCTTGTCTGATTCAACCGAAGCGTCAAGCATGGCCGCCATGGTCGTTTCCGACACCGATTCAAAGGTTCCCTCTGCCACGGATGAAAATGCACCGATCACGGCGCTTGCCGTAGTGCTTGTGGTAAGTCCGCCCGGGTTTGCCGCCTGAATGGTCACATAACGGACGATCCGTCCTCCCGTTAAAGTTTCATCCTGGGCCGCGACTGCAATCACTGTACCGGCTACCTGTTCCAGCGTATCAGAAATGGTGAGAGTTGCGTCATTGCCTACCCCGATCGTCTGCGCCTCTCCGGAAAGGAAGGGGATACGGATTTTCATGCTCGTATCGTTGACCAGATCCACCAGGTTCGTATTGTTGGAAACGGATTGTCCGTCCGCAATATAGACCTTGCTTACATATCCCGCCTGGGTTGCCTTGTAAACGCCGCTGCCGTATTTGTCCTTGGCCTCGTTGTAATCCTTGACCGCATCATCATAGGCACTCTGCGCACGGGTCAATGTATTCTGGGCGCTGGTCAGTTCGGAATCCATGGAAGATGCATCGATCTGGTAAAGCGTCTGGCCTTTTGTGACCTGATCTCCTTCCTCGAAATCCGCACTGATGATCGTACCGGAAACAAGAGCCGTAATGGAATAGGTATCCTTTGCCTTAATGGTCCCGGTAGAGGAAATGCTTTTGGTCAGATTCTGCTTTGTTACCGTTGCCGTATTTTCCGTGCTTGTTGCTGAAGCGGCGGCAGCTTTTTTCTTTCTGTACTGCAGAAAGAAATAGAGCGCCAGCGCTGCCGCCAGAATGATGATCAGGATCATGATCAGCTTTTTTCTCTTTTTCCGGGCGGCCATCTTATTCTTTTTTACAGTTTCCGGATCCAGCTCCTGCTCCTGCCCGTTCTTTTTTCCGAGCAGGCCTTTCTTCTGGTCCTTCTTTTCTTTTTTTACCGACTGTCCCACCCCGTCATCCATAACAGCTTCTTCGCCTGCTGCTCCGGCAGGTTTCGAGGTCTGATCTTTTCCCGGCTTTTCCAATCCGGAAGCCTGGTCTTTCTCTGACTCCTCCGGTCCCGGATCCTGTGAAAATGCATCGCCTTCCGGCGTCAATCCCTTGTTCTCGTCTGCCATCTGACTTACTCCTCCACGTAATCAATAACTGTTCTGGTTGTCGTTGTGTCTCCGTCCGTAGAGGTACTGGTTGCGGTCGAATAGATCAGAGTCACATCGGATCCGACTGTCATCCCGCCGTAAATGGAAAACGCGAACTGCATATCGGTGGAACTCAGATAGAATTTCTTATCTGTTTCATCATCATCCAATATCACATAGCTCGGTGTCAGGGTACTGGTGGAGGTATATCCGATCGATGTAATGATGCCGCTTATTACCTTCTTATCCGCATCGGAATTATCGGATGCGCTGTAAGCCCATACGGTTTTTGTCGTGGAACTGTAGTAGATCACCATATAGGTCAGCCCTTCCATTTTGGCCCTGTCCACGGCAGACCCGTCCAGGAAAAGACTGGCATCATCCAGGCTGAAAGGTATTGCCGCAATAAGCTGCGAGGCATTTCTTACCACCTTCGGCCCCTTCAGACTGTTGTCTGCCATAGCCAGCGCATTCACTTCGCCGTCGGAATTCACCGTGGCGCCGAGGACCGTTGCATAGGCGGTCGTTGTATCCTTTTTATCGCAGCAGAGCAGGTTATAGAAAAGATTGACACAGTCTGCCATCGTCATGACCGTTGCCGGATCCGTATAGCTGATATTATCGTTCAGGTTGAGGAATGCGTACTGCGACATCCGCTTGTTGTACTGGTCGCCTGTAAAATCCGTCGCAGCATATCCGAGAAGATACAGCACTCCTTTGGCCGCTTCATTCAACGTTACATACTGGTCCGGCTGGAAATTTCCGCCGAGATATCCGGTCATCCAGCCGCTCTCCGCCGCAAGGCGGATGGCAGACGCATATTCATTGCCCTGTTTTACATCGTTGAACACGGAAACATTGCTCTGGTCCGTAAGAACACTTCTGTAAGCAGAGGCAAGCACCAGCATTCGCGCAAACTGCGCACGCGTCACCTTTCTTGTCAGGTCTCCGCTCACGCTCATAATCCCGGAAAGACCGATCACTTTTTTTCTGGCTTCAAAATTACTGGTTGTATTTGCCAGCGCCGTCAACGGCATCGAACACACTGCTGTTGCAGCAGATAAAGTTACAGCAAATGATGTCATCAGCCATCTGTTTCTCATCTATTATCCTCCGCACTTTCATTCCCTGCCGGGTCACCCTGTTAAAAGATACGTTTTTCAGTTTATGTATACAACCTTAAAATAACCTTAAATTATGACAAAAGCAAGTCCGGACACAAAATTTTCAAAAAATAAAGAGGAGAAACCGGTCTTTTCCCTATTTTCTCCTCTTTGTTCCCTATGCTCCGGTCTGTCTGATCCTTTCCGGATTTTTTTCGGGTTCGTTTGATTCTTTTTCCGGTTTGTTTAAATTTTTCCGGTTTATTCGGTCAGTAAACTGTGCCCGGTCATTTCCTCCGGCTGTTTCAGGCCCATCAGCTCGATAAGTGTCGGGGCAATATCACAGAGTCTTCCGCCCTCTTGGAGAGAATACTTCGGATCCGCGTTGATCAGCACGAACGGGACCGGGTTCGTGGTATGCGCGGTAAACGGCTCGCCGGTTTCGTAATCCACAAGCTTCTCCGCATTCCCGTGATCCGCACAAAGGAACATGACACCGTTCACTTCCTTAACCGCTTCCACGGTTTTCCCGATGCATGTATCCACCGTTTCCACTGCCTTGATGACCGCCGGTTCCACACCGGTATGGCCGACCATATCACAGTTCGCATAGTTGATGATGATCACATCGTATTTCCCGGAACGGATGGCTTCACAGAGTTTCTCACAGACACCGGGTGCGCTCATCTCCGGCTGAAGATCATACGTTGCGACCTTGGGAGACGGGACAAGGATCCTGTCTTCTCCCGGATTCGGTTCTTCTACGCCGCCGTTGAAAAAGAAAGTAACATGCGCATACTTTTCCGTTTCCGCTATCCTTGCCTGCTTCAGCCCGTTCTTCGCAATGAATTCGCCGAACGTATTTGTAATGGACTCTTTTTCAAATGCCACCAGCTTATTCGGAATGGTATCATCGTAATCCTCAAAGCAGACATAGGTGGTTTTGATCCTGGGTCCTCTGTCCCAGCCCGAAAAATCATCGCAGCAGAATTCCCGTGTGATTTCCCTTGCACGGTCCGGACGGAAATTAAAGAAAATAACACTGTCGTTTTCTTTTATCACCGCAACCGGCCTTCCGTCTTTTACCACGGCAAACGGAATTACAAACTCATCCGCCTTGCCGTCCTTATAGGAAGCGTCCATTCCTTCCAGTGCGCTCAATGCCACAGCGCCGTTTGCCTTTGTCAGCGTTTCATATGCCAGTTTTTCTCTGTCCCACCGGTTGTCACGGTCCATCGCATAATAGCGTCCCATTACGGAAGCAATTTCGCCCGTGCCGATTTCCTTCATCTTCTGTTCCAGTTTCTCAATATATCCCCTGCCGCCTTCGGGAGGTGTGTCTCTTCCGTCCATAAAGCAATGGACATATACTTTTTTCAGTCCCTGCCTTTTTGCAAATTCCAGAAGTCCGTAGAGATGCTCCTGATGAGAATGCACCCCGCCCGGGGAAACCAGTCCGTAAAGATGCAGCGAGGAATCATTTTTCCTGCAGTTTTCCGCCGCCTCACAAAATGCTCTGTTCGTAAAGAAATCCCCATCCTGAATGGACTTGGTGATGCGGGTGAGTTCCTGGTATACCACCCTTCCCGCTCCCATATTCAAATGTCCCACTTCGGAGTTTCCCATCTGCCCTTCCGGCAGCCCTACCGCCAGTCCGCTTGCCTGACCTTTCACAAACGGATACTCGCTGAAGATGCGGTCAAGGTTCGGTTTTTGCGCTTCGAAAACCGCATTGTGTTCCGTACAATCCGTCAGGCCGAAGCCATCCATAATACATAAAACAACAGGTCTTTTGTCCATATCTTTTCCGTTTCCTTCTGTAAGTGATTGAACGGCGCCGTCCGGCGCACGTTTTAAAATACAGCCTGCGGAGCATTCCGCAGGCTGTTCCCTTGCGGTCGTCTTTATCCCGCGTTGACAATAACTCCGAAATCAGGCTTCAGGGAAGCGCCGCCGATCAGGCCGCCGTCGATATCCTTCATTCCGAGAAGTTCCCTGCAGTTTTCCGCGTTCATGGAACCGCCGTACTGAATGCGGATGGCATCCGCTGTCGCTTCATCATAAAGACCCGCGATCACCGAACGGATCCCGCCGCAGACTTCTTCCGCCTGTTCGCTGGTTGCCGTTTTCCCTGTTCCGATCGCCCAGATGGGTTCATAGGCGATCACCGTATTCTTTGCCTGCTCTGCCGTCACGCCGGCAAAAGCGATTTTGATCTGCATGGAAATCCAGTCCATGGTAATGCCGGCTTCTCTCTGTTCCAGGGTTTCTCCGCAGCATACGATCGGTTTAAATCCCTGCTCATGAAGCTTCAGCAGTTTTTTGTTCACGGTCTGGTCCGTTTCCGCAAAATACTGTCTTCTTTCGGAATGCCCGATGATCACGTACTCCACACCGGCATCCTTCAGCATGGCCGGAGAGATTTCTCCGGTGAAGGCTCCCTTGTCTTCAAAGTAAACATTTTCCGCACCGATCTTGATGTTGGTTCCCCTGGCCGCTTCCATTGCCGGCACAATATCAATAGCCGGAACACAGAAGACCACGTCCACATCCGGATTCTGCACCAGCGGTTTCAGCTGCTCCACCAGAATTTTTGTTTCAGACGGTGTCTTGTTCATTTTCCAGTTTCCGGCGATAATTTTTCTTCTTGCCATAAAAGTTCTCCTTTGATATTTTTTATTAGGATGCGTCATCTGCTGCCGCAACACCCGGCAGTTCCTTGCCTTCCAGGAATTCCAGGGAAGCGCCGCCGCCTGTGGAAATGTGCGTCATCTTATCGGAAAAGCCGAGTTTCTTTACCGCGCTCACGGAATCGCCGCCGCCCACTACTGTGGTCGCGTCCTTCAGGGCCGCAACAGCCTTGCAGATCTCCAGTGTCCCGGTTGCAAAATTGTCGAATTCAAATACGCCCATCGGACCGTTCCATACAACTGTCTTTGCTCCTGCAAGCGCATCCGAAAACAGCTTTATGGTATCGGGACCGATATCATATCCGGACCAGCCTTCCTCGATCTGGCTCACCGCTTTACGCTCGGTATCATTGGAGAATTCTTTTCCTTCAATGTTATCGACCGGCAGAAGAAGCTTTACGTTCTTTTCTTTTGCCTTATCGATCATTTCCTTTGCATAATCGACCTTGTCGTCTTCGCAGAGAGAATTTCCTATGGTCTTTCCCTCGGCCTTTTCAAACGTGTAAGCCATACCGCCGCCGATGATCAGGGTATCCACTTTATCCAGAAGATTATTGATCACGTTGATCTTATCGGAAACCTTGGCTCCGCCCAGAATGGCAACGAACGGACGAACCGGGTTTTCAACTGCCTGTCCCAGAAATCTGATTTCCTTTTCCATCAGATATCCGACCACATTCGGCCTGCAGTATTTGGTAACGCCCACGTTGGAGCAGTGTGCCCTGTGCGCGGTCCCGAAAGCATCATCCACAAAAATCCCGTCATCACAGAGAGCAGCCAGTTCTTTGGCATATTCCTCCGCCGCCGGATCCTTTCCGTATTTTGTTTCTTCCGCGCGGTAGCGCGTATTTTCAAGAAGCAGTGCCTCTCCGTCCTTTAAAGACTTTGCGAGTGCCTGCGTTTCCGGTCCCGTGACTTTGGGATCCGAAACAAATTTAACGGTAGTTCCCAAACGCTCCGCCAGGGCCGGTGCAACCGGTGCAAGGCTCAGTTCCGGAACCGGTTCCCCCTTGGGTTTTCCGAGATGAGAACACATAATGACCTGTGCCCCCTGGCTCAGCAGTTTTTTCAGTGTCGGGACTGCACCGTCTATTCTCTGGTAACTCTGAATGACACCGTCCTTTAACGGGACATTAAAATCACAGCGAACCAGGATTTTCTTTCCCTGCAGATCCTTTAAATCATCAACTGTTTTTTTATTTAACATTTTGCCGCTCTCCTTTCACGCTTATCCGCGCGATGAAAAATAAGATATGGATTTCAGTTTCCAGGATGCACCCTGCCGGAGACACGCGGTCAAACGCACTTCCGCCGGATGAACCACTCAAAAATCGGGTCCGGTCCTTTCGACCGGACCCGATTGCAGGATCACATGCTTTATTGATTACTGAAGTTCCGCAAAATACTTTATGGTACGGACCATCTGGCTTGTATAGGAGTTCTCGTTGTCATACCAGGAAACCACCTGGACCTCGAAGGTGTCTCCCTCGATCGGGTTGACCATGGTCTGCGTCGAATCAAACAGAGAACCGTATCTCATTCCGATCACATCGGAGGAAACGATCTCGTCTTCGTTGTATCCGAAGGAATCATTGCCTTCCGCCGCTTTCTTCATGGCTTCGTTCACTTCCTGCTTGGTCAGTCCCGCCTTCTTTACAACTGCGGTAAGGATGGTGGTGGAGCCTGTTGTAACCGGAACTCTCTGTGCAGAACCGATGAGCTTTCCGTTCAGTTCCGGAATAACAAGACCGATTGCCTTTGCCGCGCCGGTACTGTTCGGAACAATGTTTGCCGCGCCCGCTCTGGATCTTCTCAGATCGCCTTTTCTCTGCGGTCCGTCAAGGATCATCTGATCACCGGTATACGCATGGATGGTGACCATGATGCCGGATGCGATCGGTGCAAGATCATTCAATGTCTTTGCCATGGGAGCAAGGCAGTTCGTTGTGCAGGAAGCCGCGGAAATGATGTTGTCATCCTTGGTCAGTATTTTCTCATTTACACTGTAAACAATGGTGGGAATATCATTTCCGGCAGGTGCGGAAATAACCACCTTTTTTGCACCGGCATTGATATGTGCCATTGCCTTATCCTTGGAGGTATAGAAGCCGGTGCATTCCAGAACCACATCCACACCGAGTTCTCCCCAGGGAAGCTTGCTCGCATCGGATTCCTTGTAAATGGTGATCTTGTTTCCGTCAACCGTAATGGAATCCTCTCCGAAGGAAACCTTATGTCTGTTTTCTCCTATTCTTCCGCAGAACCCGCCCTGTGCGGTATCATACTTTAAGAGATCAGCCAGCATTTCCGGCTTTGTAAGATCATTGATTGCAACTACCTCATATTTCTTGTCTTCAAACATCTGTCTGAATGCAAGACGTCCTATACGTCCGAACCCGTTGATCGCAACTTTAACTGCCATTTTTTTCCTCCTGTAATATGTGGAATTTTTCCTGTTAAAAAAAAATCAACCATTTGATATTGTACTAAAACAGAGACAAAAAATCAAGCTTTTACGAATCCATTTCACATCCCCTTATTATTTCTTTCTTTATGTAACCTGTAAAGTTCCCCGTTTTCCGCATCATCAAAAATCCGTTCCCGTTACTCTTCCGCATTGTCCGGTTTCCCGTTTTCCCGCTGCCCGGCATACCCGATGGCCGCCTGCCGCTGGGTGATGTCCGTATATACGCCGTAGTAGTACAGCGCGCCGTCATCTCCCCGCACAGGATTCGCAGTCAGGTTCACCCGCCGCAGTTCGCTGCCCCCCAGCAGGATCCGTATATCCATATTGAATACTTTCTCCTGCGCGATCGCCTCGGCCGTGGCCGCTTTCAGGGCAAAAAGGTCATCGGGATGAACCCGTTTCATCAAATCAGAGGAGCTTTGGTATATGGATATGGGATCATCTGCAGAATACCCAAGCGCAGTCAGGCCGCCGGGACTCAGATAAATGCGTTCTGCCCCGCTCCCTATGACACGGAATATGGCAATACCGGAGGGGATGTGACTGAGAATGGCTTCCATGTGTGCCTGCAGTCCGTAGACCGTAGAAGTCTCCCTGCCGGGCATTCCCATCCCCGGAACGGAACGCGCCATGGCAAGCCGTGTCTTTTTGTCCTGCTCGAGTTTCTTCCGTTCATCAATGTCCACAACCACGACCAGGAACTGCTTTTTCCCGTTTTCATCTTCCGTGAGACGGCCGGCATCAAACACCCATTTGAGCGCACCGTTCTTCATTTCAATGCGGTATTCACAGGAATCGGTGGCGCCTGTTTTCGCAATATCGCTGTTGATTTTTCCAAGGGCAACCGCACGGTCTTCCTGATATACCATTTGGGAAAAACGGTTCCGGAATTTCCGGACAAACTCCTCACAGCTGTAGCCCAGCATATCCAGCAGACCGGGACTGATATAGGTGAACTGCTCCGACTCGTCCGCATAGTATTTGAAAATGCCGCCGGGTATGGCACTGATGACGGCAGACATCTCCTGCTGCTGCAGAGACACCGTATGCTGCGCAGCCGTCAGGTCCGTGATGTCCACAAACGTGCTCTGCAGGATGCTGTGCGGTGAAAGACCGCCTATCCACTGGAGATTCACTCTCACCCGGCGGATGCTTCCGTCCGCGCAGACAATACGGTGGGAAAACTCTGCTGAAACACCGGTTTCCTCCACCTGTTTGATGTGCTCTTCGACATCCTTTCTGTCGTCGGGGTGGATATCGGCAATCCTGCTGCGATTTGCCATCGCATTCTTATATTCTTCATCACTCCGGTATCCGAACATCTGATAGGAGGCCTCGTTGTAACGGATCAGTTCGTATCTGCCGTCAGTCAAGCTGTACTGCATGACGCCGCAGGGCAGCGAACTGTAAAGCGCCTGCAGCTTTGCCCTTTCATCTTCAATCAGGAAAGCCTGTTCTGTTTTGATCCGCTCGTTCTCCACTTCATCGGAAACATCTGTAAGACTCGCATACAGCATGAGCGGCTCGCTTTCATGCTGTACCCCATGCAGATTTACGCGAAGCCAGAACATGGTCCCGTCTTTCTTTTTTACATGGAGCCTGGAAATTTCCACGACCTCTCCTCTGCGAAGCCGCTGCTCAAGGTCAGACGGGAAATCGTTGCCTTCCGGAAAAAGGAGTGCCTGCAGATCTTTGGCAGAACACTGCTGATAGGTTTCCCGGGTAAACCCGAACATCCTGCAGGCAATATCATTGACGTATCTCGGCTGTGAACGCTTTCCCAGTTCATAAACCGCGACCCCGATGGGAAGATTCCGGATGATGTTGCCGTACATATCGTTGATGTGCTCATTCAAAACCTGTTTCTCGATATCAATGATCACGAGACAGACAGAAGTGCATTCCGGCGTACGGGCAACGACGCAGCAGCTGATCATGACCCATCGCCAGCCATTCCGGTCGATCGCCAGCCGTAACTGCAGCACCGCGGAATCCAGCGTGCCGTTTTTGAAATCTTCCATGTACCGCTTTGCGCTGGTCCGGTCTTCCGGATGCACCAGCAAAAGCGGATCGCAGTTCACACGGTTGTCACTCTCCTCCGGCATCCACCCCTGTTTGGAAGAAAAAGCGTGATTGCTGAAAACGCGCCGGACACCGTTCCGGGTCATTTCATAGATCTGCACACCGCCGGGAACACTGCTGATGATCGCATTCAGCTCGTTTCTCTGCGATTCATTTTCCTCTGCCAGGCGCTTACGTTTTGTGATATTTTCAACCGATACATAAAAGATACAGCTGCCGGGCCTGCGGGCAAGAAAACGGGAACGGCTGTAGGCCCAGACAGGTTCCCGCCGGCTTTTAAAGACATCACCGAAGCAGGTCTCACATCCTGCCTCCTTACCGGTTGCCGCGGCGGTTTCCAGCATCTGCAAATAAACCTTCCGTGCGTCAGGCGTAAAAAGATCCAGCAGATGATACTGCCTGCTGACAAACTGTTCCCGCGTCACGCCGAATATTTCAAGCAGATGGTCGTTGGTCCGCAGCACCGAGACATTATTCCCGTCATACTCCACGATTGCCGCCCCGCCGACAAAGCTGTTGAAAAGAAGCGTGGACTGGGTATCCGCATTCAGGAAATCGGCGGCACGGTCCACCCCGTTGTGGAAGCGCTCATCTTCCGGATCCAGCTGTGCGCCGCTGCCAAGCAGCGCTTCAAAAGCCTCTGCAGTCATGGGTTTTGCAAAGTAGTAGCCCTGCATGTAGAAACAGCCGATGCTTTTCAGATAATCCGCCTGCTGCCGCGTTTCCACGCCCTCTGCCAGCACCGGAAGGTTCAGGGCATGCGCCATGCGGACAACAGAGCTGAGTATGCTGCCGCCGCGTCCCGTGCCTGTATCCTGCGAAAGAAATTTCATATCCAGTTTGAGCAGATCCACCGGCACATCCTTCAATGTATTCAGAGAAGAATACCCGGATCCGAAATCATCCATTTCAATGCGAAAGCCCAGGGACTGCAGACTGCTGACGGTTCTGATCAGCTGTTCCGGGTTATCCATGTACGCAGACTCTGTCACTTCGAGATGCAGGAAAGAAGATTCCAGCCGGTATTTCTTCAGAAGGTTTTCGAATATGTTTTCCATATCTGAATGGTCGAGATCCCGCCGGGAAACATTGACCGAAACAGGAGGTACGGGGAGTCCGGCATCCATCCAGCTGCGCAGCAAAAAACAGGCCCTGTCCCAGATGAAGGAATCCAGTTCAAAAACAAATCCGTTTTTTTCAAAAAGAGGAATGAATTTCCCGGGAAAGAGCAGACCCATTTTCGGGCTTTGCCACCGCACCAGGACTTCCGCACCGATGAGTTTCCCGGTACTGTAGTTATACTGCGGCTGGAAATAGGGCATAAATTCACCCGCGTTTAATGCTTCCCGCATGGCTGTTACGATTTCATGTTCCTCAGTGGCCGCCTGAAGCATGGAATCGTCATACCAGGCATAATGCGCATTGAAATTGTTCTTAATGGAGCGCAGCGCAAGCAGTGCATGGTCACACACGGCGCTGATGTCCGGCTCCGTTTTGTCCACACGGCAGCAGCCGCAGCGGGCCGAAAAATTGAAATTGGGAAACATAGAGGCAAGCTGTGAGGACATATACCGGAACAGCTGTTCCTCCTTCAGCAGACCGCCGTCCAGAAGGGCAACAAAATGATCTGCATCCCAATGACAACAGGCCAGCATGACCCGGGAAACATAAGGATCCGAACAGGAACGAATGCCTGAGCCGATCCTCGCGATCACCCTGTCTCCTGCATCGGAACCGTAGGTATCATTGAACAGGCTGAAATTATCAATATCCCAGCGCATCAGAACATAAGATTTTCCGGGTTCCTTCGCCATGATTTCAGGTACATTATGACAGAAGGTCTTTCTGTTCCAAAGACCGGTCTTTGCATCTGTCCCGGAGACTTTCGCCGAATCCGCAGTCCGTTTTTTTGCTTCGGCGGCCCGGATGGCGTTTGTCATGGTCAGAATGTTTTCCATCCGGCGCTGCACAAGTTCCTGCTGCAGAGGCATCCCGATGACATCCACCGCACCCAGAGACAGCGCTTTTTTCTGGGAACGGGTATCTTTGCTCTCCGTAACCACGACAGCGGGAATACGGCACAATTCTGCATCGGCATGCAGGGTTTCCAGCAGAGAAAAGGCGGCCGGCTTCGATATTGTCGCATCCAGAAGGATTGCAAAAATATCATGACGTCCGCGCAGAAGTACAAGAGCTTCTGTCCCGTTTTCCGCCGTAAGCACGGAACAGACCGAAGCAAAGGTTTTTTCCATCCGGCTGCGATTGACAGGATCGCTGCAGACAATAAGCATATTTTGGGGAACAGACAAAGCCACGGTTCATCCTCCTTGCGATTCTGAATGGATACTTTAATCCGTAAATTTTACTGTATTTTCTGTAGTTTTGCAATTTGAATGCTGCCCGTGTCAAAAATCCTTTTTCCACTGTCTGTTGCCATCTTTTTCACTGTCTGTCAGCATATCTTCCACTTTCTTCATTTCCCTGGAACCGGCCATGAATTTCTGAAACAGCTGATATCCTTTTTCCGACTGCAGTTCTTTTCTGTCCGTCTGCGTCCCGGAAACATAATCCTGCAGAAGGTCCGCATAAAAATCCGCCATGGTTTCCTTCATGTTGTCCGGAATGGTTCCTATGGTACGCACAGCCTGTTTTGTTATGACTGACTTAAAACGCATGAGCCCGTTTTCCCGGACTGCGTCCGTTGTTTTGACTTCTTTTGCCTCGTAGGAAAGAGTCCCCCCGTCTGTCCATTTTATGATGCCGTAAGGAAAGGGATCCATGGCAAAGCATCCTGTCACGGCTTCCGCCACATGCGGGATTGCCTTGTCCGCTCCCGGTTCCGGAAGATATTCTTTTATTCTCTGCAGATGCAGGTGCCCGGAAAGATAGAGCGGTACCCCATACTCTTCCAGGAGTTTTATCACGTCCGAATGATTATTCAATGTGCATTCCGTTGTGTAGAGCCGGGATTCGGAAAGAAGGTTATGGTGCGCGACCGGGATTACCAGCGCGCCGCTTTCCTTTGCTTCCTTCAGAACAGTTTCCATCCAGTTCAAAGTCTCAGGACGGATTTCTCCGTAAACTCTATTGACCGGATCGTAGACTGCGGAATCCAGCATGAGAAGCCAGTGTCCGTCATCAATCTTATAAACATAGCTCAGACTGTCCGGGTCGGATTCCGCTGCTTCCCCGTATCCGAAGTCCCGGTAGATTTCCCGGAATTCCTCCGCATCCGGACTGGTTGCCGTCTGTGTTTTGGTCCCGAAATAAAACGCCGCCTTTTCATTATTGATATCATGATTTCCCGGAATCACAAGAACCTGAATGCCTTCTGCGCTGAAGCGCTTTAATTTTTCCGCCAGCTCCTTGTGTGCGATGCTTTCCCCGTTTAAGGTCAGATCTCCGCTTAACACCACCGTAGCGGGACGTTCCTCTATGACCTCATCGATCCAGGAATCCAGTATTTCTTCGATATCGGGAATATCCTTCCCGTCATCCGCATCCAGCATATCCTGAAAAGCCTCTCCTCCGTCTGTCATGGAAGAAGGATAATAGTGAATATCCGTTGCCAGATAGACCGTGTCCTTATGGACCGGTCTTAACGTTACGAGAGAGGGATTCTCCTTGTTTTCCTTTTTTTTCGGTTTCTGCCGTCCCGTTTCGCTCCACGGTCGGTTCAGTTCCGTCAGGTATTTCCCCTGTTCCAGAAGATCGGCTGCCGTAAACTGCCCTTCTTCCGTATCGGAAGAACCCGCGTTTGATGCGGACGCCCCGGAAGATGAACTTTCTTCGCTTCCGGCCTCTTCCGGCTTTGCCTGTGTTTCCGATTCTGTCCCTGCGGCCGGCCTGCCCGTTTCATGGTGCCTGCCGCGGAAAATGAAAACAACCAGAAATGCCGCAATCATAAAAAGGATAATTTTCAGTATTCTGTTTCGGATGCTCTTATTTATCACAGTCTATTATCATACTATATTTTTCCGAAAAAGACAGCAGAAACCACCCGGCGTTTCCCGGGTCGGGTTCTTGTAAAACTCCCTTTCCCTTCCTATATTTCTTCCAGCAATCCCTTCAGGCCCTTTGTCTTATAGATCTCCCTGTAATAAGCTGCCTCATCCCGGATCAAAGAATCTATGGTTCTCATTCCGATCAGTTCTACCGGAGCCTTGTCATCTGTCAGGATCTTTCCTCCGCCCGAAACCGCCGCCAGATTTTCCGATACATTCTCCATCAGGTCCGACAGGTCTTTCTGCTCTATCATCTTACGGGTATTTTCAAGACGCTGTGAAAGGGGAGTGCCGTTTCCGCTGCCGGCGAATAATTCCCGGTTCGTGTATCCCTTCACGTCAACCGCTGCCACATCATCGAATACCGATGCAATGGTGTCGGAAAGGTACGCGGTGATATCATCTGCATTGCCGTTGTTCCCATGCATATTCATATTTACGACCATGACCCCGTCCGCTGTCAGATGTTCTTTCACCAGCGTAAAAAATTCTCTGCTGCTCATCTGAAACGGAATGGTGATATCCTGATAGGCATCCACCATGATCACATCGTATTTTTTATCACTTGCATTCAGATACGCTCTTCCGTCATACGTCACTACCGGAATATCCTTTGGCAGATTAAAATACCGGTGTGCCAGGTCCGTGATCTTATCATCAATTTCCACGCCGGTGATGTCGGCATCCGGAAAGTAACGTCGGCACTCCAGGGCAAATGTACCGGTCCCCATTCCGAGAACCAGCACTTTGGGATCCTTCCTGCCGGAAAGCACAGGCGCAGACAGGGCATAATCATAATACATGCCCGTCATCTTATCGCTCTTCATATAGACGGACTGCACCCCGAACATGACATTGGTGGAAAGTATGGTTGCATCCCCCGTATCCCTGACCTGAAGATAGTTGTAAACGGATTCTCCCTCATACAAAAGATTCTTCTCCCAAAACGCAAAACCGGAAGAATGACCGAAAAAACAGGCCGCCAGAAAAATGAGCACCCCTATCCCGACTGTTCTTTTCCCGCCGCCGTTTACCAGAAAATAACTGACGGCAATGAGAAGAAGCACGCTGGAAAAGATCAGGAATGTAACAGCGGTTCCGACTGCCGGGATTGTTACGAAGGTCGGCAGAAAAGTACCGAGAATACTTCCGATGGTATTGCAGGCGCCGAGGCGTCCGGCCACCCGTCCGCTCTCATCCAGATCCGATACGCCGAACCTGATCAAAGACGGCGTCACGGTCCCGAGAAGAAACAGCGGAAAGGCAAACAGGATCATACAGGCAAAAAAGGCCGCCCATACCAAAAGATTTGTGTTGATGGCTACGATCATGATCCCTGTGATCCCGACGATGATATATTTTCCGACAACCGGTATCAGTGCGATCCAGACAGCCGCGATCAGGATTCTTCGGAACAGCCTGTCCGGGCTTTTATCCCTGTCGGCCCATTTCCCGCCCATCACATTTCCCAATGCCATGGCAATCATGATGGTGCCGATGATGATCGTCCACACGATCTGGGAGGAACTGAAAAACGGTGCCAGCAGCCGGCTGGCTCCCAGTTCCACCGCCATCACGGCCGTTCCGGCAAAAAATTCCGTAAGATACAGATACCATTTTTGAGAAAGAATATTGCGTGTTTCTCTCTTTTTTTCTTTCATTTTCATACTCCTCTTATCGGTTATCCGATACGGATTGCACAGGAACGCAATCCGGCACTCCATCGGATGAACCTCCCGGATGGAACTTTCTTTTTCTTCCCGGAAAACGGGAAGGTCCGGACCGGAATACGGATAACAGACAGGACCTGTTTCCGACTGTTTCCATATTTGTATAGTTTACCATATTTCTCCGTCATCATACATTTTAAAAAGAAAAAACAGTATCCTCTCCATTCTTTCTGTTCTGCCTTTTCTAATTTGTAATGGTGTCGATGCCGACCTGCGGCAGCTTCTCGACTTTCATCGCCTCGATATAGCAGAATGGCTGTCCGGGTTTTTCGCCGCCGGGATATGCAGTCCCCTGACGCAGAATCCCCGTGACCCTGATCCAGGAACTCTCCGAAACCAGTGCGGAAAGATCCTGATCTGACTGAAATTCAAAATTAACATACCCGCCCGTGCAGTAGGGACACACCGGACCTTTTCTGCCGACAAAGGTATACTTATCATTGAAAATCATGTAGTAGCCCTCGATCACCACGGACTTCCCTTCATAATCCGGAAAATTGATGTACCAGTCATTGATCTGGGTCATATATAATTTGTCACCGACGGTGATGTCTGTTTTTTCCGCTTTGAATTTTTTGCGGTCTGCGGCAATGTCGTAGGGATAGTTGTCGCCGGCCTCCTTAGGCCCGGCCGGTTCTTTGACCGATGAAGACACAGAAACTTCTTTGTCCGATGAAGGCGAAGATGCGGAAGCTTCTTTGTCCGATGAAGGCGAAGATGCGGAAGCTTCTCTGTCCGATGAAGGCGAAGATGCGGAAGCTTCAGACCTAACCGCTGTCTGCCTGCCGCTGTCCTGTACCGGGCTGCTGCTTTGTACGACTGATACGGAATGATCTTTTTTTTGGCGTCCGCATCCAATACATGTTATTGCGATTAAAATACACAAAAAAAATGCGCTTCTCTTCATAATGAATCATCTCTTTCCTCTCAGTTTTTCAATTCCCGCGAATAAGAAAAATACGATGATGTCTGTTACGACAATACATGCACCCGTGGGAACCGAGCCAAGATAAGAAATCGTAAGCCCCAGGATAAAACAAATGACGGACAGAACAGCCGACAGCAATATGGTGGTTTTAAACTTTCTGCACATGCGCATGGCAGTCAGGGAAGGAAATACGATCAGACTTGAAATGAGCAGGGTTCCCATCATCCGCATCCCGAGCACCACGGTGACTGCCGTCAGAAATGCGATCACCATATTGTAAAGCTGCGTCCTGGTACCTGTGGCAGAAGAAAAATTTTCATCAAACGTAACTGCAAAAATACGGTTGTAAAACAGGACATACAATATCATCACGGCAGCGCTCAGAATGACAGACAATACCACATCGTCATGACGCATGGCAAGGATACTGCCGAACATGTAATTGCACACATCCGTATTCATCCCCGTAGTGAGAGAAACCGTCATAACGCCCACTGCCAGCGCACCGCTGCAAAGCAGCGCCGTCGCCGCATCTCCCTTGATCCCGGAACTGTCCTTAAGCTGCAGAAGGAAGAAGGCGCATGCGACACACACAGGGATGGATACCGCCATCGGGGCTGCATGCATGGCATAGGCCACCGCCAGCGCTGCAAAGCCCACATGGGAAAGTCCGTCGCCGATCATCGAATATCGTTTGAGCACCAGGCTTGCTCCCAGTAATGAAGCGCATAAAGATACCAGAATGCCGACGACCAGCGCGCGGACCAGAAACGGATAGGAAAACATCTGCATAAGTGTATTCAGCATGATGTCCCTCCTCCCAAAAAATACCTTCCCAATTCACTGCGGCAGTAAGAAGCGGTCTCTCCGAAAAAAAGCTGCCGGTTTCCAAGATGCAGAACATGATCCGCCTGTTCTATCGCGCCCCTGATATCATGGGAAACCATAACGACCGTGATCTTACGCTTTGTATGCAGTTCGGCGATTTCCCTGTATAATTCAGTCTTCATGATCGGATCAAGTCCTGTGACAGGTTCGTCAAGAAGCAGCAGCTTTCCGGTGGAGCAAAGTGCTCTCGAAAGCAGTACCCGCTGCTGCTGCCCGCCGGACAGATCCCGGTAACAGGAATCCTTTAAATTGCCGATGCCGAGCAGGTCCATTTTTTCACGTGCATCCGCCCGGTCGGATTCCGTATAAAACGGACGGATCCCCAGGTGATTCAGCCGACCGGACAGCACCACTTCCATCACACTGGCAGGAAAATCCTTCTGTGCTTCCGTCTGCTGCGGCAAATACCCGATCTCCGTCGGTTTCAGGCCGCCGCCTGTCAGGATTTCGCCCGCCGACGGAGTTTTCAGATGCAATAAACCCTTGAGCAATGTGCTTTTCCCCGCGCCGTTTTCACCCACTACGCAAAGGTAATCCCCGGCCTCAACGGAAAAATTCAGACCGGACAGCACTGTAGTTCCCCCATAGGAGAACGAAACATCCCGACATGTTAACAGGCTCATCTCAGTTCAGAGCCTCCTTCAGCACACCCACGTTATGCTCCATCAGACTGATATACGTTGCGCCTGCCTTAAAATCACTGTCACTGACATTGTGAACCGCATTGAGCAGTTCGCTTTTTGCACCGGTTGCCTCGCAGATGGAATTGCACATCTGCTCGTTGGAGAGTTCAATATGGAAGACAACGGGGATTCCATCCGATTTCACTTTGTTGATCAGAAAAGCCACTGTGGAGGCGTTCGCTTCGGTATCCTTGGAGCAGCCGGGGAAAGCGGCATAATAGGTCAGTCCGTATTCCTTGCAGAAATAGCGGAACGGGAAACGGTCGCCGACAATGATCTCCCTGCGTTTTCCGGTATCGATGACCTGTCTGAAATCGTTGTCCAGCTTCTGAAGCTTTGCAAGATAAGTTTCGGTATTGGCTTTGTAAGTGTCCGCATCGGCCGCGTCCAGGGTACAGAGCGTATCCGACAGTTTTTGTACGATCTGCATTGCATTAGCCGGAGAAGTCCATACATGTTCATCCATTTCCGGATCTTCTCCGGATTCGCTTGTTGCACCGGCTTCGTCCTTTGCACCGGCTTCGTCCTTTGCACCGGCTTCGCTTTCATCCGCTTCGGGCTGCATTCCTTCCACCAGTTCTTCCTCTGCGAGGTCGACGCAGTCCATCAGCTTGAACACCGTCATTTTACTCCGGTCCATGGAACGGAGCACATTCGCGACCCACTCGTCCGAATCACCTCCCACATACACAAAAAGGCTGCTGTTTTGAATGGTGATGATATCCTGCGGCGTGGGCTCGTAACTGTGGCTTTCCGCGCCGGGCTTAAGGAGCATGGTGATGTTTGCTTTGCTTCCGACGATCTGACGGACAAAATCATATTCCGGAAAATTGGTACAAACGATGTTCAGTTTCCCAGCGGCAGCATCGGCTGCTGATGTATTTTTTGACGCTTCAACGGCTCCGCAGGCAGATAAAGAACACGCCAGCATCAGACCTGCCAGAAGGCAGATAATGATTTTTTTCATGATAGAATAAACCTCCGATTTTTTTTAAGAGAACACAAAAAAAGCAGGGGAATCGGACTATGCCGAATCTGCATTCTGAAAAAGCAGATTACTCCCTTGCTGCGAAAGAAAAAAAATTCAATCGGAAAGTTTGACCTTCAGCGAAATCAGCGTGATTGCCGGAGCCGCCCAGAAAAACATATGCAGCACGGCTGTGAAAAGGATAAAGACACCAAGAAAAATAACAGCACTTACAAGAACTGTTCCCACTGTATTCAGGATCTGTCTGCAGACCTGAATTTCCTGACAGATCGGGCAGCCCTCTCCGGTGCAGTTGTGGCCGGCCTCGATCACGATATAGGCGGCGGAGAAAGCCAGAATAAGCAGAAGCACGGCACACAGGACCGCGGCAATCTCTCTGCGTTTTTTCATCCGGTTCTCCTCCTTTTCTTTATCGGTTTCGGCAATTTTTACAAAGCCCGTACAAAATGGTTTTACTTCGGTCGATTTGAAAGCCTGCGGATACAAAAACATCCTTCTGTAAGCGGTCAGCCATATCCGGTTCTGCATGGAGCATTTTGCCGCATTTTATACAGATCAGATGAATGCGGTTCCGGCATTGTTCCGCATGGGTATATTGGTAATATATTTCCCGCGAACCCTCTTTGACGAAACGGCTGATCTGCCCTGCGTTTTCCAGTGCGGATAAATTCCGGTAAATCGTGCTGAGACTGATTTCAGGTACCGGCAGGCTTGCAGCGATCTGTCTGGCGGAAAACTGTTTGTCCGGATTATCCTGCAAGAATTCCATCAGCCACCGCCGCTGTTCTGTTCTGTAATCATGCATCCTTTTATCTCCCGGTTATCTCCCGATTATCTCCCGATTATCTCTTGGACCAAGATTTGCGAATCAAACGCAAATTATGTTATCACCGTCAGGGAAATCTGTCAAGATGATTTGCAAATGAATCGCAAATTTTGGATCGTACTTTGCGCCTGTCCTATTCAGGAACATTACAGCACTTGGAAAATCCTAAAAGAATCTTAAAAAATGATTCATAGTTTGTCCATCGCTTTCCTGTATCCTGTAAATAGTTAAAACAATACGGAATTTAATAAAGCACACTCCTAACACTCCTGAATCTCTTATAAAAACAGGGCGAAGCTGGACAGCCGGACAAGCTGCAGTTTCGCCCGTTTCTATTCCGTTTCTATTTTTTTCTTTCATCCCGTGAGTTACCCGACAAATGAATCTCTCATGAATCTCTGTTTTCGTTTCACTGCGGTCGCTGCAGAGCAGATATCCGCCGGAAGGAACCGCCGCCCGGGAAAACAGGCAGCGCCGGGCCCTCATTTTCATCCCCGAAGAAAGGGCAGAAATGGACGGAAGGAACGGCCCATGCTATACTCAGGAAAATTATGTCGAAAAAAAAGCATAAAAACAACCTGACAACATATCGCACGGAAAGTCATGCATGCCATAGCAGACTGCGATAGAATTCCACCATGCGGAAGCGGAGGAAACAATGGATTGGATCACGGGAATCCAGCGGGCACTGGACTATACGGAAAAACATCTGACAGAGGAAATCGACTTTGCGGCGGCGGCAAGGGAAGCCTGCTCGTCATCCTTTCATTTTCAGCGGATGTTCACCATGCTCTGCGGCTTCACGCTGGGCGATTATATCCGGATGCGGCGGCTGACCTTGGCTGCGGAAGATTTGATGCGGACGGATGATAAGGTCATTGACATCGCGCTGAAGTACGGCTACGACACCCCTGAAAGTTTTTCCCGTGCGTTCACCAGATTTCACGAAGTCACACCTACCCGGGCGCGGCATGGAAGCAATGTAAAATCTTTTTCCCGGCTCTCCGTAAAACTTATTTTATCAGGAGGAAATACCATGGATTACAGGATTGAAAAGAAAGGCGCGTTTCGGCTTGTTTGCAGAAAAATTCAGGTCTATAAACCCCAGGGAGACACCGCCACGGCGGACATCTCCGCATTCTGGAATAAATGCTCTGCGGATGGCACAATGGATGCGATCTGCAGGTACGGCACTTTTGACAACCTGCATGGAATGCTCGGTGTCTGCTTCTCCGACGGGATGGCAGACAATCACTTCCCCTACGGCATCGGCGCAGAGTACAATGGTGTACCCCTGACCGATAAAGGGCTGGATATCATCGACATCCCTGCCTGCACCTATGCCGTGTTTACCTGTAAGGGTCCGATGCCGGATGCCTTCAAAGATACCTATAAGAAGATCTGTACCGAATTCTTTGCCCAGAGCGGCTATGAGTACGGCAATGGCGCGGAGCTGGAGGTCTATCCTTCCGCGGATACCAAAAATCCGGACTACACCTGTGAGATCTGGATCGCGGTAAAAGAGAAACAGTAAAAAAAGCTGATGTGGCCGCCAAAAGTAATATCACGGATATCATAAGTTCTTTTCATGATCTCCTTCTCAGCCTGACGTTTCCCATATAGGATAACCGGTTCGGAAAAAGGCCTGCATGATCGATCCGTGCAGGCTTTTTTCGTCTGTCCGGAATATGCCCTGTAACGGCTCTGAAACGACAGGCAGCGTACCCGGATTCGCACTTGACAAAGGAGAAAAAGAGAAATATGCTTTTGCGAAGTATGATCAAAAAAATCCACGCGGCAGGTCCCGTTTTAACCGCTGCGCTGACACCGGAAGCCGAAAAAAAGATTTTTCAAAGGATGCAGTTTCTGCATCAAACTATTCGTGAACAGCTTTCATTGCCGCGACCGTTATTTTTTGATTCAAGGAGGAAAACGCATGTATAAAAAACTTGCGGCAAGCATCCGTGAGTATAAAAAGGAATCCATCCAGACACCGCTGCTGATCGTGGGTGAGGTTACCATGGAATGTCTCATTCCCTATATCATCGCACTGCTGGTCAATCAGATCAAATCCGGCTGCAGCTTTCGGGTAATCGCCGTCTACGGCGGGATTCTGTTTATCATGGCCTGCATATCGCTGGCCTTCGGCGCAATGGCGGGCGCCACCTGTGCCAAAGCCTCCTGCGGTTTTGCCCGCAACCTTCGTCATGACATGTATCAGAATATTCAGCGCTATTCCTTTGAAAATATTGATCATTTCGCGCCCTCCTCACTGGTGACGCGCATGACCACCGATGTCAGCAATGTGCAGCAGGCCTACATGATGATCATTCGTACCGCCGTCCGCTGTCCGCTGATGTTTCTGTTTGCCATCATCATGTCCTATATCATGGGCGGTGCCCTGGCCGTAATGTTTGTCATTGTAGTGCCGATCCTGGGCTTTGGCCTGTACAAGGTGGCCAAAACCGCAATGCCCATGTTCAAGCGGGTCTTCCGCAAATACGACCATCTCAACGAGTCTGTGGAGGAAGATGTAAAGGCAATGCGCGTGGTAAAATCCTTTGTCCGGGAAGACTATGAAACGCAAAAATTCCGCGGCGCCGCCGAGGATGTGCAGCGCGACTTTACCAAAGCCGAGAGAATTGTGGCTTTTAACGCGCCTCTGATGCAGTTCTGCGTGTATTTCGACATGATCTTTGTCCTGTTCTTCGGTTCCTGGCTGATCATCTCCACCTGTGGGCTGAAACTGGATGTGGGACAATTTTCAGCCATGCTGACCTATGGTTTTCAGATCCTGATGTCATTAAATATGCTTTCCATGGTCTATGTGATGATCACCATGGCCGATGAATCCGCTCACCGCATTGTAGAGGTGCTGGAGGAGAAACCCGCCCTGACAAATCCGGCGGTTCCGGTTACACAGGTAAAGGACGGCGCTGTTGATTTTACCGATGTCGGCTTCAAATATTCCGCAGATGCCCAACAATTCGTCCTGTCGGATATCAATCTTCACATTCCCTCCGGCAGCACCATCGGCATCCTGGGCGGTACCGGCGCGTCCAAGACTTCGCTGGTACAGCTGATCTCCCGGCTTTATGACGTGACGGAGGGTTCTGTTAAAGTGGGCGGCACGGATGTGCGCGACTACGATCTGACCACCCTGCGCGATGCGGTCTCCGTGGTCCTGCAGAAAAACGAGCTGTTTTCCGGCACCATCAAGGACAATCTTCGCTGGGGCAATCCCGATGCTGATGATGCGGAGCTGGAGCAGGCATGCGTCCTGGCGCAGGCAGATGAATTTATCCGAACATTCCCCCAGGGGTATGATACCAAAATCGAGCAGGGAGGCGCCAATGTCAGCGGCGGTCAGAAACAGCGGCTGTGCATTGCCCGGGCACTGCTGAAAAAGCCGAAGGTACTGATCCTCGACGATTCCACCAGCGCCGTGGATACCCGGACGGACGCGCTGATCCGCAAGGCTCTCCTGACATCCATACCGGATACCACCAAAATCATCATTGCCCAGCGTGTCTCATCCGTGGAAACGGCGGATCAGATCCTGGTAATGGACGGCGGACGCATTGTTGCCGCCGGCACGCACCGGGAGCTGCTGGAAACCAGTAAAATCTACAGGGAAGTCTATGAATCACAGAACAACGGAGGCAATGGCGATGTCCGGTAAACCCATATCAAAAAAAGGCACATTCCTGCGGATCCTCAAAACGCTGCGGGAAGCCTATCCCGTTATGTTTCCGCTGGCTGTTGCCTGTATCATTTTCTCGGCGGTTGTCAGTGCGGTACCGTCCATTTTCATGCAGAAAGCCATTTCCGTCATTGAAGTCTATACGAAAGACGGCAACTGGGCCGCGGCAAAGCCCGCGATCCTCCAGAACGCATTGCTGCTGGCATCGTTCTATCTGATTTCCATCCTTTCCGTTATTGTCTATACACAGATGATGGCAGTCATTACCCAGGGCTATCTCTGCAAGCTTCGCTGCCGGATGTTCGGAGAGATGCAGCACTTCCCCATCCGCTATTTCGACACCCATAAGCACGGCGACATCATGAGCTACTATACCAACGACATTGACACGCTGCGCCAGCTGGTCTCTCAGGCCCTGCCCGGCCTGCTGCAGGCGGGCGTGATCGTGCTGACGGTGTTTTTCGTCATGATCTGGTTTTGCGTCTGGATGGCGCTGCTGATCATTCTGGGCGTGGTTGTCATGGTGATCGTTTCCAAAAAACTGGGCGGCAACTCCCGCCGGTTTTTTGTACGCCAGCAGCAGTCGCTGGCACAGACCGAGGGCTTTGTGGAAGAAATGATGGTCGGCCAGCGTGTGGTCAAGGTGTTCTGCCACGAATCGGAAAGTCAGAAGAATTTTGACGCGCTCAACGATGCGCTGTACGAAGACTCCCGCAGCGCCAACAAATTTGCCAATATGCTGATGCCCATTCTGGGCAACATCGGCAACCTGCTTTATGTCCTGGTCGCCATGGCAGGCGGACTGCTGCTGCTAACCCACATCCCCAACGTGAGCCTTTCGGGTCTGGCGATCAGCATCAGTGTCGTGGTGCCTTTCCTGAATATGACCAAACAGTTTGCGGGCAATGTCAGCCAGGCCTCCATGCAGCTCAACGCGATCGTAATGGGTCTCGCGGGAGCGGAACGCATTTTCACGCTGCTGGACGAACAGCAGGAAATTGACAACGGCTATGTAACTCTGGTGAACGCCGAAATCGCGCCGGACAATTCCGTAACGGAAAGCGAGAAGCGCACCGGCAGGTGGGCATGGAAGCATCCCCACCAGGCGGACGGCACCGTCACTTATACCCCGCTGCGGGGAGATGTGCGGCTGCAGGATGTGGACTTTTCGTACAACCCCGGCAAGCCGGTGCTGAAGGATGTGACCGTTTACGCCGAACCCGGTCAAAAGGTTGCATTTGTCGGTGCCACCGGCGCGGGCAAAACCACCATCACCAATCTGATCAACCGGTTCTATGATATCGCCGACGGAAAAATCCGTTACGACGGTATCAACATCAACAAGATCCGGAAAGAGGATCTCCGGCATTCGCTGGGTATTGTGCTGCAGGATACCAATCTCTTTACCGCATCCGTCATGGAAAATATCCGCTACGGCAAGCTTGACGCCACGGACGACGACTGTATTGCCGCCGCACAGCTGGCCGGCGCTGACAGCTTTATCACCCGCATGCCCGACGGCTACAACTCCATGCTCTATGCCGGCGGTGCAAATCTTTCGCAGGGACAGCGGCAGTTACTTGCCATTGCCCGTGCCGATGTAGCCGATCCGCCGGTGATGATCCTCGACGAAGCCACCTCCTCCATTGATACCCGCACCGAAGCCATCGTGCAGAAGGGCATGGATTCTCTGATGGAGGGCCGCACCGTGTTCGTGATCGCGCACCGCCTTTCCACCGTAAAAAATTCCGACGTCATCATGGTACTGGATCACGGGCGGATCATTGAACGCGGCAGTCACGAAAAACTGATCGCCGAACGCGGCACCTATTATCAGCTTTACACGGGCGCATTTGAGCTGGAATAAACTTTCATAATCGGCATATTGCTCCGGATTCAGGCATCATTTCTCTGCTTTACCGCTTTTATGATGCCGCTGGATTGCGTTAAATCAAGATCCAGCGGCTCAATGTCAGAAACGCCCAAATCGTTCAGCCACTCCGTGACCTGCTTTCGACTGTATATGGAACCGCCGTCACTTAAAATGAGCATATTGATGCCGAAAGCAGCAGGATACAGCGGTCCGCAAAAATCATCGTCCATAAAATAGTTTTTTACGAACAGCAATCCGCCCGGCCTTAAGGAGTTCAATGCTTTTTTGAGTATCATCCTGCAGGTTTCCTCATTAAAGTTATGAATCACATTGGAAATCCAAACGACATCAAAATCCATTGGCAGATCATCCCTCAGAAAATCTCCAGCGACAAAATTCACCCGTTTCTCTAAGCCGCTTGTTTTTATTTCATCTTTAGCCAGTTTCTCCACGATAGGCAAATCATAAACCACTGCGCTCATTTCAGGATTCGCTTTGCAGAACTGAATCGCATAACTGCCGGTTGCGCCGCCCAAATCCAGGAAGCGCCTGCTTTCAGACAAATCTATGTTTGGTACAATCGCATTTATTTGAGAATTGGCAATGTTCTTCATCCCTATAATAAACTGTTCGAATTTTTCTGCCGTTTCCTCGTTAAAAAGCATTACCGATGGTTTCCCCGTTTTTACAGCTTCCGTCAGTCTCTCAAATTTTTGAACTCCGTCTTTTGAATGTAAAATGACATTTCCCATATACGCCGGGCTGCTTTTACATAAATATCCTGCGGATGCATCAACAAGCTGAATATATTCGCCGTCCCGTGAAAGAAGCTCCATTGCAGTCAATGCGTTAACCAATAAATATACGCCGCGCTCATCCGCTTCCAGCCTCAATGCAAGATCCGCAATCGTCATCCTGCCGTCAGACAATACGGAAAACAGATCAAGCTCCATAGCGGTATGCAAAATTGAGCTTTCCCAATATGCACAAGATGTAAAATATAAACTTTCCGGTGACCAGTCTCTCATAATGATTGCTCCTTTTAACCCCATTGTATGTGCTGCGTGCAAAACTGTTTGGGAGACATTCCATAAGTCTCCCGAAAAATCCGGTAAAAGCGGCTGGCGCTTTTGAAGCCTGCCTCGTAGATAATGTCTATCATGGAATAGTCGGAATGAAGCATTAGGTTTACTGCATAGTCAAGGCGCTGCTGATTCAGATATGCGGAGGATGGCATCCCGAGATAACGTCTGAAGGCACGACACAAATGCTCTTTTGTGTATCCTGTGCGGCTGCAAAAAAAATCAAGTCCTTCCTGGCGGTGCTCTGCAGACTGCCAGGCTGCTATGGAATTGATGAGCCACTCAGGCAGGTTTGCATGCTGTGAATTGCAGAAAAGCATGGGAACAATGTACTGTATGATAACTTCAAACAAAATACTGCGCAAAATAGTTCTTGCTTTTGTCCAGTCAGAGGTGTGGATGGTGTTGAGAAATTTCATCTTCTCCTGCAGGGTACATAGCTGCGGCGCCGGTAAAATGACCGGCAAAAGGAACGGAAGTTCAAATAGACGCTCTTTGTCCTGTGTATCGCATAGATATTCAAACAGCGCATCCACCGCATGCGCCGGAAAAGCAAGATTGATATGGGAACAATTGCTGCCGGACTTTTCATGGATATCGCCCGGTCGAATCAGAAGGAGCCCGCCCGGTTCCAGTGCAAAACGCTGTCCGCAGATTTTCAGATGAAGCACCCCGGAGGTAACGAGTACAATTTCAAAAAAATCATGTACCTGCGGATATTGCGAAAGGTCAATCTGCGTGTGAAACCGGTAATGAGCCTCGGTGCCGTTTTCAAACAAATGATCTTGTGTAATTGTGTTTAACACAAAAAATCCTCCATTCCCTCTTAAAATATCAATATACAGCACAAAACAGCAAAAGCACAAGAAGAATTTAACTTTCAGAACGTCTATAATAAAAAAAGATCACAAGCAGAAAACGGAGGGATCCAAAGAGTGTCTCAGATTAAATTAGGGCTTGGGCTGTACCGCCATATGCTGACAGAGGATTATTTTTCGTTTGCACAGCAATGCGGATGTACCCATCTGATCGTGCACCTTGCAAATTATTACGAGCACCAGATCGTAACCGCCACCGATGATAAAAATAATTACGGCATGTCTCTTGCTGAGGATCCCATCTGGCAGGAAGAGAACATGTGCGATTTGCAGAAGATGGCAAAACGGCACAACCTTACTATTTACGGGATTGAAAATTTCAGCCCGGCAGACTGGTACGATGTACTGCTGGACGGACCGCTGCGCGCGCAGCAGATGGAATACCTAAAGCAGCTGATCCGCCGGGCGGGCAAAGCGGGCATTCATGCCTTCGGCTACAATTTCAGCCTGGCAGGCGTTTGGGGCCATCAAAAAAGAAAGGCAGCGCGCGGCGGTGCCGTGAGTACCTGTTTTGATGCTTCCCGAATAAAAACAGATGCGCCTATTCCGCGCGGCGAGATATGGAATATGACCTATGCGCCGGATCAAACCGGTGTGATGTCTCCTGTCACCACACAACAATTGTGGGACAGGCTGGCGCGGTTTCTGAAAGAGCTGCTTCCCGTTGCCGAGGAAGCGCATGTGGAGCTGGCGCTGCATCCGGATGATCCGCCCTATGAGGGACTGAGGCAGACCCCGAGGCTTGTCTATCAGCCGGAGCTCTATCAAAAGGTCATTGACCTCTCTCCGAGTCCGTCAAACAAGCTGGAATTTTGCATGGGCAGCATTCAGGAGATGGAGCACGGTGATATTTACAGTGCGATCGACCGCTATGCGGGACAAAACCGCATCAGCTACATCCATTTTCGCAATGTAAAGGGCAAGGTACCCAAATACGACGAGGTGTTTGTGGATGAGGGCGACATCGACATGTTAAAGGCATTTGCACTGCTCGAAAAAAACCATTTTGACGGTGTCATCATCCCGGACCATACGCCGGAACCTTCGTGTGAAGCACCCTGGCATGCCGGCATGGCTTATGCCCTGGGTTATATGCGGGCAGTCCTGCAGATGCAGCAGAAGGGCCTGTTGTCCGGCTTGCTGAACAAATAGAACAGATCAAAGAACAGGCATACAAAAGAGGAGGAAGACCATGGAAACAGAAATGGAGCGGGCGTTCGGCCTGCAGGGGAAAACAGCTCTTGTCACAGGCGGCGCAAGCGGCCTCGGATATGCGATGGCAAAAGCTCTTGCGTGTGCGGGGGCCCGCGTGGTCATTGCAGGCCGGCATATCGACACGCTGGAAAAGGCATGTGCAAAACTTGGCCCGCAGGTGAAAGCTCTTCCTTACGATGTGACCGGAACACAGAATGCCCCGGATTTTGTGAAATCGATCGTGACTGCCTATGGCAGCCTGGATATTTTGATCAACAATGCCGGCGTGCACTGCAAAAAACCCATTGAAGAAGTCACAATGGAAGATATGAACAATGTGCTCAGCGTGCACCTTTTGGGGGCATACGCGCTTACGCAGGCCGCGATCCCGTTTATGCGCAAACAGAAAACCGGCAGCATTATCTTTATTTCTTCCATGTCCGCGGTGATCGGGCTGACGAACGTAACGGCGTATTCAGCCGCGAAGGCCGCGGTGCTGGGCCTTGTGAAAACAATTTCAAGCGAGGTGGCGGCGGACGGAATCCGCGTCAATGCCATTGTACCGGGATTTATTGACACCCCCATGTTTCGGGCGGCAACGGAAAACGATCCCGACCGGCAGAAAAAAATACTGGGGCATACGCCGATGGCCGCTTACGGAACGCCTGAGGATATCGGGTGGACTGCCGTCTATCTTTCCGGAGAATGTTCCCGTTTTGTCACAGGCACCGCGCTCATGGTAGACGGCGGGTGTGCCATCGGATTTTAAATCAGAAAAGGGGAGATCAAAAATGGAATGGAGTAGTGAAACAGAGCTGTTCGGACTGATGAAGGAAAAGCTGTACACGCCGGTCGTGGGAGACATTCTTGATGCAATGGGCTATTATCACCAATTTCTGCCGCAGCAGATCCATCCGCTCCGGCCCGATATGAAGCTGGCCGGGAAAGCGATGACTGTATTGATGATCGATGTGTTCGGGCCTCAGAAAAAACCGTTCGGTCTTCTGACGCAGGCACTCGATCAGCTGCAGAAGGACGAAATCTATATCGCAGCCGGCGGAACAAAACGCTGCGCCTATTGGGGCGAACTTCTTACGGCAACAGCCAGAACCCGCGGCGCTGCGGGTGCCGTGCTGGATGGCTGGCACCGCGATACGCCTCAGGTGCTGGAACAGAACTGGCCCGTCTTCAGCACGGGCTGCTACGCGCAGGACTCAGGCGTTCGTACACAGGTTGCGGACTTTCGCTGTGACATTGAAATCGGCCGGGTAACCATACACGACGGCGATCTGATTTTCGGTGATGTGGACGGTGTGCTGGTCATTCCCAAACAGGCGGCGCAGGAAGCGCTCGAAAAAGCACTGGAAAAAGCAAAGGGAGAAAAAACAGTCAGAAAAGCGATCGAAAACGGAATGAGCGCTACCGATGCCTTTGCCAAATACGGCATACTCTGAGCCGGAATTTACAGGGAACAATCCGTGATATTCCTTTTGGCGGCCGCATCATCCCATAAATAAACCTTACGAACCCGGTCGTACCGCCTTTCTTTTATGACTGCCTTTTTATCTGTTTCTCATTAAAAAACCCTGCACATTTCACAATGCGGAATGTGCAGGGTTTTTTCTGTAAAACTGTAAAAGCATGGTTTTAAAATCATTCGGCCAAAGATCGTACCTTACAACGAATCTGACGACGGATCGTTTTTCTGCAGAAAACCCGTGATCTCTTTATAAAGCTGCTTGGACAAATCCGCATTGTATCCGTAAGTAAGCAGAATATCCAGCGAGAACGGAGAAAAAGCCGTATGATTGAGTTCCTTTGTAAACGCCATGGCAGCAATTTCCCCCAACGCACGGACCGTGGAATTATTCTGAAGACCCAGGAAACGCCACAGCTGAATTTTTTCCGTACGGGTATAAATTTCCGCTTCGTCCCGATCCTCCAGAAAATGAAAGATCTCGTGTCCTAACAAAACATCATAAAGCTCTGTTTCCATCGGCATACGGATGGCTTCCTCCGCCGGCATCGCATAAAGAACTTCTTTGTACGTACCGATCGGGTTACAAAAAATCTCGATCTGATCCGGCGAGGTGAATTGGGCAAACAACACTCTTTTTTCCATCGCCGGTGCCTGCACATCCGTCACCCGGATTTTAAGATCTTCCGCAATCTCACGCGGAAGATGTTTTCCGGTTTCATCCTGAATCCGGTTGGCATACTCTTTTCCGCATTGAATGGATTTTTCGATCATTTCACGTTTTTTTTCTTCGGAAATACGATCTTTCAGGATATCTCTGGAAAATGCATACCTCCCCCAGGTTTCATCGTCAATGGCACCCAGCTCTGCGTAAATTTCACTCAGCGGGATCTGATTTTCCGTTTTTGGATTTTCTGCCTTTGAATTTTTCGTCTTAAATTTCATCATCTCCCACCTCACCGAAACTTTGCCTTTCGGCTTAATTTTGCTTTATATTGGCGGCAACTGCAATGACTTCGACATCCGGATCCAAAGCAGAAAGTTCAATTCCCATCAGCAGCTCCATCTGGCTGAACTCCGTCGCGGTAAAGTCCATCACCCGGGCACCCATACACAGATAGAAATCCGGTCTGGCGATCAGCTCGGTCTGGTATACGGCCATTTCATCCCACAGACTCTTGACCGCCTCCATAGCATCCTTTGCCGTGGTCTTGACTACCATGGCACTGGCACGCTGGACCTTGATAAATCCTTTTTTATCGAGGATACGCACAGCGGTTTTTTGACCCTCCCCTTCCGTTTTGGCCCCGAACACATAGAAATATTTTGTTTCCTCCAACAACTCGGTCTGCTCCAAATCGATACGCATATCATGCGCCGCCAGTTCGTGTGCTTCTTTTTCGTCACACTCCTGCAGCAGGTCTGTCGTCTTTACTTCGGTGGAGCCGGTCGCGATTGCGGTGACCTTTGAAGTCTGCGGGTCTATTTCAACGTGAATCTCAACGCTTTCGGGAGACGCTCCGCTTTCGATCGCCTTGTTCATCGCCTCCATCTTAATGGAACGGATATCATCCTTGCTGGGTGACGGAATAATACGTTCGACTACATCACGGACCATCGCCAGCGCCACACCGATGGACGAGATGACTTCCGCATTCTCGGGAATGCTGTATTTCAGGCCCATCTTTTCAGCAAAATAAATGATCAGGGAAGCTGCACCTCCGCCGACGCCGACAAGAGAAATCTGATCCTTTTCCAGCTTGTATTTTTCCGCCAGATCCAGGATGACCGGTTCTATTTTGGCATAGGCCTTTTCCATCACCTGTTTTGCAATATCCTCCACCGTAGTTCCGCAGTAATCCGCCAGGGCCTGCATCGCCTTCCGGGCCGCTTCCACATTTCCATAGGAGAAATGCTCCGGTTTTACAAGACCGAGAACATTCGCCGCACAGGAGTTGGTAATGGTCACACGTTCGCCGTTTTCCATACGAACGGCCACATAATCATTTGGATCACCCGGTTTCGGTGAGAAAAATTCCACCTGCGGTTTTATGATCTTTGCCGGATCATAATATACGGAATACTCAAGTCCTGCAATATGTGCAGACCGCGGGCCTACATCCACCACTCCGTTTTTATCGGCCCGTACCATCGAACCGCCCGCCACGCCAAGCACACGAACATCCAGCGAGCTGATATAGGTGGGATGACCGCCGACAATGGAATAGTCGATCGCAGGTCGTCCGTTCTTAATGACGCCGATATTGGTCGTTGTCCCGCCGACTTCAAAATACACACCGTTGGAAGCGCGCAGATACATTAAGGACCCCATGACCGATGCTGCCGGCCCGGAAAGCATGGTCAGTACCGGGCGTTTTTTCATCTCGTTGATTTCCATGACACCGCCGTCGCCGCGCATGATCATCAGCGGGACATTGACTCCCGCCTCGCGGACAGACGCTTCTGTGGAAGAAGCCGTATTCAGCATTTTCGGTAAGATGCTGGCATTGATGGCGGCAGTTCTTGTTCTTCTGGTCAGGCCATACAGCTTTGTGATGTCGGAAGCCATGGTGGTCGGAATGCCCTTCTCTTTGGCAGCCTCATAGACCATCTGCTCCGGTCCTGCGTCATCTACGCCGAACGCCATGGAAGAAACAATGACCTGTGCGCCCTGTTTCTGCAATTCCTCCAGGGTCTGTTCCGCGACTTCAAGGCTCAGTTTTTTTGTATTGATAAAGCTGTTGACAATTTTAATCTTCTTATTGTTTCCAAGATCAATGTCATCCAGCCGCGTTTGCTTTTTTGCCAGCATTCCTTCCAGGCCGCCTTTTGCCATGCCGAACACACCGACAGTCGCCACATCGCCTTCAATCAGGGCATTGGTCGCCTGGGTCGTGCTGTGCGCGACAAATACAACTTCTTCGGGTTTAATATTGTTTTCCGTCAGACAGTTCTTAAATGATTTTACAACACCGGCGGCAACACCTCTCGGATCATCATGTGTTGTTTTCACCGAAGATTTTCCAATGATCTCATGGGTCATATTGTCGATCGCCACTGCCTTTGTATAGGTTCCGCCCACGTCAATGCCCATTCTTACGGTTCTTCCCATGTTTAGCCAACCCTTCTTTTTCGTAGTTTTAGAATCAAAGAGCAGGAATCGGTGAACCCTCATTTCCGGAGATCCACCTATGCCTGCCCTTTTATTCTCCATTCAGTTAACCGGTCTTCAGGATTGAAAAACCGCTTTTACAAAATAGCAGCGGGTAAAAGGACCGCTGAATCCTTCATGAATTTGAGGATGCACCGAAAGTTTTCAATGTACCAGGCTGCCGTACATAAAGAAGACGGTCATGCACAGGATAGCTCCGGCAATCCAGCCGGTCGGGATGGACATCTTCATATAATCTTTCGTACTGACTTTGGTGTAACCGAAGCCCCATGCTACCCAGGACTGCGTAATATCCAAATGCTGCGGAGCAATGGTGGTTACTGCAAACAACGGATACAGGAACTGTACCGGCCAGTTTGCCGTTGCCACGACGACCGCAAGAATTGCAGCACCGCAGCCAACCAGGTTCATAGGTCCACGGAAGAAGCCGAGCGGAGTCAGAATGGCAAATACCACACAGAGCACAAGTGCGGAAGTCGGAATGAAGTTTCCGAACAACGCTTGAAAATACGGAGCCGCAAAGATGGCCGCATTGTTGAACATGGCCAGTGCAAGCAAGAAACCGATCATCGGAGCAACGTCGATCGCGCCGTCCGCAAAAAGCTTTGCCAGCATTCTGCAAACTGCACCGAATCCGCCTTTCAGCTTGCGGCAGGTAATCAATGCAAAAAGACCGGAAACACAGAAGGCAAGAATGATGGGGCACTTGATTGTTATAACCAGAACCACCGGCAGGATAACGGAGATCCAGGAAATAGCCGGCGCATTCTCAATGGTGCTCGAAGATGCAGCGGCTGCCCAGGCATGGGAAGCCTTTTTCTTTCCCGCATTGATATTCGCGACGATCAAAACCACAACCAATGCTACGATCATGGCAATGACTCCAAAACGGAAGTAGGCATTGTAATCATAGCTTGCAAAATCCTTGTTCGCAGCTACGAACATCGCCTGATACTGTTTGAAGTTGACGATATTCGCGAAGATGCCTGCCATGATCGATCCCATAAAGGCAAACAATGCGACAGGTGCTGCAATGCCCAAAGAGAGCATGATCGGGAGGACGATGACAGCGATGGAGATAACCGGGCCGATCCCGGTCATGGATGTGAAAATAACAGCTGTCACGATGCAGAGAAGGGACATGGTGAGACGGGGCTTATCGCCGCCCAGCTCAACGACCTTCCGGATCAAAGTAGCTGCAATTCCGGTGTCCATCAGGATTCTTCCAAAGAACGCTCCAAAGAAGATATTCACCAGAATTGATTTTCCGTAGTTTTCAGGTCCTGTTTGAAACACATTGGTAAGTACCGCTATAACAGACTGATCCTTCATGGCTGAATTTGGAGAAAAAGCATTGCCTATCAGTGCAATTATCACCCAGATAGCAGACATGATAAAAAATCCGACCATCAGATTATGGCCTTTGACACAATACATGATCATGCAGAAAAAGGACAATACCATAATAATGCCAATAACGATATTAACCATAATGAACCCCCCATATGTTTGAATTGTTTAAATTCATATATTTCTATCGTTTGAATTTCAAACCAGGAATCCTGTTTTTCGGCAGATCCTCTTACACCTCCCTCCTGAAAAAATTTTGATGCTGCCCGACTTTACCGGTCAAGCTCACGAACGATCAAACAGCTCTCCCTGCACCCCGCAGGCCCTGTCTGCGACCCTTCGCTGATCCTGCTGCACCTGATTGGATCGGGTTTAATGATTCAAAACGGACATTCCGCCCCATCGGCGCCTGATCCGCTATATAGAACACATATATCCAAATTTCCTCCGGTTCGAATCCGCTGTAATCCCGTTACATTCTTTTATTGATTAAAATAATGGAGGCACCGCTATTCCGTTCTGCTCCACCGTATATTTTATTTTATTTTTTTCCGGACGATGTATTTTCACCGCCGATTTCCCGGCTGATCTTTGCCGTAATTTCCTTCAGCTCCGCTGCGAGTTCCGGAATTCTGTCCCTGGTCACACTCAGTGTCGTTCCGGCAACGCTGACCGCTGCGATGATGTGTTTCTGATAGTTATAAATCGGTGCGGCAATGCAGCGGATTCCCTCTTCATTTTCTATTTCATCCACGCCATAGCCCCGATTTCTGATCCGTTCCAGCTCCTGCCGAAGTTCCCCTGATTGCGTAATGGTATTCTTCGTTTTCTGCGGAAGTCCTTTTAACCTGACCACATTCTCCACTTCATCCCCGGACATCCCGGAAAGCAGCACCTTGCCTGCCGCCGTACAGTGCAGCATCATGCGCCCGCCGACCTGGGAATACATTTTGAACGGAGACGTGAAATTTTCGACCTTATCGATATAGAGTCCTTCCGTTCCGTCCAGAACGACCAGATGCACAACTTCCCTGACATTCACGGAAAGCTGTTCAAGATACGGGCGTGCGAGCTGCCTGATGTCAAACCTTGAAAGGACTGCACTTGAAATTTCTACAAACCGGTATCCCAGGCAGTACCTTCCATCTGATGTATTTTTAACGATATAGCTGCCTTCCTGAAGATTCAGGAGAATTCTAAAAGTTGTTGCCTTGTTGATGGCGGCCTCTTCACTCAGTTCAGCCAGCGTTAAACCATTCGGATACTTCAAAAGCGTTTCAATAATCCGACCGGTTTTTTGAAGAACAAGAATCGTGTACTTTTCTTCCATCATAAGCGGCCCTTTATTTCACAATGTGAAACCGTATTTCTTATCTTGAATTTATTATAACATCACCTTCAACCCTGTCAATATGGTTTTTGTACTTAAAAAACGTAAATTTCCTGCCCGTTGGTACGGATCAAAAAACTTTTATGCGGGACTTGCGCCTCTTCGGAACATGCCCTGCCATGCGGGAGGCGCTTTTCGCGCCAAACCGACATTTTGCGAAAAATAATGATGTGGTCGCCAAAAGTAATATCACGTCCCGCGCAGCCTTTTTTTATACCGGCATCTATTGGTACTTCATCATCTTTATTGACATTCCTGCAGCAAAAAAAAGGATGAAATCCCGGAAAATATAAGGATTTCATCCCTTCTTTATCTTAAAACCCATAAGTGCAGACAGCACTCAATAACAAATTGTTTGCGGGGCAAAACGGACGTGGCACGAAGCGAGCGGACTCTTCGGATACCGC